>Ga0335070_10001089_pt1 | contig 31045 bp, 31 predicted proteins | sample Lox_Sample_13_FD_206722 | JGI IMG/M metagenome (GOLD analysis project Ga0335070, IMG submission 206722) | Soil microbial communities from Loxahatchee National Wildlife Refuge, Florida, United States - Lox_Sample_1.3 | ecosystem: Environmental > Terrestrial > Soil > Wetlands | place: USA...
TGAGGAACCGGAACCTTCACATCTTCTAAAATGACTTCTGTCGTATTGGAGCCTCGAATACCCATCTTCTCTTCCGTTTTCCCGATGGAGAGCCCCGGGGTCCCCTTTTCCACCACAAAACCTGTTATCCCCTCTATTCTCTTACCCGGTTGGGTCGTGGCAAAGACTGTATAGAAATCGGCCACTCCACCGTTCGTAATGAAGCATTTCCGTCCGTTGATGACATAATGATCTCCTTTCAACACGGCTTTGGTCCGAACGGAGGCCGCATCCGAACCTGACTCGGGTTCAGTTAAGCAAAAACAGATCAGACCTTTCTCTCGAGCGAGTTTCGGTAGAACCCTCTGCTTCAATTCATTCGTTCCCCCTAAAACAACGGGCATTGTCCCGACCGCCTGAACGATGACTAGGAGTGCGGAAGAGGCACAGATGTTTGCAATCTCTTCGGCCACCAAACAAAAAGAGGTAATATCTGTATCCATTCCTCCGTACTCCTTAGGAATCAGGAGGCTTAAGAACCCGCATTGGGAATACACCTCGGCAAGATCCCAGGCAAATTCCCCCTTCGCATCGATTTCGGCCGCCCGCGGTGCGACAATATTCCTCGCAACCTCTCGCGCTTTTTCCCTCCATCCTTCCCTTACCTTTTCAATGTCACCCATCATTTCGGACTCCTTTTAGTTCAAAGGTCAAATTCCACGATCTCACATATTCCACCCACCAGAAACCTCGACCATGGCCCCGGTTACAAAACTTGCTTCATCCGACGCGAGGAAAGCGACCACATTGGCCACTTCCTCAGGCCGGCCAATTCGTTTCAACGGTGTATTTTCCACAATCATGTTTTGATATTTTTCAGCCATTTTAGAAATCGTGGGAGTCAAGATTAACCCGGGTAAAATCACATTGACATTGATCTGATACCGGCCCAGTTCTCTGGCGACACTCTTTGTCAAGCCGACGATTCCCGCCTTGGCCGTACTATAACTGACCTCCGATACCGCCCCGCTTTTTCCCCACACCGAAGAAACATTGACAATCTTTCCGTAACCGTTCTCAATCATGTGGGGAGCCACAGCCTGGATACAATTCAGAGTCCCCTTCAGATGAACGCCTAGGACAGCATCCCAATCCTCCGTTTTCACCTTCAAGAGATGACCCGGCCGATCAAACCCAGCATTGTTTACTAAAATATCAATTCTCCTCCACGCCTTTAATACCCGAGCCACCATGTCCTGAACTTGTTCCGGTTGAGCCACATCCACAGAAAGGGAAAGAGATCTTCTCCCCAGCCCTTCAACTTCTTTGGCGGTCCTGGACCCGGTGTCCGGGTTCATCTCAGCAATAGCTGTATCCGCTCCTTCTTCGGCCATCTTCAACGCGATGCTTCGACCAATCCCCTGCCCTGCCCCGGTAACAATCGCTTTCCTGCCTTCCAGCCTCATCTTCTCACCCTGTGCGGCAAAAACATTTCTTAGACGTTCAAAATTTCAGAAATTCTAACAGATGGTCCGAGGAGCGTCAATGAGTTTGTTCACCTGGGTTCTTCGTCGCCATCGAACGACGGATAGATTTATCTTGACAAAAGGGTATCTCGCATTATCATTAATCATTCTACCCTACGAGACGGGCCGACGAACCCCCGAGATGCGAAAGGGGGTAAAACCTCTTTAAAAAAGTTCAGGAAACAGCAACGAGGATATCGAAAGGGAGGGACTGTCCTCTCTATCTTTAACCACGAGAGACCGAAGAAGTCTGGAAAACGAGGATTCCAATGAGTTCTGAAGAAGTCATCTTAAGGAAAGAAGGAAAAGTGGCCTATCTCTTCATCCATCGGGAGAAAGCGCTCAATGCGTTGAACCTGAATGTGATGACGAAGCTCGATCAACTATTTTCAGAGTTGGAATTGGATGAAGAAATTCTCGTCATTATTGTTACCGGGGAGGGCTCAAAAGCTTTCGTCGCTGGAGCGGATATCAACGAGATAAAAGAAGCGGGGGATAAAAGGACAGAGGTCGTTCGGAAAGGCCAGGAGATCTTTTTCAAAATCCGAAACTCGAGTAAGGTGGTCATTGCCGCTGTCAATGGATATGCCCTCGGAGGGGGGTGTGAATTGGCAATGGCATGCGATATTCGAATCGCCTCAGAAAATGCAAAATTGGGCTTTCCCGAAACGACACTGGGCCTCATGCCAGGGTATGGAGGAACCCAGCTCCTCCCAAGGCTCATTGGGATGGGAGGGGCGAAGTACATGATATTGACCGGAGAAACCCTCACGGCAATGGAGGCTCACCGATTCGGGATCGTGGAGAAGGTTTGCAGCCCTGAACATCTAATGGACGAAGTCAATCGATTGGCAAGGAAGATTGCTTCGAATGGCCCCTTCGCTGTGAAAGCTTGCAAAAGGGCTATTCACAAAGGAATAGAACTCTCTCTGGAGCAGGCTCTCCGTGTAGAGATAGAGGAATATGATCGGGTTTCCCGCTCCAAGGATGCCGAAGAGGGGTTGACTTCTTTCATGGAGAAAAGGCCGCCCACCTTCACGGGACGATGATGCAAGCAAGGAGGAACGTTGCGTGAAGTACGAACGATTATTTTCCCCTCTTACGATGAGGGGGGTCACCTTTCATAACCGGATCCAGCGGACATCCATGGTTTCCGGACTCTCGACGGAAGACGGCTGGGTGACGGACGAATTGAAAAAAAGATACCAGCGGGAGGCACGAGGGAGACCCGGGTCGATTGTCGTCGAGGCAGCCGTCATCATTCCTTCAAAGAGCTCCTACAATCTGAGGATTAGCGATGATGGTTTCCTCCCGGGATTAACCCAGTTGGTTCAGGCCATCCGTGAGGCAAATCGGGACGTCAAGATCGGCCTTCAGATTATGGAGTTTTTGAAGATTTCCCGGACGGGGTGGAGGCAAAAGGTTGAAGATTTCAAGACGGAAGATCTGCCGAACATCGTCAAGGATCATGTCGCCGCTGCTCACCGTGCCCTTTTGGCCGGCTTCGATTTCCTTGAGATTCACATGGCTCATGCCTATGTCCTCTCCTCATTCTTATCCCGGGCAAACAAAAGAACGGATGGCTATGGAGGCAGACTCGATAACAGGATGAAATTGCCCATCGAGGTATATCAGGCCGTCAGAAACCTTGTTGGAGAGAGCTTCCCTGTGGGAGTCAGAATTAATGGAGAGGACTTCGTCGTAGAAGGGAATACCCTCGCCCAAAGCACAGTCATCGCTCGGAAATTTGCTCAGCTCGGAGCGGATTACATCAGTGTCTCAGCAGGCAGCCGATTTGAGGATGCATCGTCCCCACCCGAGGGAAGTCCCCCCGACCCTATGTCTGGCTATAGCGGTCATCGAATGAGCCCCTGGTGGTGGTGGCCGGACGGAACCCATGTTTATCTCGCCGAGGGAATCAGGAAAGCCATCCGGGAGGAGGGGGGGGAGACTCCTGTGATCATCGCCGGGAAAATCAGAGACCCCAAACATGCTGAGGAAATACTGAAGCAAGGTAAAGCAGACATGATTGGATTATGCCGTGCTCTTCTTGCCGATCCGGATTGGCCAATAAAGGCTTACGAAGAAAGGGAGAAAGAGATCGTCCGGTGTGTAGCTTGCAATTGGTGTCTCGAGGCGGACTCGAGGTATGAACAGGTCAAGTGTTCCCGGTATCCGGAAGGCCACCTGCATGCTCCTGAACCTTTCCTACCTAAGATGGCCCGACCCGGTATCCTGAAGGAAGAGCCCTGAGGAGCTGACCCATCATGACTGAATTTCCAAAATATCGGCCAAAGGATATCCGTCACTATACCAAAAATCGATGGTGGCTTGGCCTTACCTTGGGGGACATTCTCGACCGAACCGCCGATGTATTCCCAGACAAAGAAGCCCTGGTCGATGATCGGGTCCGGCTCACCTATTCCGAACTCCGTGGTAAGGTAGGCCGTCTGGCCACGGGACTGATGAATCTAGGGATCGAAAAGGGGGACACCGTCCTATTGCAGCTTCCGAATTGGGCTGAATACGTTTATTCTTATTTTGCCCTTCAGAAAATTGGCTGCATTCCTATCGTCCTGATTTCTGGGTACAGGCAGCTGGAGATCAGCCATCTTGCCCTTCTCACCGAGGCAAAGACCTGGATTGTACCCGAACAGTATCGAAAAGTGGATTATCTCTCGTTTATCGGAGAGGTGATGCAAAAAAACCCGCAGCTTCAGCGGGTCATCTCCGTGAGAACAGAGGAAGGAAAGCCAGGGTTTACGGCAAGTCTCGAGGGTCTCATGGAAAGAGGAGAGACCCTGGCAGGCCACCGCGAAATCATCAGGAGAAAACCCAGGGCAACGGATGTGGCACATATTATCCCCTCGGGGGGTACGACTGGGTTGCCGAAGGGAATTCCCAGGACCCACAATGACTACATTTGCAATGTTGAATACCTGCATAAAGCCTGGGAAATGAACGCCAAGGAGGTCAGTCTTGTCGTCGTCCCTGTTGGCCACAACCTCGCCTTGCTCAATGTTGTGGGAGCGGTCCTTATGGGTTACAAGCTGGTGTTGCTGGATTCCACGAAACCACGGGATATATGCAGCACCATCGAACGCGAGAAAGTCACCTACATGCCGACGGTTCCGAGCGTTGTGAGAAGAATCCTTGAATCTGAGCAACTCCATGGTTACGACTTAAGTTCATTAAAGAAGATATCGGCCGGAGGAGAACCCAGCGCCCCTGACCTGATCCGGGAAGTGTATAAGCAATTGAACTGCACTTATATCAATGAGTTTGGGATGAGCGAGGGATTGCTTTGCCGGACGAGTCTGACCGATGACATTGAAACGATCTGCAATACGGTCGGGAAACCATGCTGTCCCTATGAACAGATTAAAATTGTGAATGGAATGGGCCATGCTCTCTCCGCGGACCAGGAGGGAGAGCTGGTCACCAAAGGCCCGGGGATATTCGCCGGGTACTTGAAAAATCCGGAGGAGAATGCAAAAAGTTTTCTCCGAGGAGGTTTTTTCCGGACTGGGGACCGAGCAAAATTAGATCGTTCGGGGAACCTGAGAATCACGGGGAGGACGAAGGATATTATTATTCGAGGCGGTGAAAACATCAGCCCCGCCTTGGTCGAGGAGATTCTCTGTTCCCATGCTGGTATTGCCGATGCGGCGGTGATTGGGATGCCGGATAAAGTATTGGGGGAAAAAGTGTGTGCTTATGTCAGGCCTGTTGAAGGGGTCAACGTAGATCCTGAGGAAATCAAATCGTTTATGGAGAGTCAAGGAGCCTCGAAATTGTTGATTCCGGAACGATTTGAATTCGTTACGGCATTACCATTGACGGAAGCCGGAAAACACGACAAAAGGGCTTTAAGGGAAGATCTCAAACAGAAGATGGGATAAGAAGCACCCAAGGGGGAAATGTCTTATAGGAGGAATCGCATGGATATAAAAACATTGGGAGTGTTGGGGTGCGGTCAAATGGGATCAGGCATTGTGCAAGTTTTTGCCCAATCAGGATATGAGGTCGTAGCCGTCGACTCGAGCGAAAAGATGTTGGAGAAGGGGCTCCAGGCAATCGACAAGAGGCTGGCGGGTCGTGTCGAGAAAGGGAAACTCTCCCAGTCTGAGAAGGGCGCGATCATAGCCAGAATTATAAAGAGTACTCAATTGGAAGACCTGAGGGGTTGTGATCTGGTGGAGGAAGCGGTTCCCGAGGACTTAGAGTTGAAAAAAAGGATATTTGCACAATTGGATGAGACTTGCAAGAAAGAGACGATCTTTGGCACCAATACTTCCGGCCTTTCAGTCACCGACATGGCCGCCGCAACAAAAAGGCCCCACAAACTCTTAGGAATGCATTTTCATAATCCTGCTCCTGTCATGCAGCTCTTGGAATTAGTCAGAACGATCATGACGAGTGATGAGACGATCGAAACAGTGAAAAGCTGGGGAGCGACGCTCGGAAAAACAGTGGTTGTTGCTCCAGATGTGGGAGGGTTTATTGTCACAAGGCTTTTTACACCTTTCCTGCTCGGTGCGGTCCGAATGCTTGAAGCCGGGATTGCAACGAGAGATGAAATCGACATCTCGATGAAGTTGGCCGTCAATCACCCGATGGGGCCCTTAGAAGTGATCGACTTTATCGGATTAGATACAGAATTATCCATCGCTCAAACCCTCTACGATGAAACGAAGGACCCCAAGTACGCTCCTCCCCTTCTATTGAAGAAGATGGTGACGGCAGGGTGGGTTGGGAGAAAGAGCGGAAAGGGGTTCTATGAATACAGGCTATAAGGGAGCGTGAAATCTCGCTTGTTTTCATCCGTCAGGATTCAAGTAGGAATTCCAAGAAGCTCCGTTAATCATTGCGCGGCGATAGCTTCCTTAAGAGAAAGGGTTTCGCGGACAACGTATGGAACCCGTTCTTTATCTTTAGGAGAAGGAGCATGAAACCTTGAATTTGGAAGGCCCTTTCTTAAGGGTTGAAAAAGTCTCTAAGTCCTTTGGAGGATTGATGGTCATTCAGCAACTTTCCTTTTCTCTCCAAAGGGATGAAATCTTAGGCGTGATCGGCCCGAACGGATCGGGAAAAACCACCCTCTATCACCTGATCACGGGCTTTCTAAAAACGGACGAGGGCAAAATCGAATATCTGGGAAAGAATATCACCGATCAGAGACCCTCCACCATTTGCAAGTCCGGAATCACAAGAACTTTCCAATTGGTCAAACCTTTTGTCGGATTAACCTCCTTGGAGAATGTGATGGCGGGCCGAGCCTACGGAAGGGAGCCTGCAAGGGACATCCAACAGGCGAAGAAAGAGGCCAAAGAATTGCTCGATTTGACAAATTTGAGCAAGAAGCAAAACGTGGTCGCCGCACAGCTCAGTTTGATCGATCGCAAGAGGCTTGAGATTGCTCGGGCCTTAGCCACCAGACCTAAATTACTGCTGCTCGACGAGGTCTTTGCTGGATTAAACCCCTCCGAAACGGAGGAAGCGCTTCGCCTGATCATGCAGATCAAGGAACTGGGAATCACTCTGATGGTCGTAGAACATGTCATCAAGGTGATCCTAGGAGTCTCTCATCGGGTCATTGTCCTCAGTTCAGGCGCCAAGATATTCGACGGACTTCCTCGGGAGGCGATCAACGATCCGAAGGTGATCGGGGCTTATTTGGGAGAAGATTTTCATGCTTGAAGTACATCGAGTCGACGTTCATTATGGAGACATCCAGGCCTTGTGGAACGTCTCTTTTCGAGTGGAGGACGGGGAAATTGTATCCTTGATCGGATCGAATGGAGCAGGGAAAACGACTGTGTTAAAAACGATCTCAGGAATCCTTGGCCTCACCCAGGGAAGCGTAATGATTGATGGGGTCCGATCCGATACGATCAAAGCATACCAAATCGTCGAGCGGGGTGTGTCCCTGGTCCCTGAAGGAAGAAGGTTATTTCGGGATATGACGGTGCTTGAAAATTTGGAATTGGGTGGCTATATCGGGAAGGCGCGACCGCGGAAAGATGAGAACCTAAAATGGGTTTTTCAAATGTTTCCTATCCTTGATAAACGCGTCCATCAGTTAGCGGGAACGCTCAGCGGTGGCGAGCAACAGATGTTAGCCATTGCCAGAGGTCTGATGTCGGAACCCAAGCTACTTCTAGTCGACGAACTCTCTCTCGGCTTGGCCCCCCTCATTGTAAAGCATATCTATATGACACTCAAAGAGATTAACCGCCCAAAGAATACGACTATTTTGATTGTGGAACAGAATGTCCGGCTGGCTTTGGAAATATCGGATAGAGGATATATTATTGAAAACGGCCGGATCACAGGGGAAGGAAAAGGGAGTGAACTTCTAAGAAGTGACAAGGTCAAGAGTGCGTATCTCGCCATGGGGTAGAAACTCGTGTTAAGGTTTATACAAATCCTGAGCTATGGCTTGCTCAATGGCGCCCTGTACAGCCTGGTAGCCTTAGGATTGTCCCTGGTGTTCGGAGTGATGAATTATCTGATGGTGGCCCATGGAGGACTGATCATGCTGGCCGCGTATACTACCTTTTGGGCTTTTTTTTACACCCATATGGACCCCTTCCTGTTCATCCTGGTGGTAACCCCTCTGTTTTTTATCATCGGATGGATCCTCTTCAAAGTTCTTTTCCAGTCGCTCATGAAATTTCCAGAAGGTGAAAAAATCAAAAACTCCCTATTGATCTCTTTCGGCCTTCTGCTGATTTTTTCCAATTTGGCCATCCTTTTCTGGACTGCAGATGAAAGGGCTGTGACGACGATTTATTCTGGGAAGGTCTTAGACGTGTTTGGGGTCCGCCTGCCTTACATCGGCTTGGGAGGAGTGGCCATCGCCATTATCGTCATTAGTGCCCTTCATTTATTTCTCACCAGGACTTATTTCGGAAAGGCCATCCGCGCGGTATCGCTGGATCACGAGGCCGCGACGTTGATGGGGATTAATGTCAGTAAGGTGTGTCTGGTGGCCTTCTCGATTGGGTTTGCTTTGGCTGGAATACCAGGCGTCATAACCTCCTTGCATGCCTTTAACCCTGCAATTTCCTTCGAGTTAACCAATAAGGCCCTGATCGTCCTGATCCTGGCCGGAGTCGGGAGCATTAAGGGGGTACTGATCGGGGGTTTCTTCTTGGGAGCGATTGAGGCGGCTGGAGTTTATCTGGTAGGAACCCCTTACAGGGAAGTTTTCGGGCTCATTCTATTTGTCTTGATCCTGATGTTTAGACCCCAGGGATTGGCTGGAAAAAGGGCATGAGGCAACTGCTTCTATTTCTTGCACTCGTAATTTGTCTGGCTTTGATGCCTCTGGTCATTACCAAAGTCTACGTCCTCAACCTCATCATCCTGATCTGTCTTTATACGATCCTATCCCATAGCTGGAATATTTTAGGAGGCTATACGGGACAAATCAGCCTAGGGCACTCCACCTTCTTCGGAATCGGTGCGCTGATATTCCGATATCTATGGACCCTGGGCATCCCCCCTTATCTTGCCTTGTGCGGGGCTTCGATTTCATCCCTCCTCCTTGCCTCTGTCATAGGATTTCCTGCCTTCAAACTAAAAGGGCACTATTTTGCCATTGGAACTCTCGCCCTCTCCATGATTGGCTCCATCACGGTCCAAAACATCTTTCCTGGAGTAAGCTTTCCCCCTCCCCAATTCCTCTCGAAATATGATCTTGTTCCGATCTACTATATGGCGTTGACCGTAGCTGTCATCACCATCGGCCTCGTCTCTTTCCTAAACCGTTCCAAGCTAGGTTTGGCTTTCGTTTGCATTCGCGACGAGGAGGACGCTGCAGAGTCCATCGGGATTAATACCTTTAAGTATAAAGTGATCTCGATGACCCTCAGTGCCCTCATTGCGGGCCTGGGAGGTGGCCTCTTCTCCTTCTACGTAGCCAGCTACTACTACTATGTCCCCTTTGAGTTGGGATGGTCCTTCGATCCGGTCCTCATCGCTTCCATTGGAGGTGCAGGAACCGTGGCAGGACCCGTTTTGGGCTCGATTGTTTTTGTGATATTGAAAGAATTATTTGCCATCAGTTTAGGACAGATGAATGTGCTCATCTTCGGAATTGTGTTCATCTTTACGGTCCTCTTTCTTCCCAAGGGACTTATCGGAATTCTTGAGATGATTCAAGGGGTAAAAACTCTCAGGATGCCCCTCCGAAGAGGACACGATCCTTCTTAAGAAGGCAGAAAATGAGAATCGTTCTAAATCAAAGAAAGGAGGAAAATATGGACAGTGGAAAGTCATCGAAAAAGGTCATTCGTTGGACATGGGTTTTGGTCTTAACCATGACCCTGGCCATCGCCCCTACTGCCTTTGCACAGGCCCCGGCGACGATTAGGCTTGGGGCGGTGATTGCACTCACCGGCGCAATGGCCTCGGGCGGGAAGGATGTCAGGGATGGTTACGAAATTGCTGTAAAACATATCAACGATGCGGGAGGCGTCTTCGTCAAGGAATACAATAAGAAGATACCGATCGAGCTGATCATACTCGACGATGAATCCGATTCGGTCAAGACGACGACGAGGCTGGATAAGCTGGATTCGGTGGATAAAGTCGTTTGTTATCTCGGTGGGTTTTCAAGCGACCTGAATGTGGTTGGCATGTCGACCGCTGAGAAGAATAAGGTCCCCTGGATCGGAGTGACCGTTGCCACAGAGGCTCCATTCAAGAAAGGATACCGATACATCTTTGTGCCTTTCTCACTGGCTTCCGATCAGGTGATTACTTTCTTTGATTTTCTTGATTCCATTCCTAAAGAGCAGAGGCCGGTCAAGCTGGGCCACATGGAACTCCAGGTGGACTGGGGCAAGGAATGCGGCGATCATATCAGGGACATGGCAAAGAAACGGGGATATACGATCGTGGCTGACCAGAAGTACGCTCCTCCCACGAAAGATTTCTCGTCGATCATTCTGGACTTGAAATCTGCCGGCGCCGACGTGGTCTTCTCGGTTCCCACGCCTCCTCAGAGCATTATGATCGTAAAGCAGATGAAAGAGCTTAATTACGCACCCAAGGTGACCCTTTTCATTCGAGGACCCGACCTGAGTACCTATTGGGCTGCGATGGGGAAGGACGCAAACTATATCATTTCCGACGGCAACTGGCACGAAAGTATGCCTTACCCTGGAAACGAGAGGGTAGTCAAAGACTATCGTGCCAAATATCCCGATGTGTCAAGCATCGGCATCCCCGTCGGCTGCTCTTATGCAGCCATGCAGATTCTGGCAAAAGCCATCGAGATGGCTGGAACCTTGGACCGGGAAAAACTCCGAAACACTATTGCAAAGGTAGAGATGATGACTGTAAGAGGCCCCATTAAATTCAGGGAGAACGGATCGGCTTTCATCAAATACGGCTTCCGTCAGTGGCAAGATGGGAAAAACGTCCAGATATGGCCAAAGGAGGTGGCTATCGCTAAACCCCTCCTGGCGCCGCCTTGGGACAAAAGATAAAGATCCAGAATGATTTTGTTCTGGTCGAGTGAGGTGGATGGGGGGAGACTCCATGGGTCTCCCCCTCCGGTCAGTTGTCTTTCCAGGTAGGTTTGCGTTTCTCCAAAAAAGCCTTAAGACCTTCCATGGCATCATGGGTTTTCATCAGCTTGTCAAGGTAAATCTTCTCGATGGCCTCGAGCCCATGATCCATGTCATCATTGAGGCCAGCCAAAGCGGCTTCCTTTGTCAGTTTCAGAACGACCCCGCTCAATTTCGAAAACTTTCCAACGAAGGCCTCTACTTCTTGCGAAAGGGAAGCTTCAGGAATAACCTTATTCACCAGTCCGAGACCGTAGGCCTCCTGAGCGCTGATGGTATCGCCGGCGAGAATGAGTTCCATGGCCTTTTTCCTCCCAATAATCCTTGGGAAAACCAAAGCGGCAATCGGAGGGAAGACGCCGACCTGTATCTCGGGTTGTCCGAATTTCGCCTTCTCGGTGGCAAGCACCATGTCGCAGTACAAAGCCAATTCACATCCTCCTCCCAGCGCGGCCCCGTTGACCACAGCCAGGGAGGGAACTTTCAAGGCATCCATGCGCCTGAACATCTGGTGGAAGGTTTGGATCATCTTGGTTGCCAAATCGCCAAGGTGGTCTGCCACCTCCACACCCACAGAATAGGCCTTGCCTGCGGCCTGGACGACAAGGAGCTTCAACCCCTTTTCACTCTTTAAGCTCGAAAGATAGCTGTTGATCTCCTCCATCATTTCGATGTTCAGCCAGTTGAGCGGGGCACGATTGAGCGTGAGAGTAGCTACACCATCCTTCAATTCGGTCTGAATGTGTTTGAAAGCCATTTTTTTCCACCTCCTATTCACAAGAATTATCAGGGTTGATAGTAATCCTTCACTCCTCAGAATCAAAATTTACCGAATCTGAACCTCCTAAAAAGATACCCTTTGGGCTCTAAATTTCTGTTTGCCCAAAGGGTATCTTGCAAACCACTGTCTCACAGTCCCATTCGGATTTTACTTACTTCTTCTGGGGCTTGCCTAACACTTCCTCAAAGAATTTGTCGTCCACCAGTTTCCCTTCGGCGATATTCTGGCGATACTTGATGAAGTCGATTGTGTCCACCCCCGTAATCTTCTTCGTGTTGAAGGCACCGAACCCGAGGTAGGCCTCGCCCATCATGTTGGCAGCCAGCCAATGTCTGTTGATGTTCTTTGACTGATCCCAGAAGAATTTCTTCTTGTTCCGGATACCGTCGATGGACATGATCAAACAGCCGGGGAAGAGGTTGGCATAAGTCCAGCAGATCCTCTCTACCTCGGCATCCAAGAGCGCAAAATCAAACTCATTGTTTTTGAGCTTGTTGTTGACCAGCTCTCGTGCCTGCTTGAATTCGTCGCCGGCCTTGTATTCACCGTATACAATGTCGCCGTCTTTCACATAGGCATCGGTGATGATCTGCGGGTTTCGTAACCATTTGCCTTTGTCATCTTTCAAAACTGGAACGGACTTGGAGATCAGGCCTTTTCGCAACATTTTATAAGCAGACCACATCTCACAGCTGATACAGTTCCACATGGCATCCTCAATGGTCAGATACCAAGGAAGAAAGTCGGATGCGCCTCCCACCGGGGCTGACCCGTGGCGGGGACCGGCCTGGCCGAAAATAGCCAGGTCAGAGGCAACCGTGATGTCGCACGCGGTTCCGATTTCCTGACCCCCGGCGACCCTCATGCCATTAACCCTGCAAATGACCGGTTTCTTACACATGAGGATGGAATCGACCATGTTATTGAAAAGCTCCATGTAAGCCCCGTACTCTTCGGGTCGCATGCTGTAATATTCTGAATACTCTTTCGTGTTGCCACCGGTGCAGAAAGCAAAAGGGCCGGTGCCGGTGAAAACAACCGCCACGACGGACCGGTCCGTGGAGGCATTCTCGAAACCCGCGATGACGCCCTTCACCATCTCGGTCGTGTAAGAGTTGTACTGATTCGGGTTGTTGAGTCTGATCCAGGCATTATAGAGACCCGGAACGACGTTGCCCTTTGCATCTTTCAAAGGTTTTTTCTCATACACCGTGCACGGAGCCTCTGTTCCCCAGTGCTCTTTGCCATACCGATCGTGATTCTTCATTTCATGTTCTCTCGGCATCCAACCTACTGTCATACAAATACCCCCTTCCTCGTTTATTTATTTTTCTCAGTTTATAACGTGGACTCGATCTTCAACAAAGTGCCGCCCCTTCTAAAAATCCGGCGTCAGAACCATTCTTTTCTCCGGCGACCCCGCTTTATGGACCTCGTCAAACACGGACTGGATCTGACTCATCGGCCTTGTCTCGACAAACGGACCGATGTCGATCTTTTTCGAAAGGACCATATCCAGGACGATGGGATAATATTCTGGCAGGCAACCCCATGTTCCTATCATCTCGGCATCAAAGGCCATCAGCCTGGAGATGCTGTATTCATTCTTCGCCATCCCAAACCCGACCACAACCAGCTTTCCGGTAAAGGAGAGAAGTTCCAGCGCAATCTCCTGCCCTGCCTTTGTTCCGGTCACCTCAAAAATCTTCCAACCAAAACCTGCCTCCAGGCCGTTCTTCTTACAGATCTCCCGAAATTCGTTTCGTAGATCCTTGATTGCCTTATCATGGGAGCTGATCACAAAGTCTGCCCCGTATTTTAACGCCCTCTGCAGTTTTTGCGGGTTTCTCGCAATACCGATCACCGCTTTCGCTCCCAGGGCTTTCGCCGTTTGAGCCATGTAAACACCGACCCCACCCGTAACACCGATGATGATGACATTGTCTCCCGGCTGGAGATCTGCCCTTTTGGATGCTTGATAAGGGGTCGTGGCCGCATCGGCCACAACGGCCAAGTGCTCCAAAGGAATACTTCCCCGATTTCTCACCTCGCAGAGATCGATCGAGGGGACAGGGATATGGCTCGAGAACCCTCCGTAAACACCCAAGCTGTTACCGGGCATCTTCTGGACTAAGCAACGATTTCCTCTCCCGGTTTTGCAAAGCATACATTGTCGACAGGGCATCACCGCGGGAACAATCACTTCTTTTCCCATCCATTTTTCATCGCCGGCAACGACCGTCCCGCTGATCTCGTGTCCCAAGGTCAACGGTGGTTTCTGAACTGTCGGAACGCCATCATAGAAGTAACCCAGGTCGGTATGGCAGACGCCGCATCCTGCCACCTTAACCAATACGTCACCGGGTTTCAAGGCCGGTACCGGAATCGAAGTCTTGGCCAGCTTCCCGGGTGTCACCTCCCCGGTCTCCTTGTTCTTGGCCGTTGGTTGAACCATTTGCCAAGTCTCAATTTTATCAGGTATTGTTGCCATTCATCTCACCCCTTTCTGTTTTTGAATCAAAACCTCGTTGCTAAAGAACCGACGGTAACCCCTCCTTTCCCCGAATTTTAATTTCACCTTATCATTTCAAAACTTCGTCTGCGGCAGCCCCTCTGGTTTACTGACGAAACCAGCGCTCAAGGGAATTTCTGTATTCACCTAAGTCATCCCAAGGCCGCCGTCGACGCAGATCAGTTGGCCGGTGATATAGTTGGCATCGTCCGACGCCAAAAAAACGAAGGTCTGTGCTACCTCTTCCGGTTCTGCAAAGCGACCCAGCAAAATCCTGCCCGCATAAATCTCCTTTAGCTTTGGGTCCGTCCGAATCTTCTCAGTCATCTCCGTGCTGACATAGCCCGGTTGAACGACATTCACCGTCACCCCATAGCCAGCCAATTCCCGTGCAGCCGACTTGGTCAGAGCGATGATCCCACCTTTTGCAGAACTGTAATTGATCTGCCCCTTTGTCCCCCAAAGCCCCGCCGAAGAAGTCACATTGATGATCTTGCCGCTTTTTCGTTCCATCATATACTTAGAAGCCGCTTGGATGCATAGGAAGGGTCCTTTCAGCTGGATGTCGATCACCTCATTCCATTGTTCCTCTGTCATCTTGTAGAGCATATTGGGTTTCGATACGCCTGCGTTGTTTACCAAAATGTCGATCTTTCCGAAGTTGTCAATAGCTGTCTGGATGGTCTTTTCTGCCTCGGCCTTTGCTGCAACATTCCCCTTTATTGCGACCGCTTTTCTTCCCATCTTCTTAACCATCTCGACAACTTCTTGCGCCGGTTGGTCTTTGCTTGCATAGTTGACGACGACATCAGCACCTTCTTTCGCATAAGCAAGACAAATCGCTCTTCCAATACCTCTTCCCCCACCTGTTACGACTGCCGCCTTCCCTTCAAGCCTACCCATCACATCCTCCTTCTTTTGAAATCTCCAGCGATCAAACTGGAAATATTTGTGAATATATTCTCATGAACAAGCAAAAAAATACTACATTTTTATTTTAAATACAAGAAAATTCTTGCTTCAGTTAAATCCACTTTAGTTACACCACGTTAGGTCCAAATTTCTCGCCTTCTGCAGTCTTTTGCATCAAGTGCATCTAACGAAACTTCTTTGTTCTCTTGCTTTCCTCACCCAACTGAAAGACAAACTCCTCAATCTTCAGAGAAAGAAATGGCGAGAAAAAGATGCGGCTAATCACCGCAGGCTTTAAGAGAGATCATTAGAGTGGAAGAAGTAAAAATGGGTAGAGGGGCTATTCGATTTTCAATTCCAGATTGATCATCTCACCCCCCCTTGTAAATCCCATGGCCCGAAAAAATTTCAGGAGATCCCAATCGCTCCAATTGACCAAGGTGTAGACGACACTCACGCCAACCCCTTTGAGATTCCCGACGAACTCCTCACTCAATTTTCTCGCCACACCCTTATGTTGATAATCGGGATCGACCCCGATCGTGCTGATCCATCCCACTGTTTCGGGGATGCCAAACTCCCAGCCACTTGTTTCACCCAAAATAAACCCGATGACTCTCCCTTCGAGTTCAGCGACGAGGCCCGAGAAGGGATATCGGGCGTTAGGGAGCTCGATCTTTTTCCTCCAAAAATCCTGCCTTGCCTTACCTAAGACCTTGCGGTCAATTTCAACAATCGCATCCAAATCTCCGAAGGTCAGAGGTCTGATGCTCAGTTTCGCCAGGAAATCCTCCTCCATCGGCTCCCTTTCCCCTGTTCAATCACTACTCGATCATGGCGATAACGGCCTCTGCTTCAACCTCCTGCCCCGGAGCCACACGAATCTCCTTCACCGTCCCGGTGACCGGAGCCACGACAGGCATTTCCATTTTCATGGCCTCTAATACCGCGACCTGGTCATCCTCTTTGATCTTATCTCCAACTTTTACTGAAACTGAAACAATCTTGCCTACCATTGGCACAGTCACTGGCGTCCCCATGACATTTTCCTCCTTTTAGGAAGCAGATTTTTATTTAAGTCCTAACGCGTTTCTTGCGATGATCATCTTCTGAATGTTGGACGTCCCCTCCACGATCTGATAGGACTTGGCATCCCGGTAGAACCTCTCCACGGGATACTCCGTCGAAAATCCATAGGATCCAAAAATCTTCACGGCTTGATTTGCTGCTTTGACAGCTACCTCCGCCGCATAATACTTTGCGCAAGACACCTCAATCGTGTTTCGCTGCCCCAGGTCTTTGTTAGTGGCGGCCCGATAGACGAGCAGGCGGGCAGCTTGTTCCTCAACATACATTTCGGCGATCTGCTCCTGGACCATTTGAAAACTGGAAATAGGCTGTCCGAATTGCTCACGTTCGTTGGCATATCGAACAGAATGTTCGAGACAGGCTCTCGCGACCCCCACGGCCCTGGAGGCAGAGGAGAGCCGGGTGTTGTCCAGCATGGCCATGCAGATCTTAAACCCGTCTCCTTTCTGGCCCACCAGACAGTCCTTCGGCACCTTAACATCCTCAAAGACAATCTCCCCTGTCGGCGCACAGAAAAGACCCAGCTTCGAATCAATGGACTTCTGGGTGACGCCCGGGGCATGCATATCGACGATGAAAGCGGACATGCCACGATGCTTCGCAGCTTTATCCGTGTAAACATAGACGATGCCAAGGTCAGCGACGGGGACACCGGAGATCCACATCTTTGTCCCGTTCAACACATATCCACCTTCCGACTCAACGGCTGTTGACTTCATCGAAGCCACATCCGAACCCGTGTTGGGCTCGGTGATGGCAAAACAGCCGAGCAGGTCAGCATTGATCAATTTGGGAATCCAGCGTTGACGCTGTTCCTCGGTCCCGAAACTGAGGAGAACAGATTGGATCGAGTTCATCTGAAGATTGAAGGGAAGTCCCCACGACGGAGAGATTCTTGCGATCTCTTCTGTCATCACGGAGGCCGCAAGATAACCACTTTCAGTTCCGCCATATTTCTCGGGTGCAATACATCCAAAAAACCCCAATCGAGCCATTTCTTTCACGATCTCACGGCGGAAGCGATGTTCTTTCTCGTCTTCTTCCATGGTGGGCGCGATTTTCTTCTCTGCAAAATTCTTAGCCATCTCTCGCATTGCTTCTTGTTCTTCATTCAACTTAAAATCCATAAAATCTCCTCCTCCCGTTTAGATTGTGCAATTTATAACAAAGGACTATTTTTTTGTCAAGATATTTCTATCGTAACCATATAATAACAACTTACTGTTTTTATTGAAATTATAAAAAACCGTGCCAAACGAGGTCCATACGAACCTTGACAACCCCGCGCAAATAAGCAATAAAAAGTCAATGAGAATAATGGGTTTAGACGTCGGCACCCGAACCATCGGGATAGCGGTCAGCGATGAACTGCGACTCACGGCTCAGGGTCTCAAAACCCTCAAGAGAAAATCGATGGAAGACGATTTGCGAGAGATCGCTACCATCATCCGTCAATTTCAAATTGATACGATTGTCGTTGGACTTCCTAAGAACATGGATGGGACTTTGGGGAAACAGGCACAGAACGTCATTAGCTGGATGGATGTCCTGAAACATCAGACTAAACTCCCAGTGGTGCCCTGGGACGAACGGCTTTCCACGGTTGGGGCCAATAAGGTTTTATTGGAAGCAGATCTCTCCAGGAAAAAAAGGAAGAAGGTCATTGACAAGCTGGCTGCTGTCTTGATTCTGCAGGGATACCTCGACCAAGGGAGGAGACCGAACCATGGGACTCTCTTTCAGGAGTAGATTTTTCTTCCTCTCGTTGGCCATTCTTTTTCTCTGCTCTCTTTGCGTTCTCTCCTGGTTTCTCTTTGTTCCCTTGTCAAAAGGCGACGGAACCAAGATCATTTTCATTAAAAAGGGGACCCCTCTTAAAAAGGTTTCCGAGGTGCTCGAACACGAAGGAATTATCAAGAACAGACATTTTTTCGTTCTCCTCACGACCCTTCTTGGGAAGAAGGGAAAGATCAAAGCAGGGGAATATGAGTTTCACACTCGAATGGTTCCTTGGGAGGTATTGTCTGCTCTGACCAAGGGGCAAGTGAAACTTCATCTGGTGACCATTCCCGAGGGATTTACTCTTTCTCAAATTGCCCAGTTGTTGGAAGCCTCAAACCTTACGGAAAAGAAAGGATTCCTGCAAAAGACCTCCTCACCCTCTTTCATCGATGACCTTGGCCTTTCTCCGTTAGCGGGACCCACCCTGGAAGGTTACCTTTTCCCCGACACCTATCACCTGCTCAGGGAGATGGAACCAGAGGAAGTCATTCAGATGATGGTCCATCAGTTTAAAAAAGTCTTTGGACCAGAGTTTGCTCATTGGGCGTCTGAATTGGGAATCTCTGAAAGAGAAGTCGTGATATTAGCTTCGATCATCGAAAAAGAGACATCCCTCTCTGAAGAGAAGCCCCTGATCTCTGCCGTATTCCACAATCGTTTAAGGAAGAGGATGCCTCTCCAAAGCGATCCCACCGTGATCTATGGAATAAACAATTTTAATGGAAATCTGACCAAAGATGATTTAATGAGACCCACTCCTTATAACACTTATCTCCTTTCTGGACTTCCCCCCACCCCCATCTGTAATCCCGGCAGAGAGTCCCTTTTCGCCGCCGTTCACCCTGCTCCCGTTCCCTATCTTTACTTCGTTTCTAAAAATGACGGGTCTCACTATTTTTCTTCTGACATCGAAGACCACAATCGGGCTGTTTGGAAATATCAGAAAACTCTAAGAAGAAATAACTTGACGAAAAAGTGAGTTCTCAATTATCCTCAGCGTCCGTTTATCGTGCAATTCAACCGTCAGGTCTGTCCAATACGATGGCGGTCAGCTTTCCTCCGAGATTACGAAAACCTGTCCCAAATCGGCAAAAGAAAAACCCTGACGCCCAGGAGTCGGAGGTTCCCCTCTAATCCCTTCACCTTCCAGCAGGTCGAACTACCGATACATCTCCTTGGCAGCCAGATTCTCAGGGTTAACCTCATCCGTCGATAGATCAACAATCCACGTTCGGATCAGGGGAGGACCTCCTCCCTCACTCCCATATTGCGTCACCCGGTATTTATTTCTGCCGATCTCTTTGGCCTCATACCTCCATCTTAGATTTGGAAAGGATCGCGCTTTTTCCTCTATCATCCTCACTTCCACAGACCTCTTTCCACCTGCCGCCGACTCCGTCAGCGTGGGGTGGTTCTTCACCAATTCCACGGCCTGAGAAGCAAGCGCCTTCGATTGGCTCAAGCTCTTTTTTGGCGGACTTACGTTCTTAGTAAGAGAGATGAGACTCCCCTTCTTAATCTCTATTTCCAAGTTATTTCCGTCCGCCCCTAAATAGCCGACTTCCCCAGAATCGAATTTTACCCGGTAAAAAGTCATCATTCCCGAGCGATTCTGTACAACTTCTTGGATGACAAAGGTCTCTTTCTCACTCCTGACTCTCAATTTTCTTTCTAAATCATCCGGGGATTCATAGAACGTTGCAGGGTTGAGAGTGGGCACGGTCAAAAACCGTCTGCCAATGTTCCGTTTCAATTTTGCAAGTTTCTCTCTTTCGTATTCCTCGACGGCCGGAATCGGGCCGGGCTTTAAATCTTCCTTCGTTTCAGGCGGCTCCTCGTTTTTCGCCAATAGAGATGAAGAATTTTTAACAAGATAGCGACCGAAGCATGGGGTGGTCTGAACAAAGGAGAAAAGGAGCAAAATGATGAATAGGACCAAAATCGGCAGGCGGATTCTCATGGATCAATCCTCCTGATGGACGATTGCATGCAATTACGATGCCCTCCTCTGAAGCTCGTAACTCGCTGAAATTCCTAAGTCCGCACGAGGGTACACTCTGGAACTCTGATCCAAAAAATCCCTTTTGTCCAATTTTGTGAAGCTCCCGGCCGGAACGAACCTATCGTGACTGGCCGGGGTCCTCTATGGAAGGATTCTTGCGGGGGATGACAGCCCGCCAATGATGGGTGTTGACGACACATTCCCAGGACGGGTCCGAAAAATCACCGGAGGTGATCAATACTCCATTGGCCTGTTGAGCCCAACTTAAAGCATGGCCTTTATCGTAAAAAACCTGATACGGTTGATCCAAATAAAAAACGATCTTCGCCTCCTCAATATTTAGAAAGGCATATGGCCTGCCCAAGGTACTCACTTCGGCAGCCTTTGTTTTCAGGTTGGATCCTTCTTCAATCAAAGGCACTAAACCTATCACGTAAATGAGCCAGACTGCGAACACGGCTCCAACCATCCCCCAAACGTACTTCCTGATCGTGCTTGCAATCAAGACCGCACCAAGCAGTCCGAACAAAACGGACACATACCCAAGAGCCCCTGTCCCTACGGTAAGAGTCCGGGGGAATAAAAGGGTAACACCAAAGAGACCGATCATCGCCAGCCCCACTAAAACCCAAACCACTCTCACCGCGCTTTGAAGACTCCGTGCCATCTCGCCCGTGGCAAACCCTCTGAGCATATTTGCCACCAACATGGCGGCAAAAGGCAGAATGGGCAGCAAATAATAGGGCCGCCTCGATCCTGAGAGAGTGAAAAAGATAAATATGGCACCGAAAAGAATCAGGGCTTCTGGAGTTTGAGATAGGGAACGGCGAATCCCTCGGAAGGAGTGACCGACGGCAAACGGCAGTAAGAATGACCAGGGCGCGGCTAAATAAAATATCTTGACAAAGTAAGTATAGACAGGACTTTTATGATCGTATTGCCCGAAGAACCTCATAACATTCTCGCGCCAAACTGCTTGCAAAGGCTCCCATGTTCCGCCATGAAGACTGGCGACCGTCGGCACAGCAATGAATAAGGCAAGAGAAACCAAGCCGGCCGGAGCCAAAACTTTCAGCGGAGGTACCCATGACAAGTCTCGCTTTATGCCAGAGAGGAGCAGAATGGAGAAAATAGGCACGGCGTAGAGGGTCAGACCTTTCATATTGGCACCCAGCGCCATAAGAACACCCAAGAGATAAACCCAGGTGTGACTCGGATCGGATTTGTGCTTAATGAAATACCACAGACAGAGCAGAATCATGGCGGCGTTGGTCATCTCCACCTGGGCATTGCGTCCCCAAAATACAAAGCTATAGGTGGTGGCTAAAGTCCCGACAGAGAGGAGGGCTGTCTGTTCTCCAAACCATCGCTTGGCCAAGTGATAGGCAAGAAAAAGCATGATCAGAGACCAGATGACGGAGGGGAATCTGGCCGCGAACTCGCTGACATCTCCGTTAATATAGGCGAATGGCAGGATCTGCCAGTAGGATAACAAAGGTTTGTCCCAGTAGGAATGAATGCCCAGTGTCGGAAGAAGAAGATCACCCGATCGTAGCATGGATCGGGCAATGACGGCCCATCGGCCTTCCGAACCCCACAGTTCTGCCAAACCTAAATGGGCGGATAGGATGAATAGAGAGAGTCCCAAAAGAAAGCAGAGGAAGAATTTCGTGCTCATGAATCGCTGAAGAACGGCTCGCCCCTTTGGCATTTCTTTGAGGTATTTTCCATTTGGTTCGTTGAGCTGGGTCATCTTACAGTCATTTTGGATGGGCTGATCAATTACAACCATAGAGGTCCTGTAAGCCTTCCATTCCGGTCCGGTCCTCCCTGGTATGTATTCCGCTTTTCAAGTTATAACTTTAGGAGAAGACAGGGGCTTTGTCAACACGAGCGGCCTTCCCCTGGCAGAGAGCTGGGACGCCTGAAATTTCGGGGAGGGATTAAGCTAAGGAAGAAAATAAGAATCCGAGGCAGATCAACCCAATTCCGAAATATCGTAAGGTGGGGATGGGTTCAAGGAAGATAACCCGGGCTGAAAGCATAACCAGAATGAATATGAGAGCAGTAAAGGGATAGACAAAACTCAAGCTCGTCTTCGACAGGGCGATGAGCCAAAGAATGGTACTGATCACGTACAGACCCAGCCCTGATAAAACGAAGGGATTCAATGCCAGTTTTAGAAATTGACCAACCACTGATCCATTCAAGCTTATCTCTCCGGTCAAAAAAACACCCTTCTTGAAGCATATTTGGCCTAAAGTAGCTGAACACACGGATATCAGAAGCAACCATGCCGGTTTCATTAATCTCTCCTTTTCTTGATCGCTAACAATTGTCGTAGAGTCGATTCTATGACGGGATTATTAACTCACTCTCCCCTGGATCGTCAAGCACGGGATCACCTACCGAACACTGTTGAAGAAAAAAATTTAAATGGCCCTATTTGACATGCCATGCGTCATATTCTATACTCTTTTGAATCAAAAGGGAAATTTTAGTTTTCTCAGAGGACTTTCTTGTGCGAGAGGAAGCAATTTCTGCAGCCCTGAGACAACCTGTTTTCCAAACGCCAACAGCCTTTCCGATAAGCGAGGACTTCCCCCTGTGAAGGTTAGAAAAGAGTTCTTGCCTCTGAGTCGGCCGTCGATCGGTGAAAAGGAAATAGCGGGGGTCGTTTCATGTTTGAAGTCCGGGTGGATCACCACAGGGCCCCTCTGCAAATCCTTCGAGGAAAAATTTTGTCAACTCACGGGCGCTTCGTATGCTCTTTCTGTGTCGTCCGGCACGGCAGGCATGCACCTGATGATGCTGGCCCTTGGCATTAAACGCGGAGATGAAATCATTACTCCGTCGATGACTTTTGCTTCGACGCTGAATATGATCTCCCTTTCCGGTGGAAAACCAGTTTTTGTTGACATTCACTACGATACCTTGAATATGAATACCGATCTCGTTGAGGAGAAGGTCACCGAGAAAACAAAAGGCATCCTCCCCGTCCATTTTGCAGGAGCGCCGGTCGACATGGACCAAATACTGAGCCTTGCGAAAAAACATCACCTTTTTGTGATTGAAGATGCGGCCCACGGCCTCGGCAGTTATTATAAAGGTACCCACGTCGGAGGGTGGGGTCACGGAGCGATCTTTTCGTTTCATCCGATTAAGAACATCACCACCGGCGAAGGTGGCATGATCGTCCATAGTGATGAATCGCTCGAAAGTCGACTAAGGCTTCTGAGGTTTCATGGGATCGAAAGAGACGCGTGGAAGAGGTACGGAAAAGGAGGGAACCCGGATTATGACATTAAGGCCCCCGGGTTCAAATATAACCTGACAGATATCCAGGCTGCGCTGGGTCTAGCTCAGCTGTCGAGGCTCGAGGAGCTTAATCGCCGTAGGGCAGAACTGGCTCACCTCTACAAGGAAGGGTTGGAAGGGGTGGAAGGATTGGACCTACCGGGCGTTCCCCCTTATCCTCACATTCATTCATGGCATCTGTTTGTCATTAAAGTGACCTCCATGGATCGAGAACGGTTTATGCAAAGATTATCCGATTACGAGATCGGATATGGAATCCATTTTCCAGCCTGCCATCGTTTAGGGTATATTCAGAAGCAGACCAAAATCAAAAAGGGGGAGTTGAAAGAGACGGAACGAGCCAACGCCAATCTATTGTCCCTGCCTTTGTTTCCTGATATGCGGGATGAGGATGTCTCTTATGTGTGCGAGGCCGTTCGGGAGATCTTAAGGCATGGATAAAACAACGATGGTTTCTCTGGTCATTCCGGTCTTTAATGAGGAAGCCAGTCTCCCCCGTCTGATGGAACGGCTCAGGCCGGTGATGCAACAGATGGGGAAGAAATACGAAATTATATTTGTCGACGACGGGAGCCGAGATCACACCCTCCCGATTCTGAAGGGCTTCTTAATTTATCCTGAAGTCAGGGTGGTCGAATTGACGAGAAACTACGGACAGCATGCGGCCATCTTCTCAGGGTTCTCTATCGTCCGGGGCGACATCGTCGTCACCCTGGATGCGGACCTCCAGAACCCCCCCGAGGAGATTCCGAATCTGGTGAGGGTGATGGAAGAGGGAGACTACGATGTCGTGGGCACGATCCGAAAAGAGCGAAAGGATTCCGTCTTCAGAACCCTACCCTCCCGTCTGATCAACGTGGTCACGAGGAAGATCACCAAGGTGAAGATGTCCGACTGGGGCTGTATGCTTCGAGCTTACCGGAAAAACATCGTCGACCGGATGGTGACCTGTCATGAACATTCTACCTTCATTCCAGCGCTGGCGACTTACTTTTCCAAGAAGGTGACGGAGATTGAGGTGGTCCACGAAGCCAGGCATGCCGGAGATTCTCATTACTCCATGCGAAAGCTCATCAACCTCCAGTTTGACCTGGTCTCCTCTTTTTCCGATTTTCCATTGAAGTTCATCATGTATGCAGGCATCGGGGTGGCTTTCTTGGGGGTCTCCTTTGGCATTGTGCTCGGGATCGCCCGGATTCTCTACGGTGCCCAGTGGGCTGCCGAAGGTGTTTTTACGCTATTCGCCATTCTGTTTACTTTCATCGGTTTTCAATTTTTTGCTTTGGGCGTGATGGGCGAATATATCGGCCGGATTTACAGGGAAGTCAGAAAAAGGCCGGAGTACATGATTGAACGGGTCTATCCCTAGTGGTGTACCCCATAAATAAAACCATGGCTGAAAATAATTCTTTCCGGCAAAAGAAGCGATCCAAGTGCTTTTTGAAATATCGCGTTATTTCTGTGGTGGACCACGAGGATGAAAGCCGTCGTCTTTGCTTATCATAATATAGGAATTGTTGGCCTGGAGTCCTTGGCCCGGGAAAAATTCGATATCCAGGCAATTTTCTCCCATCTCGACGATCCCGAGGAGAACATCTGGTTTGGCTCGGTGGCCGAATGGGGAAAGAAGAACCAGATCCCCGTGTTCTGTCCTGAGAATGTCAACACGCCCGATTGGATAGACAGGATCCGTAAAATCTCGCCCGACGTCATTTTTTCCTTCTATTACCGGAATCTTTTGAGCAGCGACATCTTAAGCATCCCATCCGCGGGTGCGTTTAATCTTCACGGATCCCTGCTCCCGGCCTATCGGGGTCGGTCTCCGGTCAACTGGGCTCTTGTGAATGGAGAGCAGCGAACAGGCGTGACCTTACATTACATGCTTAAAGCGCCCGATGCAGGAGATATTGTCGGGCAGAAAGAGGTCCCCATCGAATTTCAAGACACGGCCTACACGCTTTATCAGAAGCTTTGCGTGAAGACAAAGGAGCTGCTTGAAGAAGTGCTTCCCCTCATCAAGAAAGGAAACGCCCCCCGCGTCGCACAGAACTTGAGTCAAGGGAGCTACTACGGAGGACGGAGGCCTGAAGACGGAAAGATAGACTGGGGTTGGCCGGTGCTGAAGATCTACAATTTGATCCGGGCGGTTACAGAACCCTTTCCGGGGGCTTTTACGTTCCTGCCCGGAGGTGAAAAGTTGTTTATCTGGTGGGGTCTTCCCGAAACAAACAGCGGTTCGAACGGACCTTTGGGCGGGTTAGAATTTGAAAACGATAATGTCTACGCCAGGGCCTCGGATGGAAGGCTGAGACTATTGGATATTGGGATGAGAGAGAAGAGGATGAAGGATCATGCCATTTTTGATTTTTTCAAAAACCAAAAGGGAGTCAGCCTGAAATGAAGATATTGATACTCGGCGTCAACGGTTTTATCGGACATCACTTAACTCAGCGAATCCTCGATACGACGAATTGGAGCGTCTTCGGAATGGACCTTGCTGCCGACCGGCTGGACAGGGTTCTTCGCCACCCGCAGTTTCACTTCCTCGAAGGTGACATCTCGATCAACCGGGAGTGGATTGAGTATCATATCAAGAAATGCGACGTGATTATCCCCCTGGTAGCCATCGCCACCCCGAAGCTTTATATGACCAATCCTCTGGGTGTCTTTGAGCTGGATTTCGAAATGAACCTGAACATCGTGAAGCAATGCGTGAAATACGAGAAAAGGATCGTCTTTCCCTCCACTTCAGAAGTCTACGGCGCTTCCCCGGACCCGGAATTCAAAGAGGATGAAAGCTTCCTCGTCCTTGGACCCATCCATAAAGAACGATGGATCTATTCTTGCTGCAAGCAGCTTCTCGACCGGGTGATTTACGCCTACGGCACCCGGGGCTACCTGGAGTTCACGTTGTTCAGACCCTTCAACTGGATCGGCCCGAGACTCGATTCTCTGGACGTTGCCAAGGAGGGAAGTTCGAGGGTGGTCACGCAGTTCATCGCGGAACTCTTGATGAAGAGGCCCCTCTCCCTGGTAGACGGCGGCGATCAAAAAAGATGTTTTACCCATGTTGACGACGGGATCGGGGCGCTGATGAAAATCCTGGAGAACAAGGACGGCTGCTGCAAAAACGAAATCATCAACATCGGCAACCCAAACAATGAGTGTTCCATCAAGGAACTTGCCCACATTCTGAAACGGATCTTTATGGCCCATCCGAAACATCGAGACGATAAGGTTTTTTCCGAGATCCTTGAAACGCCCTCGGACTTCTATTATGGGAAAGGCTATCAGGACATCTATGCCCGGAAACCCAGCATCGAAAAAGCCAAGAAGCTTCTCGGATGGACTCCCAAGATCGGGCTTGACGAATCCCTCACAAGTACCCTCTATGCCTTCTTAGACGAAAATGAAAAACCGGTCGGGGCCGATCAATAGACGAAACATCTTGGGCCTTAAAATCGACGTCGACACCTACGTGGGTATGAAGCGAGGTGTCCCGCGCCTCCTTTCCATTCTCTCCCAGTTTGATTTTCAAGCCACCTTTTATCTAAGCACGGGACCGGATGCTTCGGGGAGAGCCATCCTTCAATTGATAAAGAACCCCCGCTTTCTCAGAAAGATGTTGAGGACGAATGCGGGACGCCTCTACGGAATGAAGACGGCCCTGTATGGCACCCTCCTCCCTTCCCCCATGATCGCACTTTCCTTCCCGGAACTTGTCGAGCAAATTATTTCGGCGGGGCATGAAGTGGAATTTCATGCCTGGGATCACAGGCGATGGCAAGATGAGCTTTACAAGCGACCCGCAGAATGGATTGAGGATTGGTTTGAGAAGGGAATTGAGGCCTATCGGAAATTGGTTAAAAAGGAACCGTCTTCGTTCGGAGCTCCTTCCTGGCTGATTGACGATCGGGTGTTGGAAGTCGCACGAAAATATCCCTTCCGTTACCTGAGTTGCACCCGGGCGAAAGAGCCTTTTATTCATGAGATATCAGGGCTGATGGAAATTCCCTCAAACCTTCCCTGTTTCGAAGAGATTGGCGTCACCCGGGGTGTCTCGACGATTCTTCAAATTCTGGAAGAGGGGGGGATTCACGTCCTCCCTGTCCATGCTGAGGCAGAAGGCGGGATATGGGACAAATATTTCATCGAATTATGTGAGGAAGTGCGGCGCACCAATTTCCAAATTCTCCCTCTTTCCAAAATACATGCCCTTCTGAAATCCGAGCCTTTACCTGTCCGAAAATACCGGCTGGAGCTACTGTCCGGACGATCGACTCCATGCGCGGTTTAAGGCGGATCAGTCCAACTCACACCCAGTCACGACCTCTCAGAGAAGACAACGATCACCGGATCTCATAATAAATTGAACCACCGAAAACCCGTGCATGGATCTTTCCTTCGGAAACCAATGGCCGGAGATATTTTTCTATCTCACTCTCTCCAATCCCCATCCCTTTGGAGAGGTCGGTCAGAGAAAGGGGTCTCCTCCTCAGGATCTCTAATATCTCTTCTTTGACGCCTCTCTCCGTGACTTCCGGTGGATGACGGTCAAATTCCGAAATGATCGAAGCCTTTTTCCCGAAGAAGGTTCTTATTTCTTCCATCTCCTCTTGATTTAAAGGAACGGCCCATTTTTCGAAAGGAGGTCGAACGACCGTATTGAGGTGGATGAGATCGGGTTGGATTCGATCGATTGCTTTCTTCATTAAAAGAAGCTCGCTTTGACCGTCATTGACTCCTTTGCAGAAAAGAATCTCCAACCAGATTTGTCCCTTGTAAATCTTTCTAAACTCGACCATCCCTTCAATCACCTTGCCAACGGAAATACCCGAGTGGGGGCGATTGATTTTCTCAAAGATCTCTGCGGATGCGGCGTCCAAAGAAGGAAGAACGACATCCGCTTGAAGGAGGCTCTCCCTCACTTTTTCTTCAAAAAGTAAAGAACCGTTTGTAATGACGGCAACGGGAATAGAAGTGATCGCTTTGATCTCTCTGACGACGGAATCAATTTTTGAATGGAGCGTGGGTTCTCCGGATCCGGAAAGAGAAAGATGTTCGATGGAGGACGTTTCTTCCTTAAGGAATCGCTTTACTTCTTCCAGAATCTCGTGAACGGGGATATATTCTTTTCTGATGAGAGTCTTTTCAGAGGTCTTCCCGATCTGGCAATAAATACAGTCGTAGGTGCAGATTTTGTGAGGAACGAGATCGATCCCAAGGGACCTTCCCAATCTCCTGGAAGGCACCGGACCATACAGATGTTTGTACCTTTTCATTCGCTATTCATCTTTGTAATCACTGTTTTCTTTACGACGCCTCCTTCTCCTACCCTTTCTTGCCGTAACGGTCAGAAAAGACAAACTCTGAAATGTCTTTTCTCTTCGGCGTGCTCCCCCCGGCGGCCGGAAATCCGAGAGGGGTCATCGCTACCACTTCGACATCTCGAGGAACCTTTAAGATCTCCTCCGCCTTTTTGTGATCGAACATTCCCACCACGACCGTGCCCAAACCCACAGAGTACGCAGCCAGGCAGAGGCTCTGCATCGCAATGCCTGTATCAAACATTAGCCAATCCCCTTTGACGGTGACCACTTGCCCTTTATAGGAGCCGGAAACCCCCTTCTTTGCGCACAGGACAAGGATCAGGGGTGCATCAGTCATTGAGGGAAGGGCCGGGTTTCCTTTTGGAAGAGCCGTTGCCAATTCAGATTTTACGCTGGGATCTTTGATAGCGATCACTTCCCAGCACTGGGTATTGGCCCAAGAGGGAGACCATCTCACCGCCTCCATCAGGGCGCGGAGTACTTCTTCCGGAATAGGATCAGGCTTGTATTTCCGGATGCTTCGTCTCCCTTTGATCGCTTCCATCAAATCCATATTTATCCCCTCCTTTTTCTTCTATGATTATCTCATAATCAAGCCTTTGTAAAGCGAATGTCGATTTTTCAAATGGGACGGGGAAGGATGCAACCTCTTGAGGGGGGTCTCTCAACTGTGAATCTCAAGGCCCTGTGGTTTTCGTTGCTCCTTTATCCTTTGCTGTAGGTGTGATGAAGGCCGTGATCTTTGTCAGAAACCATGGCATGCTCCATCTCGTCTATCATTGCCACTCCGTGACGATACTGGAAGGGCCACATGCTCTTAGGGTCAAAAAAAGCGACACGGTCGCCGTCGCGCAAGATATGACCTAGATCGGGTTGGAGACCGGGCATGGCACTCAACCGCCCATTGATGAAGGTGATCCCCCGCTTCTCCGTGGGCATCTTTAGGCGGGAGAGCAAGTTGTGTACAGTACTCCCTTCTGGAAGGCGGATTCGTACATTGGCAGAACTCCTGCTCCTCCTCCCGCCTCCGTAGCGCGACAGTGTTCCGTACAGCCACACATCCAAAACAATGCCCGCCACCTTATCCTCCCCCGAGTAACGGAAAAATGCCTACCTCATCGCCCTGCTCCAGAGGCCAATCGATAGGCCGGGCGCGTCCTCTGACGAAAAACACCTTCACTTCTTCCTTGGGCAATTTCAGACGATTCACCAGGTCAACGATCGAAGCGCTTTCGGGTAGATTGATTTCAAAAGGAACCCCTGCTGCCTTGCCGTAATGTCGGCTCAAGGAGGCATAGAGTTTTACTCGAACTTGCATCACTGCCTCTCGGACGACGCACGGCGTCTTCCGCCCGCAGACAATCAGCGTAGGATGGACTCCATCCCTATAGCTTCGTACTTCGGTTGCCTTAGGAAGAGGCCGGTGCGCAAGCATCAACCCTTTCGAAGGCGAATGAAAAACGGGCAGGGCAAAAGCCGCCCTGCCTGCTGGAGCGCCTCTATAGCTCGCCGTAGACAGAATCCAGCGCACTATCAGGCACATCAAAGACCTGGTTGTGCGGTGGGAGTGGCTCAAACTTCATGAACTCGGGGACACGGTCGCGTTCCTTGCCGAGCCCAGCCGCCTCGTTGAAGGCACGCTCCTTACGCAAGATTACTGAGCCGATCTTGACCACGTCGTCCGGCTCCCAATGGGTGCCCAGGACACCGTTACATTCCTGCACCATTCCCTCGTAGCCACTGGGGATGTCGAGAATAGCGAAGGCGATGAACAGGCAATGGCCTGAAGAATCGATAAATGCAGTCGTTGCCTGGAACGCCCGGCTCAGGGCAGCCTTCCCTTCGGGGCTCAGAGGATCCGCCTTTCCACCGACGCTCATGATTTCGGGAGCAATCGTATAGCCCGCGGTGTGATCGGCGCCCATGGTGGTTGTCGCATAGGTAATACCGATCCCTTTGACTGCCCTCGGCTCATAAGCGGGCATGCTCTGTCCTTTCACGGTTGGAACATGGGACACGCCGTAGGCTTTGCCCGTAAACTCTGTGCCACCCCCCAGGATTCGGCCCAGCGGTGTCCCCTTCCCCATTTCTTTAACGAGCCGGATCGCTTTCTTGCTGTCGCCGAACGGAATCACGCCCGCTTCCATCGCCACAGCCAGAGTTGTACCCGTCTCAATCGTGTCCAGGCCATAGGCATTGCATAAGCGAACCATTTCGGCAATATCGTCCAGGT
>Ga0335070_10001090_pt1 | contig 31020 bp, 32 predicted proteins | sample Lox_Sample_13_FD_206722 | JGI IMG/M metagenome (GOLD analysis project Ga0335070, IMG submission 206722) | Soil microbial communities from Loxahatchee National Wildlife Refuge, Florida, United States - Lox_Sample_1.3 | ecosystem: Environmental > Terrestrial > Soil > Wetlands | place: USA...
ATTGTTGCCATAGAGCACGAGAGACAATTTATACTTTCTTGCCGGTTATATATATCTTGCTGAATATACATCGACACAAGAAATAAAGGCTCTTAAAGATGAGGACGTCATTTTCGAGACAATGACGGCCAAGAGTGTGCAGACTATTATGAGACCCTTAATAACAGAGCCGCTGGATAGCTGATTGTCCCCTTTTTATTATGTCATCTTTCTGCTATGCTTCTTTATATAGATATCCGATAGTGACGCTTAGAAAAGGAAGAAAAACTACAATGCGAAGGCGAGGTTTGTCGAGAAAGGGCTCAGGAACGGGAGATAGGCAAGCATCTGGAGAAGGAAGTCAGTCTTATCGAAAAAGAAGTGAAGGCTTTGGGCGAGGATGACGAGAAGACGAAACTTGACTAGAAGAGGCGGCGGACTATTTGAGATTGGCGATCAAGTGCGTAAAGATGCTCTTATTATAAAAGAGTTGGTTCCAAATTTTGACGATAAATACACCTGCGTGAAGGATACCGTCGTCCGGGAGATGGACCTCAACGGTCGAAAAAGAAATGAACTTTGAAGTGACGGCTATCCCTGTTGGGAAGCTGCCTTCGGACATGCTCGCCAGGATGCTAAGAGCCTATGCATCCTTGGATAAAAGGGTAATCGTTGGGCCATCAATCGGAGAAGACGCCGCTGCTATCGATTTCGGCGACCGCTTTCTTCTTGTAACTACAGATCCAATTACATTCGTTGCTGAAGATATAGGAACTTACACAGTAAGGATAAACGCGAACGACATAGCCACAATGGGTGGAAGACCGCTCTGGCTGCTTGCGTCGATCCTCCTGCCTCAAGGGTCAACAAGTGACCTCGTGGATCAGATATTTCGGCAGCTTTCATTGGCCTGTGCAGAGATTGGAGTCTCATTATGTGGGGGACATACGGAAATTACGCCGGGCATAGACAGGGTGATTGTAACAGGCGCCATGATTGGTGAGGTTAACAAAGAAGGCCTCATAGCTACAAGTGGGGCGAAGGTTGGAGACGATGTCCTTCTCACCAAGGCGATAGCCATAGAGGGCACATCAATTATTGCGCGCAAGAGGGGAAAGGAGTTAGAGGCTATCTTTGGCTCAGATTTTGTCCAGAAGTGCAAGGCTTCAATAGAGCATCCTGGGATCAGCATTCTCAAGGACGCCGAAATCGCAGTGAGACATGGAGACATACACGCTATGCACGATCCGACCGAGGGAGGGTTGGCAGCGGGCCTTTTTGAACTTGCAATCGCTGCGAATGTGGGGTTGATTGTCGACGACGAACATATCCCCGTTCTGCCGGAGTGTCGGATCTTATGCAGCCACTATGGATTGGATCCGCTCGGCCTCATAGCATCAGGTTCACTGCTCATTTCAACTAATCCCCGTGACACTGAGAAGATTCTGGAGGCTATGAGTGCTAACGGCATACCTGTTGCAAAGATAGGGAAAATCATGCCAAAAGAGAAGGGGATGAAGATAAAGAAACATGAGGACATTTTGGCACTGCCGGTTTTTAAAAGAGATGAAATAACAAAGATTCTTGATTGAAGAGAGGCTCATTGCAGTTGTTCCTGTTTCTCCGCTTTCGAGTATGATAGAATTTTTTTATGAGTGACGACACACTAAAGGTTTCGGGCAGTATTCTAATATACCGCCTCTATGATGTTGCCTGGGACATAAATCTGATGAAGGTCGAAGAAAGAGTGAGTGAGCACAAACGTCAGAGCATCGACAGAAAACGCTTCAGCAAGGCTTTTGAATTTGCAAATCCGCCATTGTCCCTGAAGTTAAAGACGTTAGAAAAAAACCTTAATGGAAAGCCATACAGCGTCAACGCTTATGCAAAGGCTTACGACTACGGGGTTCTGAGCATAATATTCGAGATACCGTTCAAAGATATTGACATAAGAGAGTTCGAGACCCTAGGAAAAAACGTCGAAGAGCCCTTTAAAAAGGATTTCCGAACAGAGCTCGATCGTCTTGTTTACGACCTTGGGGATGCTCTCCATCAGATCAACATAAGCAGGTTTGAGGAAGACTACACAGTCCATTGCCTGACACAACTGAATCCTGAAAAAAAGGCAAGCGATTTGCTCGGGATTTGTGATATTGGAAGTCTCCTTCTTTTCGAGGAAGGGGAAAGCCCCCCAGGCGAAGCAGCTAAGAAAGAACTTCTTTCTCTTAGTTTCTCTTACTCGGATTGCGATCTGGTAATTCTGAGCTGGGACAAGGCATTCGTCCTTGAACCCTCCGGGAGTATGGATATTCCGGACCTTCTGGAGTTTGCCAACTCACAGCTCCTCGAACTCAGGGTCTATGACGATATGGTTGACAGAGAACTGGATATCATAAACAGTCGTATTATTACACAAGCTTCTCCATCCATCTGGAAAATCAAGCGCTACGAAGAGTTGGCGGCGAAGGTAATGCGCACAGTCACGGATCTCACCGGCGTTACGGAGAAGATCGACAACTCTATTAAGGTTACAGAAGATGTTTACTATGCCAGGATTTATTCGTCTGCCCTTTCCCTCTTTAAAGTTCGGGAGTGGGAAGCAAGCATAGAAAGAAAAATAAACATAGCTTCAAGAGTCTATGACATGCTCTATAGAGAGATATCAAACAAGAGAACGGAGCTCCTTGAATTCATAATCGCTATCTTAATTGCTGTAGAAATAGTGTTATTCGCCATTGTTAAATTGTAAGTACGAAATGAGACAAGCGATACTCATCATAGATGACGATGAAAATAACGTATCCGAAATATTATCTGCAACAGCGACGACCAGATACTTCCAATGATGACCAATTTTGCATCAGAAACGATTAGTCAGGACTTAATCGTTCAGCGTCAATCGGGGTCAAGACCAGCAACTACATATGCTCGTTGTCGGGAGTTGTATTATAATGATCTGATGGATGTCTGTCCCGGCGAGACAACAGATGAATAATATCGGCTAGGAAACTTATGAAGACCGCAGAGAAACCCTTTGTCAAGGTCTACGCAGACGGCGCCTGCAGCGGGAACCCCGGCGTCGGCGGTTTTGGCGCTATCCTGAAATCAGGCGGAAAGATAAAAGAGCTATCGGGCTGCGACGAGATGACGACGAACAACAGGATGGAACTCCTCGGCGTGATCTCCGCTCTTGAAGCCCTGAAGAAACCCTGCAGGGTGACGGTCACGACTGACTCGAACTATGTTGTGAAAGGCATGACCGAATGGATAAAGGGATGGATAAGGAAGAACTGGGTGAGCTCCCAGAAGACGGCAGTAATGAACAGGGACCTTTGGGAAAGGCTCCTGAGGGCCTCGCAGAGCCACGAGGTTGAGTGGCTCTGGATAAAGGGACATAACGGCCATGCCGAGAACGAACGGTGCGACGAACTCGCAAGGGCTGAGATCAAAGAGTGCAAGAGAAGGATGAAAGGTGAAGAGACCTGAACTTCTTGCTCCTGCGGGCGACTTCGAAAAACTAAAGACGGCGATCCATTACGGCGCCGATGCAGTCTACCTCGGGGATTCGCGGTTCAGTCTGAGGGGAAAGGCCAGAAACTTCTATCCCGAGGAGCTCGCGAGGGCTGTGCGATATGCCCACAAACAGAACGTCAGGGCCTATGTCACCGTCAATATCTTTCCCCACAACAGAGACCTTCCTGAGATCGGAGAGCATATTGAGTTTCTCAGGGACATCGGGCCTGACGGGGTGATCGTCTCAGACCCCGGGGTCTTCATGCTCGCCGCGAAGAAGGCCCCCGGCCTCGCCCTCCATGTCAGCACACAGGCCAACATCACCAATCTTGAATCAGCCAGGTTTTGGGAGAACTTGGGCGCAAAGCGACTCGTACTTTCGCGGGAGTTGTCCCTTCATGAGATAAGAGAGATACGGGAAAAGACTGCCCTTGAACTCGAGGTCTTTGTTCACGGCGCGATCTGCATCTCGTATTCAGGGAGGTGCTATGTCAGCAGTTTCCTTGCATCGAGAAGCGCCAACACCGGAGAATGCACGAACTCCTGTAGATGGAGTTATACCCTCATGGAACAGAAGAGGCAGGGTGAGCATTTCCCTGTCTTCGAGGACGACAGGGGCACGTACCTCATGAGTTCCAAAGACCTCTGCATGATAGGGCACCTGCCCCTGCTCCTGGATGCAGGGGCAGACTGTCTCAAGATCGAAGGCAGGATGAAGGGCATCAACTATGTGGCTGGCGTCGTTAAGACCTACCGGGAGGCCCTCGATTCGATAGGCAAAGGGTCCTACCGGCTGAACGACAGGTGGCTCAGGGAGCTTTCGATGTTCAGCAGCAGGGGATATACCACAGGGATGTTCTTCGGCAAGCAGCCCGACGGAGATTATAATTTCGACGGAGAGAGTTACCGGATGAGCCACGAATTGGTCGGGGTCATCCTCGATGTAAAGGGCAACATTGCAAAGGTTGGATTGCGGAACAGGCTCGATATCGGCGATCCTCTCGAGTATATCTCTCCGGGGCTCGAGGAAAAGCTTTTTCCCTTGGAGTCCATGAAAAATAGCGACGGGACCGATGTCGCAACCGCACGGAATGAAGAGACCGTCTTCATTCAGGTCCCTGAAGGGGTAAGGAAGAACGACCTTGTGAGAAGGAGCAAGAACTTCAGGGCACTGGCAGAGACGGTCACATGCCCCTGAGAGCTGAGGCCCTCACAGAGAAGGAATAATCCTTACTGTTGCAGCAACCGACTCTCAGGCAGACATGATCGAAGCCTATAGATGCGATGAGATTCCGACAATGAGGAACTCAGAGGTCTTCACCGAAAGTGACCTCCATATCAAAATCGGCGTCTCTCCCTTAACCCATAGTACTCGTAAACCCGGGACCGGTGTCCGATTCGCAGGCAAGAGTCGGGACATTGGCCGGTCCGCTTGTGCGGTATGTAAACCCCTGTTGTTCATTATTGTAACTACACCTTCCATTCCTTCAGCTTTTCAGTGATAAAATGGATGATCTCCTCGTGTTCCTCGGCCCCCCGGTCCCTTACCATGAGGGGCTTTCCGAAGGCGAAATGTACCTTCTTCGAAGGATCGATCCTCCCAAAGTCCTTGAGATGTTTTCCGTTAGCCCAGGCGTCTGTTTTCAGCGCAACGGGCACAATCGGCACATTCGCCCTCTTTGCAAGCTTCACCCCGATCGTATTGCACTCAGAGGGAGCGAAGTCAGCAGTCCTCGTGGTCTGCGGGAAGACGATCATGGACCTCCCGCTATAGAGCCTGTCGGTCCCGCCTTCCAGAACGGCCTTCAGGTCCTCCCGGGGATTTGTCCTGCCGACGGTAACAGGATCTCTCGACCGCATGACATACTTGAAGACAGGGTAATTGACGAGGCTCTCTTTCACCACAAAGGTCACGTCCCTGAAGGGCGCGATGATCGACGGGAGAACAAAGGTCTCGAGCGTCGACATATGGTTCGCGATAAAAACACAGGGTGTGTCGAGACCCTTGAAATGGTCTATTCCGGTTATTTCGAACTTGACACCCACGTTCTCGAGTGCCCTGAGCACCTCAAGACTGCTTCTGGCCCAGGCAGCGGTATCATATCTCGAACGCTTTGCCCTGTGGCTCGCTTTAAAGACGATGACCACATCCTGAACGTAAAAACCGAAGGAAGGAAAGAGCCCGAAAAACCGCCAGCCCTTATGAGGGTCGGTCCTGTACGAACCGTTTATGAATGTGAGTTCCTGCAACACCCTCTCCTCCCCCTGCATCGTTCATCTCATTGACCTCCAGGATATCTTACTAAGAACTTCAGGGAGAAAGCCACTCTCCCTGTCTTTCCAGCAGAGTCCCGTGATTCCCATGGCCACCACATTGAACCGCCGGTATTTTATTGAAGTAGTCTCTCGTTGATTGTCATTCTGGCTTGTCAGAATTTTTCTGCTGAATAAGAAGGATTCCCGACGCGCTTCGCTTGCGTGAATGACAAAGGGAACAGGCTTTGACGTTGCCGTAACCAGTCCAGCCACCATGTTCCGCTGTTGCATCAAAAGACCTCACCGTTGCTTTTTGCAATGCTATTTGTTACAATAGACCATGTTCAGGCTCCAGTCAAGTATCAGACAGAAGATAACCTTCGGCTACTATGCCATCGTGGCCATCATCGTCGGCCTGTCGGCATTCACCTTCATTCAGCTCAGGTATCTCGAGAAGAAGGTGATCTTCGGCGAGACAATCTCGGAATTCTTTGATACGACCCTCGAGGTGCGGAGGTTTGAGAAGAATTATTTCCTTTACCAGGACCGGACCGACTACGATGAAAATATACGCTATCTTTCGAAGGCAGAGAGGATCCTTGAAGAGAACACCAGCGGCTTCGGCAGCATCGCCCGGCCTTCTCAGATTATCGCCTTACGGGAGGACCTCAGGAAATACCGTGAACATATGGAACAGTATGCTTCCTCGCCGGGTGAGGCCTTCAAGGAAAACACCCTTTCGAAGACCGCCCTGGAAAGCAAGATCAGGGAGACGGGAAAGTATATCGTGACCGTCGCAGAAGATATCTCAAAGGCCGAGCGGAGGAACCTCCAGGCGATGCTGAACAATTCCCAGACTATCCTCATCGCCTCGATCGTCTCCCTCGCCATTCTCGTGGTTGTCATCGGCCATGTCCTTTCCCGGATGGTCGTGAAGCCCCTTGAGTCGCTGGAAGAGAGTATGAGGGTGATTGCAGAGGGCAGGTTCGAAAGGGTCTCTCTCGACTCCCATGACCGGGAGATCCTGTCCCTGTCAAATGCCTTCAATGCGATGATCAGGGAACTCGAGATGAGACAGCGCCACCTCGTGCAGTCGGAAAAACTCGCCTCTCTGGGCACACTCCTCTCGGGCGTCGCCCATGAATTGAACAACCCCCTTTCGAACATTTCCTCGTCATGCCAGATCCTCATGGAGGAGATCGAAGACGGCGACATGGAGTACAAAAAGGAGTTGCTTACTCAGATCGACGGGCAGACGGACAGGGCCCGGAATATCGTCCGTTCCCTTCTCGATTTCTCGAGAGAAAGGGAATTTCGAAAAGAGACCTTGAAGCTGAAAGAGCTTTTCGAAGAGACGATCAAGTTCATCAAGGGCCAGGTCCCGACAAACGTCGAGATACGCCTCGACGTCCCCGATGGCATATCGATCTTTGCTGACAAGCAGCGGATCCAGCAGGCCTTCCTGAACCTCATCAAGAACGGCCTTGAAGCAATCGCAGAAGAGGGCCGTGTGCTCGTAACGGCGAGGAAGCTTGTAGGACTGGAAACGATGGATTTTGTGAACTCCGTCCTCCTCGAGGAGTGCCAGCATCGCATGATCGAAGGCAGCAGGGACAGTTCCGTGTATATAAAGATCTGCGACACCGGCAATGGGATCCCCGCAGAAATCCTTCCAAAGATATTCGATCCCTTCTTCACCACAAAGGACGTCGGCAAGGGTTCCGGTCTCGGCCTCTTCATCGTCCATGAGATCATTGAAGAGCACGGCGGCTGCATCGCCGTCGACAGCGAGGTCGGCATCGGAACGACATTTTTCATACGGCTGCCGGTTCAAACGCAGGCGAGCAAGAAGGAGTGACTACCATGGAGAACAACGCAAAAATACTGATCGTCGATGATGAAAAAATAGCACTCAAGAACCTCGATCACGTCATAAGAAAGGAGGGCTATGAAGTCACCAGCACGCAGAGCGGCCAGAACGCCCTCAAGCTTATTGAAGAGCAGCAATTTGAAGTCGTGCTCACCGATTTGAGGATGGAGAAGGTCGACGGAATGCAGATACTCGCGAGGTGCAGAGAGCTCTATCCCGACACCGAGGTGGTCATGATAACCGGATTCGCGACGCTCGAATCAGCTGTCGAGACGATGAAGCACGGTGCCTTCTATTACATTGCCAAACCCTTTAAGCTCGACGAGGTGCGGAAGGTCGTCAGGGAGGCGGCAGAGAAGGTCAGACTCAAGAGGGAGAATCGCCAGTTACGAGAGCAGATCGAGACCTATCAGGGAAAGGTGAAGATCATTACCAAGGACCAGTCTATGCTGAGACTCCTCGATACGGCAAGGCAGATCGCGCCGACAGACTGCAACGTGATCATAAGCGGTGAAAGCGGAACGGGCAAGGAACTTTTCGCCCGGTACGTGCATTTCAGCAGCAACCGCTCTGCCGGTCCCTTCTTTGCCATAAATTGCGGCGCCTTTACCGAGGAACTTCTCGGTAATGAGCTTTTTGGCCACGAGAAGGGGGCATTTACCGGGGCCATGACCATGAAGAAGGGATTGATAGAGATGGCTTCGGGCGGGACGCTCTTCCTCGACGAGATCACGGAGATGCCCTCTTCCATGCAGGTAAAGCTCCTGCGGGTGATCCAGGAAAAAGAGGTCCTGAGACTCGGTTCAACAGAACCTCTCCGCGTAGATGTGAGGTTTATCGCGGCAACGAACAGGGACATTCAGGATGCCATCAGGTCCGGCAACTTCAGGCAGGACCTCTATTTCAGACTGAACGTCGTTTCGCTTCACATTCCTCCCCTTTCTGAACGGAGGGACGATATCCCCCTCCTCAGTTATTACTTCCTGAAGAAATTCGCGCCTCTCATGAAGAAGGATATCACCGAAATATCACAGGAGGTGATCGCTATCCTGATAAACTACGATTTCCCCGGGAACGTACGAGAATTGGAGAATATTATCGAACGGGGCGTCGCCCTTTCGAACGGAAATGCCATCGAAGTGGCCCATCTTCCCGAAGACCTGAAGGAATTAAGCATCAAGACCTTCAGAAAGAAGGAGGGGAGGATACCCACGCTCGAAGAACAGGAGACTGCTTATATAACGTGGGTCCTTCGTGAGGTCGGCGGCAATAAGACCCTCGCCGCACAGATACTCGGCATCGACAGGGTCTCCCTCTGGAGGAAGCTCAAGAAGCTGGGCCTCGAAGGAGAGTGAACGTTCGCGAAATTTCATCATGCATGGTATCCTCTTTCCCTTCGGACTCATAATACTTGCAGGCGTGGCGTTCAGGCGCATGAGGCCTTCGGGCGTAGAGGCAGGCGCTATGAGTCAGGCAATCAACGCCGGAGTGCTGAACCTCTTTCTTCCTGCTCTCTGTATTAAAACGATGTACCAGTCAACGATCGATCACCACGCCTTGCTCGTACCGGCGACAGCATGCGTCACCACACTGACTGCGCTGCTCTTGGCAGCAGGCACCTATTCCCTTCTTTCGAAAAAGTTACAGCTCGCGCCGCAGGAGAAGGGAGTAGTTCTTCTTGCGGCAGCCTTCGGCAACGTAACGTATCTGGGCCTTCCGGTGATCACCGGTCTCTTTGGCCAAAGCGCCGCACAATACGCGCTCTACTACGATCTCCTTGCAACGACGCCTCTCCTTTGGCTTGTTGGCGCCACGATGGCCGCCCGCTGCGGAGGGGATAGAGAGTATGACATTCCATCGGCGCTGAAGACCATCGTTTCACTTCCGCCCGTGTGGGGCATCTTCGCCGGAATGGCTCTGAATCTGACAAGGGCTACTCTCCCTCCCTTTATGGTAAGTGCACTTGACATGCTCGGAGGACTTGTTGTCCCGCTCATGATCTTCAGCATAGGGCTCGCACTCACCTTTCCAAAGGTGGCGCATGCCTTTGCCGTGCTCCCTGCCGTGGTCATCAAACTCGCTCTTTCGCCGTTCATCTCCTTTCTTGCAGCAAAAACACTCGGCCTTTCGGGAACCGCCCTCACCTCCACCGTCCTGGAGGGCGCCATGCCCTCAATGGTCCTCACGCTCCTTGTGGCCGGCCGCTACAATCTTGATATATCCCTTGGGGCTTTCATGATTGTGGTTACCACCACGCTCTCCTTTTTTACCCTTCCCGCAATCCTCTACCTCGTAGGAGTTTGAGGTTACCTTCCAGTTGCATAAGACTATCTTGTTCGGGAAGGCAGGTATGGTGAGAAGCCTTGTATCGCGATACCTTTGATGGTTGCCGACTGCCGCTGTATGCTCAATGTAGGAGTCACTTACGATGAAGTCATCAAGGTACCTCATTGCCGGAATCTCATCGCATGTACAGGGCTTCGATCCATGCCTGCCTTGCCATCGTTTGCAACGTTAGGGGTTACCTGATAGGTGCGTAGGAGGGAAGACAGTCACGCCTCAAGGACCCTCATGGGAGGCATACAGCAATTTGACAAATGAGAGGTCGTAAAGATGCGTGATATATATGTCGTGCAACGCCCGGCATCGAACGCGTCTGTGGCATGACTGCTACCTTTTCCGAGTGCGTAGTTGCAATAGTACCGCAGCGCCCGCAAGCGCTGTTGCACCAGACCCGATACCAAATTTCCACAGCTTCTTGCCGTCCTTGATCCTTCGCTGTCTTGACCTTTTATATCTTTCTGCGACCACCAGGCATCTCTTGACATCCTTGTTACAGAAGTTAAATATGGTTTTGAACATTTCGAGTCTGCCTTCTATGATGCCGAACAGCGCCCGCCAGTATTCATCCCTATTCATCTTGCTCCTTTCCGCCCTTAATGCCTTCTCATCGTTGATGCTCTTGATGAATGCATCCAAGAGATTCCTGTCGGCGTCCCTATATACGAGAAGGGCGGGATCAGCAAGTCGTTGGAGTAAGGGCCACTGACACCTGTCCTCAAGTTTAAATAGTTCCGATAGCGATCTCTTGTTGAAAAAGGTGAGAATTATGGACTTCCTCACGGAGCGATAGAAGACTCTCAAATCTTCCGGTTCGAATCCGGTACCCTCGAAAAACTTCAAAAACTCCCTAAGATTTGTCATTTTCTGGGCAGTAAGAGTTTGTCACGGCCTATAAGGTAATCATTATCAATACCCTGCGCTACATTAACCAGCGCTATTTTTCTCCATTCTCGTTTGCAGATTCATCGGAGAACCGCAGGCTGGACACAGAGGTCTTTTGCGTACAATTTTATTCGTCCAACCTGTGAATCGCATTTCACACGTGAGACGGTAATATCGCTGTTCATTCCTCGTCCTTCCATAACGATACAGCACCTCCGGGTGACAGGACGGACACGGAATTCCCTCGTGTATCATTGATGTTTTCTCGCATGTCCGACAGCGGTGGATTGCCTTCACTTGTCTTCAGACCAATACCCTTCCTGATAATGTCCTTCACGTTTCGGATGACCAATACTGCCAGGAAATCTTTTATCCGTGCATTTTCCTTCAGTCTGCTGAGCGTTGCCTCATAAAGTATCTGTATCTCCTCCTCGGCAACATTGAAGTCCCTCGCAAGCCTTTGGATGGCACTGGAATGCAGAGTTTGCTCAGTCTCATTCTCATATAAGCCGGCAGTCGCTACCATGTTAGCTCTCCTTCAAAGGCGGGCAACACGATCCCTCTATGACTTCTCCGCTGCCCGCCTTAGCCCGACAACGTTCGTTGCGACTTTCTCCGTCTCGCCTCACCCCTCGCAGTCTCGGCGAGTTCCCCTTCGCTAACAGGGGTACCTCAGATGAGCCTGTTTCTATTCGCGGCTTCGGGGCAAAACTGCTCCCCCGATTTCCTTTACTCCCTCAACAACCCCTATCAGCGTCTCTTTCACGGCCTTCACCGCTGTATTGCCGATTTCTCCCGCTGCTGTGACCGCGCCGCCAACAGCCGACTCTGCAACTTCCATGACATTACCCCCGACTTCCTTCGCCGCTTCGACAACCCCATCAACCGCCCTCCGCGCGACGAGTGCCACATCAGCACCCACTTCTGCTGCACCCTTCACGGCACTCTTGACCGTCTGGCCGGCAGCAGTAACAACGTCTCCGCCGACATCACTCACGCCCATTACAATCCCCTTTGCCACACTCTTTGTGCTAAGGACAAGACCGGTGCCGACCTCCTCTGTAGCCTGAATCGTCCCTCTCACCACATCCTTTGCAATAGCGACCCCCTCATTGGCAACAGTGCCGGTAGCCCCCAAAGCATTGGAAACCGTGTTCCTCGCAAGGCTCACAATCTCTGCTTCTATCTCGTCGATGCCTCTCAGGCTGCTGACGATACCGGCCTTCACCGTCGTTCCTGCTTTGCTGATTCCTTCAGTTGGCTCCATGACACTGCCTTTCGTTGCCTTCATGATACACCTCCGCTTACTTCTTTCCGGATTCGTTTATAAAAGAGTAACCGAGCGCCGCACACTCGCTTTCTTCTGCAGCTCCACAAACTCAATCTGTCAGACCACCCTTCTCACTCCCCCTTCTCTAAGGGCCCGGTCATATCTCTCCTCCCAATTTCAAGCTATCACCGGACAGGATCATAGTCAACGGTGAAGAATCCTATGTAACCGACTACAGCTTTCTTCACGTGGCATTCCTCATGGCGATAAAACCGCTTCTGGAGCCAGTTTAAGTGATACCCTCCTGTCATGCGAGGCACCACAATGCGCCTAAAATACTTTCATTATTTGCCTCACGGCTCGTCAATTTCGGCAGGGATAGGAAGGCATATCACGAAAAGCTTTTCACCCGAACTGCGTTGGCACTTTACATGGCGAGTGTCATGTCGTAAACTGACAAAATGAATGAAGGTACACCCGAGGAAGGCATGGAATTGCGATGCCCCTCGTGCGATGCTGACGTAACTTACGGTTACGGACACACCAAGACGGGGAAACAGCGTTTTATCTGCCTCATGTGCGGCATGCAGTTTAGTCTTGGCGCCCGAACGACTCTGGTCAGGGGAAAACCGTCCTGTCCCGTCTGTGGCAAGCCGATGAACATATACAAGCTGGAGGGGAGTATCATCCGATTCAGGTGCTCCGGTTATCCAATATGCAAAACCTATAGGAAATTCACGTTAACGGAGGAACGCTAAGCTGTACCTGCTATCTATGGCGAAACGCTGAGGGCAATGCTCCGGCCTGCCGAGCTTGAGTCCCCGATCCGCGAGATGCCTGAGCATTCCGCTCCATGACTAAAGGACAGGCTTCCGGAGGCTTCTATCTTCATCAATCCAAGAACGGCAAGGCGCAGGCAGCTATGAGGCACGAAGATCTGAAAAGTACAAAGAAGTATTTTCACGCCCATAGAGACAGAATGAGAGAGCAGTTCAACAGGAGGGGCAGAACTATCCTTTGAGATATTTCCCCATCCATGCGAGGCAGCGGCCCCAGGAATCTTGAGCAGCATCAGGTCGATAGCTTGGCCTATAATCCGCAAAAAAAGCATGTGGCGCGCCCGGATACAGAATAAACTCTGCGGTCCTGCCGGCTGCCCTGAGCTTAGCCTCCATCTCCCTAACATCGGCAGCTGGGATCCCCAGATCTGCTTCGCCATACAGACCGAGCACGGGCGGACGAATCTCTGCGGCAACGTCCAAAGGCCCGACAGTGCGAATCCCCTCTTTCCTTTCGGGTTTTATTTGGCCGTACCATGGGACTGCGGCTTTCAACTCATGATTATGAGCAGCGTAGAGAAGAGTATACATCCCGCCCCGACAAAATCCAGTGATCCCAATCCGATCAGGACATGCTGCCACCTGCTTCTTCGCATAAGCCACGATAGCGTCCAAGTCGACCATTACCCTTGAATCGGGCACCGAGTCTGCCACTTTCCTCACAGCCGGTATGTCAGGGAGGTGCAAGACCCCGCCCTCCCGCGCATAAGGTTCGAACGTGATGCTCAGGTAGCCCTCTTTGGCGAATCGCCGTGTTACGTCTTTGATGTGCTCATGCATTCCAAAAATTTCAGGTATTACAATCAGGATTGGATATTTACCGGACGCAGAAGGTCGGGCCTCGTAGACCGGGATAGGGAAATCTCCAGACAGCACTGTACTGTCGGTCACTACAAGGTCGTCGCCGGATGTACGGATGATCTCCCCTGCAACTGAATTGGAGGCAATTGCAAAGCCTGCAAGCCCGACACCAGTAGCACTCATACGAGCCAGAAACTGCCGCCTCGTCATACCTTCGTAAGCATTTGCCAGCCAATCTTCAACCATAACTACCTCCTTTTTCCGCCAGAGTTAAAAGCAGTATAAACTCTCTTCGTGATCAATAACTTAACTTTATCATAGGAAACCCCATAATGCGCGCGACTGCAAACTCTAGTTGCAGGCTGTCTCCAGTTCTTTTATCATTGTGTGACAGAGCATATTTGTTATAAGGAGGATAGACGAAAGTCAAATGAACGATCGGAAGAAGAATTTCATCGGGTTCTCGACGCTTACGTTCACTCTCTTGTCCGTCACATTAACTGTAGTGTTGTATGGAAGCATTAATAGTGCAACAGCGAGCGATCGCAACGTTCTTTGGGATATCATCTCTTATTGCCTTGATCCCAGCAGGCCGCATTATTGCGAAGATTGCAAATGGCCGATAGCTGAAAGCGCATGTTCCTGTCTGAAGACAACGGAAGTGTGGGAAAAATCCCTTGATTATGTCGCCATTCGTGATCAGAAGATGTGCGGATGTCCCAGTGACTTTGTACACGGTCTTGCACTGCCTCTCAAGAAGGTGACGGGCGTAGAAGATAAGGACCGCCCTGCGGGCATTTGGAGGTTTGCCTGGGACGTTGCAAGAAAGCGCATCAAGGAGTCCGAAATCGCTCTGGTGGTGAACCCTTTAACCTGCCGCAGCCAGGACCAGCTACATGTCCACATCGTTAAGCTCAATGACGAAGGGCGCAAGTTTCTTGAGAGCGATCGTGCAGCCGGCATCGAGAACCTCGGTCAGGTGTGGAACAAAGCTGACGACCTCGCAAGAAATGCTCATTTAAAGAACTACGGCGTCCTCGTAAAACTAAACGAAAAAGGTTTTGTGGTAGTTGTCGACGATAATTGCCCTGAAGATACTTATACCAAATATATATGTGACAGATGACTGTGAGAAGCGACTTCGAACTGTCATGATTGCTCGGTATGGTAAACCATTATCAATGGAACCGAACAAGTGATGATTGAAGCCGTGCTCGGACCAGAAAGAGAAGGTGAATTTATAGCAAACTCAATACATGCCTCACCGCATGAGCCCATGCCAAGGAACCAGGTCCGGCCACTGGAGGGAAGTAATATCTGCACTCGCCTGCTTCATCAAATCCTTCCCGTGCAGCATGTCCCGGTTGGTCTCGAGTAAATGTCGCCCATACCATTTATGCGAATGACTTCGGTCGCACGAATGAGATCCGGCCAAATCTCCGCAGGAGCCTTGTCAAAAATGGTGTCGGCATCGGCCTCCATGACGCGCCAGTCCCCTCTCGCCAGCTCCCGTTCCAGTTGCCCAGAAGTCCACCCCGCGTAGCCGACATAGGCGCGAAATTTCGTCTGTGCGTCAGGTTTCTTCATGAGGTGCTCAAGCACGGTCTTGCTTGAACTCACGTATACATCTCCGAATACCCATTGAGATTCCTGAGGCTTGCCATGAAAATGTATGAGAAGCTGAATCTGATTCATGGCGACGGGTCCCCCGATATAAGTGAACTGGTTTTTCCCGGGCAATCCTTTCATGTCGGGGAAAATATCCGAAAGCCTCATCTCAGTGGGTCGGTTGATGATCAAACCCGCCGTCCCGTACGAGTCATGTTGGATTAACAACAAGACTGTTTCCATAAATCTCGGATCGCTTATCTGCCTACTGGCGACGAGGAATTTCCCTCTGGACAACTCAGTGGCTGAATGATGGTGTTCCAGTGAGACAGAACTCCCAACCATCCTCGAAGAAGGAAAGACCCAGGGATCCCGCGAACGCTCGTTCCATGCAAGCGGCAGGGCAAGAAGTGAGGCCAGAAATCCTGCAATCACGGCAATCATGATTGACGCACGCTTTGGACAGTCACACGGGTTTATAGCCCCTTGAATTGTTTTATGTCAAAGGGTTTAATGGTGGAGGCGGCGGGAATTGAACCCGCTGACAACCGCTTAAAATCAGCCTTCCTGAGCCTTACCGGAAGGATTCCGGAAGGAAACCACCTTTCCCCTCTGGTTCACGATGTCCCTGAGACGCTTTACCGATCCGTGAAAATACTTCTGCGTGGAACGAATGTTCGTGTGTCTCATCAGCTCCCGCGCTTGAAGAACGTCGGCCCCGCTTTCTACAATCTGCGTACAGAACGAATGTCGAGAAGCCTCATAATGGACAGTGTGAAGCCCTGAGAAGGCCTTCCAGACGTTATTGAGAGTCTTTATCCTGTACCCCCTAGCCGTCTTCGGATTGACGAAAAGGAAGGTCTCTGGATGCTTGTCAGCGATATGTTTCCGGGCAATCTCAAGAGCCCTGTCAGAGAGCGGTATCCATCGTTTGCTCTTCCCCTTGGTCGTCTCCCTGAGCTTGCTTCCTGACCACGTGCGTTGAATAAGAGTTTGATACCCTTTCAGGTCGAGATCCTTCACCTTGAGGGCGCAAAGCTCTCCTGGTCTCAAGCCGGTCTCAAAGCCGAACTCGATCACGTCCCGGTGTTGCTCAGGGATCTTCGAGAGTCCTTCCATCTGTTCATCATAGTCCAGGGCCACCCTTACGGCGGAGTCGTCACCCTCAATCGTGGGGAATGCGGGCATCTTCTCTATCGTCTCCCTGCGGTACATCCAGTTAAAGAGGGCATGAAGGGCGTTCATGATGTTCTTGCGGGTCTTTATCTTCAGAGTCGGGGGCATGGCATCCTTGAAGCTCTCAAGCTGCTCCCTCCTGATCTCCCTTACGTCATAGCCGTGGAAACAGGTGAAGTGATGTTTGGCATATCCTCGGTAATTCTTCAGGGTCTCAGGGCTAAATTCTCCCCTTCTCTCTTCGACCTCTTTCTGTGCGATCCACAGCGCCGCCTGATGCTCGAATTTCCGTTCCTTGATCTTCTGAGGCAGCCAGTCAGCAGGGTTGAAGGCCCTCTTGTCCATCTCGGTCCGCATATTGGTGAGCTGCCGGAGGGCTCGTGGATAGTCAAAAATGCCCCCATCGACGTGGAAGCGCCGAAACTTGTACTCCTTGCCCTTCCAGTAAACGTAGATATAGCACTTGGGTGAGTCGCAACGAGGGCACACAGCCTCATTACGTCTTGTTTCGCAGACAGCGCACCTGACATGACCAGCCATAGATAACCCCCAAGACTGATTTTGTGGGATATTGTAGGGCTGCAACGCAGTCTCTGTCAAGACGCTCTCACCATATCAGGTTTTGTTAGGTTCCCTTTCTGCAAATTTGGTGACCACCTCGAACCTCTCGCCCGTCCATCGAACCTCCTCCATATCAGCTCTTCCGCAAATATACTCGTTGAAAACAAATATCTCCCTAGTGTTGATTTTCCTTAGATAGCGGACTGTTTTGAGATATCTCGGCGTCGTAGGGAGGTTCTCGCGTGTTACCATCGAAGCGCGCGCGCCGATCTGGTGACCACCATCTGGCAAGAGCTTTCTCAATCTCTTCAAAACTGCGGTCTTCGAGCAGCCGAGTTGCTTAGCTATCTTCCGCTGGCCTTTTCCCTCGCCGTGCAGCTTCAGGATCAAGGCGTTATCGGTTTTGGCCTTCATCCTCAACTTCCTTCCTGTTTCCCTGTTTGTCCAGACCCTTGCGACAAACTGCCAAACTCAGTACTTGGGCGAGTCCAGGGGGTGCCGGAAATGGGCTTGTTTGTCAGGTCTTTCGAAGGCGCCGAATCCTGTTTTTCAGTTTGTCGGGTATATATAGTGCTGCCAAACTGACAAGCTGAATCTATGGCCCTATAAAGAGAGGCATTCCTTTCCCCCTTCTCCATGTTCCAGTACGTGCCTATCCCCTTCTTCAGAAGTCTTCTTAGCTCCTTCTCTTTTATCCCCAATTCCTCTAGTGTCCGACTTATTACTTGTTTTTGGTTCATAGGCTCGCGCAAATGGGTTAGAATCTCTCGGATGACTTCCATCTTCTCAATGTCCGGGTCCACTGCGATGCTGAAGCCCTTTATTTCGGGATTGAAGGTTACATAGATGCTATTGGGTCATACCTCGTCTTTATGCGCGTGCCGAGCTTGTAGAGGTTCTGACAGTCAAATTCTGTGTGTTCTCCGTCAAGGTCTTTCACTTCTTCCAGGCCAAGGACGTGATCGCAGAGGTCAAGGATAGCCGTGCTCCCTTTGAAGGTGTTTTCATTCCCTTTCGGGGTATGGTGTAGCAGCAGGATCGTGAATCCCATTTCCCTGAGTTCCTTTAATCTTCCCATGATCATGCTCATCGGCCTAGAATCGTTTTCGTCAGATAGATGAGACGCCCGGAAGGTATCGAAGATTATCAGTCCGGGAGGTAACTGCTTGTAAAGCTCCCATGCGTTGCTGTCCAGTTTTGGCGGTTGTATTTCATTCGAGATATGCCAGACATACAGGTTATCGCTTTCCCCGATCTTCTCCACTCGTTCCTTGAGAACCGCTAAAGGGTTTTCAAAGTCCACATAATAGACGGGGGTAAAGATCGTCTGCAAATCCCCGAAGGGAAGACCCCCGGCAACGGCTCTGCCGATCTGCATACAAAGAGATGTTTTGCCAATACCGCCGCGCCCGAATAAGAGGTTTATGCTCTGTCTCGGAATCAGCTTTGACAGGAGATATTCCGTCCTTACGTCGAGTGTAAAGATATCGTTCCACTTCAAGAGGGACGAGAGAAGGCTCTTAGGTTCCTCTGGTATCCATTCCTGTGTTTGCGCAGATAGCGGAGGGATTTTTTCCGCGCTTCTTATCTTTTGTTCGACTTCCCTGTCTGTTAAGGGCGGTTCACAGAATAGACGGTTGACGGTATGAAGTACGTCCATGCGGTTCTTGTCATCAAGCCCCAGTCTGTATTTGTGATTCCATTCCTTCACCCTCGCCGCATGACGGAAAAGAGTATCATCGCGGGACCCTTCCCCGATAATAGCAGGCAGTATCTTTTCCTCATCTTTCTCTTTGTTGTATTGCCTGACAGGGATAAAGAGTAAAGGCATTAGGTCCGGCTCTTGATCAGCATGAATTATCTCGCGGCCTTCTGTGTGAGGCATCGGAAGGACGATATATCCCTTCCCAGGAAGGCGATAGTCACAGACGAAACCGCCCAAAGTAACCATCTTTGCGGACTGAGTTTTGATGGACCCGGTGGCATTAAAGACAAATTGCCCGCCGTTTGGTGTACGTATAGCGACGTGCTTTAATCTTAAACGCTTAAGCCCTTCGTGAATACGAGCGAAGTAATCAGGGTCATCTATGTCGCAGAGTATCCGGCCTTCAGGGATGACGAGACCGCCCCATTCCTTTGTTTGTAGCATCCTTGGAAGGTTGTCTTTTGTAATGTAGGTCCATGTCGCGCCCTTTGGTTTTTTGGCCTCCTTGTAGTCGGTATTTCCGCCAGAATATCCCCGTAACAGAATCAACTTAGGCTCTACTCTACCCGCGAGTTGAAGAAGGGTGTTATCCACGTCCGCCCCCCATCTCTCTCCTCATGATCATTTCGGCCCGAAGACGCTTAATCATCTGCGCAAATTCGTACGCGTTGAGGGCAACCCCGTTGTTATAAGAGTTCATAGCACCATAGAGGTCGTTAGAGATAGGGAAGACAAAGAGGGTTCTGTTGCTTTCAACCTTGTAATTCGGCACAATACCAAGCAAGACACAAATGGCGGCGCTCAGATAGAGATCGGCTGTTTGAAAATCCTTCTGTTTCATGTCGCACTCTCCTTCCAATTTCATTGTCTTGAGAATACAACATACCTGTGTCGGCCATCTATTTTTGCATTTTGCAGAAATAGCCGGACGGCTATTTTATTGGGTTTGGGGGACTTGACAGTTCCAGGAAGATCTTTTTGAAAAGTTGCCGACGCTTCTTATGGCACGGTGGGGATGCAATCTGCTTTCCCTGTTCGTCGCAAGGAACCATATCAGACCGCATGGCAAGAATATCAGAATAGGCATAGGGGCGCACTTGATCGTTCTTTTTGGCTTTCTTTGTAAGATATTTGGCGTTTCCATTCTTGGTAAGGTTAGTTGCCTCACTCTGAATCTTGTTCCTCCACGTTTCAGCGCTGCTTTTGTCGATATAGGTCCGCCGCAAGTTCTTTAAGGTGAATCCCCGCTGAGTCACATCAAAAAAACTTGTCATGCCGTTGTTTCTTAGGAATCTATTGTGAGCAGTATGCACGCAAAGGGCAGCCAACCTTTCCGCGTCAATTATGCCGTCTTTTTCCAAAAACCTACCATGAGTATCGACCAGCTTGTTCACTGCTGCCGGCCAGTCCTTGCGGTCATATTTGCAGAGGACAGAGAAGTAAGCGTAAAACCTCGTTACCTCTTCGCGTATAAAGCGAATATTGTGTATCTTCTTTCTGTTTGAGCCCGGTGGTTCTTTCCCTTCAGCAATCTCCATTATTTTGAATGCGATAAGATCATCAAGCTGCGTTGTCACTTGGTCCAGAAGAACCTTTGGAGTCATCAAATATAGACTTGCAAATTCGTCCCACCGTTCTTCATCTATTACGAGGTGAATCGGAATGAAATAGCTGCCATAAATTTGAGACACAAGCTCTTCAATCTCATTCTTCGCAAACGTTATCTTCTTCGGCATGTGCTGCCTCACAATTTCAGCTTCATCCAAGCAGCACTTTCGGCACCAGCCCATTTTGAACCATTTATCTACCAGGGAATCAAACCCCATTGCAGCCTTCATCTCTTCCTGCGACGAGTTCTTGAAAGGCACCCGCAAGACCCGCTTAAAGCCATTTTGTTCCTTGATAAAGCGGTTCTTACCTCCCCCTTTGATGTTAAGCTCTAATCTTATGGGAGTCGGCTTTCTAACGTACTTCTGCCCACCAGAGGGGGATTCCTTTTTTTTGTCGTTAACATCATAAAAAAGATCTATCATCTCACGATCCCTAAACAGCGAAGGATCATGTTTCAGATATGCCTGCTGTCTTTTTTCTTCCCTTGTTGTGAATCTTTTTTTACTGGAGACGTGAAGGAAGAGTTCGCTTGCGACTTCGTCTATATCTCTTGCCTTGCTGAGGATTTTATCAAATTGTTCTATTTCAATATATCCAGGGAAGGCATTATTTAGAGCTTCATAGGCAGCCAGGTAATTCGTATCGTTAATTGAACGAAAACGCGAAAGAATTTTAATGAATGCTTCTTTTGATGGACTTATCCTTTTCCTTGTCAATTACCACTCTCCTTTTACGTTCTCCTAAAACTCAGCGGAGGCGCCAGGAGTAGCGCGTTGTCGGGCCGGTCCCTATCCGCTGTTCTTAATAATAATTAAGGCAGAAGCGACCGTCCTGTGTCAAACTCGATAGCCCTAAGAAAAGTGAATCAAATAGAGACTTCGCCTCGAAACACGGTCGGAGAGGTACTTCCTGTAACTGAGAGCGGTAGTATTGTCTTCAACGGAGCGACTTTCTTTTGGTAATCAGCGCGGAAAGACAAAAGTCCAATATTATACGCATTTCGCCTTTAATCCTTATTACCACAAAATGCGAAAGGCAGAACATCTTGCCCCGTTAATTTTATTGGATCTTGCCCTGTAACAATTTCCTCGGCTATGCTATATTTATCCCATGGTGACAGTAAACCGGAAGTTCATATAATCATTGTTCTGTGTAAATAAATAATGATTAAATTCAACATTATTGTCACCAATATTGCGGTTGGGATTGCTACTGCTGCCGATTCCAAAAAGAGAACAATATAATGTCCGACACCCTTTTTTCTGCAATCATTGGTGCTATTTTCGGAGGCATTATTGGCGGCATCGGAACTTATATCGGTGCAGTCCGTATTACTCGCAGGACTAATAGAACAATAGCAGGCATCAGACTTAGAGAGGCATTCGCACCGGAACGGACATGGCTGCTCAATTTTGAAGGGTTCCCCGCTTCTGAACCATGTCGTATTCTTGAAAATGCTTTCCCTAAACATGAAGCTGCTATCTACGAATTTAGCTTCTTTCTGAGAGATACCGAATTGGAAGCATTCAACAAGGCATGGAAAGAATATCACAAACCAAACAGCAAGAATAAATGTAACTTTTCTCCTGACGCAGCTGTTACCCCAGATGCTATGAAAAATGTTCTTGTCCGCATGGAGGCTGTTCTTGAATTTACTAAGGACAAATAAAATAAAAGGCCACAGAACACCAGCATCCAGCCGACGCGGGTTATGCTTGTTTGGTTTTGACCCGCGTCTCTCCTGGCGCGGCTGATGCTCCACGTTAGCCCATAATAGAAGAGGAGATACCATGATTAAACTCAAAGACATCATAAAGATTGATGATCAAACCCAATACAAGCTACATTTGGCGTGCCGGAATGAAGATTGGGTCAGCCCACTTGATGAGTATGTCGCCGATTATAACAACTGGCTTGGCTGGAATGAGTGGAGAGGCAATAAGAATGATTGGACAAGAGATCTTGTTTTTTCCTTAATGGAATTTTACCCACGAGCAGATGCTTGGTTGTTTGGCGGCATATTTAGGGTTCTTGAACGACATGCGGATCGTTATAAATTGGAGGAAATTGAGGATTATAAAAAGTTTGTGGGAAGGTTACTCTTATCATTCCATAGATATCAAGGCATGAGAGGGAGAGCATATTATCTTGAAAATTATTTTGACGAATTTGAAGTTATTGAGATTCTTCCCGCTTCATACAGCGGAGAAAGTTTTCCAGGATACGAAAACATTTGTCACGATTTTCATGTATTAGAGTCTATCTTTAAGTCGGAACGCGCTGACTGGAAAGCAGCGTTATCCAGCGTAAAGGGAATCTATTTGATTTCTGACAAAAACAATGGGAAAAAATATATTGGCTCTGCCTATGGTAGTTCCGGTATTTGGGCGCGATGGGCTTGCTACATAGGTACTGGACATGGGTGGAATGACGAGCTTACTAAACTGATTAACGAAAAGCAGATAAAATACGCACGTGAAAACTTTCGTCTTTCAATTCTGGAAATAATGACTATGTCTATTCCAGACGATGCAGTGAGTTCAAGAGAGGCGCACTGGAAGAATGCATTGTTATCAAGAGAGCACGGATATAATAAAAACTAGGGCTAACAACGCCATCGAGCCGACCAGGAATAGCCTCTTATTTTTTTCATTCAGGCGTCTGTGGCCCGGTCGGCTCATGGCAAGCGTTATATGTTCAATAATGAAAACAAATGCTTATATACCTTGACACAAAAGATTTAATCAATATTCTCGAAAAATCGATGCCGCTTTCCTTTAAAGAATTGGACGACGTTCTTAAAAACTGCAGCCACAAGATCGCCTTATCACTCTTAACTATTATGGAAATTGCTGAACCGCTGCGCCACAAAAGAGCAACAACGAATGTTATGGTCTTATTAAACTATATAGAACAACTGCCTCATACCTATATTCATAGCGACATTTCTCGCTTGGAATTACAAGAAGCAGTCAGAGCTTTTTCAGTCAGCGATGATTATAGAGGCATATCAGCCTTTGTTAATCGTTTTGACGAAACGTGTGACCTTAATGCCTCACCAGCAACAAGGGACTACATAAATTATTCGCTGCCTGAGACTGTATGGGATTTATTTCACAGCGGCGTATTGGGCAGCCTTGATAAGCATGCGACAAAATATTTAAGACAGACTTTTGCTGCAGATAGAGCACTTTCCCCGAAGCCCAGTCTCAAGACGCATTTTACAAAGAAAATCGAAAGAGAGATCAGGCTGCATCATCTGACAATGCCTCATGGAGATGCAAGTGCTTTTGCAGAATGGATATATGCCGATGCTTCCAGGTGTCCATCGCAAAGACTGGGCTATGAAGTTTGGCATAAAATGGTAAGAAACATTAATGATATACCGCATGCTTCAGATTTAGAGGATTTTGAGCATATTAGTTGTTTGCCATATGTTGATATATTGACACTTGATCGTCGCATGCATGGCTATGTCAGCCAAGTCTCTAAGGCGTTATCGACTGACTATGATAGAAAGATTTTTAGGAGTGCTAAAGAAGCCTTAAAAGAAATAGGTCTCATATAACACGACCTTCAGCCAGACAGGGAATAAGGCGGGTGCGTTTTTCTTTTTGCCTGATTGCCCCGGCTGGTTAAGGCCATCGTTGTGCGTTTATTTCTGCCGAAAATCGTCAGTCTCGATGCTTGCTTGATTTTGTGGCTTTGTCGGTGGAAGAAACAAAAGGGACGGTGCATGGTACGGGGGAGAACGTGGAACTTTGTTCTTTGACCAGCCTCGGTATGCACTTGTCGCAGCTGGCAACCTCTCACCGGAATCCCCCCTCGCGGGCTCAAAAAGCGTTGTCCATAAAACCCTTCTGAATTTCAAAACAGGACTACTTGAAAATGAAGGGTTTGCAGCCTGCGGTTTTTTGCGTCCACAGAAGACTTGTTTTGTGGACACACTGCGATGCGTTCTTCTCACAGAACTAAACGCGAGTTTCAATTCGCGATAACTGAGAAGTTTGCCTGTAGCATGCTTCGTCTGGCTGCATCGCCGACGTACCGTGAGACTATGGAGATATCGGAGCTCCAATTTTGTTCACGTGAATTTCCAAAAGGAACCTTCAGAAACAGTCGACCCCAAAAAAGCAGACCGCCATTTTAACGGATCGGTGTTGTCAACACTGACAAGTTCTCAAGAAAGGATATACAGAGTTAATAAGGATTAACAGTTGAAAGAGGGATAACGACAAACTGTATCAAAATATCGCAAAACAAAATATTTTGCGATTCTCTAAAGGTCTAATATAATAGCTCTAAAATCGCATCCATCGGAACTGCGATTGAATAACCAGAATTTTCAGTATCCCCTGTGGTTTCTGTCTTGTCAGTGTTCTCTATTCTTTCTTTCTTTCCTGAATGGAATGGAATTGGTCACAAGGCCAATTGCTCTGTATTCTTCACTTCCTCCTGGTAATACCTTTTCAACCTCTAAAACAAGTCCTCCACTGTTTCCGGGATGCAGAGGACAATCCAAAATTATTGTCTTAATCTTATCATTCTTTCCAGCAACGATACCTTTTCTGATTAGCGGGGCTCTGACGTCTAAAAGAGGGTTATTGGTTACAGACACGGGATATCCAAAAGCGTAAACAGTGTTACCTACTAAAACATCTTTGTATAATTTGATACTTCCCGTACCGATTGCAGTAATACCAGCACTTTTCTTCTTTATTGCGCCAGCGGATATGTCGAGAGATCTCTTTTCGCCAGATATAACTGTGGTACCGATTTTTATTAATGCGACGTCGATAGATGGGTGATACTTAATTTTTCCATCATTGAAAAGTTTCACTATTTCAAGTTCTATCTCATTTATTTCAGTCTTTGCATCATATCTATAAGAGAGCAGAGTTGCTTTATTATTCTTTAGTTTAAGCCGCTGAGAGTTTTTATACAATTGTTCGATTGCATCCCTAAAGGGTTCATTGTTTGATGCTGACTTAATAAGTTCATCCTTTTCGTGGCTTGACATTACCCCTCTGAAGATCAATTGTTTCTTGTTTTTCTCATACGCAACTCTATATAACAAGTGATCGGGAATTTGTAAATCTTCCGGTATTTTTTCTAATGTCGTAGATGTGTCCTCGAATAATACATGCCTCGCAGTAATAAAATAATGGAACTTATCATTATCATAGAAAAATCCACTACCCGCAGTTTTTTCTCCAATAAATAGTACTGGAATCTCAAGGTTGTCATCTGGTATATCTCTGCGCGCATAGACATAATCTGTTGAAATACTCAGGGCGATAACCATGGACAGAATAAAGGCAACCAACATTCTTGAGGTAGGTCTCATTCTCAACTCCCTGCTATAGAATATTAACTTTCATTTGTATTATTGAGCATTATAGCAGGTCTGAATAGCGTCGACTACCGGAAGTATGCTTGCCTCTCAACTCCAGCACCGACACTTGATAGACATTTGAAAAATGAAATTATTTCGGTGTCACCGTGAGTGACCCGCTATGCGTTGTTTTGTTCTCCAACCCAAATATCCTTTTCATTGAAGTACTTTGACGCAGCATAACCCGCAGCGTTCCAAAGAGCATCAAATGCTGGTTTCATTGACTTCTGATAATCCTGCTCGGATCCATAATCATCTATCATAATCTCAGGCAATAATAGTTCTGACTTATTGAATTTGATCCGTGAATCAAAGTCATAAATCGAGTTTGTTACTCCCAGAAATGCGCCATAAACTTCTTGCAAAGAAATCATAACGACGAGTGGCGGGGGTATATCAAGCGCTCTTAAACCATTCAGATAGCCAGGTAACACTTCAAAAATATAGTTATCAAAACTTAAACTGGGAATAACTTTCATTCCCTCGTGTTCTCTAACGAGGCTAGCCTTCGTAGCCTCAATTATTCCGTTTCTAAATATTTGCGTATACCCATAACACTTATCTCCATCCCGAACAATTAGAACTCCGTCAAAGTTGAACTGATGATTATAACCCATGGAAGAGATTGGTCGAAAAAATGAATGATGATTAAATATTTGCTTTACATCTAAAGCCGAGGTATAACTAAAAGCAGATAAGGGAATCACATGAAGAATCAATCTCCCTTGAGCTTCTATTTTTATCGGTCCTTCATCGGCCGACAATATTGCTAAACGTTCTCTGCGAAAAGCAATTATTCGGTCATGTAATGTTGCTGAAAGGGTGAAAAGAGATCTTAATTCCTCAACACTGACTTCATGCGCGCCAGCGGAGTTACGAATATAAAACCGATTGACATTCTTAGCTCTGACACGATGAGGTGGATTCCAACTTCTAGGAATGCGAAGTACTAATGCGAAATGTTCTGAATCCACAGGAATTGCTTTCATTCTAATGCCAGTGATACGCGGCTCAATCCCGTCACGAACTAAATTTTCCAAGTATTGAATTGCCTTATCCGGAATAGCATTTTGCAAGCCAGAAAGTTCTGTCGGGATTCCATCTCTTGCAGTCATTCCGATGATAAGATGGCCCCCAAATGAATTGGCAAAAGATGAAATATCCTTTAAAGCTTCTTTTTTATCATCGTCAGATGACCCGTAGAAGTCTCGTTTATACTCAATATTCAATCCTTCAGGAACCTCTGCATTGATAAGATCCTTAAGGTCATCTACTGAGACATCATAAAAATTGAGATTTCCTAATGACATTGACTTTTCAGTGTCTAAATCTAATATATAACACTTTCTCTTCAGTTGTTAATTACCAATATAATCTACTTTTAGGGCAAGTATACCACAGGGTGCGGTGCACATACAGGAAACCACTGAGATGACCGAGAGTCTTTCAGATCAATTGAACTAACTGATAGGTTTCGCCCTATATTGTGCTGGGAAGATGGCCTGCGTAAAAGTCAGACAACTTTTTTCGTTCCTTCCTGGAGCCAACACTGTTGCTTTCTTACCACAGCACAAGGTTTCTGTTGGCATTAGATAGTCAGGGGAAATCCAACAGATAGAGGTTTCGTGTAGTACCCACCGAAATCCAACTCATACAAAATCCAACGGAGAATTTAGCTCCGGGGTATGCTACTCAAAAGTTCGAGTCCGTGTCCGAGCAAACAAAAATAGCATATTGTTGTTATCTGCCAAATGCCCGAATGAAGGGTCAGCCTTATTTATTCGCCGCATTGAACTCGCTATCAGGCAGGGATGTTGAGCGATGGATGGAAACTTAGACACTCTCTACAGTGGCAATCTGTCGCAAGCTTGTGATATCGCGTAACGGCGAGTTGCCAAACAGACGGCTGTACTCTCGGCTGAATTGTGAGGGGCTCTCATAGCCGACCTGAAGCGCGGCGGTTGTTGCATCCAGACGTTCGGTGAGCATCAACCGCCGCGCTTCGTTCAAACGCAACCATTTTTGATACTGCAGCGGGCTCATGGCCGTCAGCGCCCGGAAGTGATGGTGGAAGGTCGATGTGCTCATATGGACTTGCGTTGCGAGGTCGTCAATACGCAGAGGCTTGGTGTAGTGGCCCTTCAGCCAATCGATCGCCCGCGCTATCTGATGACTCTGACTTCCTGCCGACGCCATCTGGCGCAGACGCGCACCCTGATCGCTGACCAGTAAACGGTAAAATATTTCCCGCTTGATGATCGGCGCAAGGATCGGGATATCCTTCGGCTCAACAAGCAGGTCGATCAACCGTTGAAAGGCGGTTAGCAGCGGCAACGTGACCTCGCCCGTCGCCATGCCACGACTCGATTGCTGCAGACGCGGCGGGGGCAGATTGCTATCCACCATCAGTTGTGAGATCTCGCGCTGATCAAGTTTCAATATGAGCCCAAGGAAAGGCTTATCCGGACTCGCCTCGATGATCTGCACAACCGTAGGCAGATCAACGGACGTGATCAAGAAATGGTGCGCATCATAAACATATATATCATCTCCGAGCATTACGCGTTTTGCACCTTGTGTTGTCAAACAAATACTCGGCTCGTACATAGCGCTCGCAGTCTGAGTCGGCTCATCCCGCCGAAAGAATGACAACTCGGGAATTGCGGTCATGATCCTGTCTGGTTTATCAGTCCATCGTGCAATACTCTTTGCCAACGCCTCAATCGCAACTCGCAGGGTGTCATTCTCGATTATGTCATTCTTGGTTGCCTTGTCCATAGATTTCTCCTTTCCTTAATAATATCAGGCCTCGCTCCCCCATAACAACATTTAATGGAGCTATCGGACGATTAGGCAAGAAATTAGCAGGATTGGTCTACCCGCCTTTGCTTTTTCAGGAGTACAATAAAATCATCACAGGGTGGCAAATGGATGCGAGCAAACTCTACGAAATAATTCGATTCTAATCAGGCAAAAGGAGAAACAATGCAAAAACGTAAACTAGGAAAAAGCGGCCTGGAAGTTTCGGCTCTCGGACTCGGCTGCATGGGGATGACGTACGGTTATGGTCCGGGTGGAGACAAGCAGGAGATGATCGCTCTTATACGGAAAGCCGTGGAGATGGGAGTCACGTTCTTCGATACTGCCGAGGCCTATGGTGCCACGAATGAAGAGCTTGTGGGAGAAGCGCTCGCTCCTTTCCGTGGCAGAGTGGCGATAGCGACCAAGTTCGGGATCAAGCACGATGCAAGAGGGCAGCAGTTCCAAGACAGTCGACCCGAGGGCATCAGGCAGAGCCTCGAAGGCTCGCTCAAGAGGCTCAAGGTCGATGTCATCGATCTATACTATCAACACCGTGTTGACGTGAATGTGCCGATCGAGGACGTGGCAGGAACGGTGAAGGACCTGATTCGGGAAGGTAAGGTCAAGCATTTCGGCCTCTCTGAACCGGGAGTAAAGACGATCCGCCGCGCGCACGCGGTCCAGCCGATTACCGCGATCCAGAGCGAATACTCGCTGTGGTGGAAACGCCCTGAGGAGGAATTGTTGCCGACGCTCGAGGAACTCGGGATCGGGCTCGTTCCCTTCAGTCCTCTCGGGAAAGGCTTCCTCACCGGAAAGATCGACGAGAAGACGACTTTCGATAAGTCTGACTTCCGCAACATAGTTCCTCGCTTTACGCCGGAGGCCAGGAAAGCGAACCAGGCCCTGGTCGATCTGCTTAAAATGATCGCAGAACGGAAGAAGGCGACGCCTGCTCAGATAGCGCTCGCCTGGCTGCTTGCGCAGAAGCCGTGGATAGTACCGATCCCGGGCACCAAAAAGCTTTCTCGCCTGGAAGAGAATCTCGGAGCAGCTACACTCGAGCTTACGTCCGACGATCTCCGTGAGATCGATAGCGCAGCCTCAAAGATCACGATCGAAGGGGCTCGATATCCCGAAATCCTGGAAAAAAGGACCGGTATCTAACCGGAATAACTATGGAGGAAAGAACAATGACAATGAATGTACTTGGTTACGCAGCTCAGTCCGCCAAGGATTCCTTAGCGCCATTTCGCTTTGAACGCCGCGATCAGCGGCCTGACGACGTGGCTATCGAGATACTCTACTGCGGCGTATGCCATTCTGACCTGCATACCGTCCGCAATGACTGGGCCAGCTGGTTTCCCACGACGTACGCGGTCGTGCCCGGCCATGAAATTATTGGCCGCGTGGTAAGCGTCGGAAAGGATGTCAAACGCTTCAAACCGGGAGATCATGTCGGTGTTGGCTGTATGGTCGATTCCTGCCAGAAGTGCACAGCCTGCGAACAGGGACATGAACAGTATTGCTCGGAGATCGCAACATTCACCTATAACCATATTGATCGCCGTGACAAGATGCCTACCTATGGCGGGTATTCCGAGAAGATCGTGGTGTCGGATAAGTTTGTGCTCAAGATTCCCGATGGGCTGGACCTGAAAGGAGCAGCGCCCCTCCTCTGCGCAGGCATCACTACGTGGTCGCCGCTCCGCCACTGGAAAGTGGAGAAGGGCAGCAAGGTGGCGGTGATCGGCCTGGGCGGACTGGGTCACATGGCCCTGAAGCTGGCAAAGGCACTTGGTGCCGAAGTCACGCTGTTCACCCGTACACCAGGCAAAGAGAAGGACGCCCGTCGACTGGGCGCCCACAATGTCGTGCTCTCTACCGACAAAGGCCAGATGACGTCCGTGCAGGGACGTTTCGATCTGATCATCGATACTGTGCCCTATGTCCATGACCTCAACCACTATCTGCCGACGCTGACGGTCAACGGCACGCTGGTGCTTCTCGGGTATCTGGGTGATCTGGAGTCGATGCTGAGCACTGTTCCCTTGGTGATGGGGCGTAGGTCGGTTGCGGGGTCAGTCATCGGCGGTATTGCCGAGACCCAGGAGATGCTCGATTTCTGCGGCAAACACGGCATCACGTCCGATATTGAAGTGATCAAGATCCAGGATATCAATAAAGCGTATGAACGTATGATTAAAAGCGATGTGAAGTACCGTTTTGTGATCGACATGGCATCGCTGAAAGTTTAATGCCGAGGAGGTTGTCATGAAGAGTGTCACGGTTTCAATAGGATCCGGGTCTATAGGTGTCGCAATCGCACGCAGAGTGAGCGCTGGAAAACACATTCTGCTTGCCGATTTAAAAAAAGAGAATGCGGACGCCGCAGCCGCAGTTCTAAAT
>Ga0335070_10001091_pt1 | contig 31015 bp, 30 predicted proteins | sample Lox_Sample_13_FD_206722 | JGI IMG/M metagenome (GOLD analysis project Ga0335070, IMG submission 206722) | Soil microbial communities from Loxahatchee National Wildlife Refuge, Florida, United States - Lox_Sample_1.3 | ecosystem: Environmental > Terrestrial > Soil > Wetlands | place: USA...
GCCAAATCGACCGCGATCGTCGTATGCTTCACCTTGGACTCCTCCTCTCCGGAGCCTTCCGGAGCGCAAGGCGACTCTGGCACGTTGATGCCGCGCGTAGTCGCGGGAGGAGTCCATTCCATCACTGAGAGTCTCGTGATCGGGCTGCTGGTTATAGGGACCGCTGCACGTGGCGCAGGCCCAGTAGTATTGTGATCAGCGTAACGAATGTTCTCGACATCGATTCCAGTGAAATCACCACCCAAGCCGCGGACGCGGGCGGCGGGAACATCGTCATCAACGGGCAGCAGATCGTTGTCAGACCGGATCAGCATCTCGTCGCCGTCAAGGCCGGCGCGCCGACTGCCTTCCTGATCTCGCTCCGCGACGGGTCCATCACGACGAGCGTGGCCCACGGCGAGGGCAACGGGGGCGACATCCTGATCGACCCCCGATTCCTCGTCCTTCAGGAGGGCAGCTCCATCAAGGCGAACGCGGTCGATGGGAAGGGGGGCAACGTGTTGATCGTTGCCGGGACGATCTTCGCAGACGGAGACCTGAAGCAGATGGTGAGCGCAAGCTCACAGCGAGGCGTGCAGGGCGTCGTGGCGATCAACGCTGCCAACACCGATCTCGTGAAGTCCATCGAGGCGCTGCCGGCCAACTTCGTCGATCCGTCGCACCTACTGCGCGAGCAGTGTGCGGCGCGGCAGAGCGCGCGCGGGGCGGGGAGCTTCGTCGTGCAATTCCGCGACGGCGCGCCCCCTTCGCCGGAGGGTCTCCTCTCCGCGCCGGCGCTGGGTATCCCAATCCCCCTCGCGGGGCGCGGCTTCCATCCCGAGCATCTTGGCGCGGCGGATCTCTTCGCCACGAACTGCCCGATTCCGTAGAGCGGATCGTCCTCTCGAGTGGACAGCTAGCCAGGGGAAGTGTCCACAACAGGCGACACTGACGCTTGATCGGCGCTTCGGCTCGATCGCGCGATCGCGATTTTCCTTGTTCCGTCGTGTCCGTTGTTCATAGAATCAGCTCACCCACACGAGGCGGGCTGCAGCATGGACGAGTTCACCAACACCAAGACGAGTCAAGGCCTGAACGTCAAGCTCTGGCGCGGCGAGCGGATGTGCCTGATCGGGATCGACGTCGATCAGCCCGAGCCCGATCTCGTCGGCTTCTCGATCGAGGTGAAGAGCCCCGGGAGCAGCGCGTTCTCGCCGCTGCGCAACCGGCTCAACTTCTCCTACGACAAGCCGGTCGACGAGGCGGTGGACGGCTTCCGGAACTATCCGTCGACCGAGGCGCCGTTCCAGAAGTTCCGCTGGATCCACTTCCCCTACGTGCCGAAGGCGGGCAACTATACCTACCGGGTCACGAAGCAACACATGACGGTGGACGGCCCGCCGCAAGCGGGGACGTCCGTCCAGCTCGACATCCCCCTCGACCCGGTCGTGTACCACGACTTCCTCGACGTCGGCTTCACCCGCAACTTCGCGTCCTCGCAGGCCTACGTCGACAAGTACGGCAACGCGAAGGAGATCATCCCGGGCAAGGCGGCCGAAGGGCTCGGCTTCAAGAAGGTCGAGGGCGACGTCTACGAGTGGCTCGGCTTCGAGGCCTACGAGCTGATCTTCTCGCTCTTGAAGGAGGTCGCGGCCGATCCGTCGCTCGAGCTCGATTTCTTCGCCTACGACCTGAACGAGCCCGACATCGTCGCGCTGCTCGCACAGATCGGCGGCCGCCTGCGCGCGATCATCGACAACTCGGGGAGCCACGGCGAAGCGGCGAGCGCGGAGTCCCAGGCCGCCGGGAAGCTGGCTGGATCGGCGGGGGCGGCGAACGTCAAGCGCATGCACTTCCAGAACCTGCAGCACAACAAGGTGCTGATCGTCAAGAGGAACGGCCAACCGCTCAAGGTCCTGTTCGGGTCCACCAACTTCAGCTTCCGCGGGCTCTACATCCAGGCGAACAACGCGCTCGTCTTCCACGCTCCCGAGGCGGCGGGTCTGTTCGAGAGGGCCTTCGAGCTCGCGTTCCAGGACCCGGCGGCGTTCGCGGCCGATCCGATCTCCACGCAGTGGCACCTGATCCACCTGGCGGGCAAGCCGGCCGTCCACTTCTGCCTCTCCCCCCACGCCTCCTCGAACCTGTCGCTGGGCCCGGTCGGGGCGGCGATCGACCAGGCGACGTCGTCCGTGTTCTTCTCGATCGCGTTCCTGAACCAGATCCAGTCGGGTCCGACGCGCGATGCCATCGACCGGCTGATGGACAAGAAGGTGTTCAGCTACGGCATCTCGGACAACGCGAGCGGCCTCGAGGTCAAGAAGCCGGACGGCTCCGTCGCGCTCGTCGACTTCGCGTATCTCGCCAAGGCGGCGCCGGAGCCCTTCAAGACGGAGTGGTCGGGCGGAGCCGGCATCCACCTGCATCACAAGTTCGTGGTCACCGACTTCAACCTCGCCACCGCCAAGGTCTTCACCGGCTCCTCGAATCTGTCGCCGAGCGGCGAGAAGGGCAACGGCGACAACCTGGTGATGATCGAGGACCCGAAGATCGCGACCTCCTACGCGATCGAGGCGCTCCGCACCTTCGACCACCTGCACTTCCGGTCCCGCATGAACGAGGCGCTCGCTGCGCATCAGAGCAAGGCGAGCAAGCTGAAGGCGCTGACCTTGAAGAAGCCGACGGCGATCAGCGGCAAGCCGGCGTGGTTCGCGGACTACTACGCGGCGGGGACGCAGGCCGAGCGGGACCGGAAGCTGTTCTCGAGCTAGCGCGCGCGCCGCGTCGCTGGCGAAGTCCACCCCACAAGCAAGGAGCCCCCCCCGATGGACCTGATCCGCCAAGTCGCACTGGTCTCCGACACGCGCTCGGTCCGCCTGCGCGATCTCTCGCGCGTGAGCGCCGCGCTCCAGCGCCAGGCGTCGCGCGACGTCGCTCCGATCTGGGGCGTGAACGCGACCGTCGATTCCTTCGAGAGCCTCGAGGACGTGCCCCTCGGCTACTGGCCGGTGATCGTCGTCGAGGATGTCCAGGGCGCGGCGGGCGTGCACCTCGACAAGGACGGCCAGCCCTTCGCACTGGTCGAGGTCGGGCAGAGCTGGTCGCTCACGGCGAGCCACGAGACCATCGAGATGCTCGTCGATCCCTTCGGCAATCGCACCGTGCCGGGCGCTTCGCCCAAGGCGGGCCAGGGGCGCGTCGAGTTCCTGGTCGAGGCCTGCGATCCGTGCGAGTCGGAGGCGTGCGCCTACACCGTGAACGGCGTGCTCGTCTCCGACTTCTACACGCCGCAGTACTTCGACCCCGAAGCGGCGCCCGGCGTCCGCTACGACTTCCGGGGCGAGATCGACGAGCCGCGCAAGGTGCTGCGCGGCGGCTACCTCTCCTGGCACGAGCCGGTGTCGGACCACTGGTGGCAGGAGACCTGGTTCGGCGCCAAGCCGGCGTACCGCGACCTCGGCGTCTTCGACGCCAGCGATGCGCGGAGCGTGCGCGAGATCGTCGACTCGCAGACGCCGGAGATGCGGCAGATCGGCCAGCTCGCCGCCAACAACCCGGCCGTCACGGCGGCACGGGCCTCGGCCTCGCGAACCGAGCACTCGGCCAGCGCCAAGGCGGACGCCTGGCGCGACCAGATCAAGGGCCTGCGCCTCGCTATCGAGCACCGGCGCGGCCTCGCCCGCAGCAAGCCCCGTGGGCGAAGAGGATGAACGGGCGCGCCGCGAGCGCGCCCGACGCATCCGCGAGCAAATCGCGGAGGTGAAGTCGAAGAAGAAGAAGCCCGGGGACCGGCCGAAGCCGAAGACGCCGCGGGAGTTCGTGGAGGAGGGGACGCGGGAGGAGGTCGCGGAGGAAGAGGATGCGGAGGAATGAGGGGAGCCTGGGCGCGCTCGCGCTCGTTCTGATCGCGCCGATCGCAGCGTTCCCTCCGACCTCGTCCGCTGCGGACGAGGCCGCTCGAGCGCCGATCGAGCGCTGGGAGGTCCGCGTCGAGTCCTTCGACGCCGTCAAGCGCGAGCTCGAGGTCAGCTTCGAGCCCGCCGACGGCCGACCTCACGTCGGGCTCCAGGTGGCATCCCCCGAGCTCGCGCAGATTGCGCGGCGGTTCGCGGGCCGCAGCGCCGTGATCGAGGTTCGCAAGAGCGACAAGACACAGGAGCTCGAAAGCATCGCGGTCGTCCTGAGCTGGGGCCAGATCCTCTGGTCGCTGGCCGCCGGGCTTCTCTTTCTCCTGGTCACGGCCCTGCTGCTGGTCGGAATGCGCCTCTCCGGCTTGCTCCTCGGCGACGACGGGCGATACAGCAACTCCAAGGTCCAGATGGCGACGTGGTTCAGCGTGCTGGTCAGCGGCTACGTGGCGGCGAACGTGATCCGAGGCTGGGAAGGGGGATTGAGCCAGCTCGGAGGGATCGACATCCCGAGCAATCTGCTGCTGCTCTCGGGCCTGAGCGCCCTCACCTTCGCCGCGGCGAAGGGAATCCGCCAGTCGAAGGAAGACGCCGCGGTGGCGCAGGGACGAGCCCCTTCGGCTGCGCTGCCTCCGGGAAGCGCGAGGTTCTTCGCGAATCTCGCGACGGACAACCTCGGGCGCGTCGACATCGCCGACTTCCAGATGATCGTCGTGACCATCCTGGCCGTCGGCGTCTACGCCGGCCGTCTCTGGGACTTCCTGGGCGCCGTCAAGCTCGGGCCGACCGTCTCCCTGCCGGACGTCGACAGCACGATCCTCGCGACCTTCGGGCTCGGCCAGGGGGCGTACTTGGGGAAGAAGTACCTGGGAGGGATCGAGAAGTGAGAGAGGACATGGTCGCAAGTCAGACTAACCGTGCGCGACCGATGCGCATGTCATTGGTAAGGGAGCCAGGCGATGCAGCGTAGAAGCAAGAAGCGCCGGCGGCGGCCCGGGGCCAGCGGCATGACGCTCGAGGAAGCGCAGGGTCTGCTGCGTGAGAGGGGTCTCGCAGCGCTGCGCCAGGCGGTCGCAAAGCCGCGCGCGAAGGTTCGCTCGCGTGTGGCGGCGGAGCGGTCGACCATCAAAGGGAAGGGGTGAGCCGACATGTCGTTCATCCGGATCGCCGGTATGTGGACGATGGATCCCGCCAACCCGTGGATGCCGAAGAATTCGTTCTTCTACGGCGACCCGTTTGGCGTCACGATGTCGGTCCAGTGTTCGCAGGACATCATCAAGGCAGGGCTCCTCTACGACATCGAGTGGCAGCTCGTCTGCCCTCGTGAGGACATCTACGGCCGCGGCTGGTGGAGCCTCTCGAGCACGGGCAATGTCTTCATGAGCCCGACGGTCGACGTGCGGTTCGAAGGCCAGCGCTTCCAGTGGGGCAACTTCGGGCACTGGATCTACTGGGGCCACTACAGCGACGCCTTCAGGGTGAGCGACGCGCACGTATTCGCAGGTGTATTCGCGGTGCGCGGCCACATCCAAGTGGTTGGATCGGACCTGTTCGACATGACCGATCCGTTCGCGTTCAAGTACCAAATCCGTCGCCTGTAGGGGGCGCGTCGATCTTCCGAGTCTAGGTCCTGGCCGCCCCGCCCCCCGCACGCACTTCCCCCGCGAGCAGCGCGAGCACCTGCGCGTGGAGCTGGTCGCGGAGCTGGATCCAGACGTTGCGCGCGACGGGGCGGGCGCCGAAGCGGCGCTTCTCGAGCTCGGCGCCCATGCCGAGCAGCAGGCGCCGGCGGCCGAGTTGCTCGGCGCGGCGGATCATCCAGGCGAGGCACTGTCGATACGCGCCGTGCTCGCGCACGCTGCGGTAGTCGAGGCCGACGACCACCGGCGCATACTGCTCCGGCCCGACGTGCGCTGCGAAGAAGGCCTGCGGCAACGCACTCGCTGCGGCGCTCCGCCCCGGCCGCAAGCGCAGCGTCGCGATCTCCCAGCCGGGATGCTCGAGCATGCGGGGCAGGAAGTCCTCGGGCAGGGCGAAGGTGTTGAGGTGGAAGCTCCGCTCCCAGACGTTGCGATACAGGCGGTGGAGATGCGCCCACAGGCCGGGCAGCGGGGCGGGATCGCCCGGGCGCAGGATCGCGACCTCGAAGGCGCCGGCGTGCGGCTCGACCTGCTCGCGCTGGAAGCGCCGCGCGCGCTTCGAGAGCCGGGCGAGGTACTGGTCGCGCGAGGCCCAGTCGACGTCGAGGACCAGCGAGGCCGGCGCCGGAGCCGGCGTGAAGCCGAGCTCCCGAAGCGCGGCCTCGAGCTCGGGATCGTCCGACGGGAGGTCGCGCAGCGCCAGCAGCCGCGCGTCGGCCGCCTCCGCGAGCTCCGACGCGTGGGCGGTGAGCAGCGCGAGCGCCTCGCGCCAGGCGCGGCCGCGATCGAGGTACAGGTGATCGCCCTCGGTCAGGGGACAACCCATCGCGACGACGCGCGACGTCAGGAACGCGGGGTCGCTGCGGCGGCAGCGCTCGACCTCTCTCGACACCGCGGCGTCGGCGAACATGTCGTCCTTCATCCACGCCTCGGTCAGAAAGCTGGCGAGCACCGGCGCACCCGCCGCGTTGCGCACGACACAGTAGTGGAAGCGCCAGCGGTGCTCGGGCTTCTGCTGCGGGCCGAAGGTCGCCTCGAGATAGCGGAGGCCCGCGGCGTCGAAGCTGCCGCGCGCGCCGAGCAGGCGATCCCACTCCTTCGCATCGAGCTCCGCGATCGAGCCGGCGGCCTCGAGGCGCAGCGCGCTCGCCGGCGCAGCGCGTGCGTGCCGCGCCGGCGGGTGCGGCGCCGCGCCGAAGGCGCGCTCGACCTCCGCGCGGTCGACGCCGCCCCGGCGCAGCGCTTCGGGCAGGAAGCTGGCCATCTCCTCGAGCAGGCGGTCGACGTCCCCGAGCCGATGGTGACGCGTCAGCGTGAAGCGGATGCCGGTCTGGTGGGCGGGCACCGCCGGGAAGATCGCGCAGCTCGCGAGCAGCCCGCGCTCGACGAGGTGTGCCGCCATCGCGGTCGAGACCGCGCGCGGACCGAGGCCGACGAAGCGGATCGGCACGATCTCGTCGCGATGCAGGAGCGGGAGCTCGAGCTCCGCGGCGCGGCGGTTGGCGTGCCCGATGCGCTCGCGAAGCTCGGCCTGCAGCTCGTCGAGCTCCGCGGAGAGGTGGATGCGCGCCGACGCGAGCGCCGCCCCGAGCATCGGCGGCTGCAGCGGACCCGTGAAGCTCATCGGCGCCGCCGTGTGGCGTACCCAGCGCTGCGTCGCCTCGTCTGCGAGGACCAGCGCGCCGCCCGCTGCACCGAAGGACTTGTTGAGCGAGAGCGCGACCACGACGCGCTCGCGCTCGGGCAGGTGCTCGAGGGCATGGCCGCGGCCGTGGCGGCCGGTCCAGCTCGTGCCGTGCGCGTCGTCGACGTAGAGGTAGAGCTGCTCGTGGCGCGCCAGCAGCCAGGCGAGCGCGTCGACCGGCGCGAGGTCGCCGTGCATGCTGTAGACGCCGTCGACGAGGAACCAGATGCGCTGGTGGCGGTCCGCGAGTGCGGCGATGCGCTCTTCGAGCCGGTCGAGCCTGCCGTGGCGCACGTACTCCACCGCGACGCCCATGCGCTGGAGCAGCGGCACGACCAGCTGCACCGTCATGTGGACTTGGTGGTCGAGCAGCACCGCGTCGCGCTCGCCGACCAGCGAGGGCAGCACCGAGGCCGACGCCAGCGTGGTGTTGGGCGTGACCAGCACGTGGCCGCCCGTGATCTCGCCGAGCTGCGCTTCGAGCGCCGCGTAGGGCGGCGCCGAGAGGAATGCGCGCGAGACCGAGAGCTGCGTGCCGAAGCGGCGCGCCGCATCGACGGCGCCCTCGACGAGGCGCGGATCGAGCTCGAGGCCGAGGTAGCTGCACGAGGTGAAGTTGACGAGCTGGCGTCCGTTGGCGCAGACCGTGCGGCCGTCGAGCGCCTGGTCCTCCGCGTCGAGGAGCCCGATGCGCAGCTCGCGCGCGAGATGGCCCGCGAGATCGCAGGCGTCGAGCAGCTCGCGGAACGCGCCCATCGCAGCCTCGCGTGGCTTCGGGGACGCTTATGCTTCGGCGAGGCGGCGCTCAGCCTGTAGTGGAAAGCACCCGGCTATCTGCCTGGAGATTGCGCATCTTTCATACGTCGACCCATCAGCTTCCGAGGGGAGGATCGCGCCGGAACGCTCTCGGCTGCGCACGTCGCCCGCGCGCGGCGAGCACGCGCTCGAGCCTGCGCTCGAGGCGATCCCAGTCGGCGAGATCGGCCTCGAGCCACTGCGTCATCCAGCGGATCGCGGCCTCCGAGCGCGCGCGGTCGAGGACCAGCGCGATCCAGGGCAGCAGCTCGCCCAGCAGCGCCGCGTCGTCTCGACCGGAGGACGCGTCGCCCTGGCCCCAGAGCTCGAGGCGGCCGACGCTGCGACCCGCCACCTCGAGCAGGTGCGTCGCCGATGCGGGTCCCGAGCGCTCGCCCGAGGCGGCGAGCGGCACGAAGCCGTCGCTCCGCTCGGAGCGTCCCGAGAGCAGCGCGCCGCGCGGATGGACCTGGCTCTCGACGAGCCGGATCAGCCCGCGCGCGAGTTCGCCCGCCTCGTGGCTGTGCGCGAGCTCGCCTCCGAGCCGCTGCAGCGTCTCGAGTCGGCGCGACTTCTCCGCCAGCAGCCTGCCTGCCACACGAGTGCGTCGCATGCTCTCGCGCAGCTGCTCCTGGTGGAAGCCGAGCTCCTCGAGATCGCCGGGCAGCGCGTCGATGCGGTCGCGCTGGCGGAACAGCCGCCGCAGGCGCCGCTTCGCAGGCGGCGGCGAGATCAGGAACTCGCCGCGGCGGCCGTCGTGGCGGAGCTCCACGACCGCCTCGGGCTGCCCGAACAGCAGCGGCATCGCGCGCAGCACGCCGCGGAGCCCCTGGAAGAAGAGCGGGCACTCCGCGTAGCCTGGAAGGATCTCGATCACCTCGCGGAGCCGCCCGTCGGCCAGCTCCTCGCAGGTGGCGCGCGTGCCGCGGAACACCCAGGGTCCCCACCAGCGCGCCCCGATCAGATAGATGGGCCGCGCGCTGCCGAGGTGCGGGAGCAGACGGCGCAGGAAGCCGGGCACGGCGCCGGGCGCCGAACGCGCCGCGATCTCCTCGATCTGGTCGGCACCGCCGAGCATCTCGGCGGCGCGGCTCGCGAACACGGTGAAGGGATCCCAGGGAATGCGGTTGCGCGGGTTCTCGACATCCGAAAGTGTCAGGCCGAGGCCCGCGACCAGCGGCTCGGGGTCGAGTCCGCGCGCCCGGATCTCGGCAACGAGCGGCGCAGCGCAGGCGCAGGTGACGTCGCTCAAGGCGCTACCCCTTCGGAGCGCCTCTCACCCTCCCCGTGCCATGCTACGCCAGGGAGCCGCGGCGTGGAAGGTGCTGGATCGGGTTCAGGCCGGCCGTCGCCGCCGCGCCAGCGCGAGGGACGCCAGCCCCACGCCGAGCAGCGCGGTCGTGGTGGGCTCCGGGACCGGAGCGATGACGCCGAACAGGCCGTGCGCCTCGCTGCCCGGACCCGCCGAGAAGTAGATGGACTGGCTGCTTCCGGCGGATCCGTCGTTGCCCGCGATCAGCCCCCAGAGGCCGTCGATCGCGATGGGGTGGTTGTCGGTGCCGGTCAATTGCTCGACGAAGCCGCCGTTGATCGGGTCGAGGTCGAAGGCGCTGATCGTCCCGTCGCCGAAGTTCCCGACCAGCAGGTCGCCTGCGAGCGTGCCGAAGCTGGCCGGCGCGAGCGCCATCCCCCAAGGTGAATTGAGCGTGCCGCCCGTCGCCACGCGCGCGAGCAGGTTTCCCTCCACGTCGAACGCGGTCACGATCCCACTGCCGGGTCCGGCGATGTCGTCGAGCTTGCTCGGGTCCTGAACCGCGTAGCTGACGTACAGCTTGCCCCCGAGGAGCGCGATGTTGAAGGGCGCATAGCCGCTGGGCAGGTTCGGGTCGGTGAAGTTGCCCGCCAGGAAGGGTGCGCCAGCGTCTCCCTTGAGCACGTCGATCGTCCCGGCCCGGAAGTTGGCCGCGTAGAGGTACGAGTGCCCGCCGCTCGACGCGAGGGCGGCGCCCTTGTAGACGTTCGAGTCGGACGCGAGTTGCAACACCTCGGCGTTGGTTCCGAGGCTGCTCCGCCAGCCCGCGAGCGTGCCGTCCTCGCTCGCGAACAGGAAGCGGTCGCCGTTGAACTGCGAGGCCGCGTCGTTGTAGGCCTGCCCCGTCACGCCGCCCGGGATCGTCATCTCCAGGCCCAGCTTGGTCGTCGTGTTCGTCGTGGGGTCGACCTGGTAGATCGTCGACTTGCCGGTCCCGTTGTCGGACACCCAGAAGGGCGAGCTCGGCGAGGCCGAGATCCCCCAGGCGTTCTTCAGGCTGGTATCGGTGGTCTGCGCGGAGTTGACGGTCTGATCGTCCGTCACGAGGTTCGTGACCGTGAACAAGCCCGACGCGCGCGCCGCCGGAGGGATCGCCGCGATCGAGCCCAGGGCGGTCGACAGACACACGAGCGCGAGCAGCTTCTTCACGGCATGAGCTCCCGCCCGTTTAGGTGGCCAGGAGCGCCGCCGCGTGGCAGGCGGCCTAGATGCGCGCGATCTCGTAGTCGGACGGCCGGAACGCCCGCGCGCGCAGCACGTACTCCGCGGCGAAGCCCGGGTACAGCGAGTGGTTGCGGCCGTCTTCCGAGAGGTACCAGCTGTGGCAGCCGGTGGACCAGACCATGTGCTTCATGCGGCGCTGGATGCCGGCGTTGTAGCGGTCCTGGACGTCCTGCCGGACGTCCACGAAGCGGATGCCCTCGGCCTTGATCTTGCGGATCGCCTGGGTCGCGTGCGCGATCTGGGCCTCGGTGAAGACGAGCACCGAGGTGTGACCCGGCCCGGTGTTGGGGCCCATCAGGATGAACCAGTTCGGGAAGCCGGAGACCGCCAGCCCCTTGTAGGCCACGGCGCCGTCCTTCCAGGCCTGGTCGAGCGTGCGGCCGCCGCGGCCGGTCACGGGAAAGGGCGCCGTCGCGATGTTGAGGGCGAAGCCGGTGGCGAAGACGATCGCATCGAGCTCGTGGAGCCGGCCGTCCCGGGTCGCGATGCCCGGGCCCCGGATCTCCTCGATGGGCTCGGTCACGAGCTCGACGTTCTCGCGCTCGAAGCTCGGCCAGTAGTCGTCCGAGATCAGGATCCGCTTGCAGCCGAGCTGGAAGTGCGGCGTCAGCTTCTCGCGCAGCGCGGGATCGGCGACCGAGCGCTCGAGGTGGCGCAGCGACTCCCGCTCGCCGATCGCCGAGAGCCGCGGAGCGTCGAGGAACACCATCGGCCCGAAGGCTTCGCTGACCCCGTACTTGAGGAGGCGGCTCGCGCGCAGCGCCAGCGGATGGTGCGCGTAGAAGCGCCGCGCGCGCTCGGAGTAGACGTGGTCGCGCTTCGGCATCACCCAGGCCGGCGTGCGCTGGAAGACGCTGAGCCTCGCGACGCGGGGCGCGATCGACGGAACCACCTGGATCGCGCTCGCCCCGGTACCGATCACGGCGACGCGCTTGCCCGCGAGGTCGTAGTCGTGGTTCCAGCGCGCGGTGTGGATGCTCTCGCCCAGGAAGCTGCGCAAACCCTTGATCTCGGGGAACTTGGGGTCGACGAGCCCGCCGACGCCCGAGATCACCACGCGCGCCGCGACACGCTCGCCCGCGCCGGTCGTGAGCGTCCAGCTCCCCGCGGCCTCGTCGAAGCGCGCCTCCGCGATCTCGGTGTCGAGCCGCAGATGCTCGCGCAGCCCCCACTTCTCGACGACGCGGAGCAGGTACGCCTGGATCTCGGCGGACTCCGAGAAGGCGCGGCTCCAGTCGGGGTTGGGCTCGAAGGAGAACGAGTAGACGTGCGACGGCACGTCGCAGGCCGCGCCCGGGTAGGTGTTGTCGCGCCAGGTCCCGCCGATCTCGCCGGCGCGCTCGAAGATCGTGAAGGAGTCGATGCCGGCCTTTCGCAGCCGGATCGCCGCCCCGATGCCGGCGAAGCCGGCGCCGATGATCGCGATCGGGAACTCGGAGCCGGACGCGCGCGGGTCCTGGGAGATCTGCAAGGGGGCCTCGGCTGCGCTCAGAGCTGGCGGGGATCGCGCCCCTCGCGGCCGTGCTCGAGCCAGCGCGCCAGCGCGGGGGTGCAGGTGCGACGCACGGCTGCGTCGTAGTCGGCGAGCTCGGCGGGCCCGAGCACGTCGCGCCAGCGATCGTTGGTGCCCTTGTGCAGGAACGATTCCGCGCCACCCTCGAAGATCAGCTCGAAGCCCTCGAGGAGCTTCGGCCCGTCGCGCTTCATCGACGCGAAGGTCGCGGCGTCGACCAGCTCTCCCCAGACTTCCTCGCGCACGGGGATGTCCAGGAAGTCCGCGATGCGCCGCATCTCGCCGTCGAGATCGCGTTTCAGATCGTTGTAGTGGACGTGCAGGACGTTCTCGAGCGCGCGGAAGTCCCAGAAGCTGCGCACGACGTCGAACAGCGTGAGGGACGGACTCGGCTGCGCGTCGGGCGCGCTCGCCTGCTGGATCCAGATGCGCCAGAACTCGTGGATGTCGTCGGGCGTGCGAGGGTAGGGCCCCTGGCCGGGAGGCGCCGCGCGATCGAGGAGCTCGTAGGCGGCGGGCGTGAAGCTGCGGTAGTGGTTCCAGAGCGACATGAAGGCGTCGCGCCCGTCGCGCGCGACGGTGATGTACCTGAGCTCCGGGTAGTAGGGCAGCGCCTCGAGCGGCAGGTGGCTCTTCAGGAAGCGCCGGTGCGTCTGCTGCTCGATCACCGGGAAGCAGTCGATCACGAGCGACAAGAAGTTGGCGTCGATCCAGGGCGAGATCCGCCCGAGCGGCACGGGGAGCTCGGTGCTCTGGAAGACCAGCAGGCTCACGATGCGCTGCATCCAGGTCGTGCCGCACTTGGGCGGCGTGGAGATCAGGATGTCGCCGGCGCGGGGCACGAAGCGGTCCCAGCGGCGGCTGTCCATCACGTGGTTGAGGTAGCTGCGCGTTCGCTCCGGCAGCGCTTGCGGAGTCATGGGCGGCGCCTCCTCGACGGTCCTGGCCGTCGTCCCCGCCACAGTAATGCACGAAAGCGGCGCCGGCGATAGAGCGCACGGGCCGGGCCCCCGGACGTACGGTCGCTTCCGCGACCACCCGGGATCGGATGACGTGTCCCACGGTCGCGAGATAGACTGCGCGTCGCACGCGAGCGCCTTCGCTCTCACGAGGAGCCGCCATGTCGGCCAAGGAGTTCAGCATGAGCGATTCCGGCAGGTCCGCCGCCCGCGCAATCCGCATCGTCGTCGTGCTGCTCCTGCTGCTGCTGTTCCTCGTGTTCTTCAACCCCGTGAAGGTGATCCCGGCCGGGCACGTGGGCGTCAAGGACTTCTTCGGCATCGTCTCGCCGAGCGTCCTATCCCCGGGCGTGCACGTCGTGGTGCCGATGACGCGCGTGGTCGTGATGTCGGTCCAGACCCAGGAGCTCAAGGAGACGGCGGAGGTCCCCTCGCAGGAGGGCCTCATCATGGACCTCGAGGTGTCGCTGCTCTACCGGCTCGATCCGGAGCGGGCCGCGCAGATGTACAAGACGGTCGGCCGCCACTACGAGGACGTCGCGGTCCTGCCGCAGATCCGCTCGGCGATCCGCGAGATCACGGCCTCCTACGACGCGAAGGCGCTCTACTCCTCGGGGCGCGAGAAGGTCGCGCACGAGATCCTCGAGTTCTTCGCCAAGCTGACCCAGGACCGCGGCATCGTGGCGGAGGCGGTGCTGCTCCGAAAGGTGGGCCTGCCGCCGGTCGTCGCGAACGCGATCCAGGAGAAGCTCAAGCGCGAGCAGGAGGCGGAGCAGATGAAGTTCGTGCTGCAGAAGGAGCAGCAGGAGGCCGAGCGCAAGCGCATCGAGGCCCAGGGCATCGCGGACTTCCAGCGCATCGTGGCCTCGGGGATCAGCTCGCAGCTCCTCGAGTGGAAGGGGATCGAGGCGACCGAGAAGCTCGCGCTGTCCGCGAACTCGAAGATCGTCGTGATCGGGAACCCGAAGTCGGGGCTGCCGATCATCCTCGGGGGGGCGGAGAAGTAGCGCGCCCGGTGCTCGACGGCGTCGACGACGCCACCAGCGCTCGCACGGCCTCGACCAGCTGCTCGAGCTCGTAGGGCTTGCGCAAGAAGCCGTGGAGCCCGCGCGCGCGGAAGCGCTCGGCGCTGTGCGCCTCGTCGTAGCCGCTGACCAGCAGGACCGGAAGATCCGCGCGAAGCTCGCGAAGGCGCAGGAAGGTCTCCTCTCCGTCGAGGTCGGGCATGGTGAGGTCGAGCACGGCGGCGTCGAAGCTCGCGCCGTGGGTCCGGAGCGCCTCGACGGCGCCGCCGCCGCCCGATGCGGCGACCACGCGGAAGCCAGCTCGCTCGAGAATCTCCCTTCCCAGGTCGAGCACGGCGGTGTCGTCGTCGGCGAGCAGGATGGTCTCGCGAGCCGCGGCCGGCCCCATCTCCGGAGCGCTGGCGCCGCGCTCGATCGCGGTGCGCGGCGCGGGCCGCAACAGCACGCGCACCCGCGTGCCCCGGCCGATCTCGGTGTCGATGTGGATCACGCCGCCGTGTGCCTGCACGATGCCGAGCACCGCCGCCATGCCGAGACCGCGGCCCGAGAACTTCGTCGTGAAGAACGGCTCGCAGATGCGCGCCGCCGTCTCGGCGTCCATGCCGCAGCCGTCGTCGGCGACCTCCACCCACACGTAGTGTCCTGCCGCAGCACCGCTCGCCCCGAAGCAGTGGGCGAGGTAGCCGGAGTCGGCATCCATCGAGCCGGCGCTCACGCTGACGCGGCCGGCGCGCTCGCCGAGCGCCTCGGAGGCGTTTGTCACCAAGTTCATCAAGACCCGGCCGATCTGGCCGGGGTCCGCCTCCACCTCCGGGAGGCTCGCCGGCAGCTCGAGGGCGAGCTCGCAGCGGTCGGAGACCGAGGCGCGCAGCAGATCGGCCATCGACTCGAGCAGCGGCGCGAGATCGACGGGAACCAGCGTGGCGGAGGATTTTCCGGCATAGCTCAGCATCTGCTCGGTGAGCGCCGAGCCGTGCTCCGCCGCGGCGCGGATGCGCTCGAGGCGCGGCCGCGCCGGCGAGTCCATCGGCAGCTCCGAGAGCGCGAGGTGCGCGCTGCCGCGGACGACGGTCAGCAGGTTGTTGAAGTCGTGCGCGATCCCGCCCGCGAGCATGCCGAGGCTCTCGAGCTTCTGCGCCTGCTGCATCTGCCGCTCGAGCCGGCGGCTCTCGTCGGCGGCACGCTTGCGTTCGGTGATGTCGTGGGCGGAGCCCAGCACCTCGAGGCTGCCGTCGGGGTCGCTGCGCACGGTCGCCAGCCGGATCTGCAGCCAGCGCGGGGTCCCGTCCTTCGCCAGGATCTGCCGCTCGAGCACGAGCCCGCGTCCGAGCTCCGCGCGCTCGTACTCGACGGGAAGCTCGTGCTGGACGGCGGGATCGAGCATGCGAATCCAGCCGTGGCCGTCGAGGTTCTCGGGTCGATAGCCCGTGACGCGCTCGAAGGCTCCCGACACCCAGTCGCGCGTGAGAGCAAGCTCGCGGTCGATGCGGAAGCGGAAGCCGAAGTCGGTGCTGAGCTCGGAGATGGCGCGGTAGCGCTCCTCGCTCGCGGCGAGCTCGGCGGTGCGTTCCGCGAAGCGCCGCTCCGCGTCGTCGCGCGCGAAACGCATCTCCTCGCCCGCGCGGTCGGCCGCGGCCTGGATCTGGATGCCGAGGGCGATCGGCGCGATTGCGATCCACGGCTCGATCAGCAGGGCCGGTGAGCCGCTGCTCGCGAGCCACGCGAGGTGCCATACGCCGACGCAGGCGAGGGCGACCATGCAGAGCGGAAGCAGTCGCTGCGCGAGGGACGCGCCGGCGGGAGTCGCCCGATGGACGAGCCAAGCCGACGCGAGCACGACGGCCGGCTCCACCGGGAGCGCCATCGCGTACGAGACGCCGACGTGACCGGAGCCGAACAGCGCCGCGCGCACGGCGCTTAAGATCAGCGCCGCCGCGAGCCAGGCGCGAGGGGCGCGCCGACCCGACCACAGGAGCGCCCCGGTCAGCAGCAGAGCGGGAAACAGCGAGCCCAACGCGTACCCGGCGAGCTGCAGGCGGGGCAGCGCCGGCGCGATCAGTAGGAGCGTGCTCGCGATCCCGCCCGCCATCCAACCGAGCACCCAATGCACGGCGGGATTGCCGGCGCGATCGAACATGCGCAGGCCGACGCCGGCGAAGACCACGAGGAGGAGGGTGAGCGCGATCTCGGTCACGATGGCAAGGATACGCCCGCCTCGGGTCGAACGCCGCAAGCGGGAGCCGCGTTCCCGCGCAAGGCGACTCACCCTACAGTCGCGCAGGGATCAGGGCGATAGGGAGGCCGCCATCTCGGAGGATCCCCATGTCCATTCGCGAGCCGATCGCGGCGCTGACGCTCGAGCCCAGCGAGACGGCAGTGCTTCACGCCGCCAGTCGCATCTTCTCCGCCCTCGTCGTGGCAGGGCGCCTCGACGACCAGAACTGCGACGAGCTGGTCGACTTCTCGGTGCGCACCGCGGTCGCCCTGGCTCGCGAGTCGGACCATGCGATCGAGAGCGACGGAGAGGTCACGCGCGGCGCGCTGGGGGGCTGATCGGTCCGCGCGCGCGGGCGCCCCGCTACGGAGGCGCCAGAAACGTGGCCTCGCTGGGGACGATCCGCAGGTGCGCGGGCCCGCCCTTGGCGTGCGCGTAGTAGAGCGTGCGAAGCCGCCACTTGCGAGCGTTGCGCAGCTCCACGCCGAGCGCCCGAGGCGGGGCGTAGTACTTCGCGGCGACGCGCAGCAACACGCGCCAGGACGGAAATCCGCGATGGCAGGTCGCGGTGCCGCGCAGGCGCAGGACCCGATCGAAGCGTTCCGATGCCTCGTCGCGGAAGAGCAGCGCCACCTCGGGATGCTGCGCGACGTTCTTGGCCGTCCACGTCTCGGCCGCGGTCGCGACGTAGAGCGCGCCGCCGTCGACCACGAACCAGAGCGGTGTCATGAAGGCGCGCCCGCTCGGGGATCGCGTGGCGACCTGCGCGACGAGCGAGCGCCGCAGGAAATCGCGAACCGCGGGATCGGCGGGCGACGGCACGCTCACGCCTCCCGAAGCGCGCCGTAGTCCCAGGCGAGGACGCGCCGCGGCTCGATCGCGTACCACGCCAGGCCTCGCGCGCCCTCCTGCTGCGGCGGATCGATGCGCCGTGCCCGGCCGCGCACCGAGATGCCGCGCAGCTCGAACCAGTACGGCCCGTCGTCGATCACCAGCACCACTTCGCGACCGTCGAGGTCGGAGGCGCTCTCGGGGCGGACGCCGAACCGGTACGCACCGTCGCAGCGCGCGCGCACGGGCAGGACGTCGACCGCATCGCGATCGACGAACGCGAGGCTGGCCCGCGGCGGGTGCTCGAGCAGGTCCGGCAGGGCCGAGGGCTCGACGTCGCGGGTCGCTCGTTTCGAAGCAGCGCCGCTGGCCATGGCGGTGCCATAGCAGATCTCGGGTTCCACGGGCGAGGCCGGTCGAGGGCGCTACGGTCGTCGGGTGATCGGCAGCAAGACGCTCGCCGCCGTCCTCGTGACCCTGCTGGGCGCTTGTCGCGCGGGCGCCGAGACGCCAGCGCCCCTCGCTCTCGAGCGGACGATTGCACTCCCCAACGTCTCCGGCCGGATCGACCACCTGAGCGTCGACCTCGCCCGCAAGCGCCTGCTCGTGGCCGAGCTGGGCAACGGCACGGTCGACGTCATCGACCTCGACGGCGCCAGGGCCGTCGGTCGGATCGCCGGGCTGAAGGAGCCGCAAGGTCCGAGCTGCCCGCCCATCCGGAGGGCTTCCAGCTCGATCCCAACGCGCAGCGCGCCTTCGTGAACCTGCCCGGTGTCCGACAGATCGCGGTGGTCGACCTCGGATCCGGACGCCGCATCGCGAGCTGGAGCGTGCCCGATCTGCGATCGAACTTCCCGCTCGCGATCGACGCCGACGGCGCGCTGCTCGCGAGCGTCTTCCGGGCCCCCGCGAAGCTCGTCCTGCTCGACGCGAAGAGCGGCGCCGTGCGCGCCGAGCTCGCGACCTGCAGCGACGCGGACGACGTGTTCTTCGACGCCGGGCGCAGCCGGATCTACGTCAGCTGCGGCGAGGGCGCCGTCGACGTCTTCGAGAGCGCCGCGGCCGGCGCCCGCCTGCTCGCGCGCGTCGACACCGCGCCGGGCGGTCGCACCTCGCTCTTCGTCCCGGAGCTCGACCGCTTGTTCGTGGCAGTCCGCGCCCGCCTGTTCGGCTCCGCCGCCTCGATCCTGGTGTTCCGACCGACGCCGTGAGCCGACGTTCCGCCTAGCGAGCCGGCCCGGTGGGCACACAGAAGAGCTGCGCGCCGCCGCTCGCGAGGAGGCGGCCGTCGCGGCTCCAGACGCGGCCGGTGGTGCCCATCAGGCCGCCGCGCGCGACGGGGCTCACGTGGTCGGCGAGCAGCCAGTCGCACTGCGGCTCGAGCGCGTGGAACCAGGCCGTGACGTCGAGATTCGGGGCCTGGAAGCCCGAGTCCTGCGGATGCGGCTGCGCGGCCGCCGGCCACGAGAGCGTGTCGATCAGCAGCAGCATGCGGCCGGCGTCGACGAACGGATCATCGAAGGTGGCGCGCGGCTGGAAGCGGTACCACTCGCGCCAGATCGGGTCGCGCGATTCTCCAGGGTCCTGGAAGCGCTCGGGCTGCACGACGCGGGCCTCGAGGTTCGACCAGAACGGATAGCGCGGGCCTTCGCTACCGCTGCGCAGCGATGCAGGATCGGGCAGCGCCTCGGGGCCCGGCACGTCGGGCGGCGGCTCGTGCACGTGCTCGAGCCCGGGGCCGTCGGCGGCCGTGCGCACCAGGGCCTCGAGCACGCGCTTGCCGTCCTGCGCGATCGAGACGCGCAGCGACTCCGAGCGGCGGCCGAGGTGCAGCGGCACGACCAGCACGTCCACGGGCGCGAACGCGGCGACGCGCAGGAAGTGGCCGCTGAAGCTCGCCGGCCGCGGGACGTGGCTGACGCGGCCGGCCGCGCGCAGGGCGATCGCAGCCACGTAGCCGCCGTTCGGCCCCCAGATCTCCCAGTCGGGCGAGAGCGTGGCGCGGAAGTGGCCTGCTTCCAGCTCTTCGAGTCGCGTGTCGATCTCGAAGTCGCCCACGGGGTCCTCCACGGCGCTACGCCGCGCGGCGTAGCTCGAGCCGGCGCGGGCCGCGCACCAGGAACGAGTCGATCAGCTCGCGCGGTTGCTCGCGCACCAGTCGCGGCAGCTCCGGCGCCAGCGCCTCGAGGGCGACGCGGGCCTCCAGGCGCGCCAGCGACGCCCCCAGGCAGAAGTGCTTGCCGAAGCCGAAGGCCACGTGGCCCTGGGGATCGCGCGTCACGTCGAAGCGGTCGGGATCCGGGAAGCGCCGCTCGTCGCGGTTCGCCGAGCCGATCAGCGGCGCCACGTACGCGCCCTTCGGGATCCTGGTGCCGGCGAGCTCGACGTCCTGCGTGGCGGTGCGGAAGAGAATCTGGACCGGGGGGTCGTAGCGCAGCGTCTCCTCGAGCGCGCCCGGCACGAGCGAGGGATCGCGCGCCACGCGCTCGAGCTCGCCGGGATGGTCGAGGAGCGCCGTCACCGCGTTCCCGATCAGGTTGGTGGTGGTCTCGTTGCCCGCCACGAGCAGCAGCATCGCGAACTGCACGACCTCGCGGATGCTGAGCGCCGTCGCACCGTCCTGCTCGGCGACGATCGCGCTCACCAGGTCGTCGGCCGGATGGCGGCGCCGCGCCTCGGCGATCTTCCGCAGGTAGGAGAGCAGCTCGACGGCCGCGTCCATGATCCGAGGCGTGAAGGGATCCGCGCGCCCGGCGCCGGTCGCCTGGTCGATCATCGCGTCCGACCAGCGCTTGAAATCCGGCAGCCGCGTCGGCTCGACGCCGAGCATCTCGGCGATGATGCCGACCGGGAGCGGGATCGCGAGGTCCTCGACGAGATCGAAGGGCCCGCCCGCGCGCAGCCTGGCCATGCTCTCGGCGACGATCTCTCTCGCGCGCCCTTCCCAGGCGGCGATGCGCCGCGGCGTGAAGCCGCGGTTCACGATGTTGCGCATCGCCGTGTGCCGCTCGCCGTCCTCGGCGATCAGGTTGCGCGCGGTCGTGAACTCGAACGGATTGAAGTGCGTCTTCCAGACGAAGCGCACCAGGAAGCGCAGCGCCCGCCACGTGAGCGGCGGCGGCCCCTCGCGGCCCTGGTTCATCAGGAAGGTGAACATCGCCCGCGACGAGAACAGCTCCGGGCTGCGCAGCACGAACATCACGTCGTCGTAGCGCGACACGCACCAGACGCGCGTCGCCGGCGCGAAGTAGACCGGAGCGTGGTCGCGCAGCTCGCGATAGTGGGGATACGGATCGCCGCGCCACTCGAGCAGGCAGGGGTCGTAGTCCGGTGTCATCCGGGCTCCCGTCGTCGAGCGCGACGGAAGGGTAGCGGGTCAGCGGACTCGGCTCATCCCCCGGGCGCGCATCGACGCCGCACTCCGCGGCCCGCCCTCAGTCCCTGATCCAGTCCCGCAAGAGCGCGTAGACCCGCTCGTCGGCGAGGAGGCCGAGGTGGTCGAGGTCGCGGACCAGCTCGCGCCGCGCGGCGTCGGCCGGGTAGAGGTTCCGCGCGTGCGCGCTCTCGACCCGGACGAGCCAGTCCCCGAGCGGGTCGGTCTCGCCGCTCGCGCGGCGGGCGGCGGCGACGAGCAGGTGGTCGACGTGGGGCGGGAGCGGCGCGTGCCTGCGGAGCGGGCGCGGATCGTCGGCCGGGCGGCCGCGCCAGTCCTCGTCGAAGAGATGGCCGAAGCGCAGGTCGCGGATGCCGTCCGAGCGCAGATTGCCGAGGCGCATGAAGGGCCGCGTCCAGGGTAGCCCCTTGAGGAGCCGGTTGGCGTGGTTGCCGAGGCGCTCGAGGCTCGTGCCCTCGTGCGGCACGCCGAGGCAGGCGAGGCGCGTGACGTGCGCCGGCCAGTCGTGGCCCAGCTCCTGCGCCCGGTGCAGGGCGCTCAGCGCCACCAGGCCGCCCATGCTGTGCCCGACCAGGATGACCTCGCGCGGCAGCGCCTCGCGCTCCAGCAGCTCGGCCAGCATCGCGCCGTTCGTGGAGATGCGCAGCCCCGTGTTGTAGCGGAGATACGCGACCTCGGCGCCGAGCCGCTCGCGCGCCCAGCCGACGAAGCGGTGCTGCGCGGGCTTCTGCCAGGCTCGCTCGTTCATGCACAGCCCATGGAGGAACACGACGATGCGCTCGGCGCGGCGCCGATCCGGGCGGCGCAGCGACATCGGCAGGGCGAAGCCGCCGCGCCGCGCATCGAAGAGGTGCCCGAACGCGCCGTTCACGGCGCTCTGGACGTCGAGCCAGGAATCAGGCGCCGGATCGCGCCCAGCGAGCCGGCCGCCGAGCGCGGCCAGCCGGCCGGCGCCGTGGAAGCCGAGGCGGATCCCGCCGTAGATGACGCGCGCCGGGCGGTGGTTCGAGGTCAGCAGCGCCAGCGGGCTGCTCGCGGCGTGCACCTCCTGCACGAGCGCGGTGATCTCGCTCCCGAGGCGGCTCGTGAACTCCAGCAGCCCCGTCGAGTGCCGCAGGGCAGTGGCCACGTGTTCCTTGCGGATGCTCGCGCTCGGCATCGGACCTCCCCCCGGCGGACCGGACCATGGCGTTCGCGCATCATTATGCACGGCCGCGCGTGGCAAGTGAAGCGGAGTCGCGCGAACCGTGGCTACCAGCTCGTGAGCTCGTAGCCGTCCCTGGCCGGCTCCGGCACCGAGCTCAGCCGGCGGCAGCTCCGGCGGTCCAGTGAGGCGGTTGCAGACGAGGGGTGCAACCTGCCCGCCCGGGCGTAGACTGTGGGGCACTTCCCGACCGTTGCGCCGGCGAGCTCGAGGGGTCGCGGCATGACGAAGACCCACTACGAACGCCTCTCCGCTCTCGACGCGCACTTCCTCGACCTCGAGGACGAGGGCGTGCACATGCACGTCGCGGTGATCCTGATCTGCGACGCGAAGCCGCTCGCGCTCGACGAGGGCCGGCTCGACGTGGAGGGGATTCGCGCCTTCCTCGATTCGCGCCTCGCGGCGATCCCTCGCTACCGGGAGCGCCTCGCGCGGGTTCCGGTCGAGCGCCACCCGGTCTGGGTGGACGACCCGAGCTTCAACATCCAGTACCACGTGCGCCACGTGAGCCTGCCGCGGCCGGGCGACGAGCGGCAGTTGAAGCGCCTCGTCGGCCTGCTCATGTCGCAGAAGCTCGACCACGGAAAGCCGTTGTGGGAGATGTGGGTGATCGAGGGCCTCGAGGGCGACCGCTTCGCGGTGCTCGCGCGCTGCCATCACTGCATGGTGGATGGGATCGCCGGGGTGGGCGTGCTGCGCGTGCTGCTGCGTCCGGAGCCCGACGCGTCCTTCCGGCCGGTCAAGCGCTGGCGCGCGCGACCCGCGCCCAGCCCCGCCCGCCTCGTGACCGAGGCCTTCGCGCGCCGCGCGCGCGAGCCGCTCGAGCTGGCGGGCGCCGCCCGGCGTGCGCTCGAGAACCCGTCGCGCGCGCTCCGCCGGGCGTGGGAGGCGACGCTCGGGCTCGGCGAGTCGGTCGGCGCGATGCGGTCGGCCTCGCCGACACCGCTCAACCCGCCGCACGTCGGCCCGCACCGTCGCATCGACTGGCTGCGCTTCGACCTCGATACCGTGAAGGACCTGAGGCGCCGCCTCGGCGGCACCTTGAACGACGTGGTGCTGGCGACGGTCGCCGGGGCGATGCGCCGCTACCTGCGGGCGCATCGCGTCGCGCTCAAGGGGATCGACTTCCGCGCCATGTGCCCCGTCAGCATGCGCCCCGCCGAGGCCGGCGACGCGCTCGGCAACCGCGTGATCATGCTGATCGCGGCGCTCCCCGTGGACGAGCGCGACCCGCTCCGCCGCCTCGAGCGCGTGATCGCGACCACGCGCGCACTCAAGTCGTCGCGCGTGCCGCGGGGCTCCGAGCTGATCGAGGAGATCGCCGACTGGACGACGACCTCGGTCGTGACCGAGACGATGCGGCTCGCCACGCGGCTGCGCGTGTTCAACATGATCGTGACGAACGTCCCCGGCCCGCCGGTCCCGCTCTACCTGCTCGGCGCCCCCGTCCTCGAGGCTTATCCGCTCGTTCCGCTCTACGCGAATCAGGCGCTCGGCATGGCCCTGCTGAGCTATGCCGGCGGCCTCCACTGGGGCCTCACGGCGGATTGGGATCGCGTCCCGGATCTCCACGACGTGGCCCTCGGGCTCGTGGAGTCGTTCGAAGAGCTCCGCAAGGCGACGTGAGGACGCCCGTGCCCGCAATCAGGAGTGACACATGATGACGACAGGCGGTGAAGTCCTCGCACGTTGCCTTGCTGCGGAGGACGTGCGCTTCGTCTTCGGCCTGCCCTGTCCCGAGCTCGATCCGCTCCTCGCGGCGCTCGAAGGCAACGGCATCCGCCTCGTTCCGGTGCGGCACGAGTCGGCGGCCGTGTACATGGCGCAAGGTTTGTACGAGACGACGGGACGCGTGGCGGCCGTCGTGACGAACCCCGGGCCAGGCTCGGCGAACGCGCTGCCCGGACTGATCGACGCGCGCCACCACGGTGTTCCGCTGCTCGCGATCACGGCGCAGCACCGCCTCGGCGTCGTCTATCCGTCACCGCCGACCACCTTCCAGGGGCAGGATCAGCTCGAGGTGTTCCGGCCCGCCGTGAAGTGGGGCGCGCCGATTCTCGCCTGGGATCGCATCGGCGAGGTGACGCGGATGGCGTTTCGCGAGATGTGGAACGGCCGGCCGGGACCGGTCCAGCTCGAGATCCCCGCGCCCGTGCAGTACGCGACGGGCGAGCTCGGCGCGGCGCAAGTGATGGAGCCGTCGCACTATCGCGCTCCGCAGCCGCGTGCCGCGCAGGTACAGCTCGCCGAGGCAGCGGCGCTCCTCGCGAACGCCGAGCACCCGGTGATCGTCGCGGGATCGGGCGTCGAGCGCGCCAACGCGAGCGAAGCGCTCCTCGCGCTCGCCGAGCGCCTCGGCTGCCCGGTCGTGGCGACGATGGCCGGTCGCGGCGCCGTGCCGCTCGATCACGCCCGGAGCCTGTATGGATTCGGCGCAGGCGCCGACCTCGCGCGCCGCGAGGCCGACGTGATCCTCGCCGCCGCCACGCGCCTCGGGAATCTCGACGTGCCCTACGACAAGTACTGGGGCGACGCCGCGCGGCAGAAGCTCATCCAGATCGACGTCGACCCGCGCAGCCTCGGTGCGAGTCGGCCGCTCGCGCTCGGCATCGTGGGGGAGGTGCGCGATGCGCTCGTCGGAATCGCGCAGGAGCTCGACCGGATCGGGCGGCCGCGACGCGAGGGCAAGGATCTGCTCCGCTACCGCGAGATCGAGGCCGGCTGGCGCGAGGAGCAGTTCGCGGGCGTGGCGGCGTGGAGCGGGCCCGGCATCCACCCCGCCCAGGTGATGAGAACGGTGGGCGTGGTCTTCGGGCGCGACGCCATCTACGCCGCCGACGGCGGCAACACCTCGCTCTGGGCGCATTCGCTGCTGCCGCCGACACGCGCGCGCTCGTACCTCCACATCCTCGAGCTCGGCATGCTCGGCCGCGGCATTCCGGCGGCGATCGGAGCGAAGCTCGGGAACCCGGAGCGCGAGGTCGTGTGCGTGACGGGCGACGGCGCTGCGGGCTTCCACTTCATGGAGCTGCAGTCGGCGGCACGCGAGGGATTGAAGCTCACAGTGGTGGTGTGCGCCGAGGGCTCGTGGACGATGGAGGTGCCCAACGAGCAGATGCTCTACGGGCGCACCTTCGGCACCGAGATGGGAGAGGTGCGCTGGGATCGCCTGGCCGAGGGTCTCGGCTGCGCGGGCTCCTACGTGGATCGCGCCGACGGCCTCGACGCTGCGCTCGCCGGCGCCCGCGCTGCCAAGGGCCCCGCCGTCGTGTGCGTGCGGACCGATCGCACGGCCAACCTCTCGATCCCGCCGGCGCTGCTCCAGCGCTTCGTCGAGGTCTATCAAGGGCCGCTCGGCTAGAGCTGGGCGCGCGAAGCGGAGGGACGATCCGAAGAGCCAGTCCCCTCAGGGCAGGAGGGGAGCCTTGCGGGCCGGGCTGGACTTTGGCTTCGAGTTGCCTGTATGATGGCGTGGACCTGGGAAGGTGCGATGGCTAGGAGCGATCCTTGCGCGCACCCTCTCGGGTCTTGCTTTCGTGGATGCCGGCGATCGCGTTGATGCTCGGCGTCAGCACGACCAGCTCGGCGGCCGTGATTGCCTGCCCCAGCTCGACGACGTTGGACTTGCTCGTGAGCAGCTTCACGAGCGTCGCGAACGCCTGCTTCAGCCAGGATGTCCTCTTCTGGGGCTTCGACTACACACCTGGCGGTAATGCAACCCCCGCCTCCGGCGTCACCGCGAGCCTCGTCCTCCAGACAGGCGGGGTGGACGTCCATGGTTGGAACTTCAGCGACAGCTGGTCGCAATCCACTTCCGCACTCGCAAACTTCTCCTTGGGCTACTCGATCGAAGTCTGTCCGAGTGGGCAGCCGTGCAGCGGCAACGTCACACCGGGGACTCTCATCAACGGCGCCGACGCCGTCTATGCGCCCGTTTCGGTATTCCCTCCCGGCAACGCGACGGTGGAGTGGTCGAACGGCGCCCTCGTCACGATCACGAGCGCGAGTCCAGGGCCGTCGCCGCCTGGCGGCAACATCGGACTCGGCGCCGGAACGGCCGGACCGATCACGGTGACGGAGACCTTTTCGGGCACTGGCGCCATCACTCAGACATCTCTGCGGTTCTACGAGAATCTCCCGCCGGTTCCCGAACCGACCACGTTCCTCCTTCTAGGGACGGGTCTGGTGGGGTTGGGCGGCTTTGGACGGAGGCCGAAGGGCTAGCCGGCTGAAGCATCCGCAACCTGGCATTGCCTTCCCGCCGGGCGGCTGTACGATGCTGAGGTCTCGGCTCGCGAGGCGCCCTGGATGCGCGGCTCGAGCGTCGCTTCGATCCTTGCCGCCACGCTGATCGCCACGGCTCCCGCCGGGGCCCTGGCGCATGGCCATGGCGGGAGCGGACACCACGGCTCGAGGCACGCGGGCGGCTTCGCGTTCGTGCCGATCGCCCCGCGGATCGCACCGCCCGGTTTCTTCAGTCCGGTGATTCCGGGCAGCCCCTGGGCTCCCGGCCCGCCCCCGTGGTCGTGGGGTGCTCCGGGGCCGCAGCCGGGGTGGTCGGGGCCGCCGCACGCGGGGCTCGTGCTCGGTGGGCCGTTACCGGGCGGTGTCGCATCGCCCGACACGACCGGCTCGGAAGCGGCGCGCGAGTCCGACCTCGAGCAGCAGATCGGCGCGCTCCCGCCGCCGCCCGATGCGCCGGCTCGCGGAGCCGCGCAGGCACCCGACCCCAGCGCGAGCGAGGGGGACAGCGGCTGGCAGCCGCTGTGAGCGCTCGATCGTGCTGGCGCGCGAGGACGCGATGGGCGAGGAACGCGGCCCCGGCAAGGCAGATCATGGAGATCCACACGGTGCGATCCCGGAGCCGGAGGGTCGACGGGGAGTCTTCGAGGATTCTCACGCTCGACGGATTCGGCTGCTCCCGGGCGTCGCTTGAGACCGTCCGCCTGCATCGCCCGGGCAAGCGCCGCGCACGGCGCCGGGGCGCGCGGACGCTCGCGGCGGGGCGCGGTCAGTAGCCCGGCGGCGGCTTCACGACCACGTAGCTCGGGGTGCCGCCCTGCACGACGCGCGTGTACCAGTTGGCGCCGCAGCGGTAGTAATCGACGCCCTGGACCGAGACCTGCGACATCGCGCAGCTCGTGTCTTTCGCCATCGCGTCGAAGGCCGCGAAGGTGAGCGCCGTGCCGACGGCGATGGCCGCAGCGCCGGCCCAGTAGTCGTCGACGTCGTACACGTGCACGTGCCCGTAGCCGCCGTAATACACGCCGTCGATGTCGTCGAGCGCGTCGTCCCAGGCGTCCTGGCGATCCTCGCGCGCCTGATCGGCCCACTGCTGCCGATCGTTTTGCCGCTGCTGCTGGTTCTGCTGCCGGTCCTCGCGCGCCTGGTCGCGATCGCCCTGCGTGCGGCCCGGCTGCTGCTCCGGGCGGTTGGCGGCGCGGTCGCCGCTGGGCTCGGCGCCCTGCCGCAGCCCGCCGCGATCTCCGGTGCTCGGCTGCGTCGACGGCCGCGTGCCCGCGCCGTGATCGCCGAGCCCCGTCGCCCCGCGGCCGCCGCGATCGGCGGGCAGCGTGCCGGCGCTCGGTCGCCCGCCTCCCATGCTCCGCGACCCGCCGCCGCTGTAGCCGCCTCCGAACGAGCCGCCGCTCGCCGGGCCACTGCGCGAGATCGAACGGCCGCCGCCGCCGCCGAATCCACCCCCGCCGCGGCCGCCGCCGCCGCCTCGACCCCCTCCACCGCGCGCGTATACGGACGCGGCGGCGAACGCGAGGATCAGGACGACGCCGAGGACGGATACTCCGCGAAGCGTGTTGCGATGCATCACCGGGCCTCCGAAGTGGTCGCGGTCGCTGCCGCCTTGGGCTTCGCCGGCAGCGCGAACCGGATCCGCTGCGCGCCCGCAGGCGGCGCATAGCGGAACGCGTCCTCGGCCGGCGTCGGGTCGAGCAACCAGTCGTCGAGGTTCGCCGCGAACGTCGGTGCACCCTTGTCCTTGCGGTACGTGATCACCACGCGCCGCAGCAGCGGCGCGTCGCCCCGTGCGATCCACAGCTGCACGTCGGTGGCGGGATTGCGGAGGGCGAGGTGATCGCACTCGACGCCCGCGATCTTCTCCGTTCCGACGAGGTAGGCGCCCGTGAGCGACCCCACCAGGTCGGCGCGCGGATCGCTGCGCAGCAGCTCCGCCAGCGGGGTCGGCACGTCGAGCACGTCGCGCAGCAGCGCGATCGCCTCGTCGATGCGACGGTGCTGCTTCAGCCGCAGCTGCGCGTAGACGTCGAGCGCCGGCTCCGCCCAGGTCAGCTGATCGCCGTCGAACACCACGAGGCGCTCCGCGCCGCTGCGCGGATCGACCTCGATGCGCACGCGATCGGGCCGCTGCACCAGGTAGCGGCGCGTCGCGCCGAACTCGAGCTTCTCTCCGTCCGCCTGCACCACCTCGTACGCGGTGACGGCCGTGAACGAGAAGCGGGCGTGGTCTCGCAGGTACTCGCCGGCGCGCTGCGCGACCGCGACCGCCTGGGGATCGACGGCCGGGGGCAAGGCCTTCTGCGTCCCCGCGGCGCTCGCCGCGCCCGCCGACCCGATCAGCAACGCCGCGCCGACCAGAAGCGAGAATTGCCGGGGAATCTGCATCCGGAATTCCTCCACGCGCGCCGCGCGACGCGATCGCGCGCAGGTCAGTCGGGGAGCCAGCCGCGCTCGCGGTACGCGCGCACGATGCGGTCGGCCACCTCGCGCGCCGTCCGCTTGGCGTCGGCCTCTGCGCTGGTCAGGAACAGCTCGCTCACGCCGGTCGTCCCGGCTGCGACCACGGCCGCCGTCGCCGCGGTGCCGGCGGCCGCGCCCGCGCCGAGCGTCACCGCCGCGCCGGGCTTCTTGCCGCTCTTCGCCTGGGTCTCGGCCTCCGCGATGAGCTGTCCGTCCATCCAGGCCTGCACGCGCGTGCGGACCTCGCTCGCGCCGGCGCCGAAGCCGACGAGCGTGCGCATCGTCTGGTTGCCCTCGTCGACGGTGAGGAACTTCCCGGCGATCACGAGCGTCGTCGGCGTGAGCGCGACGCGTCCCGACGAGCGCTCGGCCGGGAGACCCGCCTCGCGCAGCTTCGCGACCAGCTCCTCGGCGAGCGCGTTGGACACGGCGCGGCCGAGCTCCGCCTGCGCGCCAGGACCGACCTCTCCCGTCGCATCGCGCGCGATCGTCGGCCCGAGGCCGCGATCGAGCTCGACGTCCGCCATCGTCACCGCGAAGTTCCGCACCAGGATGCGATCTGGCTTCGGGAGCGCACCGGCGCGCCGCGTCTGCTGTACGCTGGCCGACGCGCACGCGATCGCGACGAGAAGCGCACACGCGCCCGCGGCGAGCAATCCAGGCCGCCGAAGCGATCGCCCGACAGAGCCCCGAACGAACTCCTGCACCGTGTTCACCCCAAAACTCGAACCTAGCCCTCAGCTGCCGTCGGCGCTCGCAGCAAAGCTGACCCGGGGCATCGCCGAGCTCACTGCCCTCTGGGCGGCAGCAGATAGAGTGTGATGGCAAAGATCAGATAGACCCCCAAGACCAGCACACCGCTGAACCACGCGGCGCGGCCGCTGTTGGAGATCAGCGACGTGGTGAGCGTGGCGATCAGCATCATGACCACCGCCCCGGGCCAGAACTGCAGGTCCATCGGCGCGGGCCCGATGGCGTAGCTCGCCAGCACCAGCACCGGCGCCACGAACAAGGCGATCTGCGCCGCGCTCCCCAGCGCGATGCCCACGCTGAGATCCAGCCGGTTCTTGCGCGCCCCCGCGAACGCCGATGCCATTTCCGCGGCCGCGCCCACCAGCGCCACGACGATGAAGCCGACGAACGCCGGGGTCATGCCCAGCGCCAATGCCGCGCCCTGCACGGACTCGACGAAAACCTCGCTCACCAGCGCGACCAGCAGCGTGACCGCGGCCAGCGTCGCCAGGGCCACACCGATCGGCCACGGGGCTTCATCGCCTTCCGCGTGTTCCGCCCCGCCGAAGATCTCGCGATGCGTCTTGAGCGAGAAGAGCAGCCCCAGGCCGTAGGTCGCGATGAGCAAGATCGCCAGGCACAAGCTCAACTGCTGCGAAAAGGCAGCGATCTGGGCAGCGTCCGCCTTGCTCACCGCTGAAGGGACCAACAACGCGATCGTCGCCAGAAACAACTGCACGGCCTGGAGTCGAGCGCTCGCCGGATTGAATTCCTGCACGTGGTGCTTGAGTCCGCCGAGCAGGAACGACGCGCCCAACATGAAGAGCGTGTTCGTGACGATCGCGCCGGCAATGGAGGCCTTCACGAGCGTGTACTGCCCGGCGCGCAACGCGGCGAGCGCGATCACCAACTCGGTCAGGTTTCCGAGCGTCGCGTTGAGCAGCCCGCCGACCGCGTCGCCCGTCTTGGCGGCCACGGACTCCGTGGCATGACTGAGCAGCGCTGCCAGCGGCACGATGGCGAGGATGGAAAGGCCAAAGAGCAGTGTGTGCGCTTCGGGCATCAGCTGCTGGCACAAGAGCACGACGGGAACGAACAGCAACAGCCAGAGCAGGGGATTGTGGCGGATCTCTTCGATCAGGTGGTCCATGCTGTCACCTGTTCCGACTCTGCCGATGGTGGATCTCCAGCGACACCAACCGTGCGAGCAGGATCGCGGGGAAGAGTTGTCCGACCAGTGCTTCGCACAGCACCAGCGATCGGGCCACGGGGTGTGCCGCCGTGATGTCACCGTAGCCAACGGTGGTCAGCGTGACGAAGCTGAAGTACACGAACCGCCAGGTGGGATCCTTGCCGAGCGCGCCGCCCGTTCCAGCCGGGAATGCAAACGCGTCTGGCCGCGCGATGGCGACCAGCGTGTAGGCGAAGGCCCAGCCCAGCCCGAGCAACAGGTAGATGGCCACGGCGCCCTCGATCCGCTGCGCGGTGATCGGCCCTTCGCGAAACACCTGCACGAGCACGACCACCGCCAGCGCGCCGCAGAACACCAGGGAGACGGTGGCGTCCCAGGCGGCGAGATCGGCGCCGCCACGCCAGAACGCCAGCCAGTGTACGGCGAGGTTGGTCACGACCAGTCCACCGACCAGCACCGTAGGAACGCGACTCTTCGCGACGGCGCCGACACCCGAGACGAGGATGAGCGAGAAGCCGACGACGATCACGACTCGCCCGACCATGCCCAGCTCCTCCATCGGCAAGACGACGAACAGCATCATCCCCAGCAACGCGAGGAGGACCGCGAGGCTCCGGTCGGTCGACCAGAATCGTCCAAGGACCGACTTCATTGCACCAATCATCTTCAAGATCACGGCCTCGAGTTGGGATCC
>Ga0335070_10001092_pt1 | contig 30964 bp, 22 predicted proteins | sample Lox_Sample_13_FD_206722 | JGI IMG/M metagenome (GOLD analysis project Ga0335070, IMG submission 206722) | Soil microbial communities from Loxahatchee National Wildlife Refuge, Florida, United States - Lox_Sample_1.3 | ecosystem: Environmental > Terrestrial > Soil > Wetlands | place: USA...
CCCCGGGAATCGGAATCGGCCCGATGCTCTTCACGATGGAGCAGTGCACCGTAGGGTAGCCGTTCTGCTTCGCCTTCGCACTCTTGCCGGAGAGCTTCTTAAGCGTGCCGATCGAGGTGAGGCGGTCGCTGTAATCTTTGGCCAGGCCCTTCGGCGCGGTAGTCTTCGTCGCCTTCAACTGCTTTTCGACGCGGGCGAGGAAAGCCTTCTCGGTCAGATACGGGCTGTCAGCACCGGGTTTGTCGCCGCAAATCTCGAGATCGAGCTTGACCTCGACCGGGTAGCCCGCGATCCGTAGATTCTCAAAACACGTGCCAAGCAGCGTCACCTTGGGAACGCTGCCCTGCTTCAGCGGATGCTCAGTAGAGACCTGCGCCACGATGCGGTCGGCGGTGAGGATGTCGAGCACATTGAAGCCTTCGACTACCGCTGTGGCCAGAGTGACGTGGGCGGCATGGTCGGCGCCGAAGATGTCCTTCTTATTTTCAACGAGCGTGCCGATGACACGCGTGTGGCCGGATCGAAAGGAAATCAAGCCTTCAATGCTGGTCTCGTGCACTCTCTGCGCGATGTGGGTGTCGCTGGTCGTCTTTTCCAGGACGACTTCGCCGTAATGCTCGATCGGTTGCTTGATGGGGTGGTGCAGTTCGCCGGTCAGGACGTGCGCCTTGGCATGGTAGACGTGGGAGTGTCCGGAGCTAGACTCCATTGGCGGTTTCGGATTCGCGGCCATTGCAGTGTGTCCTCCTGTGCGGACTTATTTTACTTCTGCAGTTGCAACTCGAATGATGCCTTGCCAACTTCTTTGATTGTTCCGGTAGGAGTTACTCCGTGCACTTGTAAGGTATATCTCCCGGCGGCGCGGTTGGCTGCCGGTATCTGCACCGGCCACTGATCCTGCTGCGTGCTTGCCGGAATTGCCAGGGAGGAGTCGACCTTGCCCTCGGGGTTATATAAGTCCGCTGTATATCGTGTATAGCCGCTATCGGGGGGAATGCGAACAAACAGCAATAAGCCCTGTCCTTGAGAGGCAGTGATCGTCGGTTCCTCCTCGCCCAAAGCCCGAATATTCACGGAGGTCCAGGGCAGTACTTGAGCGGTATGAAGCTGCGATTGCAACTTTGGATAGGTAACCAGATTCTGGTAGCCGATCACGAGCAGGAGGATCGCCATTACTGGCACGGCAACTGCCGGGCTCAGCCAGCTCAACCATCCCGTCGTTGTCTTTGTGCGAGGAGCAACCACGTGGGTGAAAACTTCCTCGGGCAATTCCGCCAGGAGGTTCTTGCTATGGGTGACCATCTCCGCGCCGGCGCGGATGTCCAAAGCACAATCGGGACAGGAGAAGTAATGCTCCTCAAATCGATCCCGTTCGCCGGCATCGAGCTCGTCGAGTAAATATCGTTCTGTCATTTTGTCTCGAACCACCAACTCGTGGTCCATGTTCAATCTCCTTACAAATTAAAAGCAGCGTATCGCTGTGCCGCGGGATTTCCCGCCGGAGAAGAACCCAGCGAATCCGAGTTTCATCTTCTTGAGATACGTCGACTTGAATGCCTGTTTGGCACGGTGCAACAGCACCCGCAGGTAATCGCGGTCCACGCCCATTTCGCGGCAGACCTCGTCTTTATCCCGCTCCTCGAGGAAAACCTCGCGCAGCAGGCGGCGGTCGCGCTCGGGGAGTTTCTGAAGAATCTCACGCACCGCCTTCTCCATTTCCTTCGCGCCCAACTTATCGAGCACGTCCGGAACTGACGCGAGAGCACCGCTTTCTTCTTCCTCGTCCAGAGGAGTATCGTGTCCCGCCGACCGGTAATGTTCGAAGAGGACGTTATTGCAGATCGAGTTGACGAACGACCCGAGGGATTCGGGACGGAGAATCTTTTCATCACGCAGGGCTACAAAGAAGCGGGCAAAGGTTTCCTGGCGCAAGTCCTCGATCATCTCCCGGGACTTCAGACGGGAGCCGAGCTTGATTTTGATCAAGGAGCCGAAATAAGCGGAAAAGTGCTCCTGGGTGCGAAAGTCGCCGGCCCGCAAGCGGCTGATATAAGCCTCGTCAAAGGATTGGAACTGCAAGAGGCGGCCTCGGGAAGTCTGGGGTGGCAGACAGTGTAGCACCGGATTCGAGGCGGAGGGAGCGGTTTCCGGGGCGGCTGTGGGTGCGGGAACGCGCCTCAGGAGCGCGAGGTTGCCGCGGCGGCGGGGCTGGTGCGATGAGATGGGCCGGACATCGTGCACAGAAAAGGTGAAGTCCTTCGGCTGCTTACAGCCAAGCACTGGGGGAGATAGGCGCAAAAAGGGGCCGGAGCCGCTTCCCCTTCGGCTCCGACGCCCATAGTACCCTGCCAAATGGTTTATCCGGCTGGGTGGTGAACTATGGCTATCGCCCGAAGGCGATGCCCTCGCTCATAGGGATAGTGAGGGATCAAGAGGATTCGTTTCAGGAAATTTCGGCTGATTTTTTCTGGCCTATGAGCTGTCCGTCTGAATGTCCTGCGGGGGTTGCGGTTACGTATCTACGGCTCCACCCCGCAGCGCGAGTTCACGGAATTCAGGTAGCCGATTCAAGATACCTAGTTCTTCCAGACAGCGGCGATGCGATTCATCAAGGGCGGAGGTTGGCGAACCATTGCCATTGAGGGGTGCACTCGCGAGGAGGTTGGCGACATAGAGAGCCACCGAGCTGTCAAAGGTGGAATGTGGTACGCGGGTGGGGTGTAGGTAGTGAGCGATGGCTTCCACCGCGATGTGTGGTATTCCCCACAAACCAAGAAGGTAGGCGCCCGCTTCGGCGTGAGAGATCCCGAGTAACTGCTCCTCAGCCTCGTGAATTGGGCAGCCCAGCTGGTTTGCCAGTGCTAGGGTGGCACAGAATTGATCTGGCAGCCGACTGGCGAAGATCAGCCTGCCGATATTGTGCAGCAGGGCGGCCAGAATGGTGACATCCCGCAGCCTTGGGTCCAAGGGGAGCCTGGCGACAATCCCCGCAACTCGTTGAGCATGAGCCTGAAGGTGTTGATGGGCGGATGGGGGAATGCGTTTGTCCGGCACAAAGACCTGGACCGTCTCTGTAACCAGAACAAGATTCTTGATGGTATCCATTCCAAGGTACCCTACCGCGCTGCGCAGGGTGGTGACTCTCTGCGCGAGTCCAAAGAAGGCGCTGTTCACGAGCTGCAGGACCTTGGCAGAGACCGCCATGTCTTTTTCGATAATTTCTGCAATCTTCCCGAGTGGAGTTTCAGAATTCATTACCGCTTTGGAGAGCGCGGTATAGGTACTGGAAAGGGCGGGCAGTTGGCCGATGGAACCCACCACCCGGCAGAGTTCCGGGCGCGCGAGAAGCTCCTGCAAAACGCAAACACCCTCAATGGCGCCTTGCAGATCCTTAGAAGAGCACGGTTTGGCGAGGAAACGGTGAGCGACAGGAATGACCCGTGTAGCAGCCTCAACTGCGCAGTGACCTGACAGAACAATACGCGCGGTGGCTGGATGGCGATCACGCATGTGCGCCAAGAAGGTCGCCCCATCCATTGATGGCATCCGCATGTCGGAGACAACAATGTCAAAGCTGTTTTTTTCGCACGCTTGCAGAGCTGCCTCGCCTCCAAGGACAAATTCCATTTCCCAACGGTCGCGGTCGGCATGGAGCATGCGGCGAATGCCGTCGAGAATGCCAGGATCATCGTCGACAAACAAGATGCGCTTCATGCGAACGCTCCTTGCGCGGCCAGCGATGGGACCATCTTGCCTTCCTTGGGGAGACGAATAATAAAGGTAGTGCCTTTGCCTTCCTCGGTTTCGAAATGAATGCTCCCCTGATGCTTGTCGACAACCACGGAACGGGCAATTGCAAGACCCTGGCCTGTTCCTTTGCCGACTTCCTTGGTCGTGAAGAAGGGCTCGAAGATGCGAGCCTGGGCGTGTGCTGGTATGCCAGTTCCGGTGTCTTGAATGCTGATCTCGACCCAATCCTGGAAATCGCGCGTCGAGATTCTGATTGTTCCCTTGCCGGATCCAGGCTTGCCCACAACATCCGCGATGGAATGCGCGGCGTTGATAATCAGGTTCAGAATCACCTGATTGAACTCAGTGGGAAGGCACAAGACGGGAGGCAGGTTAGGATCGAAATCGGTTTCTACATTGGAAACATATTTCCATTCGTTTCGTGACACCGTGATTGTGCTCTCGATAGCACGTGCCAGGTCACAAGGCGTCTTCTCTTTGGTGCCTGGATGAGAGAACTCCTTCATGGCTCCGACAAGCTTCGAAACGCGGCATACACCTTCTTTGGCCTGTGCCAGGGCCTTTGGAATCTCTTCCATTAAATAGGGGGTGTCGATGCTTTCGGCCACCGAAGCCACGTCATTGAGAAACTCGTCGGGGACCCCGCATTCCTTCGCGGCTGGCAACAGACGCTCGTACTTGGCCAGCAAGGTTCTCAGGCCATCAAACGCATCGGCCAGAAAGGTGGTGTTATCCCCAACGTATTGGATAGGAGTGTTAATCTCGTGCGCAATACCGGCGGCCAGTTGCCCGATCGACTCCAGTCTTTGGGCATGCCGGAGCTGGATCTCCATCTGACGACGCTCGGTGATATCCTCCTTGACCGCCAGAAAGTGAGTTGCGATTCCATTTTCATCTTCTATGGGACGGATAACTGCATATTCCCAATAAGTTTCGCCATTCTTTTTGCGGTTCTGAAACTCTCCGCGCCACTCTTTTCCAGCTTTGATGGTTTCCCAGAGAGACCTGTATTCCTCGCCGGTGGTATGCCCTGTTCTTAGGATGCGCGGATTTTTCCCAATGACCTCTTCGTACCTATAGCCAGTCGACTCAACAAACTTGCGGTTGACATAGACGATCTCGCCGTTCAAGTTGGTGATAACAACCGACACCGGGCTCTGTTCGACAGCCACGGAGAGGCGACGGACGGTCTCTTCATTTTTCTTTCGTTGCGTGATATCGCGAAACACCCATATCCGACCGTAGTATTTTCCGTCCTTGCCGAGCACGGGCGAGGAATAGCGATCGACGACAAACCCGTTCTTGAATTCGATTTCGTCGCGACTGACTTCACTAGGATGGCTATACAAATAATGCACTCGAGTGAGGAAGCCGTGTCCATCCTTGGCCATGCTTACCGCGTGCTTTAACAGGAGTTGATCGTCCTCGGCGGTGACGATACTTGGAGGAATTTCGAATAGCTCCAAGAACCGGTCGTTCCGAAGGACAACCCGATTGTCTTCACCGACAACCAGTATTCCATCCAGGGTCGAGTTGATTTGAGCCTCAAAAAACGCGGCCTTTGCCAGCAGCTGATTCTCTATCAACGTACGCTCCGCGATCTTGGCGGTGAGGTCGTCATTGGCGCTCGCGAGCGCTGCCGTGCGCTGGCTTACTTTGAGTTCAAGCTCCTCGTTTAACTTGCAAATCTTTTGCTCGGCATTCTGACGGCGCTGAATTTCAAGCATGACCCTCCAGATCACGATAGACCCGACGCCAAGCACAACTAACAGCGACACGACGACAAGAAAGATGCTGCGATTTCTCGCTGCCAAGTATTGGGAGGAACTTGCGGCCAGCTGCTGGTTCATTTCTTGCGTCTGGAAGTGAATGAAATCTCCCCACGCGACGTGATACTTCGCCTGAAGGGGCAGAGTCTCGCCAATAAATATCGCCCGAGCGCTATTCGCATCATGGTCATTGACCAGCTTGGACAGGGCGCGCTGGCAGCTTTCGAGATAGGCGGTTCTGGCTTCTACGACGGCATCGTAGAGCGCTCTCTCCCCAGGAGAACCAATCCGCCCGCCAAGAGTGTTAGTGTCTACATCAACAATCCTGCTGTTTGCCGCGCGTTCGGCCAGGAGAGAGCGGATCTCCTCCGAGTCGGTGGCCAGAACAAGCCGGGTGACAATACGGATGTTTTGGTTGGAGTGCTCAAGCGCGTTGGTCGCCAGCAGTACGTCGATCCATTCCTGTTCAGCGATGGACTGGGCTTTGCCATGGAGCTGCTTCATCGTGCTTAGGCTCACATAGTCGACGCCAGCCACAATCAATGTCAGCAGTATGAATCCGATGAGCAGTAAGGCGGTGATTGCCCGGCGTTTCATTATTCCATCCACTACGATCTGGTTCACTTGCATTCTTACTAAGCCCAACTTTCAAGGCGTGTAAAAGCGTTCGACCTTCTATCGGCGTATACCCGGTCAAAACTTAACCCCGGGCCATATCCTGAGTGGGGATTGTTACTTTGGTGAGCCTAAGTCTTCGGTTATTTGTGCCGATTAGGCTTCGACCGGAGTGGAAGCGATTCAAACCAATCGCAAGAAGGGAAAGTGATGGCTGACAAAATCCTGTTCGTGGACGACGAACCGGCAGTACTGGATGGCTACAGGCGGACGCTTCATCGGGATTTTGAGGTGGACACCGCGGTGGGTGGTGAACAGGGTCTTTCGGCGATCGAAAGTAATGGGCCCTATGCGGTCGTTGTCTCGGACATGCGAATGCCGCTGATGAACGGTGCGCAATTTCTGGCGCGCGTCAAGCAAACTGTGCCCGACACAGTAAGAATGCTATTGACGGGGCATGCCGACCTTACGGTTGCAATGGACGCGGTGAACGAAGGCAACATTTTCCGATTTCTGACCAAGCCATGCGAGAAAGACACGCTGAGCAAAGCGATGACTGCAGGAATCGTCCAGCACCGGCTGGTGACCGCGGAGAAGGAGCTGCTCGAAAATACGCTGATGGGCAGCATCAAGGTTCTTACCGATGTCCTGAGTGCGGTGAGCCCCGAGGCATTCGGCAGGTCGATGCGCATCACGCGGTGCGTCCGGCATCTAGTGAACAAGTTCGCGCTCCCGTCGCCCTGGCGGTTTGAGGCAGCCGCCATGCTCTCTCAGCTGGGGTGCGTCACCTTGGACCCGGAACTGACGCAAGCCGCATATCTTGGCAACAACTTGTCACCGGAAGACAAGGCCCACTACGACGAACATCCACGGGTGGCGCGGGATCTTCTTGTTACCATTCCGCGTCTTGAACCGATTGCGTGGATGATCAGCCAGCAGTTCATCAAGGACGCCAACGGTGATGCTCCACCGGTTCCCGCGTCGTCATCAGACGCAATGCGCTTTGGCGCGAAGCTCCTGAAGCTGGCTGTTGCATACGACGATCTCAGAATGCAGGGCATGACGGAGGAGAATGCAATCGCCCGGCTTCGTCACCGCGCCGGGGAATTTGGCGGCGAAGTGATCGACGCCATGGCGGACATGAAAAGCGAGAGTGGCCGGACGGAGTTGCGCAAAGTACTAACTTCTAAACTTGCCGCGGGCATGATTCTGCAGCAGGAAATCAGAAACAAGGCCGGCATGTTGGTGGTCGCCAAGGGCCAGGAAGTAACGCACGCCCTACTTTTGAAACTGGTCAATTTTTCCCGGGCGGGAACGATCGCCAAGGAAGTCATGGCTCTTGTCCCTGTGTAGGTCGCGGCGAAGACGGTCACTCCGGCGCAGAGTCCTCATAGCACGGCCTACCGGCGTGGCCGGATTTATGGTGTTCCTGAATTAGTCCGCTTAGCCGAGAATAGGATTGCTGCAACAATCTGCGCGCGTCTTCCTTCAGGTCGGGATCTTCCAGAGCGGTAATGATGTCATCGAAATCCGCTTCCAGGCGTTCGAGCTCCGCACAGAGCATGGCGGCCTCCATTCCTTCCGTAGCGGAAGAAGAAGCTGGCGACGGGAACCGGCGGGTATGTCGGTTCCCGTCAAACACTGATCAGGCAACACACATCGCCATCAATTCTTTGCGTCCAAGGCCCAGGATGTGATGCTTTTCTCCTACCTTCTTGAATGCATCAATGGCGGTGTCGAGATGATGCTTTTCGTGCGCGGCTGAGAGTTGAGTGCGAATGCGCGCCTGGCCCTTGGGCACGACCGGGAAGAAGAAGCCTACGGCATATACGCCCTCGGCGAAGAGCTCGCGCGCGAAGTCCTGAGCCAGCTTTGCGTCATAGAGCATGACCGGCACGATCGGGGTGTCGCCTTCCTTTACATCGAAGCCCGCATCTTTGAGCAGACCGCGCCAGTACTTCGCATTCCACTCCAGCTTGTCGCGCCGCTCGGTCGTGCTGCTGATCAACTCCAGCACCTTGAGAGCACCTGCCACGATCACCGGAGGCACGGAGTTCGAGAATAGATAAGGACGCGCTCGCTGGCGGCACATCTCGACGAGTTCCTTGCGCCCGCTGACGCAGCCGCCCGACGCGCCGCCCAGTGCCTTGCCGAGCGTAGTCGTGATGACATCGATCTTCCCGAAAACGCCGCAGCGCTCGTGCGTTCCGCGACCGGTCTTGCCGATGAAGCCGGTGGCATGGGAATCGTCCAGAAACACCATGGCGTCGTGTTCCTCGGCGAGCGCGACTATCTCGTCGAGCCTGGCGGTGTCGCCGTCCATGGAGAACACGCCGTCGGTGATGATGATGCGCATGCGCTTATCGTGATGCTCAAGCAGCTTCGCCTGCAGATGCCCCATGTCGGAGTGTTTGAAGGTGTCCTGCATCGCTTTGCAGAGGCGCATGCCGTCCACGATCGAAGCATGGACGAGCCGGTCGGCGATCATTACGTCCTGATCGGTGAGGCAGGCTTCGAAAAATCCTGCATTGGCATCCATGCAGGATGGAAAGAGCAACGTGTCTTCGGTACCGAGAAATTCCGTCAGCCGTTTTTCCAGATCACGATGTATGTCCTGTGTGCCACAGATGAAGCGCACCGACGACATGCCGTAGCCGCGGTCATCGAGCCCGGCATGCGCGGCGGCGATCACATCGGGATGGCTGGACAAACCGAGATAGTTGTTGGCGCAAATGTTGATGCATTTCCGCGGCGGCGATCCTACCGGGAATTCGACTTCAATCCCGGCCGCCTGCGGCGAGTGGATATATCTTTCCTCTTTGAACAATCCGGCGTTTCGGATTGCCTGGATCTCATTCTGATAAGAAATGCGTACTGTTTCGGAAAATGCCATGGCGTGCCTCGCTTGGAGTGATGGCGTGCTGCTTTTAAGCGTGCTGTTCGAGCTTGCTCGTGCAAAGCGCAGAGAATACGCTTGCTGAACCGGATCAGGCCACGAGAAATCGCGGTCTAGATACTGCCGACGGTCGCCTTCTGGAATTTCTCTACGAGAGCCACGATACGTTCGATCGTATCGAAGGCCTCGGGCGTAGCGTCGGTGTCCGGAATGTGAATGGAATATTTCTTTTCCAGGAATCGCAGCAGAGAAACCATGGAGAACGAGTCCACGAGTCCGCTTGAGATCAGCGGCGTAGTTTCGTCGATCTCGCGATCGTCTCCCTCCGGCACGTATTCCCGAATCACGTAGTCGCGTACGGCTTTTCCGATCTCGTTCATGATTGCACTCAGTCTTCCATGATGGTGGAAAGATCCCCGACGGGTTCGTTGAACTCTTTGCAGCGCAGGATGCGACGCACGATCTTTCCGCTCCGTGTTTTGGGCAGCGAATCGACGAACTCGATTTCCTGGGGCATGGCGAGCGGCGAGAGCCGCTTGCGTATGTTGTTCATGATTTCCAGCTCCAAGTCGTCCGAGGGCTGGATGCCTCTCTTCAGCGTAACGTACGCTTTCACCACTTCCATGTTGACCGGATCGGGCTTGGCCACTGCTGCTGATTCGGCGACACCTGGACATCCGAGCAGCGCCGACTCGATTTCGAACGGTCCTACCAGATGTCCACCGGTATTAATCACATCGTCGTCGCGTCCCTGAAACCAGTAGTAGCCGTCTGGATCGATGGACGCGCGATCGCCGCACAGATACCAGCCATTCTTGAACTTTGCCTGAAACCCTTTGTCGTTATTCCAGTAACCACGAATCTGCGAGGGCCAGCCCGGACGCAGCGCGATCAATCCCGCCACGCCGGGGTGATCAAGCGGCTCATAAGTCTTCGGATTGAGTACGGTCGCCGTAATTCCGGGAAAAGGTTTGCCCATGGAACCGGGCTTTACCGGCATACCGGGAAAATTGGTGATTACGATGCATCCGGTCTCGGTCTGCCAGAACGTATCGTGGAAAGGCTTGCCGAAGACCTCTTGCGACCAGATCACCGCGCTGGCATTCAACGGTTCACCGACGCTGGCCAGATAGCGGAGGCTCGAGAGATCGTGCTGCTTGACGATCTCCGATCCTTCTTTCATCAGCAATCGGATTGCGGTCGGCGCCGAATACCAAACCGTCACCCGATGTTTCGCCATGAACTCATACCAGCGTTTGGCGTTGAATCCGCAATCGAGCACAACTTGCGTGATTCCGTTCGCCCACGGTCCGATGATCCCGTATGACGTGCCCGTGACCCAGCCGGGGTCGGCGTTGCACCAATAAATATCGCCGGGCCTCAAGTCGAGCACCCACTTCGAAGTCAGGTATTGCGAAATGATCGAATAATGAACGTGTTGAGCTCCCTTGGGCTGCCCTGTCGTTCCTGACGTGTAATGCAGTACCGAAGGAGACTCTGCGGTTGTGGGATAGCAGGCGAATTCCTCGATGCGCGGGGTTCTCTCCATCGCAAAGAAGATTTCGCCTTCCAGCAGCGAAGCTGCGTCCGCGTCCACGACGATGACGTGCTCGAGATGCGGAAGGCGGGCGCGAATCTTGCGGACCTTATATAGATGTTTCTTTTGCGTGATGATAGCCGACGTCTCGGCATCAGCCAGCCTGACTTGCAGGGATTCCTCACCGAATGCCGAAAACAGCGGCTGGGCAACGGCACCGGTCTTGAGAATGCCGAGAAAGCCTATGTACAGTTCGGGCACGCGATCCATGAACAGGCACACGCGCTGTCGTGGCTGAACGCCCAGGCCGGAAAGGAAATGAGCGATGGTATTGGAGAGTCCGCGAACGTCGTTGTAGGTGAAGTGTTTTTCGTTGCCTTGATAGTCTTCCCAGATCAGCGCGGGCTTGTTGCTGAATCCCAGGTGGCAGATGCGATCGCTACACATCCAGCCGATATTGATCAGTTGGCCCGGATGATAGCCAAGTTCCTGTTCAGCCAGTTTCCAGTCGAAGTTCGAGATAAGTTCCTCGTAGGACGGTGGGGCGGGCATAGCTGATCGACCTCATTGGCGGTAACCGTCACTCGACCCACCAAGACGGCAGTCGCCGAAACACAGCTATGACGCAGCAATTTATGCGCTTCCGAGCGGCGCCGCAGTGATCTGCGTCATTCGAGCGTGTGATACCCGCAAATCCGAAGGCTATGGCGCACTCGGGCTTCTGCACGGAACTCTGAGATTCAAGGTTTGACTTTGAGTCGCGCACAACTTCGCGCAGGGAGGTTCATCCCACCGGAGGCAATCCGATATCGGCCAGCAATTTCTGGAAGGCAGGTTCGCCGTAGAGAATGGCAAAAGCGGGATCAGCTGCGACCTGAGTCATGCCGTCAGCTCGCCGCTCGTAGCCGATTCTCAGGTAGCGAAGCGCCTCCCGCTTGTCGCCCATGATCGAATACGTCTTGGCGAGTATGAAAGGAGAAACACGGCCCTTGTCGAAGAGCCTTTGTTGCTCCGAGCTAAGTACCGCGAGTAACCCTCTTTCACCTCCGGATGCAAATCCCTTTTCGGCGGAGTCAACAATGGCAACGGCGGAGGTGTTGTGCATGAGAACGGCTTCTTTGCGGGCGGCTACGAGGTAGCTGGGGCAATCGTGCATCATCAGGTAAATGAATTCGAGGTAGCGATAAGGAGAAACGAAGTCGGGCTCGTTATCCGCCATCTGTTGCAGCAGTGCGATCGACTCCTGACGGCGTCCCGCGTCGAAAAGGAGCGCTCCCTTGTCGGCCAGAACAGATTTTGACGCCGGATCAAGCGCCTGTGCGCGCTCGATCTCGCCCAGCGCTTGTGCATAGCGCCGCATAGATGACAGGTAACTCGCATACCAGTGGTGCGCGACCGAATTGTTCGGGTTCAACTCGATGGCGCGCTGGAATTCCCGGTCGGCACTCGGCGCGTCCCACATGCCGAAAAATGACGCGAACGCCAGAGACGCGTGCGCCTCGGAGGATTGTGGATCGAGCTCGACAGCTTTCTTTGCGGCCGCGAGTGCCCGGGGATAGGCTTCATTCGCGGGCATCACCGTGTATTCACGCAGCAGGTTGTAGGAATCCGCCAGTCCAACATAGGCGGGCGCATACCCGGGATCGTGAACAATTGCCTGGGTGAAAGAATCGACCGCCTTGCTCAGGCTCTCGGGCGTTCGCTTCTCCCAGTAGTAACGGCCTTCGAGATAGAATTTTTCCGCCTCACGATTGGCGGGGGCTCGAGCCGAGCTGGCTCGGGTCGCAACAGTGGAAGCACCGGTTTTACTTGCAGTATTCGACCTGTCGCGTTTTATCCAGGAAGCGCCCACGACGAAGAGCAGAGCAGCAACCAGCAGCACGAAAAACAAGTTCGAACGCTGCGTAACCAGCCTCCCGATCATCGAGACTACAGGCCACACCGCCGTTTCCTCCGGCCCTTGCGCGGTGGAGTGGTCGCGCAAGACGCCGTTGTGCGCAGGATCGGGAAAGTGCAGCGGGGCGATCCAGCGGTAACCGCGGCGGCCGACGGTTTCAATGAAGATGGGGTTCTCGGCCGAGTCGCCGAGCGAATCGCGCAGGCGATTGATCGCGCTGATCACGCCGCGATCGAACTCGACATAGACCCCGTCGGGCCACAAGACCTGGCGCAGGTCTTCCCGGCTGACCACCTCATTCGGATGGCTAACCAGCAACTTCAACGCCTGAAAAGGCAACTCCTGAATCTTGACCTTGACTCCGCACTTGTGCAACTCGCCCGAGCGCAGGTCTGCCTCGAAGACGCCAAAGCGAACCACGGAAGCTGTGGAGATGATTTCTGGCACAGAGACACCATGCCGGGGGAGGAAAAACACAGCAGTCTAACACCACAGTGACGATTCCGCAGTGACGGCTTTCTTGGTTCTTGCTGAGTTCATCCTGATCCCCACAAAAGCGCGTGACCGTTCCTCATATCACATTGGCGGGATGAGACTTGCTTCGTGACTGGCGTTTGGTCGCAAAATGACTCTCCGGAAATTGACGCCGCCAAAGGCTTGGTTGAAAGTGTCGCGGTAATCGGAAGGCACCCTAACGTCCGAGGAGGATTTTCGCTCACCTCGGCAAGCCAACTTTATACCCAGGAGACACAGTCATGAATTCCGTACGAATCAGCTCGTCAAGCCTTGCTGCAATTGCACTCGCTTTGCTTACGATCGCTCTTCTGATCGCGTTCGCGCTACCGGCGCGGGCCCAAACCGAAAGTGTGCTCTATTCGTTCGCGTACGGCCCCGAGGGTGGGTTCCCCCTGGCAGGTCCAATGCTGAAGGGAACCTCGCTCTACGGCACGGCGTCGCAAGGCGGATACAACGCCAACGGCACAGTATGGGCCGTGAATACGATAACCGGGAAAGAAACGACCCTGTATGAATTTCAAGCCGGCGACAATGACGGCTATACCCCAATGGGGGGAGTGGCGTTGTATAAAGGCAGCTTCTATGGCACAACCTGCGGTGGGCCCCACGGGACAAACGGCGGGCCGGGTATGGTCTTCAAGCTAACTAAGAGTAAGAAAACTTATGTCGAGACTGTCCTCCATGTTTTTGACACCGCCGATGGCGCTTGTCCCACTTACGTCACTCCTGTATTCGATAAGCAGGGCAATCTTTACGGAACGACCTCAGGTGGGGGCTCGGGTAATTCCGGCACGCTGTTCAAGTTGACGCCGAACGGCACGCTAACGATCCTCCATAATTTCTGCAACTATTGCCCAGGCGATGGCCAGGTTCCTCAGTCGGGTGTGACGCTGGACAAGCAGGGCAACATGTATGGCACGACCCAAATCGGCGGGACCTATTCCTACGGCACGCTCTACGAGGTCACCGCGGGCGGCACATACAAGATCCTCTACAACTTCATGGGCGGAGATGATGGGCTTTATCCATTAGCTCCTCCTGTGCTGGACAAGAAGGGCAATCTTTATGGCACCACGGAGAACGGCGGAGCGGGGGGGTACGGCACGGTGTGGCAGTTTAACCCTAAGACGGGGCAAAAAACCATTCTTCACGATTTCGTCTATCAAGACGGTCAATCACCCTGGGGCGGGGCGCTGGTTTTCGACAAGGCAGGCAATCTCTACGGCACAACTTCAGCCGGCGGAACGGTAAACGGCAGCGGCACCATCTTCAAGCTGGCGCCGGACGGTACCTTGACGACTCTCTACAGCTTCTCCGACTCACCCGACGGCGACCAGCCGTATGGCAGCGTGGTTTTCGACAAGCAAGGCACTATCTACACCACAACTACGCACGGTGGCGCAACCCCATACGGCGCGGTGATCAAGCTGACGCCCTAACACAGCGGCACCTGCAGGTGACAATCTCGACCCGCCCTGACATCGGGATCTCAACGGTGTCAGGGCGAGGTACTCAACACTCATGTGTAGGTTGGTAAGTCAAAAAAGCGCAAGATGATCAATCAATCAATCAATCATTCATTCATTCATTACCAGGAGACATTAGTTATGCATATTCTTGATTGGCATTTGAAATCGAGCAGGGCAGCAATCGCACTTACTATCCTTGTGACGCTAGTTCTATTCGCGGGGACGGCAATTTCAGCGCCGGCACAAACCGAAACACTGATTTATCAATTCAAAGCTACCCCTGACGGCGCCAATCCCAAAGCAGGGTTGGTTCTTAAAGGCAAAACGCTCTATGGCACCACTTGGGAGGGCGGAGCCTATGGTTCCGGTGACACCGGCTGGGGGACTGTGTTTTCGGTTACCACCAGTGGCAAGGAAACGGTCCTATACAACTTTGCCGGTCCGTGGAATGACGCTGGCCAGCCGATGGGTGGTGTCGCGCTGGATAAGGCAGGCAACATCTACGGTACCTCGCTCAACGGTGGCGTAGGCTACAACGCGGGCACCGTCTGGATGGTAACAAAAAAGGGCCAGGAGTCGATTCTCCACACCTTCGTCGGCCTGAACGATGACGGGATGTATCCCTACTACGTCACGCCGGTTCTGGACAAGGCAGGCAATTTGTACGGCACAACCGTTTACGGCGGGCACTACGGGAATGGCGTTGTATTCAAGCTCACTCCCGCCGGAGGGTATTCCACGCTCCACAGTTTCTCATCGACGAATGACGATGGTTACAGCCCCGTCTCGGGTGTAACCCTGGATGCGAAGGGCAACATCTATGGTGTAGCTGCTGCTGGTGGCACTTACGGGTTCGGCGTGCTCTTCGAAATCACGGCGGCTGGCAGTTACTCGGTCCTTTATAACTTCCAAGGCGGTGGCGACGGAATGATGCCGTACAATCCCCCCGTTCTTAAGGGAGGCAGCCTATATGGCACCACCGAGGCGGGTGGCGCTAACAATTGCGGTGCGGTCTATAAGTTCACTCCAGCAAAAGGGAAGAAGCCTGCCAAAGAGACTATTCTTCACAGCTTCACCAACCAACCCGAGGGAGTCGAGCCGTGGACTGGCGCGCTGGTGTTTGACAAACAGGGCAACATCTACGGCACGACGATGGGCGGCGGCACCTACGCTTCAGGCATGGTGTACAAGCTAGCACCCAACGGAACACTGACTGTTCTCTACAGCTTCGACCAAACGCCAAACGGAGGCTCGCCATTTGGAGGGGTAGTTCTCGACACAGCTGGCAATCTCTACACCACCGCTGCATTTGGGGGCAACCTGCAGGGTGAATACGGGGCAGGGACGATAGTCAAGATCACTCCCTAGCTTGCGTGCGCAACGGGGAGGGCGAAAGCGTGCGCTGTCTCGCCCTTCCTGACTTCTCCTTAGAGTACAGGCGACATACTCGTCGATTCCAACGGGTTCACCGCAGCGAGTCTCCTGGCTGTGGTGCCGGAGCGCGAAGGAGGGATATCGCGCTCCGGATCTTCCAGTGCATTCTTTGACCGGCAGCTAACGAAGGGAGTTCGCGTCATGCAATGCCGAAGTTGTCCTTCCCGCGTATTGGATCTCGTACTAACTTCGCTGCTTTTGACTTCCTTCCTCTTTACCGCCTCGCTCGCGTGCGCCCAAACTCCACTTACCACGATCGACCTGCCGGAAGGTGGACGCATCGTCTACGGCAAGGTCGAAGGGGCGGACACACAAGGGGATGCGATGACGCACATCCTGCGCATCATGCACCAGAACTGCGGCGAGCGCCCGAAGATCGGCAACGTCTTCCGCATGCGCGGAACCGATTCCGTCGGCATCTTCTTCACAGTTGTAAACCACCCTGCCGGGAACGTGCAGGTCGCTGGACTGATCATCGCCGCGGGCAGCGCTCCACATCACGCCGAAGCCGCGCTCGTCTCCGATCGTGCCGACCGCTTTGGCACGACGATCAATCCAATGCTGAACAGGCTCTTCAGCGTCTGGCATCCAGCAGGAGCAGCGCCGATGAACGCCGGCGCGCCGGCGACGAAAAATGCTGCCAGGCCAGCAACCACGACCACAGCGGTTGCGAATCCTCGTCTCGGTTCTGTTCCACCGCTGCATAAGGTCACGCTGCCTGATCGAACCGCCAGCGTCAGCGTTCCGGATGGATGGAACTTTGTTCCCAACCCGACTGGAGGCGGAACGATCGTTCTCACCGGTCCTCACGGACAGGGCGAAGGCATCATGCTGAATGCCGCTTACAGCGGGCAAGATCCGACGAATCGCGGCTACCAGAATTCCCTGCGCTGGGGTTACAGACCCGCCCCGAATACGGTTCTCTTTCCGTTCAATGGGGACCTCGTGAAGGCGTTTCCCGACCTGTACATGAATCTGGCGCGCACGATCCGCTGGAATCCGACCGACCTTCAAGTTGATCATGCGGAGATGACCTCTGCCGCTGAGGGTCAGCGGTGTGTTCATGCGACTGGCCACGTGAATGCGTTCGGCAACGGCATGCTGGAGTTTGACGAGATCCTGTGCCTGCAGAGGTACGATCCGAACACGGGAATGTATGGCTTCGCAGCCTTCGCGTCGCAGGTACCGGTCGCGTTTGCCGACCAGGATCGCGCGACCGCGGCGGCCATCATGGCGAGCTTCCAGTGGGATCAAGCGCTGGTGCAGCAACGCACCGACGAGATGATGGCTCCGGTACTGGCGCAGATGCGGCAGAACTGGGACGCGCAGCAGCGAGCGCTCATTCAGGCGAACCAACACGCGGTCGACAACATCCGCCAGATCGGCGCGAATGCAACCGCGCGCTACAACGCCACGCAAGCCGCGAACGACGCGCAACATGCAGCCTGGAATCAGCAGGAAGAGAACATATCGCGCTACGGTCAAGGCTTCAGCAATTACCTGCTCGACCAGACGGTGATTCACGACGTCCAGAATCCGGACACGCATGTGACCATGTGGAACCAAGCCGCGGAAGTATGGAAGAAAGCGTTTCCGGACAGAATCGAAGAAGTGCCCACGTCGGAATACATCAACGGGAAGGATTTCTAGCGTCGTCAGAAGTGTTGCCCGACAAGTCTTTCTCTGTTCGCTCAGCGGGTTTTCTCAGTGACCTCTGTGGTCAATGCGTTTTCTTGCAACGATCTAAAGATCACCGAACCGCGAAGCGCGCGGAGACAGTTTGCTGAGCCGCTGAGTTATGGCTTTGTGGCGCACGTCACAGCGGTCGAATCCGCAGCGGCGGTATGATTCCAGCAAGCACGTTATCTCACACTCTGGTGACGTAGATGTCAGACAAACAACGTGAGCGGCTGGAGTCTTTGCGAGCTTTCATCAAGGCGGCGGAAGAAGGCGCCGTAATACCGCCGGTAGCTGAGGAAGATCTTAAGCGCCTGCATGACCTGGGCGTCGAAACCACCAAGCGCTGTTGCGGCAAGGATGGAGTGCTGAGCATCGAATCGATGGCGCGCGCCTGCGATCCCGAGGCTAATCTGCCCGCTGTCTGGCTTCGCCACACTCATCTTCGATCACTGACCCGAAAAGGTCTGCTTGAAGAGTGGCAGCACGGAACCGACCTTGATGAAGCGGTGTTTCGGCTCGCAGCCACGATTCACATCAGCGGAATGGATCTGGACGGGGAAGCGTTTGTCCGGCAGCTGCGCGAGATGACGGCGGCTGGTTCACGGCGCTGACCCTTAAACTCGTTCGCACTCGGCAAAAAGCAGGTTCCTCGCTGCGCTCGGAATGACAATTCATATTGAGGAACCTGCCGATCGGCTTTGCAGCAAATGACTTGCGACTGCCTTACTGCCAGCCACCACCCAAAGCCTGATACAACTGCACCAGCGCGATTAGTTCGTTGCCTTGGGCTTGGGCGAGCGCTAACTCGGCCGAGAAGGCGTTCGTCTCGTTGGTGAGCACCTCTAGATAATCTGTCGTTCCTGCCTTGAAGCGAACTTCGGAAAGTCTCGCTGCGTCGCGGGCCGACTCCACTAGATGCTCCTGTTCGGCTCTCGTCTCCTGGTTCTTGCGGTAGGCGATCAGCGAGTTGGAGACGTCGCGGAAGGCGCCTTGAATTGTTTGTTGGTAGGTCAGGACCATCTGGTCGCGTTGGGCCTCGGTGTAGCGGACGTTGTTCTTGAGGCGTCCGCCCTGGAAGATTGGCTGCGTCAATTGTGCGGCCATGTTCCAGATGCCGGCGGGTCCCTGGAACAGATCGGTCAGCTTGGGGCTCTCATATCCTGCGCTTGCGGTAAGGGCGATGTCGGGAAAGTATGCGGCGCGAGCGACGCCGATCTGCGCGTTCGCGGCGATCAGATTGGCCTCGGCGGAACGGATGTCGGGCCGGCGCTCAAGCAGCGCGGACGGGATTCCCGCGGGAACTTCGGGAGCGTGCGGCTGCTCGGTGAGCTTGAGGCCGCGCGGAACGTCTCCCGGATTGCGCCCGAGGAGAATGTTGATGGCGTTCTCCTGCTGCGCGACCTGGCGCTCGAGGTCGGGAACTTCGGTGGCCGCGGTGTAGACGAGTTGCTCGGACTGGCGGACATCGAGCAGCGAGTTGATGCCGTGCTGCTCGAGAGTCTGTTGGAGATGCAACGAGTCGCGGCGCGAGGCGAGAGTGCGGCGCGAGATTTCGAGTTCGAGGTCGTACTGCCGAAGCTGGAAGTAGGCGGTCGCGAGATTCGCGACGAGCGTGCTCATCACTTCCTTCTGTGCCCATTCGGTCGAAAGAAGGTTGGCACGGGCGGCTTCGGTGGCGCGACGGTATTTGCCCCAGAAGTCGAGATCCCAGGCAGCGGAGGCGAGAACGGCTCCTTGCGTAAGCTCGTAGGAAGGAATCGGGCCGAGCTGCGGGCTTTGCTGGCTGGTGATGCTTCCTCCGGCGTTGAGCGTCGGAAGCTGGTTGGCACGCGTTATGCCGAGTTGGGCTTGAGCCGCGAGGACACGCGTGGCAGCGATGCGCACGTCGTAGTTGTTCTGCAGCGCGGTGCGGATCAGGGATTGGAGTTCGGGGTCCTGGAAGACGTCGAACCATTTGGCGTCGCCGAGGGATTGAGTTGGCGAGGCCGGCGTGGATTGGGAGTTCGCGCCCGGCGTAGCATTCGTTGATTGTTCTTCAGTTTGCGCGCCGCGGTAGGTTCCGGGGACGTCGACACTTGGGCGCTTGTAGTTCGGGCCGACCGCGCAGCCGAGAGTTGCGGCTAGCGCGAGCGGAATAAGTGCGCCTTGTAGATATGTAAGGTGCCGCATAATAATAACCTTCCTCAGCGGCTAAAGCCGCTTGATATTTCTGATCGCTGACGCACGGCTAAAGCCGTGCTCCTCCACGGGGACCCGTTCTTTCATTGGTGAGTCTCAATCGCAGCGCTGAAGCGCTTTACCCCATCACGCGAAAAGCGCGCGCGCTGGGGACCCCGGCGCTGCACCACCCAAAAGACTTTAATCTCCATGCCCTTCCTGCAACGCGAAGCTTGGCTCAGGCATGCGTTCAGTTTCTGGCCTGTCACGATGCGCGCGGAAGAAGGAGAAGCGGTCCAGCACTTTCTCCTGGAATTCTTCGAGGTAGAGATAGATCGCAGGCGTCACGAAGAGCGTGATGAACTGCGAGACGATTAGACCTCCTACTACCACTAAGCCCAGCGGGCGACGAGACGAACCGTCCGCGCCGTAGCCTAATGCGATCGGCATGGCGCCCAAGAGAGCGGCTGCCGTCGTCATCATGATTGGACGGAAGCGCTCTAGGCTCGCGTCATGAATGGCTTGGTCGTCGGGGATGCCTTGGCGGACTCGCGCCTCGGCGAAGTCGACGATCATGATGCCGTTCTTTTTCACGATGCCCATCAGCATGAACATGCCGATGTAGGCGTAGAGAGAGGCTTCAGCGCCGAAGAGCCAGAGCGTGAGCAATCCTCCAAGGAGCGCAACCGGCAGCGAGGACAACACCGTCAGCGGATGCAGGTAGCTCTCGTAGAGGATCGCGAGAATTACATACATGACGAAGACGGCGACGACCATGAGGATGGCAAGGTCGCGGACCGTGTTCTGGAAGACGAGCGCTTCGCCTTGCAGGGCGCCTTGGACACTGGGCGGAAGAATTTCTTTGGCTGTTTTCTGGACGAAGTCCGTTGCAGGACCGATGGCGAAGCCGGGCTTCAGGTTGAAGAACATGGTCACGCTGGTGAACTGGTTGATGTGATTAACGGCTTGCGGTCCGATGACCGGATGCGAGCTGGTGACGGCGCTGAGCGGGATCATGCGCTGGCCGTCGTCGCTTTTGATGTAAAGCTTGCTCAGGTCCTCGGGCGAGGATCGTTTGTCGTCCGCGACCTCGAGGATCACCTGATATTGATCCGTCGGCTTCTTGATTAGGTAGCTGTAGTTCTGCGAATAAGCGTCGTGGAGGAGCGTGAGAATGCGCGTCTCGGAGACGCCGTAGAGTTTCGCCTGATCGCGAAGGATGTCGACCTGCAAGTTCGGCGTGTGATTGTAGAGGTCGGAGTTGACGAAGAGGAAGCCGGGATACTGGTACATCTTCGCCGTCATCTTGTTGGCAGCGTCGTAGACCTCGTTGGCGTCGATGCCGCTCATCGCGTAGGCGAACTGGCCTTGCGCGTTGGCGGTGGCGCCGGTGGAGATTTCGAGCGCGGGGTTCGGCTGGAGGAAGGCGAGCGTGCCGGGAATTGTCATGGCGATTCCGCCCATGATCTGGCCCGCGACCTGCGCGATTGGCGCGCGCTCTTTCGGAGGCTTGAGGAAGGCGATCAGGAAAGCCTGGTTCGAGCCGAGGAATGCCGAGTTGCCGCTCATCGTGAATGTGCTACGGACGGCGGGATTTGCACGCATGATCTTTTCGGCTTCCGTTTGATAGGCGTGCATCTGCTCGGGCGAAGTGCCTTCCTGCGCGACAAGAACGCCGCGGATGAAAGAGCTGTCACCGACAGGCAGGAACGCCTTGGGAACCACATAAAAGAGGTAGCCGGTACCGACGAGGCAGACGACCCAGATGACGGCGGAGATCCAGCGCTGGCGGAGGAAGAACCAGAGCTGGCGTCCGTAGATATCGAGGACCTTGCGCTCGATGGCGCCGAACCAGCGTTCCATCCAGGTTTTCTTCGTGTTCTTGCCGCGGTCGCCGAGGAGGCGCGAGGTCATCAACGGCGTCAGCGTCAGAGAGACGATGCCGCTGGCGATAATCGAGATAACGATGGTGATCGAGAACTCGCGGAAGATGCGCCCCATCAGGCCGCTCATGAAGACAAGCGGGATGAAGACGGCTGCGAGTGAGAGCGTCATGGCGAGAATCGTGAAGCTGATTTCTTTCGCCGATTGGACGGAAGCGTCGAAAGCGTTGAGGCCACCTTCCATCAGGCGGACGGTGTTCTCGAGGAAAACGATGGCGTCGTCGACGAGGAAACCGATGGCGAGGGTGAGCGCCATGAGCGACAAGTTGTCGAGGCTGTAATGGAGCAGGTCCATGAAGACGAACGTCAGCAAAAGCGAGAGGGGGAGGGCTACGGCCGGGATGAGCGTGTCAGTGGCGCGGCCCAGGAATAAAAAGATAACCATGACGACGAGCACGAATGCGATGTATAGCGTCGTCTTTACGTCGTCGATGCCGGTGACGATGGTCTGCGAGCGGTCGTAGGCGGTGAAAAGAAGAACGGAACTCGGAAGCTGCGACTGAATTGATGGCAGCATGTCGCGCACGGACTTTGCCACCTCAACCGCGTTCACGCCCGCGCGGCGATAAACTCCGATAAAAACATTTGCGCCGGGTTGATGGTAGCCGCGCACCCAGACGCGCATGTCGATGCGCTCGTCCTGTACGCCTTGCTTGGCCCTAGCGACGTCCTTGAGGTGAACTGGGGCGCCGTTGGTATTGCCGATGATGAGGTCGTTGTACTGGTCGGCGGTCGTCAGCTGGCCTTGCGGCTGCAAGAGGAAGCTGCGATGCGGACCGTCGAACTGGCCGGCGCCGGTATAAGCCGTGCCGTTTTTGACCGCGTTGGTCAGGTCTTCCAGCGTGATGTTGCGGGTCGCCATGGCCGAGGGGTCGGCTTTGATGCGGACCGCCGAAGGTGTTCCGAAGATCGAAACCTGGCTCACTCCGGGCAGAATGCTGATGCGCTCGCCGATCTGCGTGTTGGCATAGTCGTAGAGCTGACCTTCCGTCGCAGAGTCGCTGACAATCGCGATGTACATGATCGGCTGGTCGTTGGGGTTCGTCTTGGTGAAAGTGGGAGGGCTGGGAAGATCGACGGGCAACTGGCCTTGCGCGCGGGTGATGGCTGCCTGCACGTCAGTGGCTGCGCCGTCGAGACTCTTCGATAAGTCGAACTGAAGCACGAAGCTCGAATGGCCTTGAAGGTTGTTTGAGGTCACGAGCTCGAGGCCGGGAATCTGCATGAACTGGCGCTCGAGCGGGGTGGCCACGTTGTTGGCCATCGTCTCTGGCGTCGCGCCCGGATAATTAACCTGAACCTGGATGACTGGATAGTCGATCGCGGGAAGGTCGCTTACCGGCAGGCGCGTGAAGGCGAACAAACCGAAAAGCAGAACTGAGACCGTCAGCGCGACGGTCATGACTGGACGACGAATAAATACTTCAGACAAATTCACGACTGGCCTCCCTGCTTGCCAGGGGCTTGGTTGTCGGCGTTGGCGGCGGGCGCTGCGCCCTGGACGCGAACCTTGCCGCCGGGACGGACGAGCAGTTGTCCGGCGAGCACAACACGCTCGTTGGGCGCGACACCCGAGGTGACAACTACGTCGTCGCCCTGGCGCTGGCCGAGCTTGACTGGACGGAGTTCGGCGGTGTCATCGTCCTTGACGACATAGACGAACGGGCCCTGCTGGCTGATCTGCGCAGCTTGATTCGGAATCAGCACAGCCGCTTTTTCGGTGGCGAGAACGAGCTTGACGTCGACGAACTGGCCGGGCCAGAAGTGGCGGTCGTTGTTGGTAAGCGTGGCGCGGAGGTTCACCGTGCCGCTGCCATTCTGAACGGAGTTGTCGAGAAATTCGACGCGTCCGACGCGAGCGGAGTTTTCCGGCTCCGACGGGAGACGAACTGCGGCGGTCAGCTTGCCGCCTGACATCTGCTTTTGCACAGCGGGCAGATCGCTCTCCGTGATGGTGAAGTTGGCGTAGATGGGATCGAGGCGCTGGATCGAAAGCAGCGAAGTCGAGTTGGCCTGAACCACGTTGCCGACATCGACGAGACGCGCACCGGCACGGCCGTTGATGGGCGAGTGGATGTAGCAATATTCGAGATTCAGCTTCGCGGTTTCGAGCGCAGCCTCGGCGGACTCGACCAGAGCCTGATCGACATCGACAGTGTTCTTCTTCGTGTCGTAGTCCTGCTTGGAGATCGCGTGCTCGTTGATGACCTCCTCGTCGCGGGCGAACTGGATCTTCGCCAGATCGAGCGCGGCTTTGGCTTGCGCGAGTGTGGCTTGCGCGGCGTCGAGCTGTGCCTTGTAGGGGCGAGGATCGACCACGAAGAGAAGCTGGCCCTTCGCTAGGTTCTCGCCATCCTGGAAATGACGCTCGACGATGCGGCCTCCGACTTGCGGCGTTACAGTCACCGACTCGAAGGCCGTGTTGTGACCGATTTCGTCGAGGTAGCGCGGAACGTCCTGCGCCTGTGCCTTGACTACCGTTACGAGCGGTGCGGACATGGCGGGCGCGGCCTGCACATTGCCCTTGTTGCAGGCGACGGTCGCGGAGACGGCGAGCAGCGCAGCTGCCAGCGCGAGATAGTGATTTTGAGAATAGTTCTTCCCCAGGCTCTCTTGATCTTTCATTTCCATCCTCACCCTAAATTTGATAACCCCACGAACCCAGCGCCTAAAGGCGCATTAAAGAAGTTCCGAAATTGGCACGCCTGAAGGCGTACCCGGATACGAAACAGCATGGCGCGTTATGAAAAGGCATACCCGATACGAACATCGAGACCGGATAGGAAGCGGCACGGCGTGATACGGTGCCCTCAGGCTGTTACGCCGGAGCGGCCAGGTGCGCCATCACTTCCTTGGCATAGGCCGCTCCCGCGTCGGCGAGAGAGGCTTCGGTTGCGTCGATGCCGGCGAGTTTGCGATGCAGTTCGGGCCGACCTCCGATCTGTTGCAGTGCATGTGTGCGCGCCGAGACAAGCTCGTGCACTGAGCAGTCGAGAAGCAGCGAAGCTTCGCGATTCGAAAAGCCTTCGAGCACCGAGAGCACGAAGGCAAAGCGCTGGAACGCGGGCAGCCCGATGATGGCGGCGATCTCCTTGCAGAATGTCTGCTCGATGGCGGCGGCCGCTTCTTCGATGCTCACTGTCGGCAAAGCGCCCAGCTCATGCGCATGTTCGGAGCCAGCTGCTGTTCCGAGCCCCGGCCTCGGATGAATCATGCGGATCGCATTCGTAATGACCGAGCGGCGCGCCCAGGATTCGGCCCATTCCTTGAAAACCAGATTGCCGTTCTTTGAATCTTCTAAACCCTGAACAAAACATTTCTCCGCCAGTGTGTGATCGGTCGTCAGCAGGAACGCGAGGAGATAAAGTCGATTCATGTCCTTCTCGAAAACCCGGCAGAAGTCGGCGCTCGTGGCGTAGGCGGTTGGGTGCGTGGTGAACTTGTGAGCGATGTTACGTGTCCCGAGCATCTTCAACTTTTCTCCTTCCAATAAGTCGTCGTTTGAACCGGAGGGAAATCGACAGTTTCCCCAATCCCGCTGGCGTCTTCCGGATCGCATGCGGCGTGGCGAACGCTGGCGATTGCTTCTCGGCAACGGCGCGCTAGGCGCTTCAGCATGTGCTTCGTCAGGACTCCGTGGCAGCTGAAGTGAGCGCCGGCGCGCATGAGCCGGAAGAGCGTGTCTTCACCGTCGGGACTGATGAGGGTCACGTCCTTGAGGTCAATGACGAGCTTGCGGCCTTTGAGCTGGTCAGCGGCTTGACGCCACGCGCTCTCGACCTCGGCGGTCCACGGCGGAATCAACTTGCCTTGCAGCACGAGCCTCCGCTGGCCGTGCGTGTCCTTGATGAAAATCCTGAACATTGCCTTCCGCTGTTATGCAACTGGTATTGGCACGACGCATGCCAAAGTGCGGGTCGCAGCGATGTTGTTGAATTCAATCAAGGTTGCTGGATGGCGACGAAATGAAGTGTCGAAAAGTGTCGAGAAATACTTCGACAGATGTCGAAGGTGACGACCGGCTCTTTTATTCTTTTGTTAACGGAAGATGACAACCACAGGGTGCACAGGGTTACACAGCAGAGATCTCTTACCACCAAGGACACGAAGGACCACAAAGGAATGCGTTCTGAATTCTGTCTGACGTGATGCGCGGGCTACAGTGATTGGCGCGCGTCGATGCCTAGCTTCTTCATGCGCGAGATTAGCGTGGTGCGCTTCAGGCCCATACGGGCGGCTGCGCCATTTGGGCCGGCCACGCGGCCCCGCGTCTCCTTGAGAATGCGCAGAATTTCTGCGCGGTCTTCGGAGTCAGGAGATTCGGGCAGGGTGTGGGACGTGGCTTGGGCTTGCGCTACTGCCGCCCGCGCGTGGTGATTGTTCACCAGTTCGCTGATTGGAACCTGGAGTGCCGAGCCGTGAGTGAGGATCACCGAACGCTCGATCAGATTTTCGAGCTCGCGGATGTTGCCCGGCCAATGCCAACTCGAAAGCTTTTTCATCGACGCGGTCGGAATCGATTCGATCTTCTTCTCCATGCGGCGCGCGTATTTCTGCGTGAAGTAGCGCACAAGGAGAGGAATGTCCTCGGGGCGCTCGCGCAGGGGCGGGATGCGGATGGGGAAGACGTTGAGGCGGTAGAAGAGGTCGCTGCGGAACTGGCCGTTCTCGATCATCTTTTCCAGATCGCGATTGGTGGCCGCGACGAGACGAACATTGACCTTCTTGGTGTAAGTGCTGCCGAGGCGCTCGAACTCGCGCTCCTGCAGGGCGCGCAGAAGTTTGGGCTGGATTTCGATGGGGATGTCGCCGACTTCATCGAGGAAGAGCGAACCCTGGTCGGCGAGTTCGAGGCGGCCGATTTTTTGCGTAATTGCGCCGGTAAATGCGCCACGTTCGTGGCCGAAGAGTTCGCTTTCCAGCAGGCCGGTTGGAATGGCCGCGCAGTTCAGCTTAACGAACGTACGATCCTTGCGCTTGCTGCGGTCGTGAATGGCCCGCGCAATGAGTTCTTTGCCCGTGCCGGTTTCGCCGAGGAGGAGTACCGTCGAATCGCTCGGAGCGACGGTCTCGACGAGATTAAGAACATGCTTCAGGCCAGAACTCTGTCCGATGATGCCCTGAACGATGCCCTCGAAATCCATCTCGCCGCGGATTTCGTTTTCTAAGTACAGTTTCTCCTGCGCGAGACGATCTTTCAGTTCGGCGATCTCTTTATAGGCGCGGGCATTTTCGACGCCGATCGCGATCTGATTGGCGACTTGCATGGAGAACGCGACCTGATCTTCGTCGAAGGCATTTTCGCCGCGACAGGCGAGAGCGAGTACGCCGAGGAGACGATTCTTGCTCATCAAGGGAACATCGCAGAAAGAGTTCAGCCCCTCGCCTTTGGCCTTGGCGTACATCTCGGGTGAAACCTCGGGGGCGTCAAGGCGGTTAATGACGAGCGGCTTTCCGCTCTTGAAAGATTCGCCGGGCATCGTGCCTTCGATGGGGACGAGAGTGCCTTCGACAAAGATGCCGCGGCTCTCGGGGTAGTCGAGTGCGTGCACGCGCAGGAATTTGAGTTCGGGATCGGCGAGCATGATGGCGGCGGCGTCACAGTGCATGACGCGGCGCACGCTGCCGGAAGCGGCCTGGAGAAGATCGTGGAACTCGAGATTCGAGACGACCTGATTGGTGAGGTCGAGGATGAGCTTCAGTTGATCCTGCACGCGCTGCGAGATGAAGAAATTGACGGCGGCATCGATGGCAAGGCCGATCTGGTCGGCAGCGAGGCAGAGAAAACGGATTTCGTCTTCGTCGTAGGCGTTGGGATAAGAACGTCCCAAGCTGAGCACGCCGAGGCGGCGTGATCCGCGGGTCAGGGGCAGAGTGCAGGTCGAGACAATGCCAAGGTGGCCGAGGAAACGGGCATATGCAGGAAAGCGCGGGTCCTGGGTCCAATCCAAGGTGGTGAGGCACTCGCCACAATCATGCACATGTTGAAGAGGAGAATCCGCCAGGGGAAGCACGTCGGCCGGAGGCGGTTCCATCTTCCTGCCAAATGCGTCGAGTAGCGCGAAGCAGGGAGAATTCGTGTCTTTATCGAAGGCTACGAGATGGAGGAAGTCAAAAGGGGTAACCTCGCGAAGTTTGCTGACCAGCGCGTCGGACGCAGCAGTGCAATCGCTACAAGTTGCAATGGCATTGGCCGCCTGCAAGAGTGCAAGGTAGCGGTCCTCTTCTACTCGCGGATAGATTGACGCCGAAACCGTAGACATCTGTTCATCCCAACATTGCTGTATTCGTGGCGCCAGCAGCGGATTTTGCGGGCTTCTGCCCGCGCTCTAATTATAGAAAGAACGCAGATAAATGATGTGATGCCGGGCGGGTGGGCGAGGCTTCTGAATTTGTCGAAACTTTCGACACGGTCGGGATGCTGACGGTAGAGATGGCTCCAAAGTCGGCAATTGCGGCAGCGCGCGGGCCGGAAGAAACTTGTTGGGTGGGGGGAATTCGGGCCAGGAACAATAAACCCTAATAAGAAGATGGGAATGCTCTGCGAAATTCGGGGGCTTACGGTTAGTTACGCCCAGCGGGATAGCGGGCGTGTACGAGCGGTCGACGAACTCTCGCTGGAGATCGGTGAACTGTTTCAAGTATGGAGAATAAGTTGTCGAGTCTGGATTTGAATCCGATGCTACGCGTGGAGGGGCTTTGCAAGCGTTATATGCGCGGTGGAGTGTGGCGGAATCGCGTGGAGGTTGCGGCTGTCGACGACGTGGATTTTGAGATCGCTGAGGGCAGAACGCTGGCGCTGGTGGGCGAATCGGGATCAGGGGAAAGAGGCGGAGATGCACTAATGATCGTCGTCCTGGGTTGGCGCGGGCGGGGCGGCCGCATCGGTCTTCTTGATGCCGATGGCGGGCAGCCCAGCATGGCGCAGCTGTTCGTTCAGCGGTGGCAACGTCGATTGCTCAAAGTTCAGCCACTCGCGAGCGCGTGCCTTTATCGCATTGCTCGCTTCGTGGTAGACCGCAAGCGCAGCAGCCGGAGTCTCGCGGTCACCGCTCTCCACCACGCGAAGGGCCGAGGCGAGATTGTGCGCGGCGTCCGGCAGGGTAAGGTTGTTCGCCGAACCCTCGACCCAGGCGACCACGAGATGGTCGAGGAGTTCCCGCGCCAGGGCGAGAGTTTTCTGGAGATTGCTGGCTTGTGAGGCAGGGTTCTGTTGAAGATCGGCGAGTTGCTTTTGCGCCGACTTTATCTCAGCGAGCGTGCGGCGTGCCTCGATTGCCTCGTCATAGATCTGTTGGGCGAGGGCAAATCGTTTTTGCAGGATCTCGGCCGTTGCGGGGGAACGCGGGTCCATCTTCAACAACAAAGGCTGCGTCCGGGATTGTCCGTCAACCGTGAGGCGCAACTGGTAAGTGCCCGGGACGGCTCTCGGCGGACTAGGCGGGCGCGAGCCATCTTCCATTGGCGGGGAGTCGAGGCTGCCCCAGACGAGATTCCACACAAAGCGGTGCATGCCGGGACTGGTTGCGAGAGTCTCGGGCTTGGGAAACCAGCGGTCGGCGATCGCGCCGGGCGGTCGCTTGGGCGCCGGGTCGGAAGAAGAAAATTTCCGCACGAGGTTTTGGCGGGAGTCGAATATCTCCAGCGTAATGTCTTTTGCAGTCGCAGGCAGGAAGTAATCGATGAGCGCGCCACTGGGAGGATTTTCGGCAGCCGGCTCCTCCGGCGGAAGTGGCGTACCCGTAAAAACATCGTTATCGATGCGGATGGCAACCTCGGGTTTGTAGAGCGACGGGCCGGTTGCCGCTGCTGCCTGTCTCGCCTGGCGAAGCGGCGTGATGTCATCGAGAATCCAGAACGAGCGGCCATGCGTTGCAACCACGAGATCGCCGCCGTGAATGACGAGGTCGCGAATCGAACAGACAGGCAGATTTAGCTGAAGCGGCTGCCAGTTTTCGCCATCGTCAAACGAAACATAAATGCCAAGCTCAGTTCCAGCAAAAAGCAGGCCCTTGGTCTCGGGATCTTCACGAACTGCGCGCAGGAAAGAAGACGGACCGATTCCACGCGTCATGAGTTGCCAAGTCGCGCCGTAGTCGCGAGTGTGGTAGAGATAAGGCGCCTGATCGTTGAGGCGGCTGCGGCTTACTGCCGCGTAGGCGACGGCGGGGTCGAAGTGCGAGGCTTCGATTAGGGAAACGGCGCTCCAGGCACTGGGACCCGGTGGGGTGACATCCTTCCACGTCTTTCCGCCGTCGCGGGTCAACCGGACGACACCGGTGTCGCTGCCCGCCCAGATTACATCGGCTTTCAGCGGAGACGGCGCGATTGTGGAGATCAGGCCGTAGCCTCGGACTTTTGCGTCTTCAATCAACGGTGTTCCAAGGGCTTTCGCAAGATCGGAATTTCCAGCCGCTCCCGTGAGATCTCCGCTGATCGTCTGCCAGTGCAGGCCGCCATCGATGGTCTTCAAGACGTATTGCGTGCCGTAATAAAGGACACGCGAATCGAGCGGCGACGCAACCAGCACCGGCGCCCACGGAGCCCGATATTTTCTGCGGTTAATTTCGACGTCGAAGTTCTGAACCGGCCACGGGGAAACATCCTGACTGTATCCGGTCCGGCGATTGAAGCGCGTTACTCCGCCATAGGCCGAACTCAAGTACACAATGTTCGGATCCTTCGAATCCACGACCATGTATCCGCTCTCGCTGCCGCCTGAAGGGAACCAGTCGCGAGGAGTGATCTGCCCGTGGTCGGTGCGACTGGGCACGGCCGCGCTGCCGCTGTCCTGCTGCGTTCCGTAGACGATGTAGGGAAATTGATTGTCGGTGGTTACGTGATAGAGCTGCGCGGTCGGCTGGTTGTACCAGCTGCTCCAGGTCTGTCCGCGATCGAGGCTGATGGAGGTTCCCTGATCGGTGCCGAGCAACATGCTCGAGGAATTTTTCGGATCGACCCAAAGCTGGTGATAGTCGTCGCCGCCGGGCGCGCCGCGCACGATCGAGATCGTCTTGCCGCCGTCCTCGGTGCGATAGAGCGCGACATTCGGCATGTAGACTACGTCGGGATTCTGCGGGTCAATGGTGACGCCGCTGAAATACCAGGCTCGGCTGGTGAGGCGCGAATCGTTGTTGGCAAGGGTCCAGGTGTTGCCGCCGTCGTCGGAACAATAGAGGCCGGAGGTCCTGGAGGGGGGCGCCTGCGGCGAGGCTTGAATCGGAGATTGAATCAGCGCATAAACTCGGCGGCCATCGGGAGCGACGTCCACGCCGGAGCGTCCCCAATCGGCGTCGGGCAG
>Ga0335070_10001093_pt1 | contig 30960 bp, 37 predicted proteins | sample Lox_Sample_13_FD_206722 | JGI IMG/M metagenome (GOLD analysis project Ga0335070, IMG submission 206722) | Soil microbial communities from Loxahatchee National Wildlife Refuge, Florida, United States - Lox_Sample_1.3 | ecosystem: Environmental > Terrestrial > Soil > Wetlands | place: USA...
GTGCTATTTGCATGCCGCTCATTAAAGCTTCTCCTGGCGTATGCGCTTCATAGCAAGTAGCATCAACTTGCCAATGTCCTCGTACTCAATCATGTCCAGCGCATCGTGGAATTTGAACCAGCCGATGTCGTTCATCCATTCCTCTTTTTTGATGTCGTTGGTATCGCCGCGCGCCTTAACCAGGTAGATTTGCGTCGTCATCAGGACGAGTTTGTCGACACGGCGGTAGCGGAAGTGAATTTTACCCAGCCAGCCCAGCACATCGACCTTTTTCAGGCCGGCCTCTTCGCCGATTTCGCGCTTGGCAGTCTGCTGCGCGGTCTCGCCTTCCTCGATGTGGCCCTTAGGGATGGTCCAGCGGTCCTTGGCATCCTGAATCAGCAGAATTTCGATGTCGTTGTTGTTGCGACGAAACACAATTCCGCCCGAGGTTGGTTCGCGGACGATTTCCTGGATAGATGGTTTGCTGCGGTTGAAATACTGTTTGAATTTATTGAACTTTGGCGTCGGCATCCGGTGTAGTCTCCACAAGCGTCCTGAATGCAGTGCCGAGCACCCCATTAATGAACTTACTTGAGTTGTCAGAACCGAATGCTTTGGCGAGTTCAACTGCTTCATTGATAGCAACTTTTGGAGGTACATGATCGGCCCGGTATAGCAACTCGTAGAGTCCGAGTCTCAGTATATTGCGGTCGATGCGGGCAATCTGTTCGAGCGGCCATTCAGGAGCCAGGGGACGGATTTTATCATCCAAGTCGTCCTGGTGTTCCAGAACGCCATAGACCAGCTGGGATACAAAATCAGTATCCTCTATCTCCTGCTCGTAGCGCTCAAGATTGCGGCGAAGTATCTCGTCAATGTCGGCACTCTTGTCTTCGGCGTGCACGCGAAATTCATACTCGTACAGCGACTGCAGTGCGACGATCCTACCCAAATGACGGTTCGATGCCATTGCTCTTCGATTCTTTCTTGTTAATAATTTACTCTAAGTGTATCGCGTTTATGCTGACTTTGCGAGCTTTTTGCCAGTTTCGTTCTTGGTCGTCTTAACCTTCACTGGTGAAGTAGCGTTCACGCGGCGTGCTAATTTCAACACCAGGTGGCTGCGACGCAGGCCCGTCTTGCGAGGGCTACTCTGCTTTTTTGGTTGTGCCATGGAAATGTTCTCCTTATTAGGCTTATCTAAACTTGGATGTTATTATAGCAGTTTTTGTTCGTTACCTCAATAGCTATTGCTTAATAACTGTGTTTATGCTATAACATTGTTATTGTCAGTGCCTCAGTGTCAACTGAGACTTAGCTGACTAGCCCTCTAAGAAAGGTCACGAATGTTGATTGTCGCCGTATTCTTGCAGCTGATCACCCCGATCGTCGGCTTTATGCTCGTCGAACGCCCAGATCGGCACTGGATCCGTCGGTCCCTGTCGTACGGGTTCGGCGGGCTCGGCTTCGGACTGTTCCTCATCTGGTTCGCATGGTTTGTGTCCACGCAACGGCCGGATGGTTTCAGTATCGATGCACTGCTTGTCTGGTCAATCGCCAACATCATCGTCGGAGGATTACTAACCCCACGTCCTAACAAACGGACGCGGATCAAAACCCGACGCTGACCTAAAACACAGGCCCTTGCCACCTCGGTGGCAAGGGCCTGCTCTCTCAAAACCTAGTCTTCTTTTTGGCCGTTATGCCTATAGTGGCTATCTTTGTATGGGCAGTTTTGTATCCGAAAAGACGGTTGAGCTGATTTTTCTGCGCTCGCTAGAAGTGTCAGCTGTCGGACTTGCCGTTTGCTTCGCACTTCACGTAACTGGCAAAGTACATAGCTGGCCCGAATCTATCCTCGGGGCTGTCGCCTGGGGCCTTGCGGCGTTCGCCGGCGAGTACTCGCGTCATCTGATGCGCAGACGCACGTCGCGCGGCTATATGGTCATTTAATTGACCCGACGATCGAAATTCAACCCCCGTCCAATGGACGGGGGTTGTTTCTATTTCACGACGACGTTCACAAGTTTGTGCGGGATATAGATGACTTTCAGCGGTTCGCTGTCGCCAATAAATTTGGCGACGTTTTCGGCGGCCAACGCTTGTGATTTCACGTCTTTTTCGACGGTGTCTTTTGGCAGTTCCAGCGTCGCGCGCAGTTTGCCATTAACCTGAACGACAATTGTCATCGTGTCCTCGACTATCAGCGAGTCATCCCATTCCGGCCACATGGTTTCGTGAACAAGTGTTTCGTGACCCAGTTGCGTCCATAATTCTTCGGCCATGTGCGGCGCCATCGGCGCGATACATTGGACCAGCGCTTCCAGCGCGCCGCGCCACGCTGTATCAGAAAAGCCGTCGACTTTGTATTTGTACAGATCATTCACGTATTCCATCAGCGCGGAAATCGCTGTGTTGAAACTCAGACGGCGGTAACTGTCGGTTACTTTGCGGACCGTCTTGTGGTGCGCCCGTGTTACTGCTGCGTCGTTGCCGGTGAATGATTTGTCTGACTCCAAATATTCCTGCGTCAGCGTCCAGACACGATTCAGGAACCGGTACACGCCGGCGATACCCGTCGAGCTCCAGTTTGAGTTCTCTTCGATTGGGCCGAGAAACAGTTCGAATGTTCGCAGTGCGTCGGCGCCATAACCCTGCTGGACGATGTCGAGCGGGTCGACGGTATTGCCTAGACTCTTGCTCATTTTCCGGCCGTCTTCGGCACTGATTAGGCCATGGTACACCAGTTTTTTGACCGGTTCTTTGAAGTTGGTCAGCCCCATGTCGTGGAAGACGTGCGACCAGAAGCGGACGTACAGCAGGTGCGCCACTGCGTGGTCGCCGCCGACATAGAAATCGACCGGCGCCCAGTAGTTGGCCAATTTCGGATCCCAGGCCTGCGCGTCGTCGCGCGGGTCGACGTAACGCAGCAAGTACCAGCTACTGCAAGCATAGCCGTCCATGGTGTCGGTTTCGCGCTTGGCCGGCTTGCCGCAGGTCGGGCAGGTCGTATTGACCCAGTCCTCGACGTGCGCCAGGACGGACTTGCCGTCGCCACGTGGCGCGTAGTCGGCAACTTCTGGCAGCATGACCGGCAACTGGTCCGCGGGAACAGCGACGGCGCCGTGCTCGTCACAATGGATAATCGGAATCGGTGCACCCCAATAGCGCTGGCGGCTGATCAACCAGTCGCGCATCTTGTAGGTGACTTTGCTCCGGCCGACCCGCTTTTCCTCCAGCCAGGCGACGATTGCTTCGCGAGCTTCGCTTACATCCTGGCCATCGAACTGGCCCGAGCTGACCAGCTTGTTGTCAGTAATGACTTCTATAATCGGCAGTTTAAACTTCTCGGCAAATTCGCGGTCACGTTCGTCGTGAGCAGGCACGGCCATGATTGCGCCGGTGCCGTAGCCATACAGGACATAATCGGCGACCCAGATTGGGATTTTTTCGTCGTTCGCGGGATTGACGGCATAGCTGCCCGTAAAGACGCCGGTTTTTTCTTTTGTATCGTTGGTGCGGTCGATTTCTGATTTTTTGACGGCATCGGCAATGTACGCTTCGACAGCTTGTCGCTGGTCGTCGATTACCAGTTGCTTAGACAGCGGGTGCTCAGGTGCCAACACGACATAGGTCGCACCAAAAATAGTGTCCGGCCGCGTCGTAAAGACAGTGATCTTATCGTCACGGCCATCAATCGCAAACTCAATCTCGGCGCCCTGCGAACGACCGATCCAGTTCGTCTGCGCCGATTTGATCTTCTCTGGCCAATCAAGGTTTGGAATTTCCTCCAGCAATGAGTCGGCGTAGTCAGTGATTTTGAAAAACCACTGGCGGATATTCTTTTTAACAGCTAGCGGATCATCGGGACCGTCGTGGCGCCAGCATTTGCCATTCACGACTTGTTCGTTCGCGAGCACCGTCTGATCAATCTCGCACCACCATTGCAATGAATCCTTTTGATAGGCCAACCCACGCTCGACGAACTTGGTAAAAATCCATTGCGTCCAACGGTAATATTCTGGATCACTAGTGTTGATTTCGCGCGTCCAGTCGATGCTGAGGCCAATGTGCTCCAGCTGGTTTTTGAAATTAGCGATGTTTGTTTTGGTCGTTTGCTGTGGTGGCGTGCCAGTCTTGATGGCGTAATTTTCTGCCGGCAGACCGAACGAATCCCAGCCCATCGGGTTCATGACGCCATGGCATCGACAATCGCGTGCTCAAAAATGTGCCCGACGTGCATGCCGGCACCGCTCGGGTATGGGAACATGCAGGAAATATACGTCTTGGGCTTGGTCGAAAAATCTTCGGCGACGAAGGCTTTTCTGTCCTCCCAAATTTGCTGCCATTTGGGCTCGATATCTTTCGGATTGTAGCGTTTCATTAGTGCTATTATACCACCCCTGTAGAAATCACCTAGGGATGAAGGCGCCGATCAACTCGTCAGCCAGCGTATCGACGTTAACGGCGTCGGCCGGTGCGGCGATGTCGGGTTGCTCGTTGTAGTCCGCCGTGACGCGCAGCACGGACGCCCCGTTGGCGTCGGCGGCCGTGATTGTATCGAGGCGATGGCTGTCCTTTTTGAGCGCGACCTTGAGGTTTACATCACTCGGCAGTTTGACGTTGTCCAGCAGATTAAACGGTTTGGGGCAGCTACCCAGCGATTGGTAGAAACTCGTCTGGTTGAACGCCAGCTTGAAATCGTCAAGTTTATCCTGGCTGAGCGACACGTTATAGACATTGTCGCCGTTGACGGAACTGACCGGTCCGATGCCGACAAAAGCGTGGTTGACATACGCCGACAGCAGCTCGCCCCGAGCGCTCGGATTGCTCGACAGCGCATCCTTGCTGTCTGTGCCGCAGTGAATCTGGTTAATCACGTTCAGCTTGAGGACTGGTGTGTCGAGGTCGAACAAAAGCCATTTGCCGGCTATCTTCTTATTTATGGTATCGGCGATTTGCTGCGGAATCGGCTTGCCGGAAAACTTTTCCAGTGCTTTGATCGGGTCGGGTGATTTGAGATAGAGTGTGCTGCCGCCGACAAGCACCTGCAGGGTGGCGCCACCAATTGTGATATCGCCGGAATATTTGTTGTGTGTCTCGGCGACGTGCATAGCGAGCTTTTGCTGCGGTGCCTCGATCGCGTACGAACCCGGCAGCGTCATAGCCTGCGTAGCCGCATCGAGCAGCGCCTTTTGCGGACTGTTGAGCCACAGCGCGTAGACGACGCCGCCGATGATGAGTCCGATGACAGCGACGGCAGACGCAGCGATAGCAGGCCACTTAAACCATGTTTGACGATACCAAGGAACAGGGGTAATAGTTTCGGTCGGCTGTGGCAACGGTGTTGGTGTAATCGGCGGCATCAGACCAAATTCCGCTCAAAGAATTCCTCTTTGTGTGCCATCCAGGCGGGCGATTGGCGCACCAACTTGCTGCTGTCATTTTGATCGAGCAGCAGAATCTTGACTGCCTCCTCTGCGTAGACGTCACCCTGCGAACCCTTGACGAGGAACAGCGCGCCCGGCTTCATCACACTATGCGCGAAGGCACCGGCCTGCACGGCATTCTTGAACGATTTCACCTGGCAGCCGTTCGAATGGGCGGCTGGGGCGAGGTATTTCTCGGCGTCGTCGCCGATGGTAATGACCCAGTCGACCATATCGACATGGAACAGCTTACCGATTTTTTCGTGCTCGGCCGGAGACGTGTCGCCCAGTTCGTTCATGCTGCCCATGATGGCGATACGCTGCGGCGCGTCCAGACTGTAGAACGTCTGAATCGCGCCGACGGCGGCCGCGGGACTAGAATTGTACGTATCATCGATAATCGAACTGCCGTTCATGCCGCGCAGCAAGTTCATGCGACCGGGAATCGGCTGGATTTTCTCCAGACCGGCCTTGATGTCGTTGCCGGTCATATCGAACTGCACCCCGACGGCAGCCGCGGCAATCGCCGGACGGAGATTGTGGTCGCCCAGCACTTTGACCGTCGCGTCGATGCCGGACGGTAGATTTGGCGCGACAAACTTGCCCGTGTGGCCCTTATCAACAGAAAAGTACTGCTGCTCGAAATGGTACTCGGCCGTCGCGCTGGTACCGTACGTGTGGAGACTAGCATTCGTAATATATTCGGCAAAGCGGCCCTCGATATCATCGCGGTTGATCAGCGCCAGCTGGCTGAAGTTACCGGCGGCCAGCTCCTCGTGCGCGACCGCCTCGATCGTCTTGAAAAACTCCATATGCTCGGGTGTCACGGCTGTAATGACCGCCATATACGGTTTCAAGTAGCGGCCAAACGCCGCGATGTCGCCGGGGTGATCGGCGCCCAGCTCCTGCACGATGATGTCGACGTCGGTCGGCGCCAGGATTTTGGCCCGCGCCGCCTTGATCGCGTCATGCCAAGCGGCGAAACTATGGACGTTGTCAGGGTACGGAATGCCCAGAATTGCCAGCGGCACGCTCATCGGCGTATTGTGGTTGCCCTCGTGCATCCGCACTCGGTAGCGCTGCGACAGTATGGTCGCGACCGCTGTTTTGGTGCTCGTCTTGCCGACGCTGCCCGTCACCACGACAAGTTTGACGTCCTGGTGCGCCTCAAAATACGCAACTATAGCTTGTTCAAGCTTCTTTAATACGCGGGCTTTATAGCTGTTTTGCAGGCCTTTGAACATTAGAGCTATTATACCACCGTTACCGTTAGCATGACGTCAATTACTACAACACCATTCCTCTTGCGCTTATGTCCGACATGAGTGATAATAATATATAGAGCTGGTGCGTAATTTGGGGCAACCTGTTTGCGCGGCAAAAATAAACATTTCCACCACACAAACCCTGCCCCGGGTGGGCGCGCAGCAGCAAAAATAAGCTATCCATCACGGATAGTTTATTTTTATCCACTACTCAACCCCTGTTAATTGTACTGCGAAAAAGTGCTTGTGTTTTTAATTTGCGAGGAGTATACCAATAAGCACAAGGCAATTGGAGGGAGTATGAGTACAAACGTTAAGGAGTACGCAGACAGCTTATCTGAGTTGTTCGTACTGCAGGGCCTCGCCACCGTAGTGTTCGGCGTGGTCGTCTTGTTCTTTCCAGGGTTGACTCTTGCGAGTCTGCTCACGTGGTTGGCCGTCTACATCAGTGTAGTCGCCGTGGTCGAAATGGCACACGGATTCCGTGACCTAGGTCGAAGCGAATCCTGGTGGTTTTCGCTCCTCGTCGGCGTCGTAATGTTAGGCGTTGGCGCGTACATCGTACGCAACCCAGCTCTCGGGCTCAGCCTGGACTTTGTCTGGGTACTTGGACTGTACGCTCTTGTCGTCGGTTCAGCAGTTTTAGCCTACGCACTTCGGGTACGCGACCTCGTAAAGTAAGTTGCCTTTACCCGAGACGATCGATCGTCTTGTAATATTTATTAAAACTTTAAACACCTGTCGAAGCCTTGGCGACAGGTGTTTTTGTTGGTAGAATAGCAAAGCTTGGGGATATAGCTCAGTTGATTAGAGTGCTTCCATGGCATGGAAGAAGTCGAGGGTTTGAGTCCCTCTATCTCCACCAGAACTTAGTTACTCGAACTAACTACAGAGGTGTAACGAAAAAATACCCGCAACATTTTGCGGGTATTTTTCAACACCACCCCTGTTGGGGTTCGAGTAAGCACGCTCATGTATCTGTTATTTTTTACAACATGCGCTCCGTAAGGGGTTATATCTTGACTTTTAGGGGGGGGGCTATTCTTTAGACTGTTTTGAGGAATAAGTCAAAAACGAAACGCAAGGTTATCAGTTCAAAGGGCCGCCAGGTCATTGTGCGGAGCGTTCCGCTACCAGAACCGGATCACAAAAAGTTCGTTCGGGCGCTGATCGAAGTCGATATCGAGCGCCAGCGCGTAAAAGACGCAGCCAGCGTGAAGTGGTACGACGAACGACACCAGCGCCGCGGCTGAAGTGCTCGCCGTGTTTTTACTTTTTCTGATATTATCAAAGCAATGAAAAGCATAAACATTAATCAGCAGCAAGGTAGTGCTCATTTGGGAATTATCGCGGTCGTAGCTCTCGTGATTTTAGGGGCAGTCGGATATCTTTTTTGGACAAATATTTTGCAGCCAAAGTATTTACAGCCAAAGTTGTCATATACCAATGTCTCGGGATGGACTACATATACCGACAGATATGTGCCGATTGCATTTGAACACCCGCAGGATTGGCAGGTGACCTCTGACAGCTCCGAATATGATAGTGCAAGTTTTGATGCTTATACGAATAAAGATAAACCGAACGAAAAGCTTGTGCTGGCAATCAGCTACTTCAAGTCTTACCCAAATACTAATCCAAATCCTTCAAGGTGGGAAAGCGGCGCCGGCGTTTCAATAAAGCCTAAATGCCCATTTGACGCTTCAGAGCCTGCGTCTTCTGACTGTAAATTGGTAACCAGCGGAATAGCGAAAGGGTATGTTTATAACGACAGGGGTCTTAACGGTAAAAGCGTAGTGCGTTGGCACGGCCAAGTGGGTACGGAAAGTTTAGATATCGAGTCCTATGAACTCGATGAGGCTACCTTCAGCAAAATAATTCAATCAATAAGTAGCAGTTCAAGCAGGACTGGCAGGGATGTACTGATCTCAAAGGCTAGTTTGAGTACGACAGACCGAACGGATAATGCAAGAAACGCGCAGATAATCAGCCTGGCTGTTGGTGACTTGAGTCTTCAAAAATGCGATGAGATAAAGGGAATTTCGTATCAAACAGATACCTATCAGACGGACAAGGTAAGAGTTTACGAAGAGTGGCAAACGTTGGTCACATGCCGGGTGGAGGTGCAGTCTGCCATTAAAAAACACAAAGCAGCAACATTGCAAGGTGACGATTGTTCTTTGTCGCAAAGGTTTCATGGTATATTCCGCGGTTTACGCAGGATACTTGAGAATGTTACCGTGCTGTCAGCAGGTGACGGAAGAGTCGCGCTTGTTCAAACGAGCGCAGGCAATAAATCAGTAAGTTACGTTAAAAATTATTATGAGAGTTCAGTACCGTGGCTAGTAGACACGACATGTTCGTCATTTGGTTTACCCCTGAAACCTGGCGATGTGATTAGCGTTTATGTACCGGCTGATGATCATAGCTCGACGGCATATGAGCATGACACACGAGTAGTACAGAGGGTAAATATCCCTAAGACATAGCCTAGATCGGTCGACCGTGGGTATCGCGCATCTTGACTCCCCACTTGCGCAGCTGGCGCCAGACCGCGCCGTGGTCGACGCCGAGATGCGTCCCGATCTGGGCAAGTGAGTTTCCGGAAGCGTAGAGCTGCACAGCTTCGCTAACCTGATCGTCGGTCAGTGGTTGGTTGCGTATCGGGACGCCGGCATTACGCAGCAATCTGATGACACTGCCCTTGCTGATGTTGTAGGCGGCTGCTACCGCGGTCGAGGGTTCGCCAGCAACGTACCGTGCGACAATCTCGGCGACGGTATCTGGTTTTAGACGCTGGTTGAGCTTGAAGGGCTCCGGCGGGTTTGTCTGCGGCCGCGGTGAGGGTACATGGAAGGTGCCATCACTGCTTCTGACCAGGGATTTTGCCAAAATATGAACTGAATTCTGGAATGTGTCAAGGTTCGAGTAGCGTTTCAGTATCTCCACCATAACTTATTCCACCCCTACATAGGTCGCCTATTACGGCCTCTTTTATATTCATGATTGCCCAAATACCATAAACGCATTAAGATGAGAAGTAACTTAATCAGGTTATTTAGTGGATATAAAGGAACAGCTCAACGCTATCTTCAATCGAAAGCTGAACCGGCAAGAGTTTATTAAAGTCTTTCTTCTCAGCATATTCGTGCTTCTTGGCTTCGGCACGGTGGCGGCGCTGATGTTGAAATCAGGCAAAAATAACCTAGCGCTAAAAAAGCCAGCGACTACTGGCTCAAAGACCGAGACGCTGAACGGCAATATGCAACAAAATAACCAGCAAGCCCTCGACGAGCACAAGGATGCAGGACACCAGAATGGTGATACAACGAAACCCAGTGTCAATTCCGCCGCAAACACGAATGACAGAAAATCAACGACCGGATCATCGACATCGCCATCTGAGTCTCAGCCTCCATCTCAATCACAATCACCATCCCCATCCGGTCCGACCGGTACCAAGCAAACGCTTGTTACGCAAGCAAATTCGGATTACGACTACCCCGCCGGCAGTGCATATCAAAATTCCACTTCTCCTTGGTGGCTTTTCAACAACGCTGTTAACGGTGGACCGGCTGGCCAATATTCCATTTCATACTACCCCAATAATTATCCCCTTGACACCACAATCTCCTGGAATAACGCTAGCCACTTAGGTTATCCTGAGATGGTCATCGGGCGCCAAGGCCCCGACCATCGAGCAGGGCTATTTGTCTATGGCCCCTACGACACGACAAACGGCCAAAGTTCAACCCCGCCCCCCACGTTACCTTCGTGGGTCGGTCAGCCACTCAGCGCGCTATCGCATATGATTTTTAGCTGGGACATAACCTACAACAGTAACAACAATAATAATTTCGATACTTTGTGTGAAACATTTTTGGGACCGGCAAACTCCAGTTACGGAGCCAACTCCAACGAGACCGGGTTTATTCTCAAAGACCCGCTCTGGTGGCCGGGAACAGCACACACGGCTACCATCGGTGGCGTCACATATTATTTCATCCCCAACGGATGGGCGACCGGATCACTCGTCATCATCCCAGCCTCGGTATATAGAACAAATGTTCCTTGGACCAGCGGGACAATAGATATGTGGCCAGTTCTGGCCTATGCAGCCACTCAGGGCTGGACCTCCATGAACTACCTATTACAGGGATGGGAGTTCGGCAACGAAGTAGGGGCTACATCTGGGATGACCGGCAGCGTCACCTGGAACCACATAAGTTTTGGCGTATCGTAAACAGGTTGCAGAAATTGTGAATAAAAGGGAGACCCTTTCATTCTCACTAAATTTCTATAGACCATGCGATATGTAGCTTCTATATTTTTCTGAGTCTATTCATAGTAGAATAAGTGTACTACTTATGCATATAAAAGTGACGCGAAGGATGAATAGAAGTATTGGCCGCTCGAGAGAGAATGGCTACCTCCTCCCTGTTACTATCGCCTTGGGAATGGCAATCAGCATAGTTAGTGTCTCAGCCCTAAGTGTCATATCTCAAAATAACGCCATTCTCAATGCACAATATTACAACCAGCTTGCAGTCGAGGCGGCGCAGGCGGGCTTCGCAGCTGCAAAAAATTGTATCGTAGCAAATGCAAAAATGGACTGGGATACCGGCGGCAATCCCAAACTTGGACCGCAAACTGACTGTGACGGCAATACCGTTTCCGGAAGACCGACAACAGTCTACAGTGATAACAATGTCCAGAGTACTTATAGCGTCAGCGCACTTGAAAACCCTTACGGCGACTCGAACTACGTCGTCGCATCAACAGGAAAGGTTACAATCACAACCCTTAGCGGGGTAAGTGTCGGGTCGTATACAAAAACTATCCGTACAATCGGGCAGTTACAAGCCTTTGGTATCTTAACCGTATCGAACATCGGCACCGGTGATGCCCATAGCTGCGGCGTCCAAAGCGGCCAGGCATATTGCTGGGGGTACAATGCCGACGGAGAGTTGGGCAATGGTACGACAGCCAATTCAACTATCCCCGTCCCAGTCGATACGTCAGGAGTTCTTGCCGGACATACGGTAACGGATATCAGCGCAGGCAACGCTCATAGCTGCGCCGTCGCCGATGGCCAGGCGTATTGCTGGGGTTTAAATAATTATGGCCAGTTAGGCAATAGCACGACGACCACATCGAAAGTTCCGGTCGCCGTCGATACGGCGGGGGTCCTGGGCGGCCATCAGGTGACGTCTATCAGAGTCGGAGATTATTCAACCTGCGCCATAGCGGACGGCCAGGCATATTGCTGGGGCTATAATGCGTACGGCGAGTTGGGCAATGGCACGACGACCACATCGAAAGTTCCGGTCGCCGTCAATACGTCCGGTGTTTTTGGCGGCCATTGGGTATCAGCAATCAGCGCCAGTCTCATCGGCTACCATACCTGCGCCGTTGCGGACGGACAGGCGTATTGCTGGGGCTATAACGGATACGGGCAACTGGGCAATAATACCGCAACCACATCGAAAGTTCCGGTCGCCGTCGATACGGCGGGAGTCTTTGGCGGCCATTGGGTATCGAAAATCAGCGCAGGCGGCAACCATAGCTGCGCCGTTGCGGACGGACAGGCGTATTGCTGGGGCTATAACGGATACGGGCAACTGGGCAACGGTACGGTGACCGCGTCAAAAGTTCCGGTCGCCGTCAATACAGCGGGAGTTTTCGGTGGTCACCAGGTGACTTCTATTGCCGACGGCGGCAACGTTACCTGCGCCGTTGCGGACGGACAGGCGTATTGCTGGGGCTATAACGGATACGGGCAACTGGGCAATAATACCGCAACCAGCTCAACAGTTCCGGTCGCCGTGTTAGCGGGTCCCGGTATTCCGGCCGTTCCGTCCGTCCCTAGCCCTTGTGGCGGGTGGTTTCAACCTGCATGTATCACGCCTGCAATACCTGCCGTACCAGCAAGTCCCCTGTACGGCCAAACCGTGACAGATATCGCCGCCGGCCAAGCCCACAGTTGTGCTATAGCGAGCGGCCAGGCGTTTTGCTGGGGGTACGATAATTATGGCCAGCTGGGTAACGGAGCAACGACCAATTCAAAGATACCGGTCTCCACCGGGCTGGGAAATGCCTTTTTTAATTCCAATGCAATATCGGCCATCAGTGCCGGTCAAAACCACGCGTGCACTATCGCGGACAGTCAGGCATATTGTTGGGGCTACAATGCGTACGGCCAATTAGGCAACGGTACGGCAACCACTTATGGCGCCCCAGTCGCCGTCAGTACGTCGGGGGTCTTAAACGGCCAGACGGTAACGGCGATCAGCGCCGGCGTTAACCATACCTGCGCCGTCGCAGGCGGCCAGGCATATTGTTGGGGCTACAATGGGTACGGCCAATTAGGCAACGGTACGACAACCAGCTCAACAGTTCCGGTCGCCGTCAGTACGTCAGGTGTTCTGGGAGGGCATCTGGTGATAGCCATCAACGCAGGCGGCAACCATACCTGCGCCGTCGCAGACAACGGCCAGGCGTATTGTTGGGGCTACAATGGGTACGGCCAATTAGGCAACGGTACGACAACCAGCTCAACAGTTCCGGTCGCCGTTGCTACATGGGGTGTCCTCAGTGGCCAGACCGCGACTGATATCAGTGCCGGCGACAACCAAACTTGCGCCATTGCGAGCGGCCAGGCATACTGCTGGGGCAATAATTTTAATGGCCAATTGGGCAATGGCGCATCTGGTATTTTCGCGTCTTCGACGACACCGGTCGCCGTCAGTACGTCAGGTGTTCTGGGAGGGCATCTGGTAACAAATATATCCACCGCTACATATCATTCTTGCGCCGTCGCGGATAGCCAGGCATATTGCTGGGGCTATAATGGGAATGGCCAGTTGGGCAACGGTACGACAACCAGCTCAACAGTTCCGGTCGCCGTCAGTACGTCAGGTGTTCTGGGAGGGCACACAGTTACGTTTATCAGCACCGGCGGCGAGTATACCTGCGCCGTCGCGGATAGCCAGGCATATTGCTGGGGCTATAATGGGAATGGCCAGCTGGGCACTGGTACGACGACCAACTCAACAGTTCCGATCGCCGTCAACGCGGCAGGATTGCTCAACGGCAGGATAGCGACCGCTATCGATGCCAGCAATGGTGGCTATACATGCGCCGTCGCGGATAGCCAGGCATATTGCTGGGGCTATAACACTAATCAAAGCAGATTAGGCAACGGCTTGAAAATCAAATCTTCCCTCCCGGTCAGCATTGGCACTTATGGGACAGCCGGCAACGTATATTACACTTTTAATAACCCTACATCGTTTTAGTAATCATTGAAAAACATGAAGACACAGACAACCATAAGCACCAAAAAACAACCAGCGGGATATACGATCATGGAGCTGCTGTTAGCCATCACCGTCCTTAGCATCCTGACACCCGTCGTTCTTTTATCGCTTGGCGATTTATACAGGTCAAACATTTCCACTCTCAATCGTTCCGCTCAAAATACCGATACGGTCAGCGTGCTACGGTCAATACAAAACGAACTGCAAAGTATTACCGGATTGGACACTGCTCTGCCAGTCGCTATTCCGCTCGGACCGACGAACAGCACCACTACCTCCGAAACGTGGTCGTACTGCGGCATAAATGGCACATCAGACTGCGCAGCATCAGCTAACCGTGTATTGATCGCATATACGAACGCAACCGACAAAGCATATACCGATAAAACGCGACTGCCTGTTTTTTCCAATGCCAACGGTTGCAATCCCGCCAACCCGACCAGTATTATTCAGGTTGCACAGATTTACTTCGTAGCGCCGGATGCGAACAAACCGAGCCAAAACGATCTCTACCGCCGGACGGTTGTCAACCCCACCGGCGCCACGACCTGCAACGGTACCGTACCCTACCAAACGAACACATGCGCAACGTCTGTCCTCAGCAATGCCGGCTGCAAAGACTCAAGCGGCAATACGCACTCGGATGCCGTACTACTCACCAATATCCAATCGTTTAACGTCGACTACTACGCATCAGCAAGTGATTCCGCTGCAATCGATAGCGAGTATTCCGCCGACCCAAGCACGATTAAAGGAGCTCAGACGATTATCATCACGGTAACTACCACAGCGCTCATCAATGGCACCTCCACGCCAAACACTGCCACTATCCGCATTTCCGAGCAAGAGAATTAATATTGCCCTCCTTTCGGTTCTTAAGCTAGAAATCCGCTATCGTTTCTGTTCGACGGTTTTGCTAAAATATTTATGCATGCAAAAAGAAAAAATATCCGACATAATTGAATGGGCTGGCTGGATTGGCGTCGTTCTGATATTAGGCGGCTACGTGCTCCTATCCACTGGAATCATTAACGGTAATGTGTGGCAGTATCACGTGATGGTATTGCTTGGTTCGACATTCGTCGGCATCGTATCCTACAAAAAGCGTAACTTTCAACCGGTTGTCATGAATGCCGCGTTCATCCTTTTTGCACTGATTGCCCTTGATCGCATCTTCATTAAGTAATTACTAAGTTATGGCTTTTTTTTATCAACTGAGTATGGTTTAATGTATATAGTTCAGAAGCATGCGCCTAACAAGTGTTCCCTGAGGGAACCATCGTGACAGTTGCAAGGGTCGATCTGAAGTAGAAGTAACAGAAGAGAATCACTTATTTTATGGCATCTCAGAACCTATTCATTGGTAGCCTAGCTTTTGCTACCACTGACGACGGACTGCGCGCTCACTTCGAGCAAGTCGGTCCTGTTGTGAGCGCACGCGTGATTACCGATCGTGAAACCGGCCGGTCTCGAGGCTTTGGTTTTGTCGAGTTTGAAAACGACGACGACAACCAAAAAGCTATCGACCAGCTTAACGGTAAAGAACTCGATGGTCGGTCAATCAACGTGAGCGTCGCTCGACCTAAGCAGTAAAGCTTACATCGTCCATATGGATACTAGATAAAATAGCCCCACTTGCGGGCTATTTTATTTTTATTGACAGCGCTTCATGCAAGATGACATAATGACGGCAACCTGTTGGCGGCGCACACCGATGTGTGCCATTAGTAAGGAGCTCTTTAAATGGGAGTAATCACAAGGACCGGTGTATTAATCATCGGCACCGGGTTTTCCGGTATAGGCATGGGCATCGCCCTGCAAAAACAAGGCATCGATTTCCTGATTCTTGAAAAGAAGTTCGAGATTGGCGGCACGTGGCGTGACAACACGTACCCGGGCTGCGCGTGCGACATCCCGAGCCACCTGTACTCGTTCTCGTTCGAGCAAAATGCAAACTGGAGCAAGCTGTGGCCACCGCAGTCGGAAATCCAAGAGTACCTGCTGGGCGTGGTCAGGAAGTACAAGTTGCGGCGGAACATCAAGTTCGGGTGCACCGTCACCCGCGCCTGGTGGGACGACCAAGCGATGGAGTGGCACGTCCAAACCACGGACGGCGAGGAATTCGTCGCCCAGTTCGTCGTATCTGGAGCCGGGGCGCTACACATCCCGTCCATCCCCGAGTTCGATGGACTGGGCGAGTTTACGGGCACCAAGTTCCACTCGGCTGAGTGGGATCACAGCGTCGACCTCAGGGCAAGCGTAGCCGTCATTGGGACGGGGGCATCTGCGATCCAGATTGTCCCCTCGATCATCGACGACGTCGCCGAGCTGAAGCTGTTTCAGCGGACACCACCCTGGGTCATGCCCTGGTCCAACTGGAAGGTTCCTGAGGGTGTCAAACGGATGTTTGCTCGCTTTCCGATCACTCAGAAGGCCTTCCGCGCCGGTATTTTCTGGGCTCACGAGTACGTCGGCTATGCGATGAGTCGCCGGCCGGAACTCCTGAAGATCGCAGAGATGCTGGGCAAGTGGAATATCCGGAGGAGCGTCAAGGACCCGGTGCTGCGGCGCAAGCTGACACCGAACTTCTCGTTCGGTTGCAAACGGGTCCTGAAGGGTGGCAAAAAGAAAGGTATCGATTACTATGGTGCTCTTGCCGAGGCAAAGAGCGAGGTCATCACCGATCCGATCAAACGGATCGAACCGAAGGGCATCGTCACCAGTGACGGTGAACTGCACGAGGTAGATGTCATCGTCTTCGCGACCGGTTTCCACGTCACCGACTCGTACCAGTATATGCAGATCATCGGCCAGCAAGGCGAGGATTTGAAAGCGCAAGCTGATGCGGTCGGCGTCATCGCCCATCGCGGGATTATGTTCGCCGATGTCCCGAATCTGTTCCTTTTGCTGGGACCTAACACGGGCCTCGGGCACAACAGCATCGTTGTGATGATTGAAGCGCAGATCCGGTACGTCATCCAGGCAATCAAAGCAGTCCAAAAAAGCGGCAACCGGGCACTTTTCCCAACATGGGGTGCCCAGAACCACTACAATGCGAAGCTGCAGCGAAAGCTGGAAGGTACGGTCTGGAACTCCGGCTGCAACAGCTGGTATTTCGACGAACACGGCAACAACCGGACGCTGTGGAGTGGCACCGCCTGGCGTTACGTCCAGTCCGTCCGCAAGCTGCGGCAACAGGAATTCGTCTTTTTCAAGTCGGGTCCCTACAGCAGCCGCTGACAACACTCCCCGCCTCCAACAGGATGGCCTGGGTCTTTCGAGACCCAGGCCATTTTAAATTGCACCTATGCTGCCGGTGGCAGGATAAAAAGTTATAATGGAAATATGACTAGCTACTCGCAGCGTTCGCTACGCGACAAACTCGATATCAAACCGGGCATGCGCATTTATCTGCACGAAGTCCCGGCCGACATGCTCAACGACCTGGACGATGATACGACGGTCGTCCACGACTAGGAGCTGGCAAGCCTTTTCCTGTACTTTATTACGAGACATAACGACTTGATGCTGCTTGCCGAAAAATTTCAGCACCTGAAAGCACCACACCAAATCCTGGATTTCGTGGCCGGAAAAAGCCTCGAAGGTGCATACCGAAATTACCGAGCAAGACCTGCGCGACGCACTCCTGCCAATCGGCCTGGTCGACACAAAAGTGTGTACTGTTTTCGACACACACTCAGGACTTAAATTCGTTTAGCGAAAGAAGTAACTGTTACTTTGTGCGGCGGCGAAGCGTCAGGGCGGCCAGACACACTGCCGCAAACGTAAACGCGGCGATAACATAGAGGTCCCTTACGGTGTCGTCAGTAACATCCGTATACTTGGAGACTTGATTCAGCGCATTAATCGCATATGTGAGCGGCAGACAATTCGCGATTGTCTGCAAAACATCAGGCAGCTTATCAACCGGCATCACTAATCCGCCGATGAGAATTTGCGGCATGATAAATGCCGGCATGAACTGGACCGCTTGAAACTCCGTCTTGGCAAACGCGCTGACAAATATTCCGTGTGCGGTGCCCAGTAATGCATCGCACACCGCCACAACTACCAGCAGCCAACTCGGCCCCTGAATATCGAGGCCTAGCCAATAGATGAGAACTGCACTAGCCAGCGCCGCCTGGATGATAGCGAGCAAACCGAACGCGAACATGTACCCCAGCACTAAATCGAGCTTGCCAATCGGCAACACCATCAGCCGCTCCATCGTGCCGCCCGTCCGCTCTCGCAGCGTCGTGATCGACGTGATAATAAACATGATCGTAAACGGAAAGATCGCCAGCAAAATTGGCGCTACCATGTTAAATATCGCAGTGTTGTCCTGGAACATCCAGCGCAGCAATCCCAACAACAGACACGGCACGAGAAAAATCAGCGCAACCGTACGATGATCGTGCGACAGCTGTTGCAAAATTCGTTTGGTCGTTGCAAAGGTATACATACTACTTTTCCCTCTTTTCAATCATGGCGACAAACGCACGGCCGACGTCTTTTTGGTCTGTGTAATGCAACAGTTTTTCGCGCGTATCATTCCACAGCAGCTTGCCGTCACGTAGCAACATCAAGTTTTCACAGCGCTCAGCCTCGTCCATCACATGGCTGGAAATGAGCAGCGTCTTGCCATGCTCTGCGAGGTCAGCGAAAAGATTCCACAACTCATTGCGTAGTACCGGGTCCAGACCAACGGTCGGTTCGTCGAGCACTAGAAGTTCCGGCGCACCAAGCAACGCGACCGCCAGGCTGACACGAGCTTTCTGGCCGCCGGACAAACTTTCGACGAGCTGATTTTTCTGCCTTTCCAAACGAACTTGACCGATGACTTTTTCGACACTTTTGCGTTTCACTCCGACAAGCGCACCGAAATATTGCAGATTTTGCGCAACAGTCAGGTCTGGATATACGGCAGGCGCCTGCGTGACGTAGCCAATCTTGCGGCGGAGTGATTTGTGACCCGCCTCCTCGCCGAGAACTCCCAGCAAGCCGTAATATTTCTGCACGCCGACGATCGTGCGCATAAGGGTCGTTTTTCCGCTGCCGCTAGGGCCGATCAGGCCAGTAATCGAACCGCTTGGAACTTCAAAGTGTAATGCATCGAGAATAACTTTTTTGTCTTTTTTAACAGTCAAATCTGCCGCGGATATAGAGAAAGAAGTCATAAGCATATTATAACAAAGGAGGGCTAAAAGGAGTGCTTAATAACACTATAGACAGGAACATTATCTGATAATACCGGCCGCTCCAACCCGGAACGATCCAGCACGGCGACCGCTGCGATGAGACGCCCATCAAACTGGTGCTTTACCTTTTCAAAGCTCGAGCCGGTCGTATAGACATCATCAACCAGTATCCCGCTTAATCCTTGCGTCCGTTCGGGGATATATAGATTACCCTCCGGATCTTTGCGGGACGGTACGTGCATGACGGGTAGCTCATTCACCAAGGGATCGCCCAGCCTATTCGCGCCCGTTGCGACCGTGACCAGCGCTACTGTGTCGTGCTCATCCAGATCAATATTTTCTTGTATGCACCTGGCGAGTCCGCCGACGGCAATATGAAACAACTCGCTGTCAGTTTCGATGCGGTCAAAAACAAACTTTTCACTACTCTGGATACCGGACGCCAACACGAAGTTGCCACGTATGATTGCCGTTCTCAGCAATGCAGTTTTCTGCTCTGGCGCGACGTATTCTCTCATTCGCCGAGTAGCTCCAGTAGCTGCTTTTCGTCGATAATCTTTGTGCCGTACGCTTCGGCCTTCTTCAACTTGCTCGCCCCGACTTTGCCGCCTGCGACCAAATAGGTCGTGTCCTTGGCGACGCTGGTTTGGAACGTGCCGCCGAGAGCGCGGATCCGATCGGCCGCCATGTCGCGGTCCATCGATTCCAACGTGCCGGTGATAACAAAATTCTGCCCGGCCAGTTTGCCGGATTTCTTTTGATAGTGCGGCCGGACGCCCAACAGTTCAAATTTTTCCAGCAGCTCGATATTATCATCGTCGGCAAACCACGCCACGATCGATTCGGCCACGACTTTGCCGACGCCGTCGACTTCTTCTAGCTGTTCGATGGTCGCGTCCGCCAGCGCATCCATCGAATGGAATTTGTTCGCCAGGTCGATCGCCGTTTGGGCGCCGACATGGCGGATGCCCAGCCCTAAGATGAATTTTTCCAGCGGCGGGTTTTTCTTTGCCTGGATCGCGCCCACCAGCTTGTTGGCCGAAATTTCCGCGAACCGGTCAAGCCGCAACAGATCACTGGCGGTCAATTTATATATGTCGGCGACGTCTTTGACCAGCCCGGCATCAACCAGCGCCACGACATTTTTTTCGCCTAACGTATCGATATCAAGCGCACCTTTTGACGCATAATATTCGACCGAGCGTTTCAAAATCAGGTCGCCGGACGCGCCTTTGACCCGATAAACGACGTCGGCCCCTTGCCGTTCAAATTCCAGTTCGGGATATTGTTCGGCCAGCGCCTGTACGAAATCGAATTTCCGGGCGTTTTTCGGCCGCAGCTCCGTCACAACGCTCTCGACCTGCGGAATAATGTCGCCGGCTTTGAAAATAACCACCGTATCGCCGATCCGAACGTCCAACCGGGCGATTTCATCGGCGTTATGCAGACTGGCATGTTGGACCGTCGTCCCGGCGACAACGACCTGATCAAACACGGCGACCGGCGTGGCAGCGCCAGTCCGGCCGATGCTTATAACAATGTCTTTCACCACGGTCGTCGCCTGTTCGGCGGCGTATTTAAATGCGACGGCGGCACGCGGTTGTTTGCCGACAATACCCAGTTCGGCAAATTGTTTTCGGTCGTTCAATTTAATAACAAGCCCGTCCGTATTGAACGGCAGACGATCGCGGATTTTTCCGACATGGTCGATGAACTTCATCACATCGTCAAGATTGGTAAATACCGACGCTTCACGGTTGCGACTAATCCCTATCGCGCTCAACGTTTCGTAGGCGGACATGTTCGTCGGCACCTCATCCGGATTGTCGCGGATCAAATCATAAGCGCGGAAATGGAGCGGACGGGCAGCGACAAGTTTCGGATCTAATTGGCGGATGGTCCCCGCCGCAAGGTTGCGCGGGTTTGCGAATTCCGGCTCGCCCGCCTTGTGCCGCTGCTCGTTTAATTTCTCAAAATCTTTTTTAAGCATGATGATTTCGCCGCGTACTTCGGTGCGCCCCTGCGAGAATTGCTCGAAGCCTTTAACTTTTCGTAAACGGAGCGGTACGCTCAAAATCGTTCGGACATTATTCGTCACGTCTTCCCCGACAAAACCATCGCCACGAGTCGCGGCCTGGAATAGCACGCCGTCCTGGTAAATTAATGCACAGGCCAGACCGTCCATTTTGACGTCAGCAAAGAATTCATGTTTCTGGCCGGGCAGCAGCTTGTCTATGCGCCGTACCCACGCTTCGACTTCGCTGGGATCGAAAACGTCGTTTAGGCTGAGCATGCGGCTGCTATGCTGGACTTTTGCAAAGCCGCCCTTGAGTTCGTTGCCCACGCGCTGCGTCGGGCTGTCGGGTGTCACCAGTTCGGGGTGCTCGGCTTCAAGTTTTTTCAATTCGCCGAACAAACTGTCGTACACGGCATCGCTAACCGTCGGCTCGTCGAGAACATGGTATTCGTAGCTATATTGGTTCAGTAACTCACGGAGTTCCGCAATCCTATTTTCAGGCTGGACTGGCGTCGTCATCAACAATCCTCCGGTATAACATGTAGACATAGCTGCTGGCATATATCAACGTAGTGGCGCTGAGCGCGACAATTGACAGCGGTACGATTGGCAGCCAGTTGATTGCCGGTAGCAAATGCTTGATCCAGTCGTCGAACAATATGATCGGAATCATAATCACCAGCCAGACGATAACGACCATCAGTGCCATCCACAGCAGCCGATACAGAATCCGTAGCCGCCGACCGACCACCAAATCACCAGCCGCGCGCAGCGCCCGCATCGGGTACATGCCGGGCAGCGTCACGATGACAAGTGCAATCAGACTGCTCGTCAGCCAGTACAGCGACAACAGGCCGAGCAGCACCACGCTCACCCACACCAGCATAGCAACGACACCACCATCGAGCATTCCAGAGGAACTTGCGGCGGAATAAATGACAATCGCAACGGCAGCCGGCAGCAGTTGCAGTGTGACAACAAAGGTGACGAGAGCTGTTGCCAGGATAGGAGAACCACTATTGTAGAGTCCGTCGCGCAGTCGCGGCTTGTTCCCCGCAAGCGTATTGCGCAGCAACCACACGGCACACAGGAAACAGAGGAACGACGCCAGTCCGCCAAAGACCGTCTGCGCCTGAGTCAGGTCCGGCGACAGTCCTGTGCTCACAGAAGTAAACAGCAGCAAACCTGCCTGGCCAACAGGCCCAAAATTGCCCTTGAACAAATCGCCACTGCTATCTTTCAGTGCCTGGGCGAGATTGCTGTACGACTGCTGTGCGCCCAGTCCGGTGATGACAATCGACATGGCAACGTATACCAGCGCCAAACCGCCGAACAGCCGCCAGTTTTGCCACAAGATTTTCCAAGCAAACCGAGCAAACGACCAATAGCCCGGAAGCCGTAACGAACGTTTGTAATCACGGCGCCGCGTCAGACGGAATGATCGATGCGGTCGACGAGCCATCAGTTTTTTGATTCGGTTAACACTCGGCTCAACGACCCGCCGCGCCTGTTTGACGACAGCCACCACTGCAAGCGGTACTTTGACGGCAGCTTTGGTCTTTTTTTTGTTTGCCATACTACATCTTTCCTTCCAGTTTACGCAGACGATTGATCCTATCCTTGAGTGGCGGATGAGTACTAAACAAATTGGCGATAATTCCCGGCTTTAGCGGATTGTTGAAAAACAAGTGCGAAGTTGCCGTGCTTTGGCGCTGCATCGGCCGACCGCTCTTTTCCAGCTCCTCAAGCGCGCTCGCCAGAGCCTCCGGATCACGCGTCGTCATCGCGCCGGTGGCGTCCGCCAAATACTCGCGCTGGCGACTAACGGCAAACTGAATCATCGCCGCCATGATTGGCGCCAGTATGACGACAATAATGCCGATGACGACCATAATTGGATTCACTTCACGATCGCGGTCATCGTTGCCGCCATAAAACATCATCCGCAGGACGATGTCCGACAAAAAGCCAATCGCGCTCACCAGCCCGAAGGCAATCGTGCTGACCCGTATGTCGTAGTTCTGCACGTGGCCCATTTCGTGCGCCATCACCGCCTCGAGCTCACGGTCGCTCATGACATCCAAAATACCGGTCGTTGCAGCGACGACCGCATGGTCAGGATCACGGCCCGTAGCAAACGCATTTGGTGCCGGATCGTCGATGATGTACACCTTTGGCACCGGCATGCCGGTCGTAATCGCTAGGTTCTCAACGATACGGTAAAGCCGTGGGTTGTCTCGTTTTTGAATCTGCTGCGCGCCGGTTGCCATAATGGCGAGTTTGTCGGCGGCAAAGTACTGGAACAGAGCGTAGACGGCGGACCCGGCAATCACCCAGTAGGTAATCGAGGTGTGGCCGTAGAGCGCACTCACAACGTAACCGATCGCACTAATCAAACCGATGAACCCCGCCATGATGAGGAGGGTATTTCGTTTGTTGGCGGCAATAGCTCCGTACATGACAAATCTCCAGACGGTTTAGACGGGGCTAAAACTTAACGTCAACCGACTTCTCCACCTTTTCTTTTTCGCCCTCTTCGACGTCATAGAATTCGCGCTGTTTGAAACCGAGCATGTTAGCGAAAATATTGTTAGGGAACAGTTGCAGCTTGGTGTTCAGGTCGCGAACGCCAGAGTTGTAGAAGCGCCGAGCAGCCTGAATTTTGTCCTCGGTATCGACGAGCTCCTGCTGGAGTTCGCTAAAGTTCTGGCTGGCTTTGAGATCTGGGTACGCCTCGGCAACGGCAAACACGCTTTTAAGTGCGTCGGTCAGCTGGTTATCAGCCTTGGCGGCCTCTTTCGGGGATTTGGCACCGACAACAGCTGCGCGGGCATCGGTAACTTCCTCAAACACGCCCTTTTCGTGCTTGGCGTAGCCCTGCACGGTGTTCACAAGATTGGGGATCAAATCAGCACGACGCTTCAGCTGTACTGTGATGTCACTCCATGCTTCATCAACTCGCACCTTGAGGCGGACGAGGCCGTTATACGTAACCCAAAGAAATATCAAAACGATGGCGACAATTCCAACGACAATCCAAGCTACAGTCATTTTAGGTTTTCCCCTAGTTTTTACTTTTTATACACCATTAGTATAACATTTGCAGTACAAAAAAACGACCGTTGGGGCCGTGCATTATACCGTGGTGCACCTCATCGACCTATCGTGGCACCAAATTGAGCCAAGTTTATACTTGATGTACGAGAAACTGGTTGCACTGGGCTTTGTTTATTATGACGGAGAGGTAAGGATAGTCGAACCGGAAACCGAAAGGAGCGAACGTCATGTTTAGTTTTCTACGCTCGCGCCATTCAGACATGCCGATTCACTCGGAGCTATATAACCAAGACACGTTTTATCATGCGTTCATAAAAGACCTAACTTTTGCCCAGCAGGAAGTCATCATTGAAAGTCCATTTATAACTGCAAAACGAATGGCTATGCTCATGCCAATATTCATTAAACTCAGACAACGCGGCGTGCGCATTGTAATCAATACGCGCAACCCAAATGAACACGATGACATCTACAAGGAGCAGGCAATTGAAGCAATCGCTGGTATGCAGATGCTTGATATCAAAGTGCTTTATACAAGCGGACATCACCGAAAACTAGTTATTATTGATCGACAGGTTGTATATGAGGGAAGCCTCAATATCTTATCGTTCAACGACAGTTGTGAGATAATGAGAAAAATGACATCAGATACGCTCGCACGACAGCTCATAAAGTTCATTGCGATCGATAAATACATTAGGGAGTTTTGACATGACAGATACGGACGAATTCAAAGAATACGAACTGACAGATGAAGACGTTGAAAAGGTTGTCAATTACCTCAAGGTTGTAGATCCCGAAAATGCTACGCCAGAAAACGCAATTGCGTTCCTGGAACATTATGCCGCTCGGTTCCATACGCTTGGGCACATGCTATCTGATGCTGATCTGCGCGAAATGTACGAAAGGTTTAAAAATAACGACTTTGAGGATTAGACGCTCAATTCGCACCTTGATCGTATCGCATTTCCGTACTTCCGGTAGAAAAATCCCGCACTGCTTGTCTAACATCTTCATTTGGAGAGGAAATATATCTCCACGCAGCTTCCTTTACGCACAAGCTTATTTCAAAGACGCCACTAGTAGCGCCTATCCACATAGCTACTTGGCCAAGACCGACACACATCTCGCGATCTTCCTCTTTCGGGTCTTTCTCGATAGGGCATTTGCCCTCACAACAAGGCGGCTTCACTGCTTCTACTCGCCCCGAACATCGTATTCGACAAGCTCGTGGTCTATGTCGGAATGAAGCATCCATGCCGGAATGTACCCTCTTGAGGCACGTTCCCTCGCATAAAGAAATGCCTCACGTTCCAGGGAGATGCTATCCTCAGCGACACTATGATATTCCGCTGGCTTTTCCAAGTCGGCTGGATCAATATCAATTCCTTGGGCGCGTTGAAAAGCCTGATGGGTATCAGATAAGACAGCCTCAAGCAACTCTTCATGATCTTGTTGTTCAATCGGGGACAGCTCTTTCATATTTATTATTATATCACCATATTGTGTATATTACAAGTTACACCATCGTGCCAAGAATGTCCTGAACGACTTCATCTAGTGGTCGTCTTGCATCAATCATAATTGCGCCATGTTGTGCGAACTCTTTTTCCTTTTGCAGATTCCCTTCGATAGCAGCGGCAAGCTCGTGTGGTTTCGTGCCGTAGGTATGGTCGCGCGGAATATTCACCCGTTCCCTTATCGTCTTTTCATCCGTTTTCAGCCAAATTACTTTATCGCAAAGGGCAATAATATCTTTCTCGTTTGCCCCGCCGCCACAAAGAAATATAGGTTTGTCGACCGATTTTTTGGCAATATCATTTAGTACAGCCCACGCATTGGCAAAAGCTGGGTATGTAGTTGAATTTCTGCCAACAAAGGAGATTAGAAACGCAAAATCACCAGATATTTTAATGGATGGCGAGAAGTGGGAGATAAAATCACCTACAGCCCAGAAACTGTCGGCGGTGGAGCGCAACCTAAAGCGTGCATACCGTCAGTCCACAAACATTGTTTTTGACTCGCATCGGATGGGCAGATTACCAGACAAATCAATACAAAAAGAGCTCGCTAAACAGTTCGTACTCACAAAGAATATCAAGCATATGCTCTTTATAAATCGTAAGCGTAAAGTCATTGACATCAGCACCTTGATTTGATAACATTAAAGTACGAGGTTCTCGCACGGAGCAGGATGTTCCTACCGCGGGAACTTCTTTTAGTTTTCGTGTACTGAGTATGAGAATTATAGGACGGCCTCCTTCGGTTATTTTATTTGATTTTGTATTTTGTGTGTATACTGTAACAGACAGGCGGTGATGCTCGCCCAGGATTTATTCTTAAACCGTTCACTTCGTGAGCCAATAGCGTCTACGTAATGTTATTTTACGTGGGCGAATTTTTATAGAAAGGGCACGAATGGACAAACAAGAGACAGACAAAAAGAAATGGCTCACAGCGGGAATCGGTAGTGTCGGACTAGCGAGTTTCTTTTCTGATTCGAGCCATGAAATTGTCACATCGCTTCTACCAGCCTTTCTAACCTCAACACTTCATGCGTCTGCGGGAGCCTTAGGTCTTATCGAAGGTATCGCTGATGCACTGACGGGCATTATGAAACTGGTAGGCGGACCACTGGCGAATGACCCGTCCAAGCGGGGCAAGCTGGCGTCAGGTGGTTACGTCGGTACCGCTGTGGCGACTGCTGCAATTGGCTTTAGTACTGCTGTTTGGCAAGCGGGTGTTCTACGTGCCTTTGCATGGTTATCTCGTGGTTTGAGAGCCCCGTCTCGTGATGCCATGTTGGCATCGCTTGCCGATAAGGAAAATTATGGCAAGGCATTTGGTGTTGAGCGAGCAGGAGACAATTTGGGAGCGGTTGTCGGACCGTTGCTTGCCTCGGTTTTAGTTGGGTGGGTTGGCGTTCGTAACGCTATGTTCTTATCTATCATTCCTGGATTACTTGCAGCCCTTGCTATTACTATTGCAGCCAAAGAAGCCCGTAATTTAGCTGGCCCGATAAAACGGAAGGTAAAGATAGAGTTTGGTGCGTTGAAAGAAGCTGGGTTACTGCCACGCTTGCTGCCAATTGTGTTCTTTGAACTCGGAAACATTGCCACGACGCTTCTAATTCTACGGGCGACGGAGTTGCTGTATGCTGATGGTCGCTCACTAACAGCAGCCGCATCACTGGCGATAATTATCTACGCTGCCCATAATGCGTTCGGTGCACTAGTGGCACTTTTCGGTGGCCGCTGGATAGACAAAGCAGGTCCTATGGTCGTGTTCGGCACGGGAGCTTTTTTGTATGTTCTAGCGTATCTTGGTTTTGCTGCCTCATTCCACTCGTGGATATGGTTATTGGTTGCCTTTATTTTTGCTGGGTCAGCAATTGGACTGGCGGAAACGGCTGAATCAACGCTTGTCGCTCGTATATTACCCGACCACTTACGAGGCAGTGGCTTTGGTCTGCTCGGCGGCGTGCAGGCGTTTGGTGACTTTGCATCTACGGCAATGGTTGGTCTATTATATGCGGTCGTCTCGCCAGCGGTCGGTTTTATGTACGCTGCTGCGTGGATGGCATTGTCACTGATTTCGTTAATCTTTGGAACTTTACGAGGTAGTAAACATGTCGCCACTTAAGAAATTGAAAAACGAGACCTACGCACTTTTTCGGCGTGACACGCACCCCGAACTACCCATTGACCCTGATGTTGTTGAGCCAGGCGTTTATAAGTGGCCTGTGCATTTTACGCCGACATTTTTACTCGTTGTCTTTATAGGCGGCTTCCTTGGAGCCATGGCACGCTACTGGGTAGCCGAGCAATTACCAACGTCGACAAATAGCTTTCCTGCTGCAACGCTCGTCGTGAACTTGCTTGGAGCGTTTCTGCTGGGACTTTTACTGGAAGGTCTGGCACGGCTTGGCAAAGACATCGGTGTGCGGCGTATCGTTCGGCTGACTATGGGAACAGGCTTTATGGGAGCGTTCACAACGTATAGCACGCTTGCAGTGGAAGCCGATTTGCTTCTTCGACATGGAGCTGCGATGACAGCGTGGGTTTATGTGGCCGTGAGCGTGGTCGGCGGACTGGCTCTCAGTGCCGCAGGGATTCAGATTGCCACCGTTCATCATAAGCGAAGGACGGCACGATGATTATCTTCTGGATTTCGTTTTTTGGAGGTATCGGAGCAGTGGCACGGTTTATCTCGGACGGTCTACTCCGAACGATCGTCGGCCGTCAATTTCCATGGGCGACGATGATCATCAACGTCATTGGCTCTTTCATTCTTGGTCTGTTAACTAGCCTCGTTATTTACCAACATGGGAGTAGCGATATGAAACTAATTATCGGCACGGGCTTTTGCGGCGGTTTTACAACGTTTAGCACGGCGAGCTTTGAGGCTGTGCGTCTGATTGAGGAAAAACGGTTCGTCGCTCTTTTTGTGCAAGTAGTCGGAACCCTAGGCTTAACGCTCTTGGCGGTTGCTTTAGGACTTCTGGTTACGACTTAGTAACAGTATTTTCGGATTGTGACGAACCGTGATAGCCCAGCTTCTTTCCATATTTTGACTCACCAATCTGAGATGAGATCAGTGGAGTAAGGTAATAAGCTACTAGGGCACCAATTGCGGCAAAGACCAAACTACCCGCTATATCAATAGGGTGATGAACGTGTGCCAATACTCTCGATGTACCAATAATGACAGATAAAACCAGTAGGCCGATGCCCCACTTTTTCGACACACTAAAGACGGTAGCGGCAATAGCTGCGGTTACTAAAGTATGGTCAGACGGAAAACCGTTGTCGGCTGTGTACGAGAACAAGGCGGTAACATGATCTGATATGAACGGTCGGGGATCATTGAATACTATGCCACTGAGTTTTGCCAATATAAAGGCAATGATGCCAGTAATAATGCCATAGATAACGATTTCGACTTTTTGTTTTTTAGGTAAGGTAAACCAGTAGCCAAGTGCTAGTAAGCCAACGATAAAAATAAGGTATTTTGCACAAAAAATAATTATTGAATCCATCGTTTCAGTATAGCAAAAGCCTGATTAGCTTTCGTCTTTTCAGACTCATCAGCATAGATGTGCATCTATGGAGCGAAGGTGACAAGCAGACGCCCTGAGATAATGGTTCGGTGTAGGGCAGGTCAGTACTGCCCCCACCGAGACCATAAGTAGCATGAGGTCTACTTCTGTGTGTTGCCGACAGGGGTAACGACGTTTTCGTTCCAGTCGTAAGAACGTGTCTCGCTACCTTTCTTGATGGTGACCTCCATGCATTTTTGGAGTCCGTCGCCTACATAACCCGCCGCCCGATCCGTATCAAAGAAACCGATCGATGCAGTGAAATCATTAGGAACTATGCCGTTACTACTGCAACCCGGAATGTTGGCTTGCTTAAACAAGACGCTATAATTTCCGGGCTGCTGAAATACTAACAGTAGACCCTCCGGATTGTGCTCTTGTTCAACGGCGACCATCTTGTCGAGCGGGGCCAGCCATATAGAGTAAGCGACCTCGTACACGAAGAAAGCAATGGCTGCCACAAGAAAAGCGACAAGAGTGACATCAGCCACCGTTCGCCAGGTAATCCGCAACATTTCATCCCCTCTCCCCATCCGCCCCTGTGAGCCCAAAAGACTTGGTGTGGCGCATGGATAGAGCGCACAAGATGAGACTTCGGCCCTCAATAAGAAACGAAGCCTCATCTTGTTTGCCTGCTTGTCAAAAAAACATCCCAAATCGGGATTAGAAGAAACAATACCACACAAAGAGGTATCTGTCTACATGGCGGAGGGTTGCGAACGAAGCTAGAGGTGGGTTGTTAGATCATGGCTAGTAGTGATGAGAAACGAGTTGATAAATTCTTGAATGAATACGACAAGCAGACGGAGGAGAAAAGAAATGGAGTAGGCAGTGGCTGGGGTTCTCACCTATGCCACTTGCCATACTCATTCGTCGGGCTGGCCGTGACGCTCAGTCTTATACCGGTATCGCGACTGGCACCCAGACCTTGCCGCTACCGACTGCGTCACACCATGATCCGTGCAGCCAATAGCCGCCTTGTTTCTGTTCGTAGGGGCGCAGCTCGTCCCAAGTCAGCATAGGTTCACCGCCGGTCACGTTCCGGATGTGTTCATGGTATTGGTCATGCGGATGTGCCGGATTGTTCCAGTTGACCTGGAACCCGCACCAGCAGATTTCACCGCGTTTTCCCATATTGGGCCCTCGGTGCACCACGATGGGGTAGGTTTGGACATCGCTCATGATTGCTCCTGTTAGTCCTTGTTCTTACGCCATTCGACGTCTTCGGGATGGCCGGTATCTTTATTACCGCCATAACGCAGCGGCACCTCATTAAAGTCTACGCTTCCGTCCGGACGCTCGGCGTCCTTCATTGCGTAGTATTCACCCATGCCCATTATGCGCTCCTTGTCTGCTTGTCAGTTGCATACCCAGTCTTTCGACTGGAGTATAATCTGTACTATAACAATCAAACATTGTGGGAGGCAAGCACAAGCAATACAAAACTTTGTTTTCTTTTGGTGTAATAACGTCAAGATATTTAAATGCAATCATCGCTCCTCCCATTCTACACCACCCACCTGTTGACAACCTTAGACAACCTTATGCTTTACGTGGTGATTAGCAGTCAAAAGACGAAAAAGAAAATAACGAAA
>Ga0335070_10001094_pt1 | contig 30945 bp, 27 predicted proteins | sample Lox_Sample_13_FD_206722 | JGI IMG/M metagenome (GOLD analysis project Ga0335070, IMG submission 206722) | Soil microbial communities from Loxahatchee National Wildlife Refuge, Florida, United States - Lox_Sample_1.3 | ecosystem: Environmental > Terrestrial > Soil > Wetlands | place: USA...
TTTCACTGCGCATGGCGTTTGCGGTTTGTAAAGCGCGATACTGGGACTCATTGGTTACATTTGATCGGGTGAAGGGCTTGATTGTTCCGGATTGAGCAGACAGGAATCCGGCCACGGTTCTCAAACACGAAGTCGCAGTCATGGTGTTGCAGTTGCCGCTCACATCACATGTGTACCAAGTGCTGACGCCATCGTACCTGTAGATTTGAGCCCCGGTAGTGGGATTGAAAAATCCAACATTGGGGTCGCTGCTTATGTCGTATCCCCCAATGTTATATAGAGTTGGCGTCCCATTACAGGACAGGGTGTCCTGGATTTCATTCATCTGGCCATCCGTAAAGTAGATCGCGACTCTGGTTACATTTTGTCCCGTAAGTATCGGTATGGTACCGATCTCGTTATCGGCGAGCGCGAGGGGTGGTCCAACGCTCGCAACATATGTACCACCAGTCCCAAACGTGCCGCCCGTGAAGCTCAGGCCGGCGACCGCGGTATTAATAGGCGACTGAAAGTTGGTGGACATGTGGAAATCCACCCTTGCATTGGAGGCGTAGCTGACCATCGCGAGATCATCTCTCGAATCATCCCAGTCATTGACGAAAGGCGGGACCGCGGCCTTGAGCGCAGTTCCTCCTCCATTGCCGTTCATCGAGCCGGAGCGGTCCAAGACAAGTGACATGACCAACTTCCCTCGTGTGGCTGTGGCGGTGTCGGAGACATGCCAGAACTGAAAGAAGTGCTGCGCGAAGAAAGTGGGCACGTTGGCTGATGCTGTGACACTGACCTGCTGGTCACCATAACCATCCGTGGGGAAGGTAATGGTTGGAATCGGCGGATTGGGCCCGTAGTTCGCATTAAATATATGGGTGGCCAGTGTGGTCGCGGTGTCCTGCCCCTGGGGCAAGGCCTTCATGCCGGTAAGACAGGCGGCGTCCACTGCTTTCGACAGCTTGGCTTTGGTGATGTAGGCCATGCCCCCGTCAACGGCCAATCCCACGAACAAAATGAGAATCAACAATCCAACGGCGAGCATTACTATGATCTGACCCCGGTCCTCTTGTGCGGCGCGCATAGTGTTCCTTCCCTAGTAATAGGCCGCGTCGTAGAGCTGCGACGGAAGTACGGTGGCGTTCTTTAACAGCGCGCCTATGGGCGTGACCGTGCTAAACGTGTAATAGATTTCCGTTATGTACAGAGTCTGGCTCGACTGCAGTGCAGCCGCGGCTTCGGTCGGCAGCGTGGCTGTCCCGCATGTTGACGGCGGCGGGAAGCAGCCGATCTGGCTGGTAATCCCTGTGCAATTGCCCTGGGTTGCCTGGCCGGTGACGGTATACGTGCTACCACCTTGGGCCGAAGTCGTGTCGAGGACAGAGGTGGTGATCACGCACCCCTTTGTGCTCAAGCTCAGATTGGTTCCAGCGTCGGTGACCACGGTCTGCGCCGTTTGCACAAGGCTGGTTCCCCGCGACGACATGCTGGAGCCTTCCGCTGTCAGGTTCTTCATGACCTGAACGTAGTAAATGGCCCGGGAAAAATCGATGGCCCCGAAAACCAGAGTCAACAGCACCAGGGCAGACAGAGCCAGCTCTACCAGCGCCTGACCGGATTCGTCCGAGGGAGTCTGTTTCCATGGCGTCGTCATAAGCTTTGCCTCCTCAGGTTTGGCCAGGTGGGAAGGGCTCGTTCTTAAAGCTGGCGCTGGCTGTGATGGTGTAGCTGCCATTTTGAAAGAATGGGGCCAGCAAAGGCGTGATGAACTGGTAGTTGTAAGTGGTCGTGATGGTCACGGTGTCCCCGGGGCCGCCGCCGCTTCCGCATCCTCCCACCGTGCTGCATACGGTTGTGTTGGAACTCGTAGCAAGGCCAAGCGAGAAATCTTGAGCAGTCTGCAGAATGGATGCGTAGCGGTTCTTGCCCGTTATGTTTTGCCCTGTAATGGCGTATCTTCCGGCCTCCCGGACGGCATGCTGCAGGGTAAGCTTCACATAGAAGAAGAATGAGAAATCGATGACCGCGAACACCAGGAGCAGAAAAAGGATGGCCGAAATGGCGAACTCCACCAGAGTCTGGCCGGAGTTTGCTTTCAGCCTGGTTTTCCAATTTGTTGATCGTTTCATCACTGCCTCCGCTTGATGGCGTCCGACAGACGCGCACGCATCAAAGGGATGGGCACGACATTCTCGCCCCGGCCCCCTATTCGTCTCTGCTGCTGCGTCTCCCGTAATGCACATGAGGCACCTTTGAAGCAAGTTCTCCATGCACGCATCTTGTGACCTGCAACGCTCAATGCCGGAGCAAGCCGGTAACAGGACGCGCTTATTCCTCGATACGCAGCTCATCGCCGACCGAGGTCGAGGTCTGGGCAATCACCCCCACGGGCAACTCCAGAACGCAGCTCGCCCTCCAGTGCAGTCCGCTGACTCGATAGGGCGCCAGCGCCGGCTGCACGTGGATGACGTGCCAGTGCTTGTCCACGAACACCACGTCAATGGCAAAGCGCATGGCGATGGTATGCACTGCCTGCGAGGGGATGATGAGCAGACCGGCGCCGGAGTCGAGGCGGGTCTTGCCTAGCAGACCCGCCATCCGGCTCCAGCTCGTATCGGCCACACCAATTCGCTCGCCCAGCAGCGTATTCCTGGTCGCGTTGAATACCCGAACCGTTTGCATCGCCGTGCGGCAGCAACCGACAGGTGTTCTAGGGCTTGGTGGAGGCCATGCGTTTGCGCCTGGCGATGATAATGGTCAGTAAGACTACGGCCAAGATACCTGCGACGATGCGAATCATTAATACGTTGTCCATAAGTGAAAGCTCCTGTGTTAGTTAACGTGCCAAATTCTTGAAAGCGTCGATGAGGCTGAGGCCCGATGGCCCCAGAATCACAACGAACATTGCCGGAAAGATGAACAGTACCAGCGGGAACACCATCTTGATCGTGGTCTTGGCGGCCTTCTCCTCCGCTTCCATCAGTCGCTTGCTGCGCAGTGAGTCAGCAAATTGACCCAGCGAGCTCGCGATCGGAGTCCCCAGCCGCTCGCTCTGCGTGAGCATGCTGGAGAACTGGCGCACGGTGTCCAGATCAACGCGGTCGGCCATGTTGCGCCAGGCATCCACCCGCGGCTGGCCCATCCGTTGCTCGCGGGCGATGATCAACAGCTCGTCGCTCAATTCCGGCGAGGAAAACTCCAAATCCTTGGCCACCCTGAGCATGGCCTGGTCCATGCCCAGGCCCGCTTCCATACACATCACCAGCAGGTCCATGGCATCGGCCAGGGCAAGCGCGATCGCCCGTTTTCGTCGGGCAATGGTGCGCATGAGATACAGGTCCGGGGCGAAAAAGCCGACTGCCGCCAGCACCAGGCCGAAGGGCAGCATGTTGTCCCTGCCGGTAAATGTCGCCAGCAACACCCCCAATACCGGGCATAACAGTTTCGCGTTGAGAAATGTGTCGATGTCCCGCGGCTCACGGTACCCGGCAAGGCCTAGCCGGTAGGCCAGGTCCTCCTCGCCCTTGCTGCGCAGCAGCCGCCGGAAGGGCAGTAGCGGCCGTGTCACATACGTCAAAACGTCCCTGAACCCATGGCTGTTACGCGGCGGCTGAACCGGTGCCACCTCGGCCAGCCGGGCTTCCACCGCCGACTGCTCGCCCATGATGGCAACGACGATCAGCGCGGTGGCGGCGAACACCGCCACGGCAACGCAGATCGCAATCAGCAGCACGCTCATGTCAAACCCTTATGTCGATGATCCGCCGAATGAAGATGACGCCCACCGTCATGGCAGCCAGCGCCCCGTAAACCATCTTCCGTCCCAGCTCGCTTTCCATCATCGGCCGCGAGTAGCCAGGACTAATCACGTTCAGCACGACAAACAACACAAAAGGCAACGCCACCAGGATCACACCGGTCAGCCGGCCCTGCGCTGTGTACACGCGCACTTTCTGTGCCAGTTGCACGCGCGCCCGCAACACCGCGGCAATCTTTTCCAGCAGTTCCACCAGGTTGCCACCCGTCTCTTTCTGCACCAGGATCGCCGTGATCATAAAGCGCAAGTCCGGAACCGGGAAGCGTTGTGCCAGGTTCGTCAGCGCCTCTTGAAACGGCAAACCATAATTCATCTCATCGGCGGTGCGGCGGAACTCCGGTCCCAGCGGATCGGATACTTCGTCGGCCACCATCACGAAAGAACTGGGCAGCGAGTAGCCGGCCTGCAGGGCGCGCGCCATCAAATCGACCGCCTGCGGCAGCATCACCGTGAGCCGGTGCATGCGCACCGAGCGTTTGTATCGCGCCCAGGCATATGGCACGAACCCCAACAGCAGCCCCATCAGCCATCCGGGAAGGCCAACGGGAATCCACCAGTTGCCCATCGCTGCGCCCGCGATGGCGGCCACCACGGTGTAGAAGAAGAAGCGGCCGACCGTCCACGGCAGCTTCGCTTGCTCCAGCATCATTCGCAGTTGGTGGGCGACTTGATTGTTGCGCAGGAGCTGGTCGACGACAGCGATTCGGCTGAACGTGACCTTCCGTACGATGTCCTCTTCCTGGTCAGCCGTGGTGCGGCGGCTCAAACTGGCCAGCCGTTCGCGGGTCCGCTTGTCGGCTTCCGAGGGCTGGGTGACATAGGCCACGGTAGCGAATACCACCGCCAGCACGATCACGAAAATGGTGAGGATTGACATCCATCCACCCCGGCCTACACCTCGACGGAATGTTCGAAGACGCTCGGCGGAATCACGATGCCGGAGGTCTTCAACTTCTCAGCGAATTTCGGGGCCACCCCGGTGGCGCGGAACCGTCCCAGCACGTTTCCACCGGCGTCAATCCCCAGTTTGTCGAAGACGAAAATGTCCTGCATGGCAACCACATCGCCCGTCATGCCGGTGATCTCAGTGAGATGTGTGATGTGCCGCTTGCCATCGCTCATGCGGGAGATTTGCACCACGATCGCCACCGCCGAGGCGATCTGCTGCCGCACCGCGACCTCCGGCAGGTTCAGGTTCGCCATCAGCGCCATGGTCTCCAGCCGGGCAATCGCATCCCGCGGACTGTTGGCGTGAATGGTGGTCAGCGACCCGTCGTGCCCGGTGTTCATGGCCTGCAGCATGTCCAGGGCTTCTTCTCCGCGGACTTCGCCGACGATGATTCGATCGGGACGCATGCGCAACGCGTTAATCACCAGTTCGCGTTGACGGACCGCGCCTTTGCCTTCAATGTTGGGCGGCCGGCACTCCAGACGCACCACATGCTCCTGCCGCATCTGCAACTCGGCCGCGTCTTCAATGGTCACCACCCGCTCGTCGGCCCCGATATAGCCGCTGAGCACGTTGAGGAAAGTCGTTTTGCCGGTGCCGGTGCCGCCCGAGATCATCATATTGAGCTTGGCGCGCACGGCGCCCTTCAGCACGTCGAAGATCGGCCCAGTCACCGTGCGGTTGGCGATCAGTTGCTCGGCGCCGATGGGGATCCTCCCAAAACGGCGGATCGACAGGATCGGCCCGTCCACGGCCAACGGCGGGATGATGACGTTTACGCGCGCTCCGTCGGGGAGCCGCGCATCGCACATGGGCGAGGATTCGTCCACTCGCCGCCCCACGTTGGAGACGATCTTGTCGATGATGTGACGCAGATGGGGCTCGTCCTTGAAGATGACGTTGGTTTTCTCCAGCACCCCGCCGCGCTCGACGTACACATGGCGGGCAGTGTTGACCAGGATGTCGTTGATGGTCGGGTCTTGCAGCAGCGGCTCCAGCGGCCCCAGGCCAAAGACTTCGTGCAGCACTTCCCGGGAGAGCCGTTCGCGCTCGGTGGCGCTCAGCGGAGTATCCAGGTTCCCCACCAGCTCGTGGATCACGTCCTGCACTTGCACCCGGGCCTTGACGTCCTCCAGGCTGGTCAGTCTCTCCAGGTCAATGCGGCTCAGCAACTCGCGATGCAGGGTGGTCTTGAGCTCCTGGTAAACCTTGGTGCTGATACCGATGCTCCGCCCTGCTGTCCAACCGCCTCCGAGCCGCGTATCCAGAGTGAAGCTCCTGCCATTCGCCATGGTCGGTCCCTATGCTTACGAGCGGAACAGATTCAGCCATCCACTCGCACTTTTCGTCTTACCGGCCTCCGCCGGTTCCTCGCCCACCAGACGGTCCGCCCATTGGTCGAAGGCCAGGGAAAGTTTCGCGTTACGGTCGAGCGAGACGGGTGTGCCGGCGTTGATCGCGCGCGCAATCTCGCTGTAGTTGTTGGGAATCTTCACCGCGATTGGCCGCTGCAGCGCAGCCTCAATCTCCTCATCGCTCAGCATGCTGTTCCGGGCCTGGCGGTTCAGAACGATGTCGATGCAGTCCTCCGGATAATGCCGGCCCACCAGATACTGGGTGGTGCGCACCGCATTGCGGATGGGCGGCAGCTCGGGGGTGATCACAATGGCAATCTGGTCCGACTGCCGGATCGCGGCACACGTGTCCTCGGTCATACCGGGAGGGCAGTCGATCAGGATGAACTGGTAGCTGTCGGCGAGGAATGCCAGCGTGTGTTCGATGGCCTCCGGCGAGGGATGCGGATAATTGTCGATGACCTCGGGCGAATCCAGCACATGCAGCCCGGAATCGTGCTGCAGGATGTAGCCCTGCAAGAGTTCACTATCCAGCCGGTCGGTGTTGTTCACCAGTTCGTAAAAACTGTACTGGTGGCGGCGGCTCAGTCCGAGGTAGAGCGAGATGTCGCCCAGCGCCGGGTGCTGGTCAATCAGCAGGCATTTTTGGTGGTGCCGATTGACCAGATGCAGCCCGAGGTGCAGTGTCAGGGAGGTGACGCCACTGCCGCCCTTGGCCCCCACCAAGGTGACAACCCGCGCCGTGGTGGAGTGGTCCTCCTTGATGTGCCGTTTCGCTGTCACATGCGCCAGGGCACTCGAGACCCGCTCGGAATCGAACGGCTTCACCAGATAGCCCGTGCAGCCTGCGTGCATGGCGGCAATGATGGTGTCCGTACTCGAGTTACTCGAAGCAGCCATCAAGTTGATGGTGTTGTCGCAGTTGTCGCGCAGGTGTTCGGCCAGGCGGCAGCACGGCTCCACGCCATCATCAAAATCGATGACGCATACCCGGTACTGGAAAGGTTCCAGTATGCGCATCACTTCCCGCGGCACGATGCGCCGGTCCACGTTGTCCACCACGTGCGCACCCGGGGTCTGTGCCACCATCACTTCGAGGGTCGCCCGCGAGCCTGGGTCCATGCTGATGCACAGCACCCCCAACCGGAGCTTGGCCGCGCCGGAACTTTCGATGGTTACTCTGCTTACGGTCATCGTCATGGTGCACCCGGCTTTTTGGCGGGATAGGGCAAACCCTTGTCAAACTCGCCGTTGTTGAGGTTACGCACCGGCATATCGATCTTCGGGGCCGGCGTGGAAACCGGTTCCACAATGGGATCCACGATGCTGGGCGTCACCAGCACCAGCAGTTCGTTGTTCGTGCGATTCACGTTTCTCGACTTGAAGAGTTCTCCCAGGATGGGTATGTCACCAATCCCGGGAATCTTGTTGAGTTGCACGATCGCCCGTTCGTCCAGCAGTCCGGCGATGCCGAACGTCTGGCCATTCTTCAGTTCGATCTCCGTCTCCGCCCGGCGCGTCTGGATGGCCGGCATGGTGTAGCCGGAAATGGTCACCGTATTCGTGTAGTCCAGCGAACTCACCTCCGGCATGACCTTCAACCGAATCGTGTCGTTGTCCTCAATGGTGCCGACAAACTCCAGCTTCACCCCGTACGGTCGGAACTGTATGGTGATCGCTCCGTAGCCTCCTGCCCCGCCGACGCCCTGCACCACAGGGTAGGGAAACTCGCCCCCGGCCAGGAAGTGGGCGGGCTGGCCGCTGAGGGCCATCAGGTTCGGCTCCGCCAAAATCTGCAGCACCTGGTTCTGTTGCAGCATTTTGATGGTTGCTCCGAGGTTGATGTCCGGCCGGAACAGGAAAATGTTCAGCAGGTCCGAGATGGTGAACTGGGTGAGTCCGCCCAGCATGCCGCCTGAGTTCTGCGTCTGGGTGTTGATCGATTGGGCGCCAAACTGCTGCGTCGAAATAGTTCCGATGGTATTGGTTGCACCCGTGCTGAAAAGGTTGATCCCGAACGCGCTCAGCTTGCCGCGGTCGGCTTCCGCGAACCGCACCTTCAGCATGATTTGCCGCTGTTTTGGCGGCGCTGCAATCTGCAACCCGTTGACCACTTCCTTGGAGAAGTTCGTGGCCATTTTTAGCATCTGGTCGGCCACCGCGGTGGAGGGTGCTGTGCCTACCAGGATCACCTTGTCTTGTTGTGACTGGGCCTCAACCTCGATGCCGGGATAGGATTGCTCCAAGGCGTTGCGCAGCGAAGTGACATCCAGGTCAGCGAAGACATCCATCATCTGGTTACGGCCGGTTTCTTCCCACAGCACGAGGCTGCTGCCTCCGGTCTGTTTGGCCGTCAGCACCACCTCGGTGGGCGAGGTCATCACCGATTCGATCACCGCTGGATTCCCCGTCAGGATGCGCTTCACCCGGGCCGTGGTCCGGACCACCAGCGAGTGGCCCACCACAATGTGAATCACCCCCGGCTCCTGCTCGGCTGCCTGGGAGGGAGCCGGTGCTGCCTGCATCGCCGGGGCCGCTGGCGGCGCCGTTGCCGGCTGCTGTGCCCCGGCACTGCCGGCCAATCCACCCAGCAGTCCCAGCAGCATCGTGCCGATGATTCTCCCAATCCGGTCTTGGCAGCTCCGTCTCTGTGGTTTCACGGGATGCTCCATTTTTCTAGCCCTAGAACTTCGCTACGCTCTTTTTCTGTCCATCAAAAACTTCCACTTCATACGCCACAGGACCGGAGGCGGTGACCACCTTCCGCGGTTTCCCCGTGGAGGCGGGCGGACTCGCCTTGCCCTGCAACTCCCGTATCACCACCGGGCGGTGCTCCGCCTGTTCCTGGTCGGCGGCGTTTCGAAGTACAAACTGCACCGTCCCCTGATTGCTGGCCAGCATGAGCTTCTGCGCGTCGTCCGGCGTCATCAGCAGCGTCACCACCTTCACGTTCTGCGGCTTGCCCGAGGGATCGGGCTGCAGCCGTTCCCCGGTGCTCAGCACCTCGATGTTTTGCAGCACGGTAGTGGTCATCGGTTCGGTGCCGGCCTCCGCACGGAACGTGACCAGCACATCCACATGGCTGCCGGGAAACAGGAACCCAGAAACGTTGTTGAGTTCGTTGGTCACCACCGCCACCGCCCGCATGCCGTCAGGAATCTTCGCCGTCAGGCCGATGGCCGCGCCCGGCCCCGCCAGCAGCGATTCGCGGATGGGTTCCTTCACTGGAATGGGATACAGCAGGATCCTGCCCACCACTTGCTCGGGCTTGGTGATGGCGCCGTCGAGCGGAAGATTGGAGGGCCATTCCACCAGCACCAGTTGTTCTGCGGTCAGTTGCGTGCCCGCTTCCAGCGGCCGGGAACTGGCCACAATCCGCAATGCCGGCGGGCGCGCGAGCTGGTGCTTGATGCGGGCGTACAACAGATATGTCGCTGCCAGGGATACAACCAATGCCATGACGAGTGCGATTGCAAGCCGTCGGTTTTTCGTAGGTCACCTCCACGTTGCCGTAACGAAGGTGTAGAGGGTTCCCACGGCAATGGCCAGGCCATACGGCATTCGCAGGGCAGCCGGATTGTCGAGGTTGAGTTCAGGGTGGGCCTGCAGCCCGCCCCAGGCGTGAAACTTCACGACCGTGCCGACGTTTCCCAGCGTCGAGCGCATCTGTCCGCGATAGCCGGCATAGACCAGCGCCAGCACGCCCCCCGCGATCGCCGTGGCCAGCAGCATGGTGACCGCGTCGCGCGGCCCCAGCAGCGCGCCCAGCCCCGCCATCAACTTCAGGTCCCCGCCCCCCATCGCCCGGACCGCATAGAAAACAAAAATGATGCCGCCCACCAGCAGGCACCCCGCCACCGCTGTCCACATTCCACTCCGGCCGAATAAATAGGAGCGCAGCAGCACTCCGGCCACTATGGTCGGGTACGTAAGCCAGTTCGGGATACGGTGCTGCTGCACATCCATAACGGCTGCGGCCACCGCCACCGCCAACGCGTCGAAAAGGAGAAACAAATCAGGGTTCATGGACGTTGTCCGTGAATGGTCAATCCGAAAAATCGGCCGCTTGTTTGCGACATCGGGTTGGTGACGCTCGACCTCCTGGCGTCCCCGTGACCCGTCTGCGTGCAAAAGCTGTTGCTATGTCAGCTTGCCGCCGATGTTGTTGAACTCGCCACTGATCGAGTTAGCCAGTGACCCCATTGCAGCGATACAGGCAACGGCAATCAGCGCAGCAATCAGCGCGTACTCAATCAGGTCCTGACCAGATTCTTCTTGGTGGAGCTTCTTCAACAGTTCAATCACTTCTTTCCCTTCCTTTCCCCGAAAATTACCAGGTGTCTCTGCCGGATCGTGGAGGAGGACAACGCCTGGGCGGTTGATTCCTCCCATCCAGGCGTCCCGTTTATGTCAGCTTGCCGCCGATATTGTTGAACTCCGTGCCGATTTTGTTCGCGAGGCCGCTCATGGCGGTAATGCAAGCCACAGCGATCAGTGCCGCAATGAGCGCGTACTCGATCAGGTCCTGGCCCGACTCTTCCTTGTGGAGGTTTTTCAACAGCGCTAGCATGGTTTTCCTTCCTTTCCGAGATTACTGTCCATTTATCGGCTAAAGTCGCGCTGCCCAGTAATGCCGTAAGCCGCAAGCCAGGCTGCGCGTCCCGCCTCCATCCTGCGGAACAGCACTCTGGACATTGCAAATGCGATACCACCAACCGGATGCTGGGCGGCGGTGGTGTTGCGGATTGCAACATCCTGTGTTATCAATCAACTACAAACCACAGCGGCTGCATCTTGGTAGTTGGCATGTCCATGGCCCCCAGGCTTGTCTCCAAGGGGAAAACCAGAACGCAATGAGATGGGCTCATTAGGTGCAAATTTTTGCATAGTTCATTGTGCGTGTGGATTCTAACCCTCCCCCACGGGCCCACATCGTCCTTGGAAGCTGGCACCTCAGTTGCATTTCAAGAATGCAAGTCTCGTTCTGCGCAGCCGACGGGTGGAACCACCCTCGGCCGAGCTCATACCGCAAGCGGGTGCGAGGCAATCCTTGCGGAATTAGCGCCGATATATTCCTGACGGAGACTCTGGGAGGGTGGAAACCTATGGCCACGACAGCGACAGTCACTCAACCTCTGGCCCGCTCTCGCGCCGCCGATGGCGGTGCACAAGCCGTCGTTCTTACTCTCCTTTACTCACTGCCCGCGCTCTGGTCGTTGCGCTCGTTCAGCACGGTCTTGGATAACGACGTTTGGTGGCATCTGGCCGCCGGCAAGTGGATCTTGCAACACTCCGCCGTTCCCCGCACCGATCCCTTTTCCGCCTATGGTGCGGATAAGTGGTGGGCGGCCTACAGTTGGGGATTTGAACTTCCGGCTGCCTGGCTCTTCACGCACTTTGGGTTAATAGGACTGTTGTTCCTGCATGGCTTGCTGGTCACAACAGTCATAGTGGCCGTCCACCGACTGATTGTCGCCATCGTCCCCGACTTCACGTTGTCTGTGTTATTGACCCTTGCCGCTGCGGTTGCCATGAACGGCCTCTTCACTCCGCGGCCATGGCTACTGACTATCCTGTTTTTCGTGGTGGAACTGCACCTCGTATTACAGGTAAGAGAGTCTGGCAATTATCGCCGCCTATTATGGCTGCCGCTGATCTTTTGCGCCTGGGCCAATGTGCACGCGCAATTCGTTTACGGTTTGTTCCTGTTGTTTCTCGCTGCGGCCGAGGCTTGGTGGCTCATCTGGAAGTCCTCGGCCGACCCTGTCAAGCGTAAGGCGCGGGCCTGGTGGACGCTTACAGCTCTTTCTTGCCTGGCGGCCACACTGGTCAATCCTTACTTTGCCGGGATCTACAAGGTTGCTTATCAGTTGGGAACCCAGCCCCGCGTGCTGAATCTCATCAGCGAACTGGGGCCGGTACTCTTTCGATCTTTCTCGGATTATTTGCTGCTGGTGATTGGACTGCTCGCGGTGGCAACCCTTGCCTGGCGCCGCGACACGCAGCCATTTCCCTGGGTGCTGCTGCTATGGGCCACGCTTTGTTCCTTCCGCAGCCGGCGCGACATTTGGATGCTGGCGGTGGTGGGCGCGGCGACCATCGCCGCCGGTCTAAGAGAGCATGCCACAGTCAAGTTCCAGCACTCGAAATTGCAGTCGTGCTTCATCACAATTGGTGTTGTTCTCGTCACCGTCGCCAGTTGCTGGATAGCCGGCGTATCGTCCGTAAGGCTGGAAACCGAGAGCGCTTCCAAGTTCCCCGCTGCGGCGGTTGACTTTATTAAGCAGAAGCGGCTTCCGGGACCTCTGTTCAATGATTATAACTGGGGCGGGTACCTGATCTGGAGTCTTCCGGAATTGCCGGTCTCGATGGACGGCCGCGCTGCTCTGCACGGCACTCCCCGCATCGAGCGCTCTGTCGACACCTGGGACGCTAAGCACGACTGGAATTCGGATCTGGAGCTGCAAAACGCGCAACTCATAATTGGTTCGCTTGACGCGCCATTGTGCGCAGTGCTCCGCGGAGATGCGCGCTACGAGCTGGCATATGAGGACAAGATCGCGTCGGTCTTTGTGAGGCGAAGCCCACGCTAGCGGAAGATCAGCGGAGCCTTGATCCAGAGAAGCTCCAGCGTCACAGTCAGACAAATACCTCAGCCCCGCAATACTCCCAGCACCTACTCTTTGGACGGTCGCGCCCGCAGCCTGCCTGCCGCAATTATGGGACTGCGCAGAGGTGGAGCGGACTGAGGGATAGCTGGGTATCGTCGGTAGTCGCGCTCCAGAACCTTCGGTCGGGAAACGCTGCGCATAACGCTGTGTCCTTCTCGGCGCCTTTCGACCGCGCCCATACGATCTTCTGCGAAGCAAACTCCGCCCCATTGTGCACCAGCTCATTTCCGGGATAGTGCCGTTCGAGATCGTAGGACACGAGCACCAGCTGCTTCCCTGGCTGATCGGCCAGCTTCCCGGCGATCATCGTTCGCTGGTCGGGGAAGTGAAACTTCGTATTCACCACCGCGCTGCCAGTCTGCCCGGTCAGCGATACGGCGACCACCGTCAAGCACACCGCGACCACGAACGCACGTTCGCCGAGCGCCTTTTGCTCCCACAAATACCGCAGGCCCTCAGTCGCAAAAATGTACGTCGCGACCGTGGCGGGTGCAGCATAATGCGGCAGAGAATAGACGCACAGTGCAAGCGCGATAGTCGTGGAAAGAACAACTAACACCACAATGCGCAGATGAGGGCGTATTACGCATGAAATAAGCCCGATCAATACCGGTAACGACAAGGCTGGTCCAACGTAGAAGAACCAGTCTGTTGCCAGCCGTCCGCTTTCCACGCTCAAGAACCCGGACATGCTTTTCAAGTTCGAATGTCCGTATTCTTGTTCGGTGACTTGGTAAAACTTGTCAAATACCGGATCCTGCAACTTCAACCCAGAGTTCGCTTTCTGCCCCAGAAAGTAGGGGAGCGGCCAGTAGGTCCGGTAATTGAGTTCATACGGCATGAGCAGTGCACTCCCCGTGGTGGTGCGATTGTAATAACCCATTGCCAGCAGTCCCATCACGCCGATCAGGACGACCGGTAGCATCCCTTGCAGCAATGCCGGACCGCGCAGGCCGCCTTTCACAGTGTGATAGGCGAAGTACGCCATCAGCGGCATCGAGAGAGCTAGTCCTTCATACGGGCGCGACGTTGCCAGTATCAGCAGACCCGCCCCGAAGGTGCAGGACAACAGCACGCGCTGGCGCACTGACTGCTCCGGCTGAAACAGCCGTACCACCGCACCGAGAGCGACCGCACCTCCCAGCGCCGCCACCGATCCTCCCCAATAGGAATTCATCCAGTAGCTGAACAGCGCCAAGCGAAACACCGCGAGCACACCGCCCAGCAGGGCCCAGCCCGGAGGCACAAAAGCCTGCAGCGCCCAGCAGATCGTGCCGCACAGCAGGGCGGTGCTCAGATACACTCCGATCCAAGGCTGATGGAACACCACCTGCCCAAACGCCAGCACCAGGCCCTGCGCCACGGGATACTTCGAGTGATAGCTCGGCAGCACATTCACGTGGAATGTTTCGAAATGCTGCCACGATGGCGGCGTAGGGTTCGCGAGCCTGCCATGGGAGAATGTGTCCGCCATCAGCAGGTAGCTGTATTCGTCATTGATGCGCGGCTGTGGAATTCCCACTACCGGCAGAAGCAGCCCCCGGGCCAGCAGTGCAAGCGCCGCCACCAGGCACACCCCACGAAGGTTCCGGGCTAAAATCCATGCCAGCCATTGCGGACGGAAACTCCATCGCCGGCCAAACCGCGTAAATAGATAAGCCCCGGCGAAGGTGGACAGCAGTAGGCAGCCTTCCACCAGCATCATTCTCAGACCATGGATGGGTTCGTAGTTCAAGCTACCCTAGTTCTGGACGTCATGGTTTCGCGTCTTGTGCTTCCAGCGATTCTGCATCCTGCCGGCACTGCGGCCGTCGCTTCCGTCCATACCAAACTCCCAGCCTTCACCGCTGGCTCCCCCCTCCGCTTCCCGGGTGAAGCGGTCCGGCCCCACCAGAACATATCGGCAGACGAAGCTCTCCAATTCACGGACGTTGCCCGCCCACGGGTGCGTCCGGGCGCGCGCCAGCAGTTCGCTGGGGAACGGTGTGTCGGCAACACCAAGCTGCGCGGTGTACCGGCGCCGCAAATACTCTGAGATCTCCGGCAGGTCTTCGATCCGGTTTCTCAGGGGAGGAATGTTGAGCGTCACCACCACCAGACGGTCAAACAACTCCCGCAGAAAGTGGCCGAGTTTCATCTCACGTCGCAAGTCCCGCGTGCTGCCACATATGATGCGTTTGCTGTCCCGGCGCTGCCGCGGCTCCCCGTCTTGGTATCCTGCAATGTCAGCCAGCACATGCGATAGTTGCCGCTGCAACTCCTGGCGGAGGTCGCCTACTTCGTTGAGATAGATCGTTCCTCGCATACCGCACCCCGGGCTACCCCGCGCGCTGACTCTCGGCTCCGCGGCCGCAAACAGATCCAGACACGCCGTCGGCCCCGACATCGTCGCGCAGTTGACGCGTACATATGGGCCGTCCACCCAGGGAGAGTGCACGTGGATATACCGTGACAAGACGCCTTTCCCGACACCGACCTCCCCCTGCAGCAGAATCGGCACGGTGGTACTGCAGATTCGCTCCAACTTGAGCCTGATGTCCCGCATCACTGCCGATTTCCCGAAGAGCACATCGTCCGGCGGCAGGCCAAAGCTGGTCGGCCTGTCTTCATACTGAGATGGGTTCGACATGTTTCCGAACTAATGGCCTGCAACTTACAGGCCATCTTCGTTTCGCTCTCTCGCCGTCTGCGCCGGCGAGTATTTTTGGTCCAATTTGAAACCCGCGCGACCTCCGAGCCCCCAAAAGAGTGCAAAGGATTTCATCCTTTGAGCCCTCGCGCCGGATCGTCCTGTGCCCAGCCGGATCCTACGTTTCGGCCTGGCCGGCTAGCGTAACTACGAAGAATTATGGGAAGTGACGGTTACCGTGTCGCAAGTTGCTCTAGTCCCTGGCCGCGAATCCAAGGCCGCGATTAGCCGTACCTGACCGCCCGCGTACGACGTCAACCAACCTATGCCAGGTGGATTGCTCTGGCTTCGTACAGAATCGAGCAAGCCCCATAGCTCATGTATCGCTCGCTCTTGCCGATGATCTATGGCGGAAGCCGAAGCACTGGCCTGTGTGCTGGTCAACGACTGCAGGCGGAACGGAAGGTAATAGTCGATCGCGCGGTGACAATTCGCAGGAGTACTGGTGAGTAAGACTGCTCAGTACGGGAGTCTCTGAGACCAAAGTCATGATTCGAGCAGGAACTTACCACACTTTTATGCCAATTCAGATAACCAATTCTATAAGGCCCTCCAGTTACTATGGTGGAGTGCCCACACTTATGGATGTGTAAACCATTTCTCAGCCATGCTGACCATTACTTCTACTCCGGCAAGAATACTGTTGCCGCTGGATATTCTTGCGGTACCAATGAAAGCAGAATGGAGAAGTCTGGTCGCCCAATCCCCTGGGAGGGTGTCGGTGGCCCAGGCCTCCGATCGCGCACCAGTTCACTCCCCAGACAGCCGCGTGCAGTTGACCTTCTGCTGCTTGACGGTTAGAAGCGAGGCATACAACTGTGCCGAAATGGGCCCTGGTAGTAGTTGACAGCGATGTGCGAATTTCGAGTTATATTCGCACGATTGTGGACGACGGACACCGCGAAATAATCACCTGCGATACGGGAGAGCATGCCCTCGAATACCTCCGTGCAAGTTCACCCCCGAAGGTGGTCTTGCTGTCGAGCCAGCTCCCCGATACCGACTGCGTCACTCTGATCTGGAAAATTCGTCGTCTGAATCCCCACATCAAAATCGCCGTGATGTCGCGGACGGATCGCTACGGCGACGTGGTTGCCGCGGTTCGCGCCGGCGCGCAGCACATTCTCCCCAAGCCCTTCATTCCCGCCGATCTCCTCAGGCTTGTGTCCGAACTGGCCGCCGATCCGTCCAATGATGGCCAATTGGCCGGTGTCGAGCTGCGCATCAGCAACCAAATGTGCATGGTCTATGCCAGCGCCGCCATGCACGAAATCCAGAGACAGGCCATGCTGGTTTCGCGCGTTAATCTGCCGGTGCTGATCCTGGGCGAGAGCGGTACGGGAAAAGAGGTTGTGGCCCGCTATATCCATAGTCAGTCGAAGCAGGCGAAAAACACGTTCCTAAAAGTAAATTGCGCCGCCGTACCCTCCGAGCTCCTAGAAAGCGAGCTGTTTGGCTACGAACCGGGTGCCTTCACCGGGGCAGGTCGTTCCAAGCCGGGCAAGTTCAAGCTGTGTGACGGCGGCACCATGTTCCTGGATGAGATTGGCGAAATGCACCCTAGTCTGCAAGCCAAGCTACTTCAGGTGCTCCAGGACGGAACTTTCTCTCCGTTGGGCAGCCGCATCACCGAAAAAGTGAACGTGCGTATCATCGCTGCTACCAACATCGACATGAAGCTGGCCATCGCCAATCGGACCTTTCGCGAGGACCTCTACTACCGCCTCAATGGTTTCTGTGTCCAACTTCCGCCCTTGCGCGAGCGCCGCGAAGATGTGCCGCTCCTTCTGCGCTATTTCTTGCACCGCTACTCCGAGGAACTCGGTCTGCACGACCTGGAGCCGTCATTTTCGGCCCGCTTGTCAAAAGCCTGCTTGCGCTACGACTGGCCGGGAAACCTGCGCGAATTGGAGAGCTTCGTTAAACGCTACCTGGTGCTGGGCGACGAGCAGCAAATGATCGATGAACTGACGCGCGAAATCAATGAGAAACCGACGAGTCCGGAAGTGAACCCCGAGGCGATTCAGCAAGCCTTGCGACTGTCGGGCGGCAACCGCAAGCTGGCGGCCAAAGCGCTGGGTATTTCCTACAAAGTCTTGCTTCATCGATTGCGCCAGTTCGGCCTCGAGCCCGTAGTCCAAAACGCATGGGTGGTTTGAGCATGGATTGTCCCAAGGTAGCAGGTGTCTGCTTGAAGTCCCGGGTGCCGCAAACGTTCCTCGGCAAGACTTGCTTCGCACAAGTGGTGGTCCATCTGAACAACGGCACCCTGGTCAAAGGGCTCGTGGAATGCGGCATGCCCGGGCAGCTCGACGCCGCGCTTCGTCCCTTGCCCGATGTGCTGGCTATCGAGCGGAATGACGTCCACACCCCGGTCGCGGTCCGCCTCGCCGACGTCAAAGCGGTCTTCTTCGTCAGAGACCACCACGGAGATGTCGAGCACCAGGACCTGAAGTTCTTCGACGACGATGCGGCCACCGAACTGTGGGTGCAATTGCGTCTGGCAGACGGCGAGACCCTCGAGGGCCGAGTCGTGAACTCGCTTGAACTGTTGGCGTCGCCCGGTTTGTGGCTCTGGCCCGCCGACGCGATGGCCAACAACTCCCTGATCTATGTTCCCAAGTCCTCTATCGTCGGGTTCCGCATCACTGGCCTCGTCCACCTATCGATCGGCGATGCATTCGTCTGCGCGGACGATCAGGAGCCCGTCGACGGCGCTACGCGCGTTGCGCTCGAGGCCTGCTAGTTCGACTCTGCCAGTAGCTGCTCTAGATACTCCTGCCACACTGCCGCCCAGGTGTGGGTGCCGTGTCCGTGGGTCTGCTCAGAGGCCGGAATCAGCACGAACCGCCCCTTTTTGACCTTACCGATCTCCCGTTGCGCGATTCCCAACTCCGGCGGATTGATGAAGTCGTCCGCCGAATTCACGAACATCACCGGCACCGTAATCTTCGCCAATTGCCGCGACGGGTCGTAATTTCGTGACGCGCTTACTGCGTATAACAGGTCATTGGCATCGAGGTTCGCCGTGATTCTCTTTATGGAATCGTCCAGGTACTTGTCGGCCACCTCTCGCGTGGGAAGGTTCTTCTGCATAAGTAACGGTGCGCTGCCGGCGATGATCAGGAAATCCGCCGCGGTCTGCAACCCGGCCCGGGGCTCGGTCGCGTATTCACCGTTCTTCCAGTCCGGGTCCTGGCGAATCCCCTCGATCACCATCTTCCGCCACACCCGGTTGCGTCCCGCGATCTCTACCGGGAGGCAGGCCAGCGGCATCAGGGCGTCCATGAAATTGGGATAGGTTTCGCCCCAGACCCAAGAGTGCATGCATCCCATCGACGTTCCCAGAATCAGCCGCAGGTGATTGATGCCCAGCCCCTGCACCAGCAATTCGTGCTGCGCCAGCACCATGTCGTCATAATCGTATTGCGGGAAGCGCGCGCGCAGGCCGTCACTCGGCTTGCTCGATTTTCCGTGGCCAATGTTGTCGGGAAGAATGATGAAGTACCGGCTCACGTCCAGAAGCTGGCCCGGCCCGAACAATACATCAGCAAATTGCGGGGCCAGAAACTGACGTCCCGCCCCCCCGGTGCCATGCAGAATCAGCACGGCATTGGTCACGCGTCCGTTGGCGTCGCGCACCGGCTTGCCCAGCGTCATGTAATGCATGCGCAAGTCTGGCAACGTCTCGCCCGACTTGAAGTGAAAATCATGCAAAACGTACTCCCCGTCTTGCGGCGTTACCTTGTGATCGGGTTGCTGCCCTGCTTGCGCTTGGCAGACGTTCGCTAACACCATCAGTGCGGCTAGATAGACACGGAACCAACCTCGAACACAGCGAAGCATGTTCACTCCTCCAGGAGCGGCGTAAATATGGATATGGCGGGCACCTCGCCCTGGTATTCCGATCTTGCCGCAAGTGTCGTAACGACGGTCCTCTCCTGCCACGTAATCCTGAGCGAGAAGCGGAGCGACCGATCGACGAACCTGCCGGGAGCTGGCCGAAGCACCTGCTGTCTGTCCCCACCTCAGGTACTCTGTGCGAAACATGTCCGTCAACTCAAATTCTCATACGTGTCACGGCGCCCAACCATTGACTAAGGTTGGCAATATTGGGCGCTCATCTCTTCCCCTTCCTCCCCTTCGCCGGCTCCTCCTCCACTACTCCAAACTGAATCCGCTTCTGCATGGCATCGATGCGGTCCACGAACACCCGAATCGGGTCCCCCAGCGAATAGGTCTTGCGCGTCCTCTGTCCAATGATCTGCCGCGTGTTCTCGTGATACATGTAACGATCGTCAGTGAGCGTCGCCAGCGGTACCAGCCCCTCGATGAACAGTTCGTTCAACTCCACGAACATCCCAAACTTGGTCACGCTCACGATTAGCCCCTCGAAGTCGTCGCCAATGTGCTGCTCCATGAACTTGGCTTTCTTCCACTCCATCAGCTCGCGCTCAGCCTCGTCTGCCCGCCGCTCCGCCTGCGACGATTCGTCAGCAATCTCCTGCAAGACCGTCTCCGGAATCGGCCCGCCCAGCGCCCTGCGCTGCTCCTTCCCGCGCTCCGCCTTCTTCTCCGGCAACCAACGCTTCGACCACGGGGAAGGCGCCTCGCTGTGCTCACCAATCCCAATACCGACGGGCACTCGCACTTCCTTTCGCTCCGCCGAATCCCGCAGCACCTCCTTCAGAATCCGATGCACTATCAAGTCCGGATAGCGCCGGATCGGGGAAGTGAAGTGCGTGTACGTCGGTGCCGCCAGCGCAAAATGTCCCTCATTCTCCGCCGAATACCGCGCCTGCTTCAGCGACCGCAGCATCAGGTACGACAGGATCCGCTCCTCCGGCTTGCCCGCAATCTTCTGCGTGAGCTTCTGGTACATACGCGGCGTGATGTGTACCTCTTCCGGTACCTCAATCGTCTTCGTTGGTCTGCCGCTGCCATGCCGCTCCCGCCGTTCAGCTTTCAACTGCACCCGCTTTACCGGTAAAGCGCCCACTCCCAGCGAATACCCAAACGCCGCCGCAATCGTCTCGAAGTCGTACACCCGCTTTGGATCGGGCTTCTCGTGAATGCGATACAGCGAAGCCACCTGCTTCCTCTCCAGGTAACTCGCCACGCACTCATTGGCCGCCAGCATGAACTCCTCGATCAGCCGGTGCGCGATGTTGCGCTCCGATCGCGTCACTCCTTTCATCAGCCCGTTTTCGTCGAACTCGATCACCGGTTCCGGCAAATCGAAGTCAATCGACCCACGCCGCACCCGCTTGCGGTTCAGGATCATCGCCAGCTCGCGCATCAGCTCGAACACATCCACGTACTTGTGATAGTGCTCGCGCAACCCTTTATCGCCCTCTAGGATCAGGTTGACATTGGTGTAGGTCATCCGCTCCGCCGAACGAATCACGCCCTCATTCAGCGCGTAGCCAACAACCTCCCCGTGATGATCGATCTCCATCACGCACGACAGCACCAGGCGGTCCACCTGCGGCCGCAGGCTGCACAAATCGGTCGAGAGCTCCATCGGCAGCATCGGCACTGCGCGGTCAGGAAAGTACACCGACGTCCCCCGCAGCCGCGCCTCCAGATCAATCGGCGCCCCCTCGCTGACGTAGTGCGCCACGTCGGCAATATGTACCTGCAGCTCGAAATTCCCATTCGCCGGCCGTCGCACCGTCACCGCATCGTCAAAGTCCCGCGCCGTTTCCCCGTCAATGGTCACCATCGGCAACGCGCGGTAATCATGCCGATGCGCCAGCTCCGTCGCCGGAATCGTCCGCTCGAACTCTTCCGCCTCCTGCAACACCTCGACAGGGAACTGGTGCGGCAGGTGGTGCTTGCGAATGATGACCTCCACATCCACGCCGAAATCATCTTCGTAGCCCAGTATCTCCACCACCCGCCCCTTCGGGTTCTCCGCTGGCGAAGGCCAGCTCGTGATCTCGACATCCACCACCAAGCCCTCCAACTCATCCCACTGGCGGCGGTGCGCCTCCTGGCCATAGACGCGATCACGGTCCCGTTGTCCCTGGTGTTCGCGCTCACCCTCGCGTGTCATCCCGAGCGCGGCGACCGCGGGGAGCGAAGTCGAGGGACCCCTATGTCCCCGATCCACCTCTCGGTGGGGTGCCCCTTGCCGGTCAGTCTTGCCGCGGCGGGTCATTTGACTTGCACTTCCTTCCAATCCTGGTTCTGCATAGTCGGGTGCCCCATCCTTTCCCGTCTTTTGGGAACGAGTGGGGTACGGCCGCTCCATCCCTCGCGGGATGATGATCTCCTTCGTTACCTTCTCGTCGATGGGCGTTACATAGTTCTGTCGCGCGCCGTAATGAAACGTCCCCACCACCGTCGGATTCGCGCGGTTCAGCACCCGCAGAATCTTGCCTTCCGCGCGCCCATCTTCCTTGCGCCGTCCCAATTCCACCAGCACCTGGTCGCCGTGCATGGCCGAGCCAATCGCCTGCGGAGCGATGTAAACATCGCCTTCAATCGTGCTGCGCTGTCCTGCGTTGGGGATGACAAACCCATACCCATCGCGATGCATGGTCAGGCGCCCGGCGATCAGGTTCTGGTGCGCCGCGGCATGCTCCGCCAGCGTGAAACGGTCGCGCCCCGTCTCAATCAGACGTCCGCTCTTCACCAGCGCCGCCAGGCGTTCCGCGAGTTCCCGCCGCTCGCTCCCACGTACGCTCATCTCGCGCACCAACTGCTTGTATCCCGCAGACCCGTGCGGCTGCCGTTCGATGTGGCGCAATATGGCCTGGTCCGAAACCATTCCGTTCGTTCTCTCAACCATCCGTTGCCTTTTGTCTACCGCACGCGAATTATGTGTGCCCCATCCTTTCCCGTCTTTTGGGGAAGGGTGGGAACAAAACTCGTCGCCTGACCACAATCTCCCTCGTTGTCAATCGTGGGGTTCACCCGCGAACCTTCTTGCACACTAAAAGAGTGTAAAAATCCACAACCCCGCTTTGCTTTCCGCACGTTTCACGCTGTATGGTAGCAATAATTGTTCTGCGGGGCGGCAGCGCGGCCCTGCACGCTCGCAACTGAGCCTTGCCGCAGGTATTCAGCAGTTCCCGACTACGGACTCTGGAGTTGCGGTTTGACCAAGTCGTGCGCCTCGGCGCACATAAATACTCCAGAAAGGATATTCCATCCATGTGGAAGCCCACGAACCAACCCAACGCCGCACCAGCTCCAACTCCCGAGCCGCAGCGCAGCTACACTCCTCCCCCTCCGGAGCCGCCCGTCGCCACCCGTCCGCCGGCCGTCACCCCTCAGGAGCAGGCCACGCTCGGCAAATCGCTCGTCATCAAGGGTGAAGTCACCGGCTCCGAATCGCTCTACATCGATGGCCGCGTCGAAGGCTCTATCAACCTGCCCGGCAATCGCGTCACCGTCGGACGCAACGGCGTCGTCTCCGCCAACATCTCCGCCCGCGAAATCGTCATCCTCGGCAAGGTCCGCGGCAACATGACCGCCAGCGACCGTTTCGACATCCGCAGCGAGGGCTCGCTCACCGGCGATATCACCGCCCAGCGCGTCAGCATCGAGGAAGGCGCCTATTTCAAGGGGGGCATCGACATCCGCAAGCCCGGCCAGAAGCCCAACGGCGACGCCAAGGAGACGGCAGCGCAGGTGGAAACCGCAAGCACATCTGCCTCGGTGCGCGCGTAAGCGTCCCGGATTGGGAAAGTACTCTACGCGTTTCACTTCGGAATCGGGCCGGTGAAATCCGGCCCGGCGACCCTTGCTGATCCCTCCCTCGCAACCGACGGTTGTAGTGTGGGCGACAGCCCTGCTGCTGCCCGCCATGCCGTCTGCTGGGAGGTACTACCGTGTGGGAGAGGGTGCTTCAGCATCTGGATATCGGCTGCTGGCACCGCCATCTGTCACTGCCCTTCTCACCCGCCCCGCCGCGGTGCTCTGCATCGTCGCCACATGCGCCGCAGATGCTGCCTCCCTACCGCAGCGAAACCTACGTCGTATGTTTGGATTGCGGCCGTCACTTCGAATACGACTGGTCGCAAATGCGGGTATTGAAATAGTTGTTCTGCTTACGGCTGCACCCCACCCTCGGTCCTCTCCACCACTGCTTGCGGCTCCCCCATGGCTGAAGGTCTCTTCCCCCTTCGCAAATCGCTCCACAGCTTAGATCGGGTAAACCACAATCCCGCCGCCAACACCGCCAGCCACGTCAACCCGATCGCCGCCAGCGCCACCACGTCGCGCCTCCACTCTCCCGGAGCCACCACCCGCCCGGCCACTGCATAACCCGCCAGCCCCGCGACCACTCCTGTCGCCAAGGCCTTGGCCACTTCACCCCACGGCAGCCCGCTCAAGCCTACCAGCCCGTTGCGGTTCAGCAGCCACGCCATCACTACCGTGTGCAGCAGGATCCCCACATCTGACGCCATCGCCAGCCCGGTAAATCCGAAGCGATGAAACATCGCCGCATACATCGGCAGCGACGCAATCACAATCAGCGTGCTGGCCACCATCGGAGTCAGGGTGTCGCCCGTCGCATAAAACGCCCGCGCATACAGCGCCTGCGCTGACCACAGCGCCAGCGACAGAGAGAACCACGCGAAAAATGCCGCCGTTGCTACCGAGTCCTGCACCGTGAAGTGTCCCCGCCGGAAAGCCAGGTCCACCAGCGGCAGCGCCGCGGGCAGCATCAGCGCGCTGCCCAGCAGCGCCGCCGAACCCACCCGGTACACCGACTGGTTCACCGACTCCGCAAACTCCGCCCGCTTGCCCTCGCCAAACAGCCGCGCAAAGAATGGCATCGACGCCTGTCCCGCCGCCTGCCCCAGAATGGAAATCGGCAGCGCAAACAGCCGCTTGGCGTAATTCAGCCGGCTGATCTCGCCCGCCCCGCCCGATGCGAAGTAACGCAAAATCCAATCGTCCGCCGACACCAGCGACACCCCCAGCATCAGCGGAATCGACAGCTTCACCCACTCGTGAAACTCCCGATTGCGAAAGTCAATGCTCCATCGATACTGCAGCCCGGTCTTCGCCGCGCCAATGCTGTTGATCAGGAACGGCCCGATGAACGACCCTGCCAGCGCGCCATACGCCAGCGCCGCAATGCCGAAACGCTGCGCCCCAATCAGTCCGCCCACGATGATCGACGACCCGTAAAGCACCGGGCTCAGCGCCGGATACAGAAACATCCGCTTCGACAGCAGCACCGCCGACACAATCCCGCCCGCATAGAAAAAGATCTGCCCCGGCAAAATGATCCGCGTCAGGTAAACGCACAGCGCCATCTGGTCCGGGTTGAACTTAGGAAAGATCAGCCGCGCAATTTGCGGTGTGAACCACTCCACCAGCACCGTTCCCGCCAGCGCAATCACCGACATGATGGTGACCGTGGTGTTAAATGCCTCCTGTGCCTTCTCTTCTTCACCGCGCGATGTGTGCCGGGTGTAAATCGAAATGAACGTGATCGACGTCGTCCCGCCTGCCAGCAGATAGAAAAGGTAGTCGGGAATCTGGAACGCCGCCACGTACGCGTCCGTCGTCGGCCCCGCGCCGAACGCCCACGCCACGTACATCTCGCGCAGGTAGCCGATGACTCGCGCCAGCATCACCGACCCCATCAGCAGCAGCGTGGCGGAAAGCGCACTGTGCTGGTGCGACGGCTGCAGCAGTCGCAGCACTCGCGCCCCCAGCCCCGCGCCCCTTGGATTCGATCCCGATGCCCGCATGAAACTGCGATTCTACACGCCGCACCCAGGGTGCCCCACCCCGGCCGAATTTGCCGGGGTGGGTCTTTCCACCCTGTCCCAACTCAATATCGTTGCTTCCCAACCTTTCGCGTTCGTTGCGAAAGGGTGGTGGGATTCACCCACGCCCCAACGGGTCTCATCCTGAGCGAGGAGCGGAGCGGCGAGTCGGAGGGCACTGAGCCTGTCGAAGGGACCCCTACCCCGCGAAAAAGCTCGGGCGGTCATTGCTATGCCGTTCAACGCCGAGCAGCGCGAAGCCTGAACCCCTCTCCCCTCGACTACACTGTTGCCGAGCACTCCCATGCGAGCGACGGCCATCTTTCCATGCCTCCTCTTTCTCTCGTCTGCTCTCGCTCAATCTCCGCCCGCCGAGATGCGGTATCACTTTACCCCGGGCGACCGCCTCGTCTATCGCGAAACCTTCGACCGTGAAGGCATCTCCCCCGACTCGACGTTTCATGCGCGGGTCACTCTCCTCAACCAGCTCATCGTCCTCGACTCTGCTCCCGGAAGCTTCCTCCTCGGCGTCCAACGCAATCGCCAGTCTGCCCAGTTGCTCGAATCCCACGAGCGCGGCGCCGACACTCTTGCGCAGCAGAAGCAAGTCTTTGACCAGAACATGACCAAGCGCCCCGCCCACTTCTCCGACACCAATCTCATCTCGGCAACCGGCCAGCCGCTCCTGCCGCAACAGGTCTTGCGCGAAGCCACCAGCAAGCTGCTCTACAACCTCGGCGAGATCATGCCCGTTCCCGCGCCCGCGGTGCAGCTAGGCTCCGAGTGGGACCTCGGCGCCCTCGGCATGCGCATGAAGCTCGAATCGTTCGAGACCGTCGGCGGCGAATCCTGTGCCGTCTTCACCGGCACGCGCAAAGACAACCGCCTGCAATTCACCTTCTGCCCGCACTCCGGCCACATGAGGAAGCTCGCTTTCGAAGGTGCGTATCCCGAGTTCGAGAGCACCATCCGTGAGCGCATCACCTTCGAGTTGCTCGAGGTCCATCACCAGGAAACCGGCGCTCTCTGGCTCGCCGACCCGCAAGCCCAACTCGCCGCGCTTCGCGCGCTGATGATCGGCAACGCGCCGCTACCCGATACCTCCGTCCTCCAGACCATCCTGAAATCTGGTTCCCCTGAAGTCCAGGTCCTTGCCCTCGCTCTCTATCTTCAGCGCGGCATCACTCCGCCGCAGGACATCCTGCAGTCGTTTCAGCAGAACCCCGACCCCGAACTCCGCCGCATTGCCGCCCGCTTCACCCAACCACCACCCAAGCCGCCCACCCAGCCCTGCGAGATGCCCGCCGTCCATCACACCCGCGAGAAGCCCGGCGCCACCCTCCGCTTCATGACCACCCCCGGCCTCACCGGCACGCCCTACATGATTCACGTCCCGCCCGACTACCGCGGCGACCAGCCCTTTCCGCTCCTTGTCTATCTCAGCGGAGGCGGCGGCCTAGCCTTCGACGGCGTGCTCAGCTCCGCCGACGCCGTTCGCCACGCCGGCTATCTCGTCCTCTACCCCAACGCCGGCGGCCAAATGTGGTGGGACGCGTCCGTCACAGCCATGGTCCAGGCGCTCTTGCTCGAAGTGCAGCGCACCTATGACGTCGACGCCAACCGCGTCTATCTCGCCGGTTTCAGCAACGGAGGCACTGGCACCATAGAACTCGGCGCCCGTTTCCCTTATCACTTCGCTGCCCTAGCGTCGCTCATGGGCGCCGGCCTCGACACTCCCAGCGGCGCCAAGCTACCAATGCAGAACCTCCTCGCTGTCCCCGTGCTCTTCCTGCACGGCGACAAAGATCCCCGCATCCCACCGTCCGCCTCGACCATCACCTACGAAGCGCTGCGCGGTTTCAAGCCGGCCACGCCGCCGGAAATCCACGTCCTCAAAAGTCGCGAGCACGATGTCACGCTTTCTTCCGATGACGGCTACACCCTCCCCTTCTTCGCCCGCTTTACGCGCGATCCTTTCCCTAAGGTCGTGAAGGCAAAAATCTTCGACCCCCGCTTTCCCCGTCAATACTGGATAGAGGTAATAGAAGGAGACAAGGCAGCCGCCGAGCTCGAAGGCCGCATCCTACCCGACAACATCATCGAACTTAAGACCCACAACGTGAAGAAACTCCGCCTGCTGCTGCGCCCCGAACTCTTGCCCGCTCCCGGCCCCCTCCACATCCGCCTCAACGGCAAAGACCAGCTTCCCTACGATCTCAAGCGCGACTGCCAGCTCTTCCTTCGCACCGCCGACTCCACCGCCGATCCCTTCCTCGCCTACACCGACGAAATCGTTCTCGCCATTCCCGACTGAGCGCAGGGCGCACCCAGATTCGGACGCGCTCTCCAAGCTGTCATCCTGAGCGGAGCGAGTCCGCGCAGCGGACTCGCGTAGTCGAAGGACCTGCTGTTCGTTTTGACGACCAATATTGTGGCTGGATCTTCTGCGCCCCTTCTATCCACTACCCACTAAAAATGCCCGCCACCCTTTCGGGCAGCGGGCACAGGAAACCGCTGGGCGAACCTACTCCGTTGCCACCACTCCTTCCGGCTCGATCAAGGGAATATTCGTGCTCGGGATAATCGTCAGCCGGTCCGTCTGCACCTTGTCCCACTGCTGAATCACGAATCCCTTCGCCTCAAACACCTCACGAATCGACGCCGTGTCCCAACCCACCACGTCTTCCAGGATCGGAATCAAAATCGCCAGCGCATTCTCGCTGAGGATCGATCGCTTGGCAATTGGCGCCAGGTACTTGTTCTCCGACACTGCGATGGTGTAGCCGTCGCGCCGGTTGACGTGCAGCATCACGTGAATGTCCGAGCTGCCGTCGCCCACGTACACAATGCGGTCCGGCCCCAGCTTCAATTCGTCCAGCAGAGCATCGGCGGCGGCCACCTTGCCATAGCCCGCCGTCACGTGCACGATGCGCTCGATCTCGCCCTTGCTATCGAATGCGAACTCCGTGCCGAAGATGTGGTCTGGAGGAATGATCCCCTCCAGCGCCGAGCGAATGATCTCCACTGGCCCCGCCGAAATCACGTAGAAGTCGAAGTGAAATCCTTCCACCTCGTTCGACAGGAACCCGTACAGCGCGTCGATGTTCGGCTTTAGTCGCACCCGCTTGCCTGCCTCGTACAGGTGTTCGCGCCGCACTTTGCGGAATTCAGGATCGTGCAGCAGCAAATACGCCAGCTCGCCGCCCTGCTGCACCAGGTTAATGTTGGCCATGCCCGTGACCTTGCGCTCGTACTCGCTCACCGGGATTCCCAGCAGCTCGCCGAGAACATATCCCGAGTCATTGAAGCTCAGCGTCTGGTCGAAGTCGCTGGCCAGGATAAAACGCTTCTTCTGTGGCTGAAACTCTGCCATTTCTATGTCCCACTTATCTTTCTGAGGCATAAATTCCGCCTCCTTGGTTAATAAACTCTTGGTATGAAGACACACCTCGATTATCTATTGATTGGATGAATCGCAGGGTTGAAAGATGATGAATTCCGATTGATAATTTGGATGCGCCCCATCCAGGGAATTTATCCACTAACTTCCAATTAATCTATATATTACAAATTCTCCGGGAGTGCCCAGAAGCGAACAAAACGAGAACAAAACCGCTTCTCGAAAGCCTCTCCTTCACCTCCTTGCACCATCCTCCCCTGACCCGTCCCCCGCCCTCGCTTGGCCGCAGGGCGGTATCTGCATCCCCTGCTTGCTTCCCACATCTGTTATCCTTCGGCTGCGCCGCTCGACGCTTTGTCCTCGGATTCGCACCATGATAATCCTTTCCATCAGCCTCGACGCCGAGCTCCTGCAACTGCGTCAGACCGTTCTCCGGGCCGCAGGCCACGAAGTCATCAACGTCGCTTCGGAGAAGGATGCCGCCCTCGCCGCCCAGTCACCCAACGGCTATGACGTGGCGCTGCTTTGCCATCGTTTTCCTGCCGCCGCCGCCCGCCAGACCGTCCGCCTGCTTCGCCAAAACCACTCCGGCACCCGCATCGTTTACATCGTCCACGTTTACGGCGAGTGGCCCGAAGTCGAAGCCGACCGCTACATCGTCGGCGCCGACGGCCCCGACGCCCTCGTCCGCGTCCTCGATGAAGTCCACGCTTGATTCGCGCTGAACGGCCGCCATCCCTCCCCGCACTCCCGCGTTCGACATTTTTACGCAACGCCGGGCCAATTTGTGCTACAAACAGATCATAGAGTCTCCGTTCAGGGTGAGGTGCGCCATGGATTTCGTCACGATTGCCATTGTTGGTTTGGTTGTTGTTGCCTACGTCGTCGGATCGCTGACCAGCTCAATCGAAACCGAAACCGAATTGCCCCATGTCTATCGATAGCCGCGCATGACTCACGCGTGGCACGACATCTCTCCCGGCGAGCACCTTCCCCAGGAGTTCCTCACCGTCATCGAGATCCCTTTCGGCTCCAGCGTCAAGTACGAGCTCGACAAACAGAGCGGCCTCATCAAGCTCGACCGCGTCCTCTATTCCGCCGTGTACTATCCCGCCAACTACGGATTCATCCCGCAAACCCTCGCTGAAGATGACGATCCGCTCGACGTGCTCGTGCTCTGCCAGGAAGCCGTTGTCCCGCTCACGATCATCCACGCCCGTGCCATTGGCCTGATGACCATGATCGACGCTGGCAAGCGCGACCACAAAATCGTCGCCGTCGCCACCCAGGACCCCGAATTCAACTCCTACCGCGAGGCCGGCGAGATGCCCGAACACCGCCTCGCCATGCTGCGCCGCTTCTTCCTCGACTACAAGCAACTCGAAGGCAAGGCCGTCGAAGTGGACGCCATTCAGCCCGCGGCCCAGGCCCTTCCCATCATCGAAGACGCTCTCGCCCGCTACAGCCACCAGCGCCGCAAAGGCTTCAAGACCGCCCATTAGAGCAGTTTGACTTTTCGTGTTATCTCAGCGTCGACGGTTGAGCACATTGCTGAAAACTCGATTTCGCTCGGTTTGGTGTCAGGGCACGACTTGGCAGGCTGCGGATAAACTCGCGGCCCGACGGATTTGTATCAGGGCGTGACTTCGGTCGTGCCGTCAAGCCCTTGATTTTTGACCCTCCGCGCGGACTTTAGTCCGCGTGGCGCACTCGATTGCGACTTCTCCAGCAGCCTCTTTAGCCCCTTAGCGAAATTGGCCTGCACCTTCTCTGCAAATGCTCCAGCGCGCCGCCTTCTCCCCACCGCGTATAATCAAGTTACGCTGACAGCGACACCAGACAGCCGCCCGTGCCAGCGAAGGGTTGCTCTCCACACCACACACCGGCTCAGTCAACTCCTAGGGGGAACCCATGACAACCGCTCCGCAGACGCCAACCGTGGAACTACTTCCGCTCAACGCCATCCTGGAGAGCGCGGTGTTTCTCAACTGGGCCGCTTTCGGTCAGCCTTCCGGTGGAGGCATGGTCCAGATTGAATACCACGCCGGTTCCGAGAAATCCATCGAATACCTGAAGATCTGGTCGGCCACGACTCGCGGCTATTGGAGCCTGGTCTGTGACTACGCGATCGCCCTGCATCGCCCCAACGGCACTGGCGCCCGCTTCAGCAATGGCTTTCACTCCCGCGATCTGGGACGCTATCTCGACTCCATCCTGATGAACCAGACTCGCTTTTCCCACGACTGCCAGCCCAACAGCAACGTGGTCATCCAGGTCCGGCCTCCCAGCGAAGAGCAGACTGCGCAGGCCAGGGAACGAATCGGCGACGCTCTGCGTCT
>Ga0335070_10001095_pt1 | contig 30942 bp, 30 predicted proteins | sample Lox_Sample_13_FD_206722 | JGI IMG/M metagenome (GOLD analysis project Ga0335070, IMG submission 206722) | Soil microbial communities from Loxahatchee National Wildlife Refuge, Florida, United States - Lox_Sample_1.3 | ecosystem: Environmental > Terrestrial > Soil > Wetlands | place: USA...
CCTCGCGTTCTCGTTCGTCAGCGACGGTCTCTGGGTGGCCGACATCTGCATCGGCGCGGCGGCGATCTCGCTGGTGGCACGGGCTCTGCTCGGCCACATCCGGAACGTGACCGCCTGAACCTAGCCTGTGGCGGCAGTCCTGACGGCAACCGCGGGCGCGATCGGCAGCGACACGGTCACGGTTGTGCCTTTGTCCACCTCGCTGCGGAGCTGCAGGCGGCCGCCCTGCATCTCAACCAGCCGTTTGGTGATGGCAAGCCCGAGGCCGGTGCCTTCGTGCGGCCGGTTCATCGTCCCCCGGATCTGGCGGAACGGTTCGACGACCCGCTCGAGATCGCCGGGCGGGATGCCGATGCCGGTATCCGCGACCTGGATCGCCATCATCTCGCCGTCCACGGCGGCGCCGAGCCTGATCTCGCCCCCCGCAGGCGTGAACTTCACGGCATTGGAGAGCAGGTTGAGCAGGATCTGACGCAGCGCGCGCTCGTCGCCGCGCACTTTCGGCAACGCGGCGCTCACCTGATTGACGAGCGTCAGCCGTCCGGCCTCGGCGCGCCCGGCGACGAGCCGCAGCGCAAACTCGGCGACGGTCGCCAGGTCCATCTCCCGAAGCTCGAGCTCGTACTGGCCGGCCTCGATTTTGGACATATCGAGCAGCTCGGAGATGACGTCGAGGAGGTGGCGTCCGCTGCGGTTGATGTCCCTGGCGTATTCGAGATATTTCGATGAGCCCGCCGGGCCGAGGCCGCCGCTCGCCATGAATTCGGAGAAGCCGATGATGGCATTCAATGGCGTGCGCAGCTCGTGGCTCATATTGGCGAGGAACTCGGATTTGGCGCGATTGGCGACCTCGGCGTCGTTGCGGCTGACCAGCAGCTCCTGCTCGCGCCGCCTGAGCGCCGCCTCGGTTTCGATCTGCAAGCCGATTTGGCGCAGCAGCAAGGCGGCGGCCGCGGCGAAGAGCAGCGAGACGACGACCGCCGCCGCGATCAGCGCGTTGCGCCGCTTGGTGTAGGCGGCGAGCACGTCTTCGCGCGCGAGGCCGACGTTCACGACCAGTGGGTAGTCGGTCAAGGAGCGATAGCTGAACAGCCGCAGGATACCGCCGACGTAGCTCGGCTCCTCGTAATGTCCGGCGGGCGTTGACGCGAGGGCCCGCCACAGGCCGGCTTTGCGCAGGTCCTGACCGATCGATGTATCGCCGTCGGCGGTGGCGCGGGCACGTACGATGCCGTCGAACCCGGTCAGCGAGATCACGCCCTTCGGACCGGTGTCGATCGTCTTATAGAAATTCGAGAAGTACTGCGGGTCGAGCGAGACCAGCATGACCCCGCCGAACGATCCGTCCGCCCGGTTCATGCGGCGGCTGAGCTGCAGCGACGTGCGCCTGGACACCCGGCCGACGAGAGGTTTGCTGATGAAAATGTGGCCGGTATCGTGGGCCACATGAACCATGAAGTGCTCGCGGTCGCCGAGAAAGAGCGGCTGATCGGACGGACCGATGCTGGTCGCGATCAAGTAGCCGTCGGGGCCGATGATCACGACCTGGAAGACGACATCGGTCAGAACCGCATGCGTCCGCAAAGCCGCCGCGGCGTCGAAGCCGGCCGGGTCGCGCTCGTAGTCGCGGATCATCCCGGCGAGGGTCTGGTCCATGGATCGCAGGACGCTGGTGATGTGCTCGGCGACCGTGTGCGCGAGGTTCTCGCCGGTGCGCTGGGCCGTGTCGAGAGCCTGCGCCTTGTCGTAGCGGAAATAGAGGGCGAGGCTGCCCCATAACAGCGCGAGCACGAGGACGGCGAAAGCCGCCAGCCCGATTCGTAGGCCCTGCCGAACTCCGCGGGGCGCCGGTGTGTCGTGCAACGTCACGAGGCTCCCTAGTGCGCGGCCCCTTCGCCGCGCAACCTCGTGGTTGTAGAGCCGCCGTGTAAAGAACGTCTTAACCAGCTATTGGCGAATTCTGGCGGCGGCTTACAGCCCTTCGCGGGCCTGCGGCCGGCATTCCGCCTGATCCTGCACGGAACCGATAGCGGCCAGCCCGTTCCCGGCGGGAAATAGGCCATGATGTCACCTTCATCTGCGCGCGCAGCGGGGGCCGCCCTGATCGTCGCCCTCGCGGTTTCGAGCTCGTCGCCGACGCGGGCCGATCCCGTCACACGTTTCGATATCGTCACCTTCGCGAACACGGGACAGGCGCGGAACGGCGTCCTGTGGAAACCGGGCATCGTGGCGCTCAACGCCGCCAACGAGCCGGAGGATTGCTTCGCTCACCGGGTGAGCTTCAGCGACCCGGGCTCCGTGCTCATGCCGCCGGTCCACCAGTACGGCAACGACAGCCATTTTCTGTTCTGCCCCGTCGCCGGCGCCATCGACATGGAGTTCGGTCTCATTCCGCTTAAGGCAGGCCAGCATCAGCTCACCGTCACCGATCTCGACGACCCTTCGGTGACGAGCGTCATCAGATTCGAGGTCGCCCCCGGTCCGGCGAACCGGCTCGAGCTGACGCCGCCGAAACCGGTCGTGTCGCTCGGCGACTTTGTGCCGTTCACCCTCGTGGCTCGCGATGCCTATGGCTATCAGGCCGCCGACGATTTCCGGAAGCTGACTGTCGTTTCGACCGATTCCACGCCGGGCGCGTTGATGCCGGCTGAAGCGGCGCTCGCCGGCGGGAGCGCGACCTTCGCGGTGCGGTTCGGCGCCACGGGCAGGCAGTCCGTCAAGGTCACGGCCGCCGATACGTCGGGCCTGACCGCGACGGCGACGGTCAATGTCGTTCCGGCGCCGCATTTCGAGCTGCAGGTGCAGCCGCCGCCCATCACGGCCGGCGTCCCCGCAAGTATCGTCGTCTGCGTCAGGAACGCCAACGGCAGCGTGAACACGGGTTATCGCGGCACGGCGACGTGGGTGGGCTCGGACGTGAACGCCGAGTATCCGATCGATGACGAGTTCGGTGCGACCCAGCAGGGCTGCATAACCGAGACGGTCACCTTCGCGCGTGCCGGCATGCAGACGGTGACCGTCAGAGACACCGTCAGCGCCAATATCGCTGGCAGTGCCGCGGTGAACGTACTCGGCGGTGACGCGGTCCATCTCGAGTTCGCCGCCGTCCCGTCGACCATCACCGCCGGTCCGCTCGCGGTGATCGTCAACGTCACGGACGAATGGGGCAATCCCGCCTCCAACGCTCATCTGAGCTTCACCTGCGACGATCCGAGCCCGGATGCGGTCATGCCGCCCGATTTCACGTTTCGTATGCGCGACAATGGCAGCCGGCAGTTCCAGTTCACGCTGCCGACCGCGCCGCGCTTCACCACGTGTACGGCGACCAGCACGTTCGGGGGCGCCAGCTTCAGCACCGGCTTCTCGGTCAATGTCCTGCCGGATGCCGGCAACGGGCACTTCTATGTCTCGGAGGTTGAGACGCCACGCGCGGCCGGCCGGCCCGGCGACGTCCGCGTCACCGTTGCCGACGGATATGGGAACCGTATCGCGTCGTATCGCGGTCGTATCCACTTCACCAGCAGCGATCCCCAGGCCCGTTTGCCGGCGGACTACTCCTTCACCGCCGCCGATGCCGGATCGCATCTGTTCCAGGGCGGCGTCGTGTTGCGCACGCCCGGACGCCAGTCGCTGGCCGTGACCGATGTCGCGACGCGCAGCCTGACAGGCAGGCAGGATCGGATTGCGGTCAACCGGTCACGTCCCGGGTTGATCTCGGGCAAATCGGCGCCGCGGCCCGCGATGGCAGACGTTTCGGCGCGCCGCTGAGCGGACAGCCGCGGTCAATTGCTGATGAGGTTCAGCACTTCGTTGGACCAGCGGACCACGGTCGCGTGATCGGCGAAGACGAACGCCGCGGGCACAGCCCCGACGCCGGCCAACGCGCCGGCGACGAAGGCCGCGGTGTGCAGGAGGCCGCGGACGGCGGTGTGACTGAGGGCAGCGGCGGGGCGGACGCTGAAGCGGATGGTCGACATCGCGCTCTCCTTCGGACAGAACCGCATCCCCCGACGATCTGGTTACCAGCAGCCGGCGTCCGCGGCTTTGATCCGGATCAAGTGCAGGAAACGAGTTATCCACCTCCCGGCGAACGGCGGCCGCCGCGAAAGGGCGGATAGCACCGAGCCGCGCCGGGCGCGCTAGTAGCCGGTCGGCATTGCCGGCCCCGGCGCCATGGCATAGGTCGGCATGCCTTGTCCGGGCAGGCGCACGTCGAGCGGGACTGCGCCTTCGACCGGGCGGCTGGTCACCAGTTGGTAGTCATCCTGGCCGTCCGCGCGCAGCGGCACGTCGGCATGAGTCTGATTCGGCACGGTCTTGCCCGGGTTTGTCTGCCGCCATGTCCGGTAATAGACCTGCGCATCCGGCACCGGCCGGCCGCTCGCATCGAGGAGCCGAACCGTGGTCACCCAGCCTTTCGCCGTGCGCTGGGACGGTCCCGGCGTTTGGATGCGGAGCGGCGCGTAGCTGTAGCTGTTGTACTGGCCGTATGCCGTCGTCTGCGCGCCGGCCGGCGCGGCGGCGAACAGGACGGCGGCGGCCGCCATCCCAAACAAGACGGGCGCGCGCAAAGCGGGGTGAATATTCATGTCGGTTCCTCCTCGGTCTAGACCTGGGGAGGAATGCAGCTTCGTCAATGGCAGGCGGAATACCGCGCCTAGCCCACCGGCGCCATCTGCCTGGGGTCAAGCTCGAGCCAGGCGCTGTCGCCGACGTTGTAGATCTCGAGCGGCCCGGCGGTGACCTTGAGCTTTTCCGCACCACCTTCGGGCACGACGACGTAGTCCCAGTGCTCGCCGAGATAGGCGCGCTCGACCACGCGCACGGCGGCCGCCATGCGATCATGGCCGTCGGCATGGCCGTTCGCGCCGGCGGGCGGTGCGGCGCGGTGCAGTGTCAGGCTCTGCGGCCGGATCGACAACGTGACCTTGCCGGCAAGACCGGCGCCGCCTTCGACCGCGGCGCGTTTCACCCGGAACGTTTCGAAGACGATGTCGCTGCCGTTGCACACGGCGTCGACGAAGTTGGTGCGGCCGATAAAGCCGGCGACGAACCTTGTTTTCGGCCGCGTGTAGAGCGTGTGCGGATCGTCGACCTGTTCGATGCGGCCGTGATTCATCACCGCGATGCGGTCCGACGTCACCATCGCCTCGGCCTGGTCGTGGGTCACATACACCGTGGTGATCTTGAACTCGTCGTGGAGGCGGCGGATCTCGAAGCGCATCTCCTCGCGCAGGTTCGCATCGAGATTGGAGAGCGGCTCGTCGAGGAGGAGAACGTCCGGCTGGATCACGATGGCGCGGGCCAGTGCCACGCGTTGTTGCTGCCCACCCGAGAGCTCCGCCGGATAGCGGTCGATGAGATGGCCCATTTGCACGACCTCCAGGATCTGCGCGACCCGACGCCGGGTCTCGTCCGCCGGCCGCTTCCGCAAATTCAGGCCGAACGCCACGTTCTCGCCGACGGTCATGTTCGGCCAGATCGCGTAGCTCTGGAAGATCATCGACATGCCGCGGCGCTCCGGCGGCACCGAGCCTTGCGGCGACGAGAGCACTTTGCCGTCCATCTCGATCGTGCCCGCGGTCGGGTCGATGAAGCCGGCGATCATCCGCAACGTCGTGGTCTTGCCGCAGCCCGACGGGCCGAGGAGCGAGACGAACTCGCCGGCGCGCAACGACAGGTCGACGTTGTCGACGGCCTTGAAGCTGCCATAGCTCTTGCCGAGGCCGTGCAGGACGAGCTTGGTCACGTGTTCCTCCGCAGCATGAAGTCGCGGCCGAGCAGGCGATAGCCGATCGCCGTGATCGCGATGGTGACGACCAGCAGGATCACGCCGAGCGCCGCCAGCACCTCGAAATTGCCCTCCTCGGAGAGGTCGAACAGCATCACCGCGATGACCCGGGTGTTCGGACCGGTGAGGAAGATGGCGCTGGAGAGCTCGCGCGTCGCCGGAATGAAGACCAGGATCCAGGCGCCGGCGAGGCTTTTCTTGAGCAGCGGTGCCAGCACCTTGCGGATCGCGGTCAGCCGTCCGCCGCCCAACGTGCGCACCGCCTCCTCCATCTCCGTCGAGAGGCTGCGGATGCCGGCTGCGCTCGACGCGTAGGCGATCGGCAGGAAGCGGGTGGTGAAGGCGAGGACGAGGATCGCGCCGGTGCCGTACAGCGCCAGCGGCGGCGGAGCGTAGGCGGCGTAGAAGCCGATCGCCAGGACAATGCCGGGAATGACAAAAGGCGACATGCACAGAAACGCAAGCGCGGTGCTCCAGGGCACCAGGCGGCGATGTACGACATAGGCGATGGCGAGCGAAAGCCCGATGGCGAGGAATGCCGTGGCGCCTGAGTAGACAAACGTGTTGATGATTGCCTGCTGCGCCTGCGTCTGCTCGAACAGCAGATAGCGGAAATTGGCCAGCGTCAGATTGCCGAGCGAGAAGCCTCGGCCCCAGGCTTTGGCGAACGCCGCCTGGATCAGGACCGTCATCGGCAGCAACACCGAGAGGGAGCAGACGAAGAGGCAATAGCCGAGCGCGACCCATTTCCAGGCGCCGAGCCGGATCAGCCGCCGCTCGCCGCCCTTGCCGGTGACCGCCGCGTAGCCCTTGCGGCCGAGCACCAATTTCTGCAGGCCGAACATCGCGACCGTGATGAGGAGGAGCGGGATCGCATAGGCCGCCGCCTCCTCGACCCGCACCGGATACTCGAAGAACGACCACAGCTGCGTGGCGACAACGCGGAACCGCGCCGGAATGCCGATCAGCGCCGGCGCGCCGAACAGCGCGATCGCCTCCAGAAACGCGACGATGACGCCGGCCAGGATCGCCGGGAAGACCAGCGGCAACGTAACCCGGAATATGGTGCGCAAGGTCCCCGCACCGAGGATGTTGGCGGCATCCTCCATCTCGGAGGACACGAGATCGAGGGCCGAGTTGGTGAACACGAAGACGTACGGGAACGAGGTGACCGCGACCACCACGATCAGCCCGGTCATCGAATAGATATTGAAGATGCCGTGCGAGGCACCGGTCAGCGCGATCCACAGCTTGTTGAGCCAGCCGGCGTTCGGCCCGGCGAGCAGGATCCAGCCGATGGCGCCGAGATAGGGCGGGGTGATGAAGGCGCCGAGCACCATCAGCCGGACGAACCCCTTGCCCGGCATGTCGCTGCGCGAGATCGCCCAGGCGATCGGCACGCCGAACACGGTTGCGAGCGCCGCGACGCCAGCCCCGAGCTCCAGCGAGTTGAGGAGGGAATCGATGTGCCGCCGATTGCTGTAGGCGGAGACGTAGTTCGCGAGAGTGAACCGCCCGGTCTCGGCCTCCTGGAAGCTCGACAGGACCAGGCGCAGGAGCGGACTCAGAATCAAGAACGCCAGGATCGCGATCATCACGATCCACAGGATCATGCTGGGATCGAACCGGCGGAGGCGGCCGCGCAGGGCGCTGGGCTCGGGGATCGCGATGTCGCTCATCCCCCCCTCCCTAACCCTCCCCCGCAAGGGGGGAGGGGAAAGACAAGGACGATTGTTTTCTTACCCCCTCCCCCTCGACGGGGGAGGGTGGGGTGGGGGTGAGCCCGTGTCACGGCGGATCGACTACACCCCGAACGTGTCGCGCCACTGTTTGATCACCTCGGGGATGCCGACCGTGATCTCCTCGACGGTCGGATGGACGACCTTCACCTCCGCCGCGGATTTGCCGGGCGGCAGCGAGTGCACCTCGGGGCGCATCGACTCGTTGTAGTGCTCGACCCAGCGTTTCGATGCGTCGACGCTCATCAGATATTCCATGAAGAGCTTGGCGGCCGCCTGGTGCTTGGCCCCTTTCATGATGCCGGAGGGAGCGATGATCAGCACGGCGCCGTCGGTCGGATAGATCACCGACAGCGGGTTGCCTTTGGCGGCGACGCTGAGCAAGGTGCCGTTCGAGGTGGCGCCGACCAGTCGCTCGCCCGCGTTCATCATCGTCACGGTGTCGTTGATCGAGCGGCCGATTTGCGGATTGTTCTTGGCCAGCTTCTCGAAATAGTCCCAGCCGTACATCTTGCGCATCTGCAGCACCCAGGTGCCGACATAGCCCGAGAAGCCCGGATGACCGACGGTGATCTTGTCCTTCCACTTCGGATCGAGAAGATCGGGCCAGGCGTGCGGCGCTTCGGCCTCTTTGACCTTGTCCGTGGCGTAGCCGATGTTGACCATGCCGGCCGAGGTCGTGTGATAGAACCCGTCGGGATCGAGGTTCTTGTAGACGTCGATCACGCCCTTGAGGTTCTCGGGCACGTATTTGACCAGCAGCTGTTTGTCTTTCAGGTAGACGCAGTGCCCGATGTCGGTCGTGCTCAGCACGTCGACCTGCATGGCTCCGGCCTTGAGCTCCTGCGTGACCCGCTGGAACGCCACTTGCGCGGTGGTGCGCACGGCGTTGACCTTGATTCCGGCGTAGTGTCCCTCGAAATCGCGGGCCAGGGCCTGCGCCGTGGCATCGTCCGAATGCGAGGTGTACCAGGTCAGTTCACCGTCCTTCTTCGCCGATTCGTAGAGGTCTTTCTCGTGAGGCGCCATCTGCGCGCGTGCGCGCGGTACGCCGAGCATCGCCGTGCCGGCGAGCGCTGTCGCACCTTTCAGCAGATCGCGGCGGGTGAGGTCGTGGAGCGGACGCGGGATGTAGATCATAGGCTCCTCCCTGGGAACATGCGGCTCTTGTCGGCCGGCTGTCTCAGAGTGTGCCCAGTTCCACGGGTGGATGCTAGCCTACGAAGGTCGGGAGCCGTTCCGCGCGGTGGCGGGGGAAAATCCGCCCGCCAGGGGTACTTTGGCGGTGGCGGTCGGCTCACCTGCCGGGGGCGCCTTCCGCAACGCGGCGTTGACTGCCGTCGCCAGTTTGTCGAGCACATAGGGCTTCTGCAGCAGCGGATCGTCGCCGATCGGCGCGATCGCCGTCGTGTCGGCGTAGCCGCTGACGAACAAGGCCTTCAGCTGCGGCTGGCGCTGGCGTGCGCGGCGGATGGTCTCGATGCCGTTCATCCCCGGCATGGCGACGTCGATCAGCACCAAATCCACCGGGCCGTTGAGTGCCAAGTGCTCGAGCGCCGCGTGGCCGCTCTCCGCCTCCACCACACGGTACCCGAATTCGCGCAGGCCGGTGACCGCGATGTCGCGGACGTCGGGATCGTCGTCGACCACGAGGATGGTCGCCGCCGGGCCGCGCGGTGCCGCGACCGCCGGCTGTGGCCCGGTCGCCGCCGGCTCGGCGGCCGCGCGCGGCAGATAGACCCGGACGGTTGTGCCGTACCCGAGGCGGCTGTCGATGAACACGTTGCCGCCGGACTGCACGGCGACGCCATGGACCATGCTGAGACCGAGGCCGCTGCCTTTGCCGACCTCCTTGGTGGTGAAGAACGGCTCGAAGGCCTTGGCGCGCACCTCCTCGCTCATGCCCGAGCCGGTATCCGCGACGGACACGAGGACGTAGTCGCCGGGGGCGAGACCGTCCGGACGTTCGCTCGCGGGCACGTTGGCGGTGTGGATGGTGAGCCGACCGCCCCCTGACATCGCATCGCGGCCGTTGATGGCGAGGTTGAGGAGAACAAGCTCCATCTGGTTGGGGTCGACCATCGCCGGCCACAAGCCGGGCATCAGCCGGGTCTCGATGCCGATCAGAGCGCCGAGCGCGCGGAACAGCAGCTCGCGGGCGTCGCTGACCAGGCGGTTGATGTCGACCGGCTTGGCGGCGAGGCGCTGCTTGCGCGAATAGGCGAGAAGCTGCGAGGTCAGCTTGGCGCCGCGTTCGACCGCGTGCGAGGCGGCGCGCAGCGCCCGTCCCGCCGTCTCGTCGACGATGTGGCGCTGCGCGATCTGGATGTTGCCGAGCACGGCGGTCAGCAGGTTGTTGAAGTCGTGCGCGACGCCGCTGGTCAGTTGCCCGATCGATTCCAGCTTTTGCGCCTGGCGCAAGGCGCCTTCGGCTTTCTCGCGCTCGCCGATCTCCTTGATCAGCCGGTCGTTGGCTTCGGCGAGACTGCGGGTGCGCGCCTCGACCAGCTGTTCCAGATGCGCCTGGCTTTGCTGCAGCAATTCGCGGGCGGCGACGATCTCGCTGATGTCGGTGCAGGTGCCGAACCATTTGACGACGTTGCCGTTGCCGTCGTGGATGGGCGTGCCGCGGCTCTGGAACGAGCAGTACTCGCCGTCCGAGCGCCGCAGCCGAAACTCGACGTTGTAGTCGGCGCCGCGGCCTATGGCCGCATTCCACGCCGTCGCCACCCGGTCGCGGTCGTCGGGATGGACCGCCGAGAGCCACTGGTGGCCGAGGTGATCGGCGGCCGGCCGGCCGGTATAGGCCTCCCATTGGCTGCTGAGATAGTCGCAGCGGCCGTCGGGCTGGCAGGTCCAGACGAGCTGCGGGAGCGCTTCGGCCAAGGTGCGGTAGCGCTGCTCGCTGTCGGCCAGGGCTCTCAGCGTGTCTTGAACCTCGTACTGCCGGCCACGCGCCCGCAATGCCGCGCGCACGGCGCTGATCAAGGTCGCCGAATGCACCGGACGCTCCAGGAACGTCACGTTGGCGGTGCTCCTGATCGGCCCCGACTCCTGCCAGCCCTCGAGGCTCGCGCTGCCCCGGCCGACCAGCACCACGAACGGAAAGTCCGACCAGGACGGCTGCGTTGATACCCATTCATCGAGACGCGCGAGATGTGCGCTCTTCAGCGCTTCGCCGGTGATCAGCGCCATCCCGGCGCCCGCCTCGAGCTCGGCGCATAGTTTGTCGATATCGGCGCAGATGACGCTCGCGATCCGGGCCGGCGCCAGGGCCGACTGTATCAGCGGGGCGTCCCGGCCGGCGGGCGCCAGAATGAGTACGCGCGTTCGCATGAAGGCGATGAGGCGTCAGGCCGATCTGAGGAGCCGCTGCGGACCCGAATAGTTCGGCACGCCGGTCAGGATGCCCTGGAACTCGGTGAGCGGTTCGCCGACCTGCACGCCGGAATTGCTGATCCGCAGTTCGCGGATCGATTCCTCGTGCGAGCCGACGCGCTTCTTCATGACGCTGACCGCCTTACGCAGCTTGCCCTCGGCCTCGAAGTAGCGCAGCAGCAGGACATTGTCGCTGAGGTAGCTGAGATCGAGCGGGTTTTGCATGGAGCCGACCATCCCGTGCTGGGCGATCACCAGGATCGTCAGCACTCCGCGCTGGCTGAGGTAGGTCAGCAGCTCGTGGACCTGCAGAATCAGGTGGCGTTCCTCGGGCATCGCGTTCAACAGACCATTGAGGCTGTCGATGACGACGACGCGCGAGTCCCGGCGTTCCACGGCACGGCAGACGAGCTGCGTGAATTCGCCCGGCGACATCTCCGCCGGATTGATCTGCTCGACCATGATCTTGCCCGCGTTGACATGCGGCTCGAGAGCCATCCCGATGCCGGCCGAACGGTCGTAGATGCTGGCCATGGTTTCGTCGAACGCGAACAAGGATGCATGCTCGCCGCGTTTGCTCGCGGCGATGAGGTAGCTGAGCGCGATCGACGACTTGCCCGACCCCGCCGGCCCGATCAGCAACGTGCTGGTGCCGCGCTGCAGGCCGCCGCCGAGCATCTGGTCGAGTTGCTCGGAGACGCTGCGCACGATCTCCTTGTCCGTGCGGATCGCCGGTTCGACGGCGACCAGCCGCGGGAACACTTCGAGACCGCCGGTGCGGATGATGTAGTCATGGTAGCCGCCGGCAAAGCGCACGCCGCGCATCTTGCGCACGCGCAGCCGCCGGCGCTCGGCGCCGTATTCCAGCGCCATCTGCTCGAGGGTGATCACGCCATGGGCGATGCTGTGCACCTGCAGGTCGTGGGTCTCGGCGGTCATGTCGTCGAGCAGCAGCACCGACACTTCCTTGCGCGACAGATATTGCTTGAGCGCCAGGATCTGCCGGCGGTAGCGCAGCGGGCTTTGCGCCAGAAGCCGCATCTCCGACAATGAATCCAGCACCAGCCGGGCCGGCTTCAGCGCGTCGATCTTCTGGAACATCAGCCGGGTGGTCTCGCCAAGCTCGACTTCGGACGAATGAAAGACCGTCTGGACCTGTGCGCCGTCGTCAGGCGGGGCGAGTTCGAAGATCTCGATCCCGTTCAGCGACCATTCGTGGGTATGGGCGACCGCGGCGAGCTCGTCTGCCGTCTCGGACAGGGTGATGTAGAGCGTCTTTTCGCCCTTCGCCTTGCCGGCCAGCAGGAATTGCATGCCGATGGTCGTCTTGCCGGTGCCGGGGGTGCCTTCGATGAGGTTGATGCGTCTGCGGACGAGGCCGCCGTCCAGGATGGCATCGAGCGACGCCAGCCCGGTCGAAACACGGTCGGTGATTGCGGGCATGGAAATCTCTCCTGCGGCCGGAGCCGCAGATTCAGGTCCTTCGTTGGAGGTGGGGCATCAACGTCGCGGGCACCGCCGCATACGTGGCGCGCGGTTGGCTTGCGGGTTCGATGTTCAGGAACGTTCCCAAGGGCGAACGCTGGGTTGTTGACGCGGTCGCGCAACATAACGCGACACAAAAAAGTTTCGCCTTCCGGGTAATTCCCTAAGCCGTTGACGGAAAATACCTATGCCGAACCCTGGCGCACGCATGCCGGGGACTCCTGCCGGACAAAAAAAGTCACATGGCGCGGCGAGTTAGGCGCGCAATCGTAAACGTCGGCGCCTGTCTAGATGGGAGCGTCAACGTCGCGCCGGCTGCAGGCGCCCCCGCGACGGCGAGCGGCCGGTTGCGTATCGCACGGCCGACATGCCGGCGAGCATCGCGATCACGAACAACAGGACGTCCCAGCGGGCGGCGGCGAGCGCGGCGATGGCCGGACCCGGGCAGTAGCCGGCGAGGCCCCAGCCGATGCCGAATAAAGCGGCACCGCCGAGGAGCTTCGCGTCGACTTGCGTCGAGGCCGGAAGCGTGAACGCCGGCGCGCAAAGCGGCCGGGCGCGGCGGAGCACAAGGCGATAACCGACAAACGTCACGGGCACAGCGGCAGCCATGACGAACAACAACTGCGGGTTCCAGGCGCCCGCGACATCGAGAAAGCCGAGCACGACGGCCGGATCGGTCATGCCGCTGAGGGTGAGTCCGACTCCGAACAAGAGGCCGGCGGCAAGACCGGCAGCCACGTCGCGGCGCAACGAAACTCCGGAGGTCAGCACGTCAGACATGGCGGACGACGAAGACCGTGACGGCGCCCACGACCATGAATGTCGCAACCGCGGCCGCCGAACGCGGCGAGAGCCGCGCCAGGCCGCAAATGCCGTGGCCGGACGTGCAGCCGCTGCCGAGCGCCGTACCGATGCCGACCAGAAGGCCGGCAGCGATCAGCACCGGGCGCGCGGCGGCCGGATCGCCGATGGCCAGGCGGCCGGTCACCGCCGCTACCACCAACGGCGCTGCCACCAAACCGAAAACGAACGCGGCCCGCCACGCATTGTCGCGCCATGCCGTAGGCGCCAGCAAACCGCCCACGATGCCACTGATGCCGGCGATCCGGCCGACTGTGGCCATCAGCACCACGGCCGCCGCGCCGATCAGGGCGCCGCCGGCGGTCGCGAGAAGATAGGGACTCAACCGCTCCTCCCGCTATGCCCGTCGCTCCGGCGTTGCCAGCCACTCCCGTCCCTTCAGCATCAGATCGAAGTAGACGGTTGGCAACATGCGCTCCTTCAAGAACCAGGCCAGCCGGCTAGGCTTAGTCTCGTCGATGAGCTGCGGGAATGTCGGCAGGAGCTTTCCGCCGTAGCCGAACTCAGCCAGGATGATCTTGCCGCGTTCCACCGTGAGCGGGCAGGAGCCGTAGCCGTCATAGATCGCCCGCGGTTCGTGTCCGGCGAGGATGGCGAGGATGTTTTCCGCCACGACGGGCGCCTGCTGGCGCACTGCGGCCGCGGTCTTGGCGTTTGCCGCCGAGCAGGCATCGCCGAGGCCGAATACGTTGGCATAACGCGGGTGCTGCATCGTGTCCTGCTTAACCTGCAGCCAGCCCGTTGCGTCCGCCAAGGGACTGTTGCGGACGAAGTCCGGCGCGGTCTGTGGGGGACAGACATGTATCATGTCGAAGGACTTCTCGACGCGTTTCGTGGAGCCGTCCGGCGCTTTGACGTCGAACCAAGCCTTCTTCGCCGCGCCGTCGACTGCCTTCAGGTCGGAAGCAAAGTTCAGCGCGATGCCGTAGCGTTCGACATACTTCATCAGCGGCGGCACGAAATGCGGCACGCCGAACAGGACCGTGCCGGTCGCATGGAATTCCACCTCGAATTTCGGCAGCACGCCGGTCCGGTTCCAATGATCGCATGACAAGTACATCGCCTTTTGGGGCGCGCCGGCGCATTTGATCGGCATCGCCGGCTGCGTAAACAGAGCGCGGCCACCTTTCAGGGCTTGCACCAGCTCCCACGTATAGGGTGCGACATCGAACATGTAGTTGGACGTGACGCCATTCTTGCCAAGACTTTCGCGAAGTCCCTCGATGGCGTCCCAGTTCAGCTTGATGCCGGGGCAGGCGACCAGAGTGCGGTAGCGAAGGCTGTCGCCGTTGTCGAGGACGACCGTGTCGTTCTCCGGCTTGAAACCGGCGACGGCGGCACGGATCCAGCGGGCACGTTTCGGCATCACCGCCGCCATCGCCCGCTCGGTTTTTCGGCGGTCGAATACGCCGCCCCCGACGAGGGTCCAGCCGGGCTGGTAGTAGTGCTTCTCCGCCGGTTCGACGACAGCGACCGAGAGGCCGGGACGCCGACGCAGCAGGCTGGCTGCGACCGAGATTCCCGCGGCGCCTCCGCCGACGATGACGACGTCGAACGAAGTTGTTGATGCGGTTCTGTCCATGACACGTCTCCTTTCAGGAGCGGCTAAGGCTTATGGCTTGACGTAGGACCAACCTTGTTCCTGCAACTCCATCAGCCGGACGACGCCGGCCGGGACGATCTTCGCCTTCGAGATCAGCGGGATTTCTTCGGGCTTCTTGCCCTCGGCCTTCGCCATGCCGATGCGCGTGTTGTCGCAGGCGGCGAAGGCGACGTTCGGCATGCTTTGCGCAAACGACTTGATGCGCTCCTTGATGTGGGCCGGCGCGGTGTCCTCGCGCAGCATGTGCAAGCCCGGACCATAGGCGACGATCTCGATTTCGATCTCCGCCGCCTTGGCGGTGTAGAAGTCGGAGACGTTCACGGCATTGTTGAGCGCCAGGTTCATCTTCGCCTCGTCGCGGTCGTCCACGTGCAAGGCAAGGCGATGCGGTTTCTCCTTGTTGTCCGCGCGCGCTGCGGCGGCGGCGAGGAGAAGCGGCGCCGGCAACAGTGCGAACAGGGCCCGGCGGGATCGTTTGAATGCGTTCATATTTACTCCTTCGGCCGGTTCTCCGGCGTGACGCCGAGGCTCTGGGCGAGGTCGGACGTCACCTTCACCGGTTCAGTGCGGCAATGCTGCATGCACGGTTCGGCTCCGGCCTTCAGCCCCGGGACGTCAGGCCGCGGATCCTCGGTGATGAAGCCATTGCGGTTCGGCAGTTTTAACGCCGCCAAGGACTTCGCGTCGAGAGTCGCGTCCTCGGGCAACAGCTCGTTGAGGTTCAGAAGATAGGCGACGATGGAATAGACTTCATCATCGCTCAGCGACTGTGGCGCGTTGAACGGCATGGCACGTTTGACGTAGTCGAAGACCGTCGGCGCGTATGGCCAGTAGCTGCCGATCGTCTTGCGCGGGTTGTCGGACTTCAGCGTCCCGGCGCCGCCGGCAAGCTCCGGCCAGCGGCCGTTACCTTCGGCGAACTCGCCATGACAGCCGGCACATTTTTCCTGATACAGCGCCTCGCCGTCCTTGACGCTGCCCTTGCCGGGCGGCAGGCCGAGGCCGTCGTCGCCGCGCACGTCGATGTCCCAGCCCTTGATCTCCTCTGGCTTCGCCGCCCGGCCGTAGCCGAATGGGACGGTCTTCGCCGGCGCCGCCGCGACCGGCTTCACAACCCGCTTGTCTGCCGCTTGGGCCCCGGTGATGACGGCGGCTGCGATCAAGGCGATCGCTGCCGCTGCCCCCGCAATCGCTGCGAACCTATTAGACGATTTGGACATTGTTCACCGTCCCATCGGGGTTGACCCGCCAGGTGTGGACCGAGTTCTTGTGGTAGATCGAGTTCACGCCGCGCGCCTTGCGGAGCTGCGCGATCGTCGGCTGCACGTAGCCGCTCTCGTCGATGGCGCGCGCCTGCAGGAAGGCGGGGCCACCGTTCCACGTCCACGGAATCCGAAAGCGGGTCAGTGCCTTGCTGAGTACCGGTTCCTGCAAAGTGGCAGTGTGCCAGTTGTCGCCGCCGTCGAACGACACATCGACCCGCTTGATGCGGCCCCGGCCGCTCCACGCAAGGCCGCGGACCTCGTAAAGGCCTTTGTCCTTGAGCGGCTTCTCGGGGCAGGGGAAGGTGATGACCGAATTCGCCTCCTGCACGAAGGTGAACTGGCGCGCCATGCCGTCGGGCATGAGATCGGTGTATTTCGACGTCTCCTCGCGCGTCTGCCACGGCCGGTCACCGAGCTTGAGCCGGCGCAGCCATTTGACGTTCACATTGCCTTCCCAGCCCGGCACCATCAGGCGCAGCGGGTAGCCCTGCTCGGGACGGATGCGCTCGCCGTTCTGCGAGTAGCAGACGATGCAGTCCTCGAGCGCCTTCTCGATCGGGATCGAACGCGTCATCGCCGCGGCATCGGCGCCCTCGGCCAGCAGCCAAGTGGCGTTCTTGTGGACGCCCGCCTCCTGCAGGAGGGTCGAGAGCGGTACACCCGTCCATTCGCAGCAATGCACCATGCCGTGCGTGAACTGTGCTCCGTCCATCTGCGCGCCCTTCCACTCCATGCCGCCGTTGGCCGGGCATTCGAGGAAATGGATGCGGCTCACCGACGGGAAGCGCACGAGATCTTCCATGGTGAAGATCAGCGGGCGGTCGACCATGCCGTGGATGATCAGGCGATGCTCGTTGGGATCGACCTCAGGGACGCCGCCATGATGGCGCTCAAAGCACAGGCCGTTCGGCGTGATGATGCCGTCGAGCTCATGGATCGGCGAGAAACTGACCGACGATTGCGTCGAGACGGTCAGCCATTCGACGTTGCGGCGGACGACGCTTTTCTCATACTTCGACGGCATGCCGTAGGGATTTTCCGCGACGCCGGCGCCGAGTGTCTTCGTCCATTCCGGCACGTTTGGCGGCAGATTGTCGCCGGCGGCGGCGAGCTTTGGATGCAACGGTGCCAGTGCCGATGCGGCAGTGACCAGTCCTGCGCCGCGCAGGAAGTCGCGGCGGTTCGGCCGCGCCACCGGACGAAGCGAGGCCTTGTGTTCGGCCTCGATCCGCTCAATCTCGGCAGGATCATCGATCATGGACGTCTCTCTTCGCTAACCCTCACCGATGTTGTTATGCCCGGGTCGGAGTTTGCCGCTGCCGGGAGGGAAGTACCGCCAACGTAAGGCTCCGATCCCGGGCATCCGCGTCTCGCCGTTTGGGAGAAAACGGCGCAACGAAGTCCTGAAACGGTCGGCATCGCGATCGCCTTAACCGGCGATTCCGCGCGCGTCGGCGCCGACCACGCGGACGGAACGGTTCGGCTCCGGGCGCACGACCTTCTTGCGAGCAACATAGCTGCTGACAAGGTCGTAGACTGGGGGGCCTTGCGTGCCTTCGTTGACCGACGCCCACCCGGCGACAACGTAAGTCTTCGCGGGATCGATCGCGGCGCCTGTCTTCGCAAGGCGCATCTCGCCGATGCGGGCACCCATTTTCTGGCCTACATCGATCGTGTAGGCGAGACCGCCGACGCGGACCATGTCGCCACCCTGCTGATAGTACGGGTCGGGGTTGAAAAGGTTGTCCGCGACGTCCTCGAGTATCGCCTTGAGCTGTTCGCCTGTCATTTCATTGCGGTAGACGGCGGGATAGGTGATCGCGGTCTGATTGAATACGTCCTCCACCGTGATGTCCTGCCCCGGCAGCAAGGTGGCGCCCCAGCGGAACCCGGGCGACAGCGCGATCTCCGCGTCGCGTTCCTCGAGCAGGGCCGAGCAGATCAGGTCGTCGAACGTGCCGTTGAAGTTGCCGCGGCGGTAGAGCAGGCCCTCGGTCCGTCCGAGGACACGCCCAAGCTCCTTCTCATGCGGGGCCCGCAGCTTTTGGATGACCGCCGCCATCTCGGGATCGGCGGCAATCGCGTCCGAGAACAGCGGAATGAGCTTGAACCGGTATTCCTTGACCTGTCGGTCGCGGACGTCGAGGTCGAGCCGGGCCAGGAATTTGCCATGGCTGCCCGGTGCAACCAGCAGAGTCTGCCCGACCTTTACCACTACCGGAATCGCGTCGTGCGTATGGCCGGTGAGGATCACATCGATGCCTTTGACGCGGCCGGCGAGCTTGCGATCGACGTCGAAGCCGTTGTGGCTCAGGAGCACGACGAGGTCGACCTTGGCCGCGCGCAGCTTGTCGACGTGGCCCTGGATGCGCTCCTCTTCGATGCCGAACGACCATTCGGGGATCATCCAGCGCGGGTTGGCGACCGGCGTATAGGGGAAGGCCTGGCCGACGACACCGATGGTGAGGCCGCCGCGCTCGAACGTGGTGGTGGCGTCGAACACCGGATCGCCCCATTCGGTGTCCTTCACGTTGCCGCACAGGAACGGAAACTTGAGCTGCTCCTTAAGCTCCTTCACCCGGTCGGTGCCGTAGGTGAACTCCCAGTGCGCCGTCATCGCGTCGACGCCGAGCGCGTGCTGAGCCGCGACCATGTCGGCGCCGGCCGTCTTCAAGGACGTGTAGGAGCCCTGCCAAGTATCGCCGCCGTCGAGCAGCAGGACGCGGCCGGGGCGCTCGGCCTTGATCGCCTTCACGGCTGTGGCCATACGGTCGAGGCCACCGATGCGGCCGTAGGCCTTGGCGAGATTCTCGAAATCGAGGAACGTCAGCGCATGGGCATCGGGCGTACCCGCCTTGACGGCAAAGGCATCGAGCAGGTGCTTGCCGGTGAGATGCGGCGGCAGGCCCACCGCTTCGCCAACGCCGATGTTCACCGATGGTTCGCGGAAATGGATCGGCCGAAGCTGCGCGTGAATGTCGGTAAAATGCAGCAAGGTCACTTGGCCGAGCGGCGAGAAGCGCAAGAGCTCCTCTTGCGTCAGCTTCTGCTGCGCCACCGCCTTGCTGAATGAACCGCTCCAGCCGAGCGCCGCCGTGGCGGCACCGAGCTGGATCAGATCGCGTCGGCTGAAGAGCGCCATCGCCCGCTATCAGCCCGCGACGGTGATCTTCTGCTCGGCCTTGTAGACCGAGCCGTCGTCGTCGACCCAGCTCATCTCCAAGGTGCCGCTGTCGTCGACCCGCATCGAGAAGGCGATGTAGAGCGGCGCCGACATGGCCGGCTCGAGCTTGCCGGCGAATACGTCCTTGCCGTTGTACTTGGCGGTAACCGTGTTGATGATCTTGCGCGGGATGATCATGCCCTGCGCGTCCTTGCGCTGGCCTGATTCCATCTCGTGCTGGACGAGGGTCTTGATTTCGACGATCTCGCCCTTCTTCGGGCTTTGCGGGGCGCGGATGCGCGGCTTGATATCTGCCATGGGAATGTCTCCTGGTTCCTGATCAGCCGCCGCAGCCGCCGATCGTCACTTTCACTTCACTCGCCGCCGTCCACAGCGACCCGTCCTTCATCTCAGCGACCGCGATCACTTTCTGGGTCTGCGCCAGCCGCATGCGGAAATCGACCTGGGCGCGGCCGCTCGCGGGGAAGAAGTTGAAGCTCGCGACACCCGGATTTGGATTGCCGTCGGCGACGATGTGCACGGCCTTCACGTGATCGGCGTCGGTCATCGGGCTGTCGACGCTGATCTGAACGGGCACGACGTTGCCGTTCTCGGCGATCTGCGGCGCGGTGATCGTCACCTTGCCCGACTTCGGCTGGCCTTTCGCGAGCGTGCCGAGGAGCTGCGTCGCCTCTTGCGGCGTCGCATCGGCGCTGCGCGCGAAAATCCCGATAAGCAGCGCCGCCGCGCTGGCGTGGAGCGCCGTGACGACGATGCGCCGTCGGCTGAGAGTCATGCTTTCGGTCATGCGAGTTTCCTGGGTTGGGAGAGATCGCCTCGATCAGTGACGGATGTTCGGCGTCGTGAGCGTGAGGCCCTGGCTCAGCGACGCGAGATACAGTTCGAGTTCGCCGTACTCCGGCGCATCCGGCGGCAGCTCGTTGGCGCGAACCTGGATGTTGCACCACTGCAGGCGCTTGCGGATGTCCCAGATCTCGCTGCGGCTGGTGCGATAGTTCGGGAAGTGGTCGTACTGGCCGCGCGGCTCGCCGAGATACTGGCCGCGCAGCCACTTGTTGGCGCCTTTCTCGGCGGTGTGGCAATCGGCGCAGGCGAAGTTTAGCTGGCCGATCTTGGCCCTGTAGAGCTCCTCGCCGCGGGCGAGAGCGGCCTTCGCCTCTGTGCTCGCAAGGTCGAGCCTGATCGGCTCGCCGTTCGAAAGCGAGTGCAGATAGACGGTGAGGTCGATGTTCTCGGCGCTCTGCATCCGATACTCGGCGCCGGTCGTCACCTTGGCGTGACGGTAGATGAACTCCTCGACGCCCAGCACCTTCTTCAGGCGCGGGTCCCAGCGCGGCATCGTCGCCGCCCAGCCGGTGAACGCGGTCTTCGGATCGGCGTGACAGGCGACGCAGCTCTTGCCGGTCGGGCCGGCCGCGCGCATCAGGGCTGCGCCCGTATCGATGTGATCGACCGCGGGGTTCACGAACGGGTCGAGCGCGTCGCGATCCTCGACCGGCTTCGGCCGCTTGGTCGGATCGTCGAGATCGTCTTTGAACTTCGCCGGGGTCTTCAACGTTTTCAGGAACGCGACGATGTCGCGGATCTCAGCCTCGTTGTAGAAGCCGTGCGCGCCCCATGGCGGCATCACCGATCCGGGATTCAGCGCCTGCGCATCGTAGATGTAATTGAAGAGGTATTCGTCGGGGCGGCCGGCGGCGCCGATCTCGGACAAATCAGGGCCGACATTGCCGGGCACTTCGGGAGTCGCCGGGCCCATGACGTGGCAGGCGAGACAGCCGCCGCCGCGGTCACGTGCGAAGGCGAGGCTCTGCCCGTTCTTCGGATCGCCGTCGATCCTGCCCTTGATCTCCTTGGGTGGTGCCGGCGGGGCCGTCAGCTTGCGGTTGGCCAGCGTGTTGTAGGTGTCCCAACGCGCCTTGTTCCAATCGGCATAGCGCTGCCAAGGTTCGGGTGCGGCGGAGCCGTGGAGATAAAGGGGCACGGGGGATTTGCTGTCGGCGGCGGCGACCGAGCACGAAAGAGTGAGGGCCCCTAATGCGCCGATGACCCAGCCGCAGCTGACCCGGTTGCGATGCATGCGTTTCCCCTGATGCCTATTGCGCCCTGCTGATTCGGGCGATGATGCCCATTATATTCGAAAGTGCTAATTTAGTCTATACTAAAGTACCAGTGGCGGTGCGCGCGAGCATGTAGGCGGCGACAGCGAAGATGACGCCGGCGAAGATGTAGGACAGCATCCGTCTCCGACCGCCCAGGTAAGCGGCGACCCTGAGGCCGATCACACCGCCGCCGATGCCGCCGGCGATGAATTCGAGGGCGACGGTCCAGTCGACGAAGCCCGACAGCGCGTAGTTCGCGGCGGTCGTTAAGCCGAACGCGGCAACAGAGAACAGGGACGAACCGACGGCGTTGAGAATGGGCATCCCGCTGCCGAGCATCAGTCCGGGGACGATCAGGAATCCGCCGCCGATGCCGAAAAAGCCCGAGACGCCCCCGGTCAGCAGCGCGATCGCGATCAGGCGGATCGCGATTCGCGGCGTGATATGGACGTTCGGGTCACCGCCCGCGGCGTTAGGCCGCAGCATCGCGGCGCCGACCGCGACCATGATCAGCGCAAATAAGAAGAGCAGTCTCTGTCCGTCGACCAGCTTGCCGACGGAGGAGCCGATGGCTGCACCGACGACGCCGGCCGCCGCAAAGACGGCAGCGCAGCGCCATTTCACGTTGCCGGCGTGCCAGTGGCCGGCGAAGCTCGCAAGCGCGTTGGCGGCAACCGCGAGCGCGCCGGTTCCGATCGCGACGTGCGGTTCGCGGATGCCAACGACATAGATCAGCAGCGGTACGGCGAGGATCGAGCCGCCGCCGCCGATGAGCCCCAGCGAAAATCCGACGACTCCACCTGACGAAACCGAGAGCAGAGGCGCGAGCCAGGTCATCGGGGAGCCGGGGAGTTGCGGCGGCGCGCCGCCGCCGGCCTGGACGTCGCGTGCGGCTTGGCCGGGCGGCCTTCGCAGAAGATACCGGCGAGCGTGTTGATGATGGCGACGGCGGCGGGGCTCGACAGGCGATAGAAGATCATCTGCGAGACCCGCCGTGTGCTCACGAGCTCGGCTGCGCGCAGGCGCGCGAGATGCTGCGACAGTGCGGCCTGCTGAAGGCCGACGACCGGCACGAGTTCGCCGACCGATCGTTCGCCGTCGGCGAGTTCGCACAAGATCATCAGACGACGCGGATTGGCGAGGACGCCGAGCAGGCGGGCGGCCTCGCCGGCCATGTCGCGCGTCTTCTTGGCGTCTTGACTCGTCACAGGCCGCACCGGCAGTTGCGAACGCGTCGCGTTCATAAGTTGTAGCTTAATTAGATAATGCTTATATGTACAACGGATCGCCGCGCCTTCAAGCCTCGAATTGAGAGGGAAACATGGCTACGACCGTCAAAGCGTTCTTCAATGAACCGACCTTCACGGTCTCCTATCTCGTATGGGATCCCGTGACCGGCGAAGGTGCGGTGATCGATCCGGTGCTCGACTTCGACGCCAAGGCGGGACGGACGCGCACGACATCGGCCGACCAGGTTCTCGCGGCCGCTCACGACTCCGGCGTCCACATCGGCCTGATCCTCGAGACCCACGCCCACGCCGATCACCTGACCGCCGCGCAATATCTGCGGTCGAAAACGGGCGCGAAGATCGTGATCGGTGCGGCGATCACCAAGGTCCAGGCCGTGTTCAAGGAAATCTTCAACGCGGCCGAGATGCGGACAGACGGCAGCCAGTTCGACCGGCTGGTGCGCGACGGCGACCGTCTGCCTCTGGGCAGTCTCGAGATCGAGGTCATGCACACGCCCGGCCACACGCCGGCCTGCGTCACCTATCGCATTGGTGATGCGGCGTTCGTCGGCGACACGTTGTTCATGCCCGACTATGGAACGGCACGCGCGGATTTTCCGGGTGGCGATGCCCGCACCCTGTACCGCTCCATCCGCCGCGTGCTGTCGTTGCCGCCGGCGACGCGCCTCTTCATGTGCCACGACTACAAGGCGCCGGGGCGCGACCGCTTCGCGTGGGAGACGACGGTTGCCGAGGAGCGGGCGAAGAACGTCCACGTTCGCGAGGGCATCACGGAAGACGAGTTCGTCCGCATGCGCGAGGCGCGCGACAAGACACTGGATATGCCCGTGCTGATCCTGCCGTCTATTCAGGTGAATATGCGGGCGGGACAGATGCCGCCGGCGGATGCCAATGGGACGATCTATCTGAAACTCCCGATCGACCGCCTCTGATCGCTCGGCCCTTTCCCGTCGCGCCGATCATCCCTATTCTTGAGCGTCAGTGGAAAGACACATCCGTTTGGGAGCGCTCCATGGCTCTGACGATCACGCCGCTGACACCGGCGCTCGGCGCCGAGGTTTCCGGCATCGAACTTCGCCGCCTCGACGACGCGACGTTCGCCGCGATCAAGGCGGCGTGGGATCGGCACTCCGTTCTTCTGTTCCGCGGCCAAAGCCTCGGCGACGATGACCTGCTCGCCTTCAGCCGCCGCTTCGGCGACCTCGATCCGCCGCCCAACCAGGAGAACGGGCGGATGAGCCCCGCCGGTTATCCCGACGTCTATGTTGTCTCGAACATCGTCGATGCCAAAGGCGAGCCGATCGGCGCGCTCGGAGCCGGCGAGGCGGTGTGGCACACCGACATGAGCTACGTCGACTGGCCGCCGATGATGTCGATGCTGTACGCGCTCGAGATCCCGCCCGGCGGCGGCAACACCTGGTTCTGCAGCATGGCCGCGGCCTACGCGGCGCTGCCCGACGATCTGCGGACCCGGCTCGCCGGGCGCCGTATCAAGCACGACGGCACCTACAACAGCGGCGGCTACGTACGCAAAGGCGTGACGCCGACCGACGATCCGCTCGCGGCGCCGGGCGCATTCCATCCCGCGGTGTGCGTCCATCCCGACACCGGCGTGCCGGCGCTGTATCTCGGCCGGCGGCGGAACTCGTATGTGGAAGGCTTGTCGCGTGCGGAATCGGAGGCGCTGTTGGACGCGCTCTGGGCGCATATCGATGACCCGCGCTTCGCCTACGAGCACCGCTGGCGCGTCGGCGACCTCGTCATGTGGGACAACCGCATGACCATGCACCGGCGGGATCCTTTCGATCCGAACGCGCGGCGGCTCATGCACCGCACCCAGATCAAAGGCAAGGCGGCGCCGCAGCCGTACGCGCCGGCTGAGGTTCGGAAGGCCGGCTAGCCGCTACTTGATCAAGGTGACGGGTACGGTCGCCAGGTGGACGACCGCCGTCGTCGTCGAGCCGAGGAGCAAGCCGCGCACGCCACCGAGGCCACGCGTGCCCATCACGATATGCTCGGCTTTCTTGCGCTTGGCGATGCGGACGATGGTCTCGCCGACGGCCCCGCTTTCGGCGACGGTCTCGAACGGGATCTTCGCCTGCTTGCAGGCAGCGATGGCCTTGCGGAGCTGCTGACGCGAGAGGCTGGCCGCCACTTTTTCCTGCCAGTCGGCCGGCATCATCGCTCCCGCCTCGCCGAGGCCGAGCGTCACGACATTCTGCACATTTGCGAGGACCACCGCCGGCCGGCGATGGCTCTTGGCGAAGCCGATGGCGTATTTGAGCGCGCGGGTCGACGCCGGCGAACCGTCGACGGGAACGAGGACCTTCATGGCAGCACCTCTATCGGTTGGCTTTTTTATTTAGTGCCGCCAAGCGGGCAGGTTCGCAAACCAAAAAGACTATACAGGGGACACCAGCGCACGATCGCGGTCCCGAGCGGAATGAAGCCGATGAACCCGACGAAGCGGGCGCTGCCCGGCAGCAGGAAATAAAGCGACAGCAGCACGATTCCGGCCACGATGCGGATGACGCGGTCGGCGTGTCCGATGTTCTGGGGCATGGTCTATCTCCGGTTGGACAACCGGAGCTGAGGATGCGCCGCCGGCCCGCGAGCGGCTTTGACCTGGATCAAGCGGTCAGTGGCCGGCCGCCGGCGCGGATTCCCGTTTGCGGCGTGAAGCGCTCCGCGTCGCGGCGTGCGCCACGAGTTGCGCGGCCGTCCGACCGCGGCCGGCGAGCCGCCGGGCCTTGCCGCGGCGGGCCGACGCTCGGCCGACCGCGGCGAAATCGCCGCGGATCGCCTTGAGTGCGACGCGCTCGCGCTCGATCTCGGCGGCCGTGCGCACGCCGCGCCGGCGGAACACCGGCACGGGCGGACACCACCCTTGCAGCGCGTGCTGCAGCAGGAAAGCCGTGACCGCGACCGGCAGAGCCAGAAAACGTTTGTCGACGAAGGCGCCGAGCAGCACACCCGCCAGGCCGAACGCCGCGGCGTTCGCTTCGAGCACCCGCTCGATATCCCATTCTCGCTCGAGTTCCGCCAGGCGCTCCGGAATACCGTCGGGGTTCCTGGCGTAGAACGCGACGCGGCGTTCGGTTTCGCGCTCGATCCGGCGGTTCACCGACCGCGCGGTGTTGGCTTCGACGCGCATCGTCGTGGGCGGCAGAATGGACATGCCGGGCTCCCGTCGTTCCACCGGCAAAACGCCGAACGGCAGCGACGGTTCCGCATCGCGCTAGGGTTGCAGGCTGCTGAATCCCTTGCCTTTGTCGGCGAGTTGAACCAGGAGGGCCGACGGTGCCCAGCGCGCGCCGAAGCGCTGGTGGAAGCGGCGGACGTCGGCGAGGATCTTCGCGAGGCCGACTTCGTCGGCATAGTGCATCGGTCCGCCGCGCCAGGCCGGGAAGCCGAAGCCGTTGACGTAGACGATGTCGATGTCGCCGGGGCGGAGTGCGATGCCCTCCTGAAGCACCTGCGCGCCTTCATTGATGAGCGCGGCAAGGCAGCGGTCGCGGATCTCGTCATCGTCGATCTTCCGGCGTGTGATGCCGAGCTTCTGCGATTCCTCGGCAATCATCTGCTCGACCCACGGATCGGGCACGGCATTGCGGCCTTCGTAGCGATAGTAGCCGGCGCCCGTCTTTTGGCCGAAGCGCTTCTCGGCGGCGAGACGGTCGAGGATGGCGGAGAACCGCGGTGTCCCCGGCAGGTTCATCTTGCGCTGATGCTGGCGCACGCGCCACATCACGTCGACGCCGGCGAGGTCGAGCATCCCGAACAGTCCGAGCGGCAGGCCGAAGTCGCGCAGTACGCGGTCGATATCCTGCGGCAGCGCACCTTCCTCGAGCATGTAATGCGCTTCGATCTCGTAGCGCATCATCATGCGGTTGCCGACGAAGCCGAAGCACACGCCCATCGGCACGGCGACCTTGCCGAGGGTGCGCCCGAGCTTCATGGCCGTCGCCATCGCTGCTTTCGACGTGGCACTGCCGCGCACGACCTCCAAGAGACGCATGACGTTCGCCGGGCTGAAGAAGTGCAGGCCGACGACGTCGCCGGGGCGGCTGGTCGCCGACGCGATCTCATTGATGTCGAGCGTCGACGTGTTCGTCGCGAGGATGGCGCCGGGCTTGGCGATCTCGTCGAGGCGGGTGAAGACCGCCTTCTTGATATCCATGTCCTCGAACACGGCCTCGACGATGACGTCGGCGTCGCGCAGGGCCTCATATTCGAGGCGCCCGGAGATGCGCTCGACACGCTCGTCGCGCGCTTGAGCCGAGAGACGCCCGCGCTCGACCTGGCTGTCGTAGACCTTGCGGATGTTGGCAAGCCCGCGCTCGAGTGCCGCCTGCTCGGCTTCGAATACGGTCACCGGGATGCCGGCATTGGCGAAGCAGATGGCGATGCCGCTGCCCATGGTGCCGGCGCCGAGGACCGCGGCCGTCTTGATCTCCCGTGTCGGGGTGTCGGCGGGGATATCGGGGATGCGCGCGCATTCGCGCTCGGCGAAGAAGAGATGACGGGCGGCCTTGCTTTGCGGCGTGCCGGTCAGGTCGATGAACATCTGCCGCTCGCGCTGCACCGCTTCGTCGAACGGCACATCCAGCGCCATTTCGACCGCGTCCACACCCTTGAACGGCGCCACCAGGTTTTTCGCGGACTTCGCGAGGTCGGCACGCCTTTTCGCGAAGACGGAACGGTCGATGTTCTTGAGCTTGTCGTCGCGGTCGCGGATGCGCGGCAGCGGCCGTTTGTCGGCGATGCTCTCGGCGAAGCGCACGGCGCCCGCCGTGAGGTCACCGTCGATCACGGCATCGAGGAGGCCGAGCTCCTTGGCCTTGGGCGCCGGAACCGGCTCGCCGCTGAGCACCATGTCGAGGGCGGCTTCGACGCCGACGAGACGGGGCAGGCGCTGGGTGCCGCCGGCGCCGGGAATGAGGCCGAGCTTGATTTCCGGCGTGCCCAGTCGCGCGGATGCAACGGCCACGCGATAATGGCAGCCGAGCGCCTGTTCGAGACCGCCGCCCAGTGCAGTGCCGTGGATCGCGGCGACGATCGGCTTCGTCGCATCGTCGTAGCGCTGGATGACGTCGGGATTGGTCGGCGCCTTGGGCGGCTTGCCGAACTCGCTGATGTCCGCCCCCGCCATGAACGTGCGCCCGGCGGCCATCAGCACGACCGCGGCACAGTCGGGATCGGCGAGCGCCTTGTCGAGGGCCTCGGTGAGGCCGAGCCGCACGGCGTGGCCGAGCGCGTTCACGGGCGGGTTGTCGACGGTGATAATTCCCACGCGCCCCTCGCGCGTGTAACGGACGACGTCGGGCATCTGATGTTCTCTCCCCGCTCTGAATTCTACTTCATTCGGACCTGCGCGACGCGACGAGGCGATCCGAATTTAGAGGTGAAGGGGCGGGGCACGCAACCGCCCGCATCTATCCGAATTCCGCGCGCGGGGCATCGTTAGTCCGGCAACTTGGCCCCACATTTCTGGCAATACTGCAACGGCGCGAAAAAAATGGTGCCGGCGTAGAGTGTCGCTCCGCAATTGCTGCAGAATTTCATGAGTCTCACATTCAGCCACGTAATGAGGGCGACTGCCGGTATGGCGAAATAGAGGACCTCTCCAACTGGACTCATCGCCCAGACAATTCCGAGGAACAGCAAGCCGACTGATACGGCGAGGATTGGATGCCATCGCTTCTTGGTCGCGAAGGACGCTTGTCTATAGAACCAAAACGATGCGAGCCCGAGTATGACCCAGGCTCCGAGGAAGAACGGGAAGACTTTGTCGGGCGTCATCGTTGCAATCGCCGGGAGGTGGTCTGTATTCTAGTCGATGGGAGCGATTCCGACGATATTTCTCTCATAGGTTGTCGCGACAATGGAGGGGGATGCCATGGCTGAAGGCGGTTATTTGCCGAGCTGGCCTGAGAAGGCCGAAGGGATCATCGCACCGGACGAGCGGCTGCCCTGGGGCCCGACGATCGTGGTCGGCCTGCAGCACGTGATGGCCATGTTCGGCTCCACCGTTTTGGCGCCGCTGCTGATGGGCTTCGATCCCAACGTCGCGATCCTGTTCTCCGGGATCGGCACGCTGATGTTCTTCTTCATCACCGCCGGACGGGTGCCGAGCTATCTCGGCTCGAGCTTCTCGTTCATCGGCGTGGTGATCGCGGCTTCCGCCTATGCCGGCAAAGGCGCGAACCCGAACCTCGGCGTGGCGTTGGGCGGCATCATCGGCTGCGGCGTGCTGTATGCCGTCATCGGTCTGATCGTCATGGCCGCCGGCACGCGCTGGGTCGAGCGTCTGATGCCGCCGGTGGTCACCGGCGCCATCGTCGCCGTGATCGGCCTCAACCTCGCCCCGGTCGCGGTGGGTAGCGTGTCGGGGAGCGGCTTCGATGCCTGGATGGGCCTCGTCACCGTGCTGGCGGTCGGCCTCGTCGCCGTCATGGCGCCAGGGCTCGCGCGGCGGCTGCCGATCCTCCTCGGCGCCATCATCGGCTACGTGATCTATCTGGTGCTCGCCAATGGCATGGGCATGGGCAAGCCGATCGACTTCACCGGCCTTGCCAACGCCGCCTGGTTCGGCCTGCCGAATTTCTCGGCACCGGTCTTTACCGGCAACGCGATCGCGCTGATTGCGCCGGTCGCGATCATTCTCGTGGCCGAGAACCTCGGGCACGTCAAAGCGGTCAGCGCGATGACCGGCCGCGACCTCGATCCGTATCTCGGCCGCGCCTTCCTCGCCGATGGCCTGGCGACGATCGTCGCCGGCTTCGGCGGCGGCACCGGGGTGACGACCTATGCCGAGAACATCGGCGTCATGGCCGTGACCAAGATCTATTCGACCCTGGTGTTCGTCGTCGCGGCCCTGGTCGCCATCCTGCTCGGCTTCTCGCCGAAGTTCGGCGCGTTGATTTTGACGATCCCCGGGCCGGTGATCGGCGGCCTCGCCATCGTGCTGTTCGGCCTGATCGCCGCGACCGCCGGGCGCATCTGGGTGCAGAGCCGGGTCGACTTCTCCAACGCGCGTAACCTGATCACGGTCGCGGCGGCACTGACCATGGGGGCGGGCAACCTCTCGCTCAAGATCGGGGACTTCACCTTGGCGGGCATCGGCACCGCCACGTTCGGGGCGATCATCCTCTACCAGATCCTGCGCGAGCCGGAATGAGTGCCGCGAGCGGTATTGTGTAACTTCGTCGAGCGGTTTTCCGCGCCCAACGTCACCGCGCGCCGGTGCGGCGTTTGAACGTCGGGCCTTCCTGGATGGTCAGGGCCAGCTCTTCGCAACGCACCGCGAGCGCGAACAGCTGCCGCCGAATGTTCGGGTCGTTGTCCGTGCGCGCCAGCTCGCGGAACTGCTCGGCCTGCTGGCGCAGGTACTCCATCATATCCATCGCCTCGCCCCCGATCTGGATCGAGCGACTCGCGACAGCCGGCGTTTAACGTAGGCACGGCATCGCGACTTGCAAAGTGACGGAATTCTGTCGCCCGCGGATTGCGTCATCGCGGTCCCGCTATATGGAACAATCATGGCCTTTTGCCGGAACAACGATGGCGCTTTCTCGGCATGGCGGGCTGCCGTAATCTCCGCCGGTCGATCGTTGACGTCACAAGAAACCAACGTTCACAGGGACAAGGGCCGGGAAGGGGGATTCGATTGCTGGAAGCGGCACTCCAGGCGCTCGCGCTTTTGCTCGAGCCGATGCGGCTCGCCATCCTCGTCGGCGGCGTCCTGATCGGTCTCGCCATCGGCACCCTGCCGGGCCTGAGCGGCGTCGTTGGCCTCGCCATCCTGATCCCGTTCACCTATCACCTCGACCCGCATTCCGCTTTCGCGCTGCTGCTCGGCATGGCGGCGGTGAACACATCGTCGGATCTGATTCCCGCCGTGCTGTTCGGCGTCCCGGGAACGGTGGGTGCGGCGGCCACCGTCATCGACGGCCATGCGATGGCGCAGAAGGGCCAGGCGGGCCGCGCCTTTGGCGCCGGCTTCACCGCCTCGCTCGTCGGCGGCCTGTTCGGCGCGTTCGTGCTGGCGCTCGCGATCCCGGTCCTGCGGCCGGTGCTGCTGGCCGTCGGCTCGCCGGAACTCCTCTCCTTCGCCGTCTTCGGGCTCTCCATGGTCGCGACCTTGAGCGGCCGGGCGCCGCTCAAGGGCCTGACGGCGGCCGGCCTCGGCCTGATGATCGCCATGATCGGCTCGTCGCAGGAGACAGGGACGCTGCGCTGGACCTTCGGCTGGCTTTATCTCTGGGACGGACTGCCGCTG
>Ga0335070_10001096_pt1 | contig 30940 bp, 26 predicted proteins | sample Lox_Sample_13_FD_206722 | JGI IMG/M metagenome (GOLD analysis project Ga0335070, IMG submission 206722) | Soil microbial communities from Loxahatchee National Wildlife Refuge, Florida, United States - Lox_Sample_1.3 | ecosystem: Environmental > Terrestrial > Soil > Wetlands | place: USA...
GATCGACAGGCGCGATGCTGCCCCTCGACTGGCTAGCAGGGTGTTGAGGAAAGCCCCCGGACGGCTCCGGCGGCCACCGACTTGAGGGGTGGGCGAGGCTCCGCCGCCCCGAAGTCGGGGCCTTCTTGGCCGTCCGGGCGTCCCCGGCTACGCCGGGTGCAGCCGGGCGATGCGGAGGAGGTTGTAAGCCGCGCCGATGATGTGCGCCGAGAGCTGCGTTCGCGCTCGCCCTCGGTGCCTCGTCCTACGGAAGCCCCCGATGGTCTTCATCCACCCGAAGATTTCCTCGATCCGCTTCCGGGCGCGCTGGCTGATGCCGTACCCGGGATGGCGGGCGGTGCGCCCGTCGACAGCGGACCTCCGGCGAGTGTCCGACGTCTGCGCCACATGCGGCGTGACGCCGAGCTCGCGACAGCCTGCGACGAAGCTGGCCACGTCGTAGCCCTTGTCCGCTCCGAGGGTGACTCGGCCAGGCCGCCGCTTCTTCAGTCGCGCGAGCATCGTGAGCGCCGAGCGGCGCTCGGCGAAGCCATCTGCGGGCTCGACGACGAGGTCCACGATGAGCCCGTTCCGGTTCTCCATCAGCGCATTCGCCGAGTACGACAGCCGAGCCTCTCGAGCGTTGCCCTTCCTCGCCAGCAGTGCCTCCGGGTCCGTCTTGGACTCGTGCGTCTCGTTGCTGCGCTTCTCGCCGTGGAAGTTGACGGTGGGGTTGCCGGGGTCGTCCGGTGGCTTCTGCTTTCCCTCGCCCTTCGGGCGGAAACTCTTCAGCGACGCCCAGGCGTCGATGAGCGTGCCGTCCACCGAGAAGTGCTCGTCGCTCATCAGCTTTGCCTTCCGCGCCTGCTCGACGACGGCCGCGAAGAAGCGGCCCGCCACCTCGTGCTCGAGCAGCCGGTCCCGGTTCGCCGAGAAGGTGCTGTGGTCCGGACTCGGCTCCTCCATCTCCATGTCCAGGAACCACCGGAAAAGCAGGTTGTAGTCGAGCTGCTCGCAGAGCAGTCGCTCGCTCCGCACCGAGTACAGCGCCATCAGCAGCATGCCCTTCAGCAGCCGCTCGGGCGGAATCGAGGGCCGACCGACCTTGCTGTACATGGCGTCGAACGTCGACGAGAGCGCCGCCAGGGCTCCGTCGGCGAGGTCCTTCACCCGCCGGAGCGGGTGGTCCGACGGCACTCGGTCCGCCGGCGTCCTCAGGCTCAACATCGACGTCTGCTTCGTGACCTCGCCGCGCATCAGGGCCTCCCGGGCCCACGAGATCATGACCGCTTGCGGGATGTCGATCCCGCAGCGGCCTTTTTCAACGCCCTGCTAGCGGCGCGGGCCCAGCTCCTCTGTCAGAGCCGCTTGCGGGCCTCCACGTGGTCGATGCCCGCCTCCTCGAACACCGCGCCCACCGGGCGGTAGGCGTGCCGCTCGTAGAAGCCGAGCGCGTACAGCTGCGCGTGGACGAGGATGCCGGTGAGGCCCCTGCGGCGGGCCTCGGCCTCCAGCTCCGCGAGGAGCAGGTTGCCCACCCCGTGCTTGCGCTTGGACTGGAGCACGGCCATCCGGCCGATCTGCCCCCAGGTGCCCGTCTCGCAGTCGGGCGCCGCAGGGAGCACCACCAGGCGTCCGGTGCCGATGGCATGCCCCTCGGCGAAGGCGAGCAGGTGGTAGGCGCGCGCGTCCTCGGCGTCGCGCTCGATCGTCTCCGGGACGTGCTGCTCCTCGATGAAGACGACCTCGCGGATGGCCAGCGCCTGGAAGAGCTCGGCCTCGTTCTTCACCTGGGCGACGACGAGCGTGGTGTCCGCAGGGGCCGTCATTCCGGTGTCGCAACCTACCGCATGGGACTGTCCTGCCAACCCCTCTGCAGGCCGCGGTACGCACGGCAGCCCGGTGCGAAATGACCTGCGCACCGGCGCGCGCGACGCGCACACCGCGGGTGGAACGACAGGCGCCCGACGGGGCTCACCGTCCGGACGGTCGGTCCCGCTCGGGGGACGGGCAGCGCAACAGCAGCGAGTGAGGGACCGGCGGCACGAACCTTGTTTCACCGAACCCCGCATGCAACCCGAACGCGTCGACCCACCACGGACGGAGCGTCCCCCCGTGCCACCCCGGAAGCGATTCGAGGAGCTGCTCCGGGCGCACACCGATCGCCCGGCCCGGAAGCCGCCCGCACCGCCGCGCCGGCAGCGGGCGGCGGCGCCCGCGCGCCCGCCCGGAATCGAGCGGCGCGTCGCGCTCGCCGCAGGAACGCTGCGCGGGCAAGCCCGGAAGGAGATGGACGCCTCCGCGCGCCAGCGCATGTCCGACGGCACCGTGGCCACGGCCCAGGCGACGGGACGGCTCGAGGCGCGCGCCGCGGAGCTGCTCCACGCCGCGCTGCGCACCGAGGCCGCCTCCTGGGCAGAGGCTCCCACCGTGGCGGCCGACTCCTCGCGGCCGGCCCCCGGAGGCCTCGCCCCGGTGCTGCCCACCGGGCCGGGCGTCGCCCCGGCCGGAATCGCGGGGAGCGGGGCCGGCGCGCCCCGCTCGACCTCGGAGGAGCGGGTGGAGCGGGCGCTCGCGCTCGTGGAGCGCATCGAGCGCTTCGTCCGGAGCGGCCGGCCCTCGCTCGCGCTCACGCTCCGGGGCGGGCTCCCGGGGGAGCTCGAGCTCCAGCGCGTCGCGCCCGGGGCGATCGCCATCCGGCTGGCCTCCCCGCGGCCCCCCTCCGCGCGCGAGCTGGGTGAGCTCCGTCAGGCCCTGGAGGCCCGCGGACTCTCGGTCCAGAGCCTCGAGACACGAGGTCTCAGAGCTTCAGGAGCGGGCGCTTGTTCTCCTTGTCCTTGAACTCCTCCGCTTCGGGCAGCGGGTCCTTCTTCTCCGAGATGTTGGGCCACGACTTCGAGTAGGTGGCATTGATCTCCTTGTACTCGGCCCACTTCTCCGGGAGGTCCGACTCGGGGAAGATCGCCTTGGTCGGGCACACCGGCTCGCAGGCGCCACAGTCGATGCACTCGTCCGGGTGGATGACGAGGATGTTCTCCCCCTCGTAGAAGCAATTGACCGGGCAGACCTCCACGCAATCGGTGTACTTGCACTTCACGCAAGGGTCGGCGACGACGTAAGCCATGGCGGCGAATCTCCGCTTGTGAGGCGCTCGATCGGCAGGGAGCGCGCGGGCGCCAACTGAGCGCATCCGCTCCTCCGGGGCAAGCAGGGAAAAGGAACTACCTGGCGAGGAAACCTCTGGCGCGCATCAGCTCGGCCACCAGCACCGCACCCTTCGCCGCGCCCATCTTGGTGTTGTGCGAGACGAGGACCAGCTTGACCCCGTTCTCGAGGACCGAGTCCTCCCGGAGCCGGCCCACGCTGGTCGCCATCCCCCCGTGCGTCTCCCGGTCCAGCCGGGGCTGGGGCCGGTCCTGCGCCTCGAGCACCTCGATCCACCGCGGCGCCGACGAGGGCAGGTCCCGGGCCTCCGGGCTGCCCTCCCAGCTCCGGAGTGCATCCCTGACCTCGTCGAGGCTCGCCGGCCGGCCGAGCCCCACCGAGACCACCTCGGTGTGCCCGTCCTGGACCGCGACCCGGGTGCAGGTGGCGGAGACCTTCAAGGGGAGCGGCTCGACGCTCGAGGCGCCGGGACCCCAGCGGCCGAGGATCTTCCGGGTCTCCGCCTCGACCTTGCCCTCTTCCTTGGCGATGTAAGGAACGACGTTGTCCAGGATGTCGAGCGCGGCCACGCCCGGCGAACGCCCCGCCCCCGACACGGCCTGGAGCGAGGTCATCACCACCGAGCGGATGCCGAAGCGCTCGGCAAGCGGGGCCAGCACCACCGCGAGGCCGGTGGTGGTGCAGTTGGGGATGGGCGCGACCGCGCCGCGCCAGCCGCGGGCGCGCTGGGCCGCGAGCAGGCCCAGGTGGGCCGCGTTCACCGGAGGAATGAGCAGCGGCACGTCCGGCTCCATCCGGAACGTGCTCGCCGCGCTGACGACCGGGAGCTCGGTGGCAAGGCGTGGCTCGAGCTCCCTGGCCACGTCGGACTCCACCGCGGAGAAGACCAGGTCCACGCCGCGCGGTGGCGCGCCGGGATCCAGCAGGCGGAGCGCGGCGATCTCCGCCGGGATGGGCTCGGAGAGGAACCAGGCGCCGGCGACGGCCTCGTCGTAGCGCTTGCCCGCGTTCCGCGGTGAGGCGGCGATCGCGCCGATCTCGAACCAGGGGTGGTCGCGGAGCGCGGAGATGAACTGCTGACCGGCGATGCCGGTGGCACCCACGAGCAGGGCGCGGAGCTTGACCATGGGGTTATCCTGCCATTCCTTGACCGGTACAGCGGCCGTGCCCTACAAACCCGCGGTCGCTTCTGGCGCCATCGCCAAGTGGTAAGGCAAGGGTCTGCAAAACCCTCATTCCCCGGTTCGAATCCGGGTGGCGCCTCTTCCCTGACGTGACTCGGCCGAGCGGGACAGGTGTGGCAAGGGCGTGGCTGGTCGCCCTCACCTGCGCCGGCTGTGCGGCACCGCGTCCCGCTCCACCGCCGCCGCCCGCTCCGGTGGTGACGGTCGCGCCGGTCCTCGAGCCTCCCGACGCCGGCCCGCCGCTCGACGTCCCGCCGCCGCCCTCGGCTCGCCGGCTCGACGTCCGGGCAGGCGAGCCCACCGTGCCAGTCCGGCTGATGGAGAACCGGCGGGAGGTGACGTTCGTGCCCGGCGGCCGCGTGCGGCTGGTGCTTCCGGGCGAGCCGGAGAAGGTCGTCGAGGCGCCGGGCGGCACGCCGCTGGTCGTGCGCTGGCTGGAGGGCACCCCGGCGGATCGGCGCTTCCGGGTCCAGGTGGCGGAGCTCGCCTGGGCGGACAAGGAGGGGATTGCCGCCGAGCGCGCCACCTGGGAGGGCCGCGGCTTCCAGGTGCGGCTCGAGCAGCTGGGCCAGGTGTACGGCATCGTGGGGAAGATCCTCGACAACCGCAGGGTGCTGGTGCTCCTCGAGCCGGCACTCCAGCCCTCCGAGGCTGCGGCACGGCAGGCGGAGCTGCTCCGGGCGTGGGGCACGCGCACCACGCTCGCCGAGGAGGTGCGGACCGCCGCGCGGGTGCGGCTCCGGCTGGACATGACCGATGGGACCCCGCTCGGAGTCAGCGAGGGGCCGATTCGCGCCGAGACGCCCGGCGGCGAGGGATTCGAGGTGCGCTCGGTCGAGTTCGCGGTGGGCTACCCGGCCCACGGCTTCGAGACGCGCAGCTTCCGGGGCGGGCTCTCGTTCGCCGCCGACGCCGCGGGCACCATCGCCGTCGTCAACCTGGTCTCCCTCGAGGACCTCCTCCGCGGGCTCGTGCCGTCGGAGATCTTCGCCGCCGCGCCGGCCGAGGCCCTGAAGGCGCAGGCGGTCACCGCCCGGGGCGAGGTGCTGGCCAAGGTGGGCACCCGCCACCTCGCGGACCCCTACCTCCTCTGCTCCGAGCAGCACTGCGCCGTCTACCGGGGTCGCACGGGCGAGACACCGACTACCAATGCGGCGGTGGAGGCCACCCGGGGCCTCGCGCTCTTCTCCACCGAGGGCCGGCTGGTGGACTCGGTGTACAGCGCGGTCTGCGGCGGCCACACCGAGGACAACGACGCGGTCTGGGGTGGCGTGCCGGACCCCAGCCTGCGGGGCCGGCCGGACGTGCTCGAGCCCGTGGCCGGGATGCCGGACCCACGCCGCTCCCCCGAGAGGTTCCTCGCCTTCGACCTGCCCGCGGCCTGCAGGCGGGGACGGTTCGCGCAGCCCGCGAAGTACCGCTGGGAGAAGCGCTTCAGCGCGCTGCAGCTGGACGCGCTGGTCGAGCCGCTGGGCGTGGGGTCGGTCCGGCACCTCGAGCCGCTGGAGCGGGGTGCGTCCGGACGGCTGCGGCGCCTGCTGATCTCCGGGACCCGGGGCGCGACCGAGCTCCGCGGTGAGCTGGCCATCCGCAAGCAGTTCGGGATGCTCAACAGCGCGCTCTTCACCGTGACCGAGGAGCGAGACACACGGAACAACCCTGTGGCATTCGTCTTCCGCGGCGGGGGCTGGGGCCACGGGGTCGGCCTGTGTCAAACTGGCGCCATTGGCCGGGCGGAGGCCGGACAGGACTACCGGGCCATCCTCCGGCACTACTTCAATGGCGCCGAGGTGGCGCGCATCTACGAGTAGCCCCGGACCTGCCCGTAAGGCCAAGGGCGCATGCCGACCCACCCGGCTGGAACAGCCCTCCCTGTCCGGGGTTATGTAAGACCGTCACGTGAGTCCCTCCGGTGCCAGCCCCCGCCGCCGTCGCCGTCGTCCGGCGACGACCGCGCTGATCGCGATGCTGCTGGCGCTTGCCTTCCATGCCGGGGTGCTTGCGCTGCTGCTGATCATGAACTTCGTCTCGGTGAAGTGGCCGGGCGGCGACCGACCGCGCCCTAAGCCGCAGGCGGTGACCCTCCGCAACATCGACCCCCGCGCCTGGAGCAAGAACCGGGGCCAGGTCCGGGAGCAGGAGCGCCCCGAAGCACAGCGCCGCGCCGAGGCGAAGAAGCCCGAGCCCAAGGAGGAGAAGAATCCCCGGGGCCAGGTGGTCGACGTCGCGCCGGGCAACGAGCAGGAGTCTCCGGACGCGAAGTACCTCGCGGAGAAGAACAACCGGGTGGACAAGGAATCCAAGGCCCGAGACCAGACGCCCTTCTACCGGAACGCCATGCCCCGGCAGACGGCGACCGAGGAGCGGCGGACGACCGGCAAGGACGAGGCGGCGCAGCTCGTGGTCCAGGGGAACGGCGGCACGGGCCAGGACGCACGGCCGGCCCAGAAGGGCGGAGGGCAGAAGCCGGTGTTCGACGTGCCCAGCATCAAGCAGCGGGACAAGATCGCCCTCAAGGAGGAGGCCAACAAGGGGCCCGGCGCGAGCCTCCGCAACCAGGGCGAGAGCGCCCCGCTTCAGGGCAACGCCGACCGGCTGAGGGTGGACCCCGGAAAGCCCGGCGAGGAGGGGGACCAGGGCAGCGCCGGGAAGGCGGGGCTCCCCACCCTCTCGCAGCTCATGCCCAGCAGCGCCGCCCTGGACAAGATCATCGGCGCCGCCCCCAACGACCACCTCCACGACGTCGAGCAAGGCGAGGGCACCTTCCTCAACACCCGCGAGTGGAAGTACGCGACCTTCTTCAACCGGGTGAAGCAGGCGGTGGGCCGCAACTGGGACCCCAACGAGCCGCTCCGCCAGCGCGATCCGACCGGGGAGATCTACGGCGGCCGCGATCGCTACACCATCCTCGACATCACCCTCGGCGGCGACGGGCTGGTGAAGGACATCAAGGTCCAACGCTCGAGCGGGGTCGATTTCCTCGACGAGGCGGCGATCGTCAGCTTCCGCCGCGCCCAGCCCTTCCCCAACCCGCCACCGGGCCTGATGGGCAAGGACGGGACGGTCACCTTCCCCTTCGGGTTCTACCTGGAGACCGGCGGCCGACCGCTGATGCGGATCTTCCGCAACAACTGACGTCCCCGCGCGATGGCGAGTGCCGTGGCTCGTCGAGCGCTCAGTGAATCCCCACCCGGCCGCGCACCGAGTCGATCAACTTCTTCGAGTCGAACGCCACGCCGCCCTTGAACACCCACTCGACGTTCTCGATGTCGGCGATGGTCCTCGACGGATCGCCCTTGACCAGGACCAGGTCGGCGCGCCGCCCTGCCGCGATGGTACCGATCTCCGCCTCCTCGCCGAGGTAGCGCGCACCGTTCCGGGTGGCGATGGCGATCGCCTCCACCGGGCTGAAGCCAACTTCCACCAGCAGCTCGATTTCGCGCTGGTTGCCGAAGCCGGGCAGCACCCCGCCGTTGCCCGTGGGGTCCGGCCCTGCCAGAAGCAAGCCACCCGCGCGGACGAAGGCGAGCTCGAAGTCCATCTCCTTCCGCAGCGCCGCCTCGGGCAGCGCGGCGGAGCTGCTGATGCTGCTCACCCGCGCTCGGATCGTGAGGTAGCTCTCCCGTGCCACGGGAGACATCGCCGCCAGGACGCGCGGCTGGAGCGGGGGGCGATCTCGCACGTAGGCCTCGAAGACCGGGAGGGTCGAGGTGACGGCAACCCCGTGCTCGACGAGGGATTTGATCAGCGCCTGCACCGGGGCGCTCCTGATGTCCGTCTTCATCCAGGAGGCCAGCTGGGCGTCCCGCGCCGGGCAGACGTCCGGCTGCTTGTCGGCGACCAGCTCGCTGTCGGTGAAGACCGGGCCGTGCTCGAGGTCGTCGATCCCCGCGGCGATCGCCTCCGGCCAGGTGATGGAGCACAGGTGTCCGGTGAGCTTGAGCTTGTTCCGATGCGCTTCGGCGATGCTGGCCGTAAGCTCGGCTCGGGTGAGGTGCATGTACGCCTTGAACGAATCCATTCCCGCCTCGGTCCAGAACTCGACCATCCGGCGTGCCTCGTCGGGGGTCGCGATCTCGTGCATCTGCGCGAACGGCGTCCCCTTCCCTTCGAGGTAAGGCGCGGTCAGGTGGATCCTCGGCCCGGGCATCAGGCCCGCGTCGATGCGGCGCTTCACCTTCAGGTCCGTCGACGGCTCGACGCAGCCCGTGGTCCGCACCGTCGTCACTCCCCCGGCGAGGTAGAGCCGCGGCGCCGTCACGGCAATCTCCTCGAGAAACCGACCCGGCTCGGGGTAGCTCTCCGCCGACAGCTGCTGGGTATTCGAGGCCGAGTAGTAGAGATGGTCGTGCATGCCGACCAGTCCGGGCAGCAGCGTATGCCCTGGGTAGTCCAGGACCTTCGCCCCGTCCGGGCTCTTCACCGACTGCGCCGGTCCGACGGCCTGCACTCGCCCGCCGACCACGACCACCGACTGGTCCTCTCGGGCCGCCGCTCCCGTTCCATCGATGACCCGCACGTGCCGGAGCATGAACGCCGGAACATCGAGAGCCACGAACGGCCGCACCTCCGGCCCGAGCGTCTGAGCACGCCCCGGCTCGACGAGCCCGAGAGTCAGGACGGCCAGTACCCAGCGGTATCCTCGAGCGGTCACGGTCGGCCCCCTGACGTGTCGGGCCTCGAAGTCTCTCCGACCGGGCTCGGCGGTGCGCAAGTTTTCTGTGAGCCGGTGCTCAGCCCAGGGACTGCCGGGACTCTCGGGCTCGCCGCCGGCGGCCGCTGAGTCCCCCCGAGCCTGTCCCGCTTCAGACGTAGTCGTCGACCGGCGGGCAGCTGCAGATGAGCTTCCGGTCGCCGAGCACGTTGTTCAGCCGCGCCACCGCCGGCCAGAACTTGCTCGCCCGGACGAACGCCGAGGGGAACGCCCCCAGCTGCCGTGAGTACGGCCGGTCCCACTTCTCCTGGGTGACGACCTCGGCCGTGTGCGGGGCGTGCTTGAGCACGTTGCCCTCGCGTGGCTGGCGACCCGCCTCGACCTCGGCGATCTCCTTGCGGATGGCGACCAGCGCCTCGCAGAAGCGGTCGAGCTCCGCCTTGCTCTCGCTCTCCGTCGGCTCCACCATCAGGGTCCCGGCCACCGGGAACGACACCGTCGGCGCGTGGAACCCGTAGTCGATGAGGCGCTTGGCCACGTCGTCCACCTCGATGCCCGCCGACTTCTTCAGCCCGCGCAGGTCGAGGATGCACTCGTGCGCCACCCGGCCGCGGGCGCCGCGGTAGAGCACCGGGAAGTGCGCGGCCAGCCGGTCGGCGATGTAGTTGGCGTTGAGGATGGCCACCTCGGTCGCGCGGGTGAGCGCCTCGGCGCCCATCATCCGGATGTAGGCGTAGGAGATGACCAGGATGCTCGCGCTGCCCCAGGGCGCGGCCGACACCGGACCCGTGGCCTGCGCTCCACCCGTGTTCACCAGCGGATGCCCGGGGAGGAAGGGCGCCAGGTGCGCGGCCACGCAGATCGGCCCCATGCCCGGGCCGCCGCCGCCGTGCGGGATGCAGAAGGTCTTGTGGAGGTTGAGGTGGCAGAGGTCCGGGCCGAAGTCGCCGGGCCGGCAGAGGCCCACCTGGGCGTTCATGTTCGCCCCGTCCATGTAGACCTGGCCACCGTGGCCATGGACGATGTCGCAGATCCGGCGGATCTCCTCCTCGAACACCCCGTGGGTGGAGGGGTAGGTCACCATCAGCGCTCCCAGGCGCGAGGCGTGCTGAGTGGACTTGGCCTCGAGATCGGCGAGGTCGATGCTGCCGTCCTCGTCGCTCTTCACCACCACCACCTCGAACCCGGCCATCACCGCGCTCGCCGGGTTGGTCCCGTGCGCCGAGGCGGGGATGAGGCACACCTTGCGGCCCTGGTCGCCACGGCTCTCGTGCCACTTCCGGATGACCAACAGGCCCGCATACTCGCCCTGGCTGCCGGCGTTGGGCTGGAGCGACACCGCAGCGAACCCGGTGATCTCCGCGAGCATTCTCTCCAGCTCCCGGAAGAGCTGCTGGTAGCCCTCCGTCTGCTCCACCGGGGCGAAGGGGTGCAGCCGCGAGAAGCCGGGGAAGGTCACCGGGATCATCTCCGCGGTGGCGTTCAGCTTCATGGTGCAGCTGCCCAGCGGGATCATCGCGTAGGTGAGGCTCAAATCCTTGGCCTCGAGCCGCTTGATGTAGCGGAGCATCTCGGTCTCCGACCGGTACCGGTGGAAGACGGGATGCGTCAGGTACCCGCTCGTCCGGGTCAGGGCCGGGGCCCAGGCCGGAGTGACCTCCGAGGCCAGCACCGCGGCGGCGAAGTCCACGCTCTTGCTCCCGGCAAAGACGCTCCACAGCGCCTCGACGTCCTCGGAGCGGGTGGTCTCGTCGAGCGAGATGCCGATGCTGCGCGGGTCGATGCGCCGGAGGTTCATCTTCCGGTCGCGGGCGCGGGCCATCGCCCGGTCGGCCTGGGCAGGCTCCAGCTCCAGCCGGAGGGTGTCGAAGACGCTGGCGTGCTTCACCTTCACCCCGAGCCTGCCCAGCCCCCGCGCCAGGCGGACGGTGAGCGCATGCACCCGGGTGGCGATGGCCTTCAGCCCCTCGGGGCCGTGCCAGGCGGCGTAGAACCCGGCCATCACCGCGAGGAGCGCCTGGGCGGTGCAGATGTTGCTGGTCGCCTTCTCGCGGCGGATGTGCTGCTCGCGGGTCTGCAGCGCCATCCGCAGCGCGCGGTGGCCATTCGCGTCCTCCGACACGCCGATGATGCGGCCGGGGAGAGCCCTCGTGAACTCCTGCTTCACCGCGAAGAACGCGGCGTGAGGGCCGCCGAAGCCCATCGGCACGCCGAACCGCTGCGCGCTGCCCACCGCCACGTCCGCACCGAGCTCGCCGGGCGGAGTGAGCACGGTGAGCGCCAGCAGGTCGGTCGCCACCACCGCGTACGCGCCCTCGGCGTGCACCCGGTCGAAGAACGAGGCGTGGTCCTCCACCAGCCCGTCGGTCGCCGGGTACTGCACCAGGGCGCCGAAGATGTTGGTGGAGAAGTCGAACGTCCGGGTGTCGCCCACCAGGACCGGGATCCCGAGCGCGCCGGCCCGGGTTCGCACCACCTCCAGGGTCTGGGGATGCACCCCGTCCGAGACGAAGAACGCCTCGTGCCCGGGCTTTGCCTGGGCATGGAGCATGTGCATCGCCTCGGCCGCCGCGGTCGCCTCGTCGAGCAGCGAGGCGTTGGCCACCGGCAGCCCGGTGAGGTCGATGACCATCGTCTGGAAGTTGAGCAGCGCCTCCAGCCTGCCCTGGGAGATCTCCGGCTGGTACGGCGTGTACTGGGTGTACCAGCCGGGGTTCTGGAAGACGTTCCGGAGGATGACCGGCGGGACGAAGGTGTCGTGGTAGCCCTCGCCGATGAAGGACCGGGCCACCCGGTTCTTCGCCGCCAGCGCCTCGAGCTCCTCCAGCAGCCGCGCCTCGTCCACCGCCGGCGGCAGGTCCAGCGCGCGCCGGAGCCGGATGCTGGCGGGCAGCGTCTGGTCGACCAGCGCCTGGAGCGACGGTGCGCCGACGACGCGGAGCATCTCGGTCACGTCCGTCGCGTCGGGTCCGATGTGGCGGCGGGGAAAGGAGTCGGTCTCCGAGGGGGTCCGGGAGTCAGGCATCGAAGCGAGGGTTCCTGGCGGGAGGGCGGGCGAGCCGGCGCCTCCGACGGGCATGTGAAGACGCCCGTTTAACAGGACCGGGCCACGCTGGCTCGCGTGGACTCATGAAGGCGCGCTTCTCGCTCCCATCGGTCAGGGCGGCCGCGTCCAAGGTCCGGGGCGGACTGCTCTCGGGCCCGCAGCCGTCCAAGCCAGGGCGGCCGCAGCCCGAGTGGCGGACGGACCGGGTCGGGGCTGGAGTGGCGCCTCAGGTGGCAGTCTTCGCCACCAGCTCGCCGTAGGCGTCGGCGTCCATCAGCCCATCGAGCTGGGAGGGGTCCGAGGGCTCGACCTCGACGATCCACCCCGCGCCGTAGGGGTCCGAGTTGATGGTGGACGGCTCGTCCGAGAGGGCGGTGTTCACCCTGGTCACCTTGCCGGAGATCGGCGCGAACAGCTCGCTCACTGCCTTGGTGGACTCGACCACGCCGAACGGGCTTCCGGCGGTCACCGTGTCCCCCACCTTCGGCAGCTCGACGTACACCACGTCCCCCAGCGCCTCCTGGGCATGCGCGGTCACCCCCACCACCACGCCGCCGCCGTCGCGGCGGGCCCACTCGTGCTCCTTGGTGTAGCGGAGGTTCTTCGGATTGTCGGCCATTGCGGATTCCCTAGCGCTTGAACGGGGTCTTCACCACCTCGGCGCGGACCGGGCGGCCACGGATCTCGATCTCCAGCGGCGTTCCCTCGGCGGCCAGCGCCGGCGGCACGTACCCCATGCCGATGGCCTTCTTCACCGTCGGCCCCTGGGTCCCCGACGTCACCTCCCCCACCCGCGTCCCGTCCTTCAGGATGGGGTAACCGTGGCGGGGAATGCCCGGCTCGCGCATCTCGAAGCCGACGAGCTTGCGCGGGATGCCGGATGCCTTCTGCTCGGCGATGGCCGCGCGCCCCACGAACTCGCCCTTGTCCCACTTGACGATCCACCCCAGCCCCGCCTCGAGAGGGGTGTGGGCGTCGTCGATGTCGTTGCCGTAGAGCGCGTACTTCATCTCGGTGCGCAGGGTGTCGCGGGCACCGAGCCCGGCCGGGACCAGCCCCACCGGCCGCCCGGCCTCGAGCAGCGCGTTCCAGAGGTGCTCGGCGCGGTCCGGCGGGCAATAGAGCTCGAAGCCGTCCTCGCCGGTATAGCCGGTGCGCGAGACGATGCAGGGCACCCCGGCGACCGTCCCCTCGCGGAAGCGATAGGTCCCGATGGACTCGAGTGGCAGGTCGGTGAGCCGCTGCACGATGCTCGCCGCCTTCGGTCCCTGGATGGCGAGCTGGGCGAAGTCGTCGCTCCGGTTGACCGGCTGCACCCGGGGGGTGTTCTCGGTCATCCAGGCGAAGTCCTTCTCCCGGTTGCTGGCATTGACGCAGATGAGGATATGCTCGGGCGAGAAGCGGTAGGCCACCACGTCGTCCACGAAGCCGCCCTGGTGGTTCAGGAGCCCGGCGTACACCGCTTGCCCGTTGACGGCCTTCCCGAGGTCGTTGGTGATGAGCGCGTTGGCGCTCTCCAGCGCTCCCTCGCCGCGGAACTCGATCTCCCCCATGTGCGAGACGTCGAACAGCCCGGCCGCCGTCCGCACCGCCTCGTGCTCCGAGACCACCCCGGCGTACTGGACCGGCATGTCCCAGCCGGCGAAGTCGACCATCCGCGCACCGAGCGCGCGGTGAACCCGGTTGAGCGGTGTCTGGCGGGGCATGGAATGGCGCCCGACTACCCCACTAGAGTGGCCCTCGGCAAGGCGCGATGAAGATCCGCAACCGGCTCAACCCCTCGGACCCGTGCTTCTCCTTCGAGTTCTTCCCCCCGAAGACCGAGGAGGGCCGGCGCGCGCTGCTCCGCACGCTGGAGGACCTGCGGCCGCTGGAGCCCGGCTTCGTCTCGGTCACCTATGGCGCAGGGGGCAGCACCCGTGACCGCACCGTGGACCTGGTCCGGGAGATCCGGGCCACCGGGCTGGAGACCATGGCCCACCTCACCTGCGTGGGCCACACCCGCGAGGAGCTGGGCGCGCTGGTGGAGCAGTTCCTGGCGATGGGGGTGGAGAACCTGCTCGCCCTCCGGGGCGATCCCCCGGTCGGGGAGCGCGAGTTCCACGCCCCCCCGGGGGGTTTCCGGTATGCGTCCGAGCTGGTGCACTTCATCCGCGAGCGCGACCACCGCCTCTGCATCGGCGGGGCGGGCTACCCGGAGGGACACGTCGAGACGCCGCTCCGGGACGACGACCTCCGGCATCTCAAGGCGAAGGTGGACGCCGGGCTGGACTTCGTCATCACCCAGCTCTTCTTCGACAACGCCTTCTACTTCGACTTCGTGGAGCGGGCCCGCCGGGTGGGCATCAACGTGCCCATCGTCCCGGGGATCATGCCCATCACCAACATCGAGCAGATGGAGCGCTTCGTCCGGTTGTGCGGCGCGACGGTGCCGATGCGGCTTGTCCTCCAGCTGGAGCGATACCGGGAGGACCCCGATGCCGTGGTCCAGCTCGGCGTCGCGCACGCGACGGTGCAGTGCATGGAGCTACTCGCCCGCGGCGTCCCCGGCATCCACTTCTACACCTTGAATAAGAGCCCGGCGACGCGGCTCATCGTGAGCGCGCTCCGCGGACGCGGCACCGGAGCGGCACGCTCCTGAGCGTTCGCCCGTGCGCGTCTCGCCGACCGGAGGGGCCGCGGCGGTTTGCCCGGAAGGCACGGGCTCCGGCCGCGCCCGGCCGGCGACCATCAGCAAGTACACGCCGGCGGCGGCGAGCACCGGGGTGATCCACTGCGCCGGAGTGAGCCCCAGGATCCGGCCGTCCACGAACGCCATGTCCTGGGCACGGAGAAAGTCGAGGAAGAAGCGTGGGACCGAGTAGGAGACGGCGAGCACGCCCATGAGGACGCCCTCGGGCCGCTTCCTCCGCGCGAGCAGGTAGAGCACGAGGGTGATCACCGCGAGCAGGACGCAGTCGACGAGCCCCATGTCCAGCCGGGGCCCCTCCGGGAACGCCACCGCGAACCAGGCATTGCTCCGGACGCCCGGGTGGTCGTGCACCACCGCGCAGCCGAGCCGGGCGATCGTCCACCCCGGAGCGGTGCCCAGCGCCAGCGCGTCCCAGTAGGGCCGGATCCGCAGTCCCTTCCGCCAGAAGTACCCGGCGATACCCGCCATCCCCCCCAGGACACCCCCCATCGAGGAGACGCCGTCCCACACCTTCAGCAGCACCAGAGGGCCCTGCGTCCGCAGCAGCTCGGGGTGGTAGCCGAGGACGTGGAGCAGGTGCGCTCCGAGAAGGCCTCCGAGGAGCGCCCAGGTGAAGACCTCCGAGAGCGACTTGGTGTCCCCCGGACCGTAGACCCGGCCCGCGCGCACGGTGAGCACCGCGCCGATGTAGACGCCCACGGCGGCGAAGACCCCGAAGGGGTGGATGGTCAGGCCGAGGAGGTGGAGGTCGGGCAGCTCCACGTACGGGAGCACGAGCGCAAGCATGTCCCCACATAACAGCGCTGGGGGGTCATGCAGTCCCGGAACAGCCGTGGCCCAGCGTCAGGCCCCCAGCAGCGCCCGGGCGTTGCGGAGCGTGTTGGAGAGCAGCATGGCGATGGTCATCGGTCCCACCCCGCCCGGTACCGGGGTGATGAACGAGGCCCGCTCGGCGGCGGCGGCGAATTCCATGTCTCCCACCAGCTTGCCGGTGGGCAGCCGGTTGATGCCCACGTCGATGACCACCGCCCCGGGCTTCACCCAGGCGCCCTTGATCAGCTCCGGCACGCCGACGGCAGCGACCAGAATGTCGGCCCGGGCGACCTCCTCGGGGAGGTTGCTCTTGCGGTGACAGACCGTCACGGTGGCGTCGGCATTGAGGAGCAGGAGCGCCATGGGCCGGCCGACCAGGATGCTCCGGCCCACCACCACCGCGCGCTTGCCGCCGGGCCGGCAGTCGATCTCCCGGAGCATCCGCATCACGCCCCACGGAGTGCAGGCCACGGTGGCCTCCCGTCCCTGGGCCAGGAGCCCGGCATTCAGCGGGTGGAGGCCGTCGGCGTCCTTCTCCGGGCGGAGCAGCCGGAGGAGCACATTCGAGTCCACCTGCTTCGGGACCGGCAGCTGAACCAGGATTCCGTGGACGGCGGGGTCCGCGTTGAGCGCCTCGAGCCGGGCCTGCACCTCAGCGTGGGTCGCGGTCTCCGGGAAGTAGTGCTCGCTGGCGTTGAACCCGACCTCGGCCGCTGCCCTCTGCTTCCCCGTCACGTAGATCTTGCTCGCCGGATCCTCGCCGACGCGGATCACCGCCAGTCCCGGAACCTGGCCGGTACGCGCCTTGAGCTCGCGGGACCCCTGTGCCACCTCCTGCCGCACCTTCTGGGCGATGGCCTTGCCGTCAATGAGAGTCGCTGCCATGGCGCGGCACACTACACGAGCCGGTCGGTCCGGGAAGGGCGGCTCGACGCCGGCGGTCCTCCCTCTGGTAGCCTCGGGAGAGACATGTCCCGCGAGCTCATCGACCTGCACATCCACGTGGGCGGAGCGGTGGCCCCGCACGTGCTCTGGTCGCTGGCTCACAGCCAGGGCTTCAAGCTGCCGACCAAGAACTACTTCGAGTTCGTGGAGATGATCACTGCCCGGGCAGAGAACGTCTCCAACCTCGACGACTACCTCCGCATCATGCACACCTGGACCGAGAAGATTCAGAGCTCACCCATGGCCATCGAGCGGAGCGTCTACGAGGTCATCGGGAAGGAGTACCGGGGCAGCCGGGTGACGCAGATCGAGCTGCGGTTCAACCCGATGAAGCGCAACCTCGACTCCACCCTCGACCTGGACCACATCATCCACGCCGCGCTCCGGGGCATGGACCGGGCGACGCTGGAGTACGGCGTCCGGGCAGGGCTCATCTTCTGTCTGGCCCGCGAGTTCGATCACCGGCTCAACTCCATCATTCTGGAGAAGGCGATCCGCTACCGGCACCGCGGGGTCGTGGGCATCGACCTCGCCGGCACCGAGACCCGTGCCCTGGAGCTCGACCAGGACCAGGTGGGTGCGTATCAGGACCTCTTCCAGCGGGCGCGCGATGCGGGGCTCAAGACCACGGTGCACACCGGCGAGACCCGCGGGACCGGGGCCGAGGGCGTGATCGCGGTGGTGGACCGGCTGCGGCCGCACCGCATCGGCCACGGCATCCGGGCGGCGTACGACGAGAGCGCGATGCGGCTCCTCCGCGAACAGGACGTGGTGCTCGAGCTCTGCCCCACCTCGAACCTCCATACCCATGCGGTGAGCGGGGTGGACGAGCTGAAGCACATCGTCCAGACGTTCCTCGACCGCGGGGTGAAGGTGACCCTCAACACCGACGGCCCCTACCTCCTCGAGACCGACATGCAGTCGGAGGTGGCGCTGGTGGAGAAGCATGGGATCATGACCCCCGCGCAGGTCGACCGGGCCCTGGCCTGGGCGCGCGAGTACTCCTTCATCCCCTGAAGCGTGGTAGTCGCCGGTGACGTGTACGGACTGGTCAAGCGCGGTCTGTTCGTCCTCCCCCCCGAGCTGGCCCACGCGCTCGGAATGTCCGCGCTCCGGGCGCTGGGGATGGTCCGCTCCGCGCCCTCCCTTCCGAGCGGCGGTCCAGACCTCTCGGTGACCAGCGCGGGGCTGCGCTTCGCCCACCCGGTGGTGCTCGCCGCCGGCTTCGACAAGGACGCCGAGGCCGTGGCCGGCCTCTTCGCCGTCGGCTTTGCCGGGGTCGAGGTGGGAACGGTGACGCCCCGGGCGCAGCCGGGGAATCCGGCTCCGCGGCTGTTCCGGATTCCCGAGGCCCGGGCGCTCATCAACCGGATGGGCTTCAACAACCAGGGCGTGGAGGCCATGGCCGCCCGTCTCGGGGCACTGACTCGTCGCCCTGGCCCGGTGGGGGTGAACCTGGGGAAGAACAAGGACACTCCGCTCGAGCGCGCGGTGGACGACTACGTCGCGGGCGTGGAGGCGCTCGGAGCCCTCGCCGACTACGTGGTCATCAACGCGAGCTCGCCCAACACGCCGGGCCTCCGCCAGCTTCAGCAATCGGAGCCGCTCCGCACGCTGCTGGTAACCGTGCAGGCGCGCCTCGAGGCGGTCGCACCGGGCAAGCCACTGTTCCTCAAGATCGCCCCGGACCTCGCGCCCGAGGAGGTCGACGCCGTCGTCGACGTGGCGATCGAGGTCGGCATCGCCGGGCTCATCTGCACCAACACCACCGTCACCCGTCCGGGCGTGAGCGGCCCGGTCGCCGCCGAGGCAGGAGGGCTCTCCGGCGCCCCGCTCGCGCCCCTGGCCCTGGACACGCTCCGCCGGGCGGCGGCCCGGGCCCGGGGCCGGCTCGGGCTCTGGGCGTCCGGGGGCGTGTTCACCGCCGACGATGTGCTCGAGCGCGTGGAAGCCGGTGCGGATCTGGTCCAGGTCTACACCGCGTTCGTCTACGAGGGACCGTCCTTCGTCCCTCGGCTGCTCTCGGACCTCCGGGCCCGGCTGCGGGCCCGCCGGACGGACGCTCTCTCGGCCGTGCGGCGGGCGAAGGCCGCTTGAGGCCTCGCCTCACGAGCGTTGGCGATGGCTGGGGGCACCGGCCCCCCGGCGATGGGCGCACCCCGTCGGGTGCCAGGTCGTCGAGTCTTTCCCCGGAAAGACGAGCATCGCTCAGCCCTCGCCGATCTCCTGGCCGGCCCAGCGCACGGTCCGGGACGCCTCCCGTACCCGCCGCTCCTCTGCCTCCGCGGCGAGCCCAGCCGAGATCCGCTCCCAGCTCCTCCGTCCCCACGCCCAGCCGGTGAGCAGCGCCCAGGCGCCCCCGAGCACGGTCAGCTGAAGCGTCGCATCGGGCGCGAGGCGCGGTGCCCCGAAGCGCTCCACCAGCTCGAGACCGAGGCAGCCCGCCGCCGCCCACAGACCGCAGGCCCGAAAGAGCGAGAACCGCCGGCCGAGACGCGACGGACCGAGGCGCCCGAAGCTCACCACCGCCGCCGCCCCGCTCAGCGCCGCGGCCAGCGCGACCAGCCCCAGCGCCACCGCGTGAACGAAGGACTCGCCGTCCTCGGCGAGGTCCAGCCCCAGCGCCAGCACGGCCAGCGCCGCCGGCGCGAGCGTCTCTCCCCATTCCTTCCACCGCCGATCCATCGCCATCACGCACCCCACGAGGTCGCCATCACCGGCCCGGGCTCGAGCACGTCCTCCCGCGCCGCCACGCGCTCGGTCGCCCCCGCCAGGGAACCCCCTCCCCCTCCGGCGCTCGGGTCCGCATGGCTCGGGCCGCAAGAGCAGACGACGTGCCAGTCCCAGCACCTCGAAATTGCTTGCAGTCACGCCCGAGCAGCCAACCGCTGCGGTCGTTTCTACAGCGCGCTCGACCAGGGCAGCGTGGTCTGCACCTCGACCGGAAGCGGACCGGCGAGCAAGGCCTCACCGAGCTGGTCGGCCAACCGCTCGAGCACCTGTCGGGCGAGCCGGGCCGCCTCGTCCCCGGGTGCAAGGAGAGACAGCGCCGCCGCGGACCGCTCGACCGCATCGGGCAACACGGTCGGAGGCGCTCCGGGCTTCAGGAAGGCACGGCCGAGCTCCTGCGTCCGGCCGGCCGGCACCGGAGCGACCCGCGGGTCGCCGTCGAGGAGCGCGTGGGCCACCGCGGCCGCGAGCAGCGCCGGCGTGCCCCCGGCGGGCCACGCCGGGCCGAGCCCGCCCAGCGCTGCCCGGGCCCGTTCCTCGGTGCCGCCGAGCAAGGCCGCGAGGAGCACCTGCTGCTGCTCGGCCCGCCCCAGCGCCTGCTCGGCCTGCTGGACCTCCGCCAGCGAGCGGAAGGGTACCGGTTCGGCGCCTTCCACAGGGAGCGCCCGCATCGGCCGCGCACGCCGGAGCGCACTGACCACGGCGGCCTGCTCCGGCCAGAGCATCCATTCGCCATCCACCCGCGCCAGCGGCCGGGCGGCGAGCCGCTCGGCGCGGTGCCGGAGCCGGAGCCCGAGCGAGAAGCCCGTCTGGAACACCTGCCGGAGCGGCGTCTGGCGCACCACCGCGGCCCCCCGGCGCGGGTCTCCGCCGGTGAGGTACTCGAGCCCGAGGCCGAGCGTGTCGCGCGCCCGCTCGGCGGAGGCCCGGAAGGCCTCGAGGTCGCCGGGGTCCGCGCCGTCCGCCACCAGCGCCGCGTTGAAGACGCCGCGGAGCTCCTCCCGGGCGTTCTCGGCCTCCACGGGGTCGAGCCCCTCCAGCGCCGCCTGGACGAAGTCGACCCGACGCCCGCCACCTCTGGTCAGCTGGGCGGAGGCGCTCGAGGGCGGGGGTTCCGCCAGCCGCACCGCGGCGTAGAGCCCGGCGGCCGACTCGGGGTCCGGGAAGCCCAGGTCGGCCAGCCGTGCCCACCGGAACCGCAGCGCCGCCTCCTCGAGCTCGGTCGGCAGTTCCCAGCGGATGGCCTCCATCAGCCGGCTGAAGGTGAACGGGTCCTCGGCCATGAGATCCAGGAGCAGGGCCTGGAGCGCCGCCTGCTCGGGACCCTCGACCTTCAGCTCGATGCGGTAACGCCCGTCCGCGGAGTCGAGGGTCACACCCTCGACCGCCGGGTCCGGAGTCTCTTCGAGATCGTGCACCACGGTGAAGGTCCGGAGCATCGACTCGAGCAGCTCCAGGTCGATGCCGCGGAGCTTCCGGAGGAAGGTCTCGGGGTCGTCACCCCGGGCGGCGGCCAGCCACTCGAGCAGCCCGTGCGGATCGAGCGTGTCGCGCTTCCAGGCGCCCAGGTCCACCAGCGACTGGAACTGCTCTGGGGAGGCGAGCTGGACCAAGTCGGCCGCGTCCGCGAGCCCCACCTCGGCCACCGTGGTGTAGAGCTGCTCGGGGGGAAGCGCCCGGACGAGCGCCGCTGCGTCCTTCGAGGCCAGCAGCGCGTCCATGCGGGCGCGGGCCGGCAGCGCCCCGATGCGCTGGAGCGCCGCGGCCCGCTCGGCTGCCATGTCCCGTCCGTTTCCGCCCGAGGCCACCGCCGGTGTGCCTCGCACAGCGGACGGCGGCGGCGCAACCCCGCCCTCCGCGGTCAGGCTACTGGAGCGGCGTCAGGCACTTGGAGGTGACGTTGAAGTCCAGGAGGTACGGCTGGCTCGTTCCGTCCTTGCTGGTGAGGAGGAACTTGAGGAGCAGGTACTTGAACTGAGGCACCGGCCCCGGCGCCGCCTGGAGATTCGCCGGCGAGCTGGCGAAGGGCCCGTACTCCTGGGAGACGGTGAAGTCGAGGTTGTTCGACCCGCGGACGAAGAGCACCACCGAGGTGTTCGGCGGGGTGACCGCGTCCCATTTGACCGTGTCCCATTCCGCGTAGCGCGAGCATCCGGAGACGGTCTGGCTGAAGCTGCCCTGGTTCAGGGTGATGTGCCGGAGCTGGTACCCGGTGAAGTCCGAGTAGGTGTAGAGCGCGCCGGCCTGGTTGGCGGAGGTGATGACCCCGCCCGTCGCCCGGTCGATGCGCATCACGTTGCCGGTGGAGTTGTTGACCCAGAGGTTCTTGTTCTGGTCGAGGCCGATGCCGATGCTGGTCTTGCTCCAGGTCGAGGTGGCATCGACCAGCCCGGTGGGAGTGCCCGCGCTGGGGAACATCCGGACCCCGCCGTCGTTGATGTCCGCGCCCCAGACCAGCGCCGCCGACCCGAGGTTGTTCCGGTCGCCGCTGAACCAGACGAAGCCGTCGTCGTCCACCGTGACCCCACGACCCTGGCCGACCTTGGTGCCACTGGGCGAGCTCAGCGTCGAGAAGTCGAACTTGTCCCAGGTGCCGGCGTCGATCGCTCCGCTGGTGGGCGGGGTGTAACGGGTGGCCGTCGGGCCCGAGCCCCAGTTCGGCACCCAGACCCGCCCCTGCTTGTCCACCGCGATGCCGTAGCCGCCTCGGGGGAAGCCGGAGGGCGGGGAGATGGCGCCGGCGAGCAGCGACTGGGTGTTGGTGTCGATGACCGCCACGGTGTTCGAGACCCGGGCCACCACCCAGAGCCGGTTCTTGGCGTCCACCGCCGAACCATAGGGCTCGATCTGCGGCACGCCGATGTACTGACCACCGCCGTCCGGCAACGAGCCCACGTTGGTGCCTGCCGGGATGGCCTTGGGGACGCCGGTGAAGGGGTCCAGCCGCCACATGCGCCGGTCGATCCAGGTGCCGACCCAGACGTCGCCCGGGCCCCCCTCGGGCGCAGCGGCGATGGAGATCGAGCCCTCGCCGAACGCGCCGTTGGGGTTGATGTTCCCGAGCTCCTGGGTGAAGAGCACGCACTCGTCGTAGAGCAGCGGATTGGTCGGGTCGCTCGGGTTCAGGTACTCGTTCGGGGTGATGACCCCGTAGTTCGCGACATCCGCCGGGTCGTCGAAGCTGGTGTCGATCTTCCCGTTGCCGTTCCGGTCGACGCAGTTGAAGAGGCTGCCCGCGACCTTGGTCACGCTGAAGTACTGGTTGGCGTGGGAGGCGAAGTTGGCGACCCACATGTCGCCGTTGATGTCGATCGCGGTGCGGCTCGGGTCGTAGACGCTGGCCGAGGAGCTGTGGTTGCGCCGGCCCAGGCCGTCGAGCGGGAAGACGCTGATGTAGCGGCCCACCTCGTGGATGCCGCCGTCCGGAAGCAGGTTCTTGGTGTCGTACTTGGACACCGTCCCCATCTTCCAGTTGGCGATCCAGGCGTAGTTGATCTCGATGTCCTGGCTGTTGAGGGTGATGCGCCCGAGCGGGTCCACCGTCACGCCGTCACCGCTGGTGCCCAAGCCGCCGTCCAGCGCGAAGCCGCCGTCCGGAGGGAAGTCGATGGTCCCGCTGAAGCCGCCGTCCACCACCGGAGGGCAAACGATGACCTTGCAGGGATCGGTCACGTTCTGACCGCCGCCGTCGCCTCCATCGCCGCCGTCCGGCGTGCCGTTCCCGCCGTCGGTGGGGGGCGGAGTGGTCACCACCGGGAAGCGTGAGACGTCTCCGCTGCACGTGCAGCCGGAGACGGCGGTGATCGCGGCGGCGACCATCAGGAAGGGCAACGCCCGGCGGGTCATCGAAGCTGTCTCCACGAGAGGCGGCACCGGCCCCGAGCCCCGCTGGGCACACGAAAGGCCTTCACACGATGAATCATCGGGCGGCCTCCCCGGTCGGTCAACACTCGAGCACCCTTCACGAGGTCGCGACCCAGAGCGACTCCCACACTTCAGGCACGCCCAGCTTTTCCGTTGCCGAGAAACCCAGCACGGTGTCACGCGGGACCGACAGGCGCTCCGCCGTCTCGGACAGACGTGGTTTCCGGTGCGACTTCCCGAGGCGATCGAGCTTCGTCGCCGCGACCAGCACGCGGCGACCAGCGGTGACGAGGTAGGCCAGTGTACGGACGTCGTCCTCGGTCGCGCCCACCTCCGCATCCACGATGGCGACCACCCCCCGCAGCGACGCGCGCCGCTCGAGGTAGGTGGTGATCATCCGCTCCCAGCTGGAGCGTTCGGCCTTGGACACCTTGGCGAAGCCATAGCCCGGGAGGTCGGCCAGCCGGATGGTGCGGCGCGTGCCGTCGCGCTCGAGCACCACGTCGAAGAAGTTGAGCGTGCGCGTGCGGCCCGGCGTGTTCGACACCCGGACCAGCTTCCGGCGCCCGGTGAGCGCATTGATCATCGACGACTTGCCCACGTTGCTCCGGCCGACGAAGGCGATCTCCGGGGCGTCGCCCGCGGGCCAGCCGGCCTCCTCCACCGCGGTGGTGAGGAAGCGGGCATCGAGGACGCGGATCACCGCTCGGCGCGGGGGGACGGCGAGGCGCCGCGCTTCTGCCGCTCCGCGCTCCAGTGGTCCATCTCCTTCAGCTTCTCGGCGAACTGGAAGGGACGGAGCGAGGGCGAGCTGGGCTCATGGCAGCTCCGGCACGACTTCTCCGAGGGGTCGACCAGTCCCACCAGCCGGGCCAGCTCCGGGTCCTTCATCACGTATGCCGGGGCGTAGTACTGCCCGCCGCCGTGGCAGGTCTCGCAGCCGATTCCGGCCATGGACTGGTCGGTCAGGTTGGGCGCGTGGCACGTCGTGCAGCGCGCCTGCTGCTGCTGGTCGGCGGTGAGCGACTCCATCGACCGGGCGTGCTTGGAGGACCTCCACGCTGCGTAGGCGTCGGGGTGACAGCCCTTGCAGCTCTCGGAACCGAGGAAGTCCGCGCCCGCTGCCACGGCGGAGCAGAGCACGGCCAGCGCCAGCGCCCAGCGGGTTGCGCGTCGGAGGGTCATCGAGCACCGGGCAGATATGAGATTGGCCTGCCCTCTGGCAAGCGGCAGGAGGTTGAGGGGCCGCGAGTGTCGGGGTAGACCACGGCCGACGACGATGCGTTGCCCGGCACCGAGGCGCCTCCTCCTGGTCCTGCTGCTCCTCGTGGCGGCGGTGGCCCAGGCCAAGGCCTGGAACGGGATCGAGCCCGGCGTCTCGCGGCGGGACGAGGTGGTGAAGCGCTTCGGGCCGCCGAGCAAGACAGTCACCGTCTCCGGCAAGGAGGTCCTCGCCTACACCGACTCGGCGGCGATGAAGGGCACCTCGCAGGCGCAGTTCCGGGTGGACCCCGGGACGGGGGTGGTCGAGCGGATCGACGTCTTCCCGGCGACGGTCATCGACCACGAGACGGTGGAGGCCACCTTCGGCCCGGTCTGCCCCAAGGCCGGCGCGCCACAGCCGGCGGCCTGCTTCCAGAAGAAGCTCACCGACGACTTCCGCACCTACTACGTTTACCCGCGCCTCGGCCTGGCGGTGTTCTTCGACGAGACCGACGACCGGGTGCAGTCCTTCGTCTACACCGCGCCTCGTCCGGCTCCGGCTCCGGCGGCGCCTCCCCACTGATGCGGGTGGTGGGGCTCACCGGCGGCATCGCCTCGGGCAAGAGCACCGTCAGCGCGATGTTCCGCAAGCTCGGCGCCCAGGTCATCGACGCCGACCAGGTCGCCCGCGACGTGGTCGAGCCCGGCACGCCGGGACTGGAGGAGGTGGCCCGGCGCTTCCCCGGCGTGGTGGACGCCGCTGGACGGCTCGATCGAGCGGCGCTGGCGAAGCGCATCTTCGCCGACCCGGCCGAGCGGGCAGCGCTGGAGGCCATCGTCCACCCGCGCATCCGCGAGGAGGTGGCACGGAGGACCGAGGTGCTCGCCCGGGCCGGCGTGCCGGTGGTGCTCTACGACGCCGCGCTGCTGATCGAGACCGGGCTGCACCGGGGAATGGACGGGGTCGTCCTGGTCGTGGCGCCCGAGGCGGTGCAGCGGGCCCGGCTCGCCTCCCGCGACGGGCTCGACGAGGCGGCCATCTCGGCGCGGCTGGCAGCGCAGCTGCCCCTGGCCGACAAGCGGGCGTACGCCACCTGGGTGGTGGACAACGGCGGCTCGCTGGAGAAGACGCGGGCCCAGGTCCGGCGGATCTGGGAGGAGATCCGCGGGAGCGGCTAAGGTGCCTTTCCGCATGCCCTCGAGCGACGGCGCCACGCTGGTCACCGGCTATCCGGGCTTCATCGGAAAGCGGCTGGTGGAGCACCTCGCGCAGGAGGGCAAGGGGCGCATCTTCGCCCTGGTGCAGCCCCGCTTCCTCGACCAGGCGAGGAGCCTGGCCTCACGGGTGCGGGGGGAGCCAGTGGAGGTGCTGGCCGGCGACGTCACCGACCTCCACCTCGGCCTCTCCGGGGAGGAGGTGGAGCGCGTCGCTGGGAGCGTGACCCGCATCTTCCACCTGGCGGCGCTGAACCAGCTCACCGTCTCCCGCGAGCTGGCCTGGCGCACCAACGTGGACGGCACCCGCAACGTCCTGGAGCTGGCGCAGGAGTGCCGCCGGCTGGAGCGGCTGGTGCATTTCAGCACCTGCCACGTGGCCGGGGCCCGCGAGGGGGTCATCGCCGAGGACGAGCTCGACAAGGGGCAGGAGTTCCGCAACGCCTGGGAGGAGACCAAGTTCCACGCCGAGAAGGCGGTGGCCCGCGCGGCCGACGCGCTTCCCATCACCATCGTGCGCCCGTCCACCGTGGTGGGCGACTCGCGGACCGGGGAGATCGACCGCTTCGAGGGGCCCTACGCGCTCGGCATCCTCCTGGTGGCGAGCCCGCTGGTGGTGCCGCTGCCGCTGCCGGGCAATGGCATCGCCCCGCTGAACGTCGTGCCGGTCGACTTCGTGGTGCGGGCCGCGGTGCACCTCGCGAGCGACCCGCGAGGGAAGGGCCGGACGTTCCACCTGGTGGACCCCAACCCGATGAGCGTGGCCAGGGTCTACGAGCTCATCGCCGAGCGCGCGAACCGGCGCATCCCGAAGCTCACCTTCCCCGCCCGCGCCGCCGAGGCGGTGCTCCGGCTGCCGCTGCTCGAGCGCGTCACCCGGCCGCACCGCGCCGCACTCGGCTACATCAACCAGCTGGCCTGGTTCACGAGCAGCAACACGCTCGACCTGCTCGAGGGCACGGGCATCCGCTGTCCCCCGCTGTCGACGTACCTGGACACCCTCATCTCCTACGTCCGCGAGGACTACGCGCGCCGGCACGCCGCCGAGGCGGAGACGCTGGTCGAGGACCCGCTCGACGAGGGAGTGAAGGCAAACGGGTGAGCGTCGCGCCCGGACAGACCTTCTCGCTGGTGCGAGAGTGCGACCGCTACCGGCCGCTCTACTACGCGGGCGCGAGCGGCGACTTCAATCCCATCCACATCGACGCAGAGGTCGGGCAGGCCGCGGGCCTCGGCGGAATCATCCTCCAGGGTCTCTGCACCCTGGCCTGGGGCGTCGATGCCTTCGCCCGCTTCCTCGGTGACCCGGGTCTGGTGACGGGGGTGAAGGCGCGCTTCAGCAAGCCGGTGCGCCCCGAGGACTCGGTGCGCTTCGAGGGCACGGTCACCGAGGTCTCGGCCGGCGTGGTGAAGGCCAGGGTCGTGGCGAGGAACCAGGCTGGGGACGAGGTCCTGAAGCACCTCGAGGTGTCGGGCCGGGCGCCGGAGGCGACTCCGGGAAGGGAGCGAGCGTCCGCGGGCCGGGTCGAGCTGCTGCAGATGTCTCGACCCGAGCCGCTGGAGAAGGCGCGCCTGCCGCCGGCGCCCGGCCCGACCTCCTCCGCGGGCGGGGAGGCGACGGCGACGGCGCGCGGTCCTGGCCGGAGCGCGATCGGCCGGAGCTGGGGCCCGTTCCGCTACGTGATGGGCGCGGAGAAGATGCGCGAGTACGCGGTGGCCATCTCGGGCGGCGTGCCCTCGTACGTCTCGACCGGGCTCCCGGAGGACTTGCACCCGGTGCTCCACGACGAGGCGGCCGGGGCCCGCTCGCCCTGGGGTTCGATGATCGCCTTTCCGATGTTCGCGGTGCTGTTCTCCATCGCCCCGGCCCAGGCGGCGCTGCTGGATCCGGCGATGGAGGTGGACGTCTTCCGGGTGCTCCACGGCGAGCAGGAATTCGAGTTCCGTGAGGTGCTCCGCCCAGGGGACGTGCTGCTGACCACCGGGACGCTCGAGTCGCACACGACGCGGGGGAGCAACGAGCTGTTCGTCATTCGCACCGACTCGATGAACCAGCACGGGCACCTCGCGGTGCGCGGGCGGTTCACCGCCTTCCTGCGCGGCTGAGCCGAGGTCCCGGCGTTCGAGGCGCCGCCCCGCGTGGGCTGCTCCAGCAACCGGGCGAGGATGGCTGGCGATGTCCGCAGCCGAGCGCTGGTCGGCTCAGCCTCCCGTCCGTCCGAGCCATCCGGCGATGAAGGGCTCGATCTCCCCGCGGAGCACGTCCTTGAGGCGGGGCGTGGCGGTCCCGGTGCGTGGATCCTCGACCCGGGCTGCGCGGCCGACGAAGTAGTGGCGGGCCTCGGTGTCCGGGGGGCCATTGCTCAGGACGAGCAGGGCCAGCGATCGAAGCTCGTCCAGCGACACCCCACCGTCCAGGTCCACCTCCCGGCCCGACCCCTCGTCGAAGCCCCGCAGCTCGGCCGTCACCCGCTCGACGTGGAGGCCCTCGCGCCGGCGGACCGCGCGGCAGCGAGCGCTCAACCTGGCTTGCGTCGGCTCCTTGACCGGCCACGCGTGGAGACGCACCCGGACCACCACCCGCCGGCCGTTCTGGTGACGGCGATGGATGCCCTCCTCTCCGGCGAGGAACCCTGGCGCGCCCGGACCGGCGAGGTGCAGAAGGACCCGAGGGGGGCGAGCCGACTCGGCGATGGCCGTCGCCTCGTAGCCCCGGTGCAAGGCCCAGCCCTGGTACATCGCCACCAGCTCGCCGAGCCACTGCCGGTGCTCGTCGTTCGCCTGCGCGGCAGACAAGTCGAGGACCAGCTCGTCGGCGCCGCTGCCGCCCGCGGCGACCCGCGCCTCGGCCAGCTGCACCTCCCGGGCGCTCCGCTCGACTGCACGGGCGGCCGCCGCCAGGCGAACCTCTCCCTTCGCCTCGCCCACCAGGCGCCCCGCCGACTCGCAGCCCCGGACCAGCGCGTCCAGCGCCTGCACCTCCCGGTCCAGCGCCTGGAACGACCGCAGCAGCCCGGCGGCGCGCAGAGGGTCATCCCAGAGGTCCGGCGCCTGGGTTTGCGTGAGCAGATCCGCGCGCCGCTGCTCCAGGACCGGGCGGTCGAGGGCCTCGGTCACCCGGTTCGCGCGTTCCACGAGCGCGCTCGCCTCCTCGAGGAGAGCCTTCCGGTCGAGCCGGCGCCTGCCCACCACCGCCCCGAGGCGGGTCACCGCGACCGGGGTGCGCGCCTCCTCCTCGACCCGCGGCTCGGACCGGACCGTCACCACCCCGCCGCTCACCTGGACCTGGATCCGCGAGCCGGGCGGGAGCGGCCGGCGGACGATCTCCGCAGCGACCGGCGCAGTGACGGTCCGCTCGATCTCCCGCTGGAGGAAGCGGGCGCCGAAGAGAGGCGAGTACCCGCGCTCCACCAGGAGGTCGATCACCTCTGGCCCCACCTCGACGTCCAGGCCCCGGGTGCGGATGCCCTCGCGCTCCAGGACCCGGCCGACCTCCCGCTGGGCAATGCGCCGGATCTCCACCTTTCCCAGCGGCCGGAAGTGACAGATGGCGTCGAAGCGGTTGAGCAGCTCGTGCCGGAAGACCTCGGCCAGCCGGCGCTCGGACTCCCTCACCAGATCCGCGCTGGAGGTGGCTCCGGTGAACCCGAGCGAGGCCTCCCGGTAGACCTCCGCCCCGGCGTTGCTGGTGACGATGATCAGGACGTTGCTGCATCGGACGAGCTCGTTCGCCCCGTTGATGAACTGCCCCTCGTCGAACAGCTGGAGGAAGCGGTCGTGGACCGACCGGTGGGCCTTCTCGAACTCGTCCAGGAGGAGCACGGCGAAGAGCTTCCCGTCGAGGAGCCGGGTGAGCTGGCCCCGCTGAGGGTCGCGCGCCGGGGCCCAGGGCATCCCGAAGAGGAGCGAGGCGTCGCTGTCGTCCGGGAAGTCGGCCATGTTCACCCGCACCAGCCGCTCCGCCGAGCCGAACACGTACTCGGCCAGCAGCCGCGCCAGGTGCGTCTTGCCCACCCCGGTCGGCCCGGTACAGAGGAAGAGTCCCAGGGGCCGCCGGGGATCGGTGAGGCCCGCTTTGAGGAGGGCCATCGGTTGGAGGATCGCCTTCACCGCCTCGGGCTGACCGAGGATCCGCTCGTTGAAGTACGCCTCGGTCTCCTCGAGATCGAGCGGAACCCCATCGTCGACCAGCGAGCGCGGGAGCTGCGAGACGGTGCAGAAACGGCGGAGCACCGCCTCGGGCCCGAGCCGCTCCGACTTCGCGGCCCCCGCCTGCTCGGCTGACCCGCGGAGCAGGTCCACCGACTTGCCCGGCTGCCGCTGCCCGATGAGGAACTTGTCCGTCAACCGGAGCGCCAGGTCGCACGCCCCCGGGTCCACCGCCAGCCCGAGCTGGCGCTCGAGGTCCGCGGCGACCTGGACGAGGATGGCGCGGGTCCGATCCACCGGAGGCTCGGGCACGCTCACCAGATGCAGGCGATCGGCGAGGCCTTGCTCCTCGTCCATCAGCGCCTGGGCGCGACGGGGGTCCGCCTCGAGCACGAAGCGCAGGGTGCTCGAGCGGAGCGTCTCGCCGAGGCTGGCGAGCAGCGGCGTCCCGAGGAGGGCTCCTCCGTCCCGCGCCGAGACCACCGTGAGTCCGCCGTTCCCTTCGAGCCGCTCGACCAGCTCGCTCCAGGTTCTGCCGACCTCCTCCTCCTTGCCGGCCCAGGAGAGAAAAGCCCGGACGGAGAGCTCCAGCACCCGGGCGCCAGCCAGCGGACCGGCCCCGGGGCCCAGCGCGATCCGCCGCGCGAGCGCGTGGACCCGCGCGGTCTTCCCCACGCCCGGCTCGCCCGCCAGCAGGAGGTGCGGGCCTCCCCGGGCGACCATCGCCAGGAGCAGGTCCACCTCCTCGTCGATTCCATGGCCGAGAGGCAGCCGCCCCTCCCGCGCGAGCTCGGTCAGGTCGCGCTCGAGCGAGGTGGGTGGGCGCGGCCTGGGCATGCCTTCAGCTGATGATGACCCGCTGGTCCAGCAGCTGGGCGAGGATCCGCGCGGTGTCCAGGCGCGACATGCCGGACACGGAAAAGAGATCTTCGAAGCTCAGGGTCCCGTCGATCTGCGCGAGCATGAAGCCGGCGCGGTGGTCGAGGTTGAGCCAGATGACCTCGTCCTCCTTCAGCCGCACCCGCGGGACGGCGCTCAGCTTGCCGATCTTCGACTCGTAGATGGTCTGGAGCTTGGTCTCGCTCCGCGCCAGCGCATCCGAGAGTCCGGTGAGGTCCGGGTAGAGCGCCTGCGCCCGGAGGAGCAGCTCGCGGGCGCCGCTGTGGTCGTCCAGGTTCTGCAGCTCCCGAGCGCGCTCGAGCATCCGCGCCGCCTCCGAGCGCGGGTCCCGCGGCGCCGGCAGCGGGGTGAGCCCGGACACGGTGCGCGGCTCCGCCAGGAGCTCGAGCGCGGCCGCGGGG
>Ga0335070_10001097_pt1 | contig 30920 bp, 27 predicted proteins | sample Lox_Sample_13_FD_206722 | JGI IMG/M metagenome (GOLD analysis project Ga0335070, IMG submission 206722) | Soil microbial communities from Loxahatchee National Wildlife Refuge, Florida, United States - Lox_Sample_1.3 | ecosystem: Environmental > Terrestrial > Soil > Wetlands | place: USA...
AAGGGGCTGAGTTCGCGCACGATCAGACAGGTTCATGCAGTTCTAAGCGCCAGCTTTCACACTGCCGAGAACAAAGCACTCGTTTCGCGGAGCCCAATCGCACGCGTAGAAGCACCGTCCCCAGGGGATAGCGATGTCGGACAGGCATTGGAGCAAGCGCAATTGTCCAAGCTGCTCGACGGCTTCCGCGGAAGTTCGATAGCTCTCATTGTCACCCTGGCCGCGCATACGGGCGCCCGCCGCGGCGAGATTTTGGCACTGCGTTGGTGCGACTTCGACGCTAAGGCGCGAACACTCCGTATCGAGCGCGCGTTAGAGGAGACGAAGGCGCACGGTCTAAGGTTCAAGGCGCCGAAGTCAAAACGCGGCTTTCGGACAATTGAAATCGACAAAGGCTTGTCAGCCGTCTTGGTCAAGCATCGGGAGAAGCATCAGCGCATTGTCGCCGGCGTGCCGGACGGCGCTAAGGCCAACTTCTCATTGATCAAGCTTCCGGACGACGCGCTGATCTTTCCGCGCATGGCGGCTAGGGTGCGGGCAGGCGCATCCGTGTCATTCGATCTAGCACGCCCTCGTGTCCCCCGACACGTCACGCAGGAGTTCACGCGCCGGGTCGCGAAGCTCGGCATGGCGAAACTGCGCTTCCACGATCTCCGTGTGACGCACGAGACGCTTTTGCTCGATGCTGGCGTCCCTGTTCACGTTGTCGCCGCGCGTTGTGGCCACGATCCTGCTGTCTTGCTCCGCAATTATGCGAAGCGCACGCGCAAGGCCGACACGAGTGCGGCGGCCATCATTGGTACCCTGTTCGAGTTGCCGGCCTAGTGCCTGTTCTACTCTAATGATGGTGTGCCTTAGCCTGCGCCTCGGCCAGCAAATGCTCAATGTCAGTACCCGTAAGCGCCTTCAACTCTAAGAACGCGGCGTCGGTGAACGCCTTGTCTCCCGTTCCTACTCCGGAGAGTTGATACGTCGAGCCTTCCCAATGGAAGAAGAACACAAACGGCAGAGCCTTGCTGCCTGGCGCTGAAACAATGCTGATGCTGTGACCGTCGTTGCAGGCGTAGACGAGCCAAGAGGTATCGCCGTAGCTCTTTGAGGTCGGTCCAACGTTGCAGATCATGTCACTTGGGCTGGCCAGCGCCGGTGTTGCCGTCAGCAGGGCGAATAGCAGGGCCAACTTTTTCATTTTATCCCGGCCGTCGTTGGGTCCAACTTGGGTCCAGTTCTCGTTTTGTTGGTCGACTACGCTACAGAGCACACGCAAAAAGCGTTGGAAAGGCTGGCTGGGGCGGAAGGGATCGAACCTTCGAATGCCGGAATCAAAATCCGGTGCCTTACCGCTTGGCGACGCCCCAGTAGGCGGAATTAGCGGCCGAAGCTGCGTCGGCGGCGCCGGACCATAGGGCCAGTCCCTCCACCTTTCAACGCGTGGTTTTTCGCAGGAAAAATGGGCCGGACCGGCATATTGCGGCCCTGAATGCCCGTCTATATAAGGGCGCCTCCCGCCAATTTCGGAGAGTAGCTCAGCCTGGTAGAGCACTACGTTCGGGACGTAGGGGCCGGAGGTTCAAATCCTCTCTCTCCGACCAATCGGTGCCCGTCGCGGCGCCCTCTTGGCCTCGCATTACGCATTTCTCACCTTCGAGCCGAAGCCCGCGCGAGCGAAGTTAACCACGCATTGCAAGGCGTGGCGCGTTCCCTTCCGCGCCGTCTGAACCGCCGATGAACGAGCGCTTCAGTACGAGTTCAAAACGCCGGGCGCAGTCTCGCATCGTCCGCTGACATTCCGCCGGCTGGACGATGAAACACAGAACGGGAGTCCAGCATGAACATCCGCAAAACCATCCTCGCCCTCGTGATCGGTTCGGTCGCGACCACCGGCTTCGTCGCGTCCGCTTCGGCCGACACGATCTGGCAGAAGCATCATCCGCGCCGCGAAGAGGTCAATGGGCGCCTCGCCAACCTCAACCGCCGCATCCATGAAGAGCGCGTCGAAGGCGACCTGACCGGCAAGCAGGCGCTGGCGCTGCATCGCGACGTCCGCGGCATCCGCCACCAGGAACGTTTCGCCGCCAGCCTCGACAACGGCCACATCACCAAGGCCGAGCAGCGCGGTCTCAATCAGGAAGAGAACGCGGTCAGCGGTCAGGTCGGACGCTGACATTCCCGCCGTCCGGCTCGGCCGATTGGCTGCCGGATGGGCAAAGAAAAGGCCCGCGGATTTTGCAACCCGCGGGCCTATCTTTTTTACGTCGGGGTCGCCTAGAGGACGACGCCCGTTTCGAACATCAGGCGGAACTGATCGCTCGCATTGCCGGCAACTTCGCAACGCGGCGCTGTGCCGAATTGAGAGCAGGTCGATCCGCTGCCGACGGTGATGTAGCTGAGCTCGGCGCGGCCGAAGAACTGCTTGTACTGGTAGGTCGGGGTGACGGTGATCGAGAAGGCGTTGCTGCCCGGTCCGTAGCCGATGATGTCGGGCGTCGTGAACACGTTGGCATGGCCCGACTCGGTCTCGTACTCCAGGCGGCCGGCAAGCTTCCAGTTGTCGTCGAACGAGTAACTGGCGAGCACTGCGGCGCCGAACACCGACGATCCCTTGACGGACTCGATCGCGGGCGTTTCGTTGAACTGGATGTACGGGCTGATGACCCAATTGCCGGACGTATGCGTCCAGATCAGGTCATAGACGCTTCCGCTGTTGAGGAAGCTGAAATTGCCCGAGCCGAGATTTCCGCCGCCCGAAAAGGCAACCGTGTCAGCACCGCCGTTGAAGCCGTACGAAACGAGGCCCGAAATCCAGTTCCACACCTTGGCGTAGGTGCCGTCATTCCAGGACAGCGAAACCGTCAGCGGACCGTTCGAATAGTTTGCCTGTACGCCCGTGCTGACCGCCGGCTCGACGTTCCACAGAAGGCCACGCTCGATGTTCATGTTCTCAAACGTGAACGTGTATTCGTCGCCGATCAGGGTCGGCAGCTTGCCACCTTCGAGCGAGAACGCCGACCAGTCGCCCTGGCCCTGGAGCTTGACATAGGCAACGGGAACGAAACCGAAGCTCGCCGGATCGGCCGTGGTGGCCTTGGTGTACGGAACACCGACCGTCGGCATCGAGTAAGCGCCGAACTGGGCGTAGTACTGGAACCAGCCGTCCGTCTTCTCGATCCAGACCTGCGCATTGCTGACGTCGAGGAGCGACGACGCGTCGCCGTTCGCCGCAAACGTCGGATTGCTCTGCCAATAGGCGAGGCCGGAAACGGCGCCGCCGACATAGACCTTGCCGCCGGCAGGGCCCATCCAGTCGGGCAGATCGATGCTGAAAGGACTTCCGTTCGCCGCCAGCGGGCCGGCCATCGCCGGTGTCGGCAGCGCGTCGGCCAGTGCCGCTCCGGACAGAGCGAACGGGCCCGCCAGAGCCGCTACGGCCAAGGCCGATGTGAGTCCAAACTTCTTCATACGATTGCCCTTTCTTGATGAAATTTCGCAGCTGCAAAACAGCCTGTCGTTCTCGCCCGACTTTTGTGAACGACGCGTATAAATTCAATACGAGAGGGACGCCTTACGACGCTCTCCGACAGGCCCGCAGGCCGGATTTGTGACGGCGTTGTTGCGATGCAACACCCTCTGCCTCCCCCTTGGGCAGAAAGCCGCCCAAATGGGCGGCCGTTCCCCTAGGGCGGAAATTGTCCGTGTATCGGCTTGGTACGGTTTCGAATCGTCCTAGCGACGCGCCCCAGCCATGGACAAATGCATGCCGCCGTCGGTGAGAAGAGTCTCGCCGGTGATGTTTCGCGACTCCGGCCCGGCGAAGAACAGAACGGTCTTCGCGATCTCGTCGCCGTCGGCGGCGCGCTGGAGCAGCGAGCGCTTCCCCTCCGCCTCGGCGATGCGCTCGGCCATCTCGGGGCCGAACTGCTTTACAAACCAGGGCGTGTCGACATAGCCCGGGCACACCGCGTTGATGCGTACTTCGGGAGCGAGCGCACGCGCCAGCGAGTAGGTCATGGTGTTGAGCGCGCCCTTCGACGCCGCATAGGCCACCGACGAGCCGATTCCGGCGACGCCGGCGATGGACGAGACGTTTACAACCGATCCGTCCTTGTGCGCGCGCAGTCCGTCGATGCACGCGCGGATCATCTGGAACGGGCCGATGACGTTCACGGCGTAGATGCGCGCGAAGTCTTCGGCGCTGAGCGACTCCAGATCGGCGTGGTTGGTGACGAATTTCGTCGTGCCGGCGTTGTTGACGAGTATGTCGATTCGGCCCCAGGCATCCTGTGCGGCTTTGGCGAGCTTGCGGCAATCGGTGTCGCTGGCCACATCGGCCTGCACGAGGCGCATGTCCGCGCCCGTCTGGCGCACCGCTTCCGCGGTGGCTTCGGCCTCAGATTTACTGCGTGTGTAATTGACGACCACATTTGCGCCGCGTTTTGCGAGGCCAATCGCGACGGCCGCGCCGATTCCGGTGGCGGAACCTGTGACAATCGCCGACTTGCCTTTGAGATCGTGCTGTTCCATGTGGCCCTTCCTGATACTGTCGTGATGTCGACTTATAGGTCAGGATTGCAATCGTACAGTCCCGGCAAGCCGCCGCAAGGAGCCGCCATTTCGACTCATCTGGACGTTTCCGCCGTCGCGCCCCCGGGCCTGACCCTGCCGCGCCGTCAGCGCCGGCATGCCCATTCGGCGACAGGCCCGATGCGTATCGTGCTCATACGCCATGGGCGGCCTGCGATAGCAGCTAACCCCCGCACGTCGCATGCCGGATTTCGCCACTATATCGACGCGTACGAGGCGGCCGGCCTCGATCCCGAGAGTGCGCCGCCCGAAGAGATCCAGGATCTCGTGCGCGAACTGAGCGCCGTCTACACCAGCACGAAGCCGCGCTCCACCGACAGCGCCAAGGCGTTGGCGCCGAACGCGGAACTCATCGCCGATCCGCTCTTTGCCGAAGCGCCGCTCGCCAGCCCGCGCATTCCGCTGTTGCGCATGAAGGTGCCGAAATGGGCGGTTGTCGCGCGCATCCTTTGGCACGCGGGCTATCATCCCGAGATCGAGGATTATCGCCGCGCCAAGCATCGCGCCGCGCAGGCCGCCGACATCCTCATCAAGCGCGCCGGCGAAGAGGGGCAGACGGCTCTGGTGGCACACGGCTATTTCAACGCGATGATCGGACGCGAATTGAGCCGCCGCGGCTTTCGCAAATCGGGTCTGCACCGCGTGCGCTTCTGGAACGCGGTCATCTACGAGATGCGGTGATGCTGCTCGGCACGGCTGGCGGCGTCACGTACGCGTGACGATCCCTTTTCTCATGCGGGCTTGCGCTCTAGGCTTTGCGCAATGGACACGGGGCAAAAATGAGCGAAACGAAAATCGACGTTCCGACACCCTCCGGTGTCGCCGAGGCATTTCTCTACACGCCGTCGACGGGCGACGGACCCTGGCCCGCCGCAATGCTGCTGACCGACATCATGGGAATCCGTCCCGCGTTCCGGCAGATGGCGCAGCGCCTCGCCGACCAAGGCTATGTCGTGCTGCTGCCCAACGTTTTCTACCGCGGCGCAAGGCTTCCCATTCTCGACTTCACGCCTTCGTTCGGCGACGAGCGCACCATGAAGCGGATGGGCGAACTGCGCGCCGCTCTCCACAACGATCAGATGGGACCCGATGGCGCGGCCTTCGCCGACTTCCTGCTCGACCAACAGAATGTGACGGGCACGAAGGTCGGCGTCGTCGGCTACTGCTTCACCGGCTCGATGTCGTTCCGCATCGCGGCCGCGGCTGGAGCGAAGATCGGGGCGGCCGCGTCGTTCCATGGCGGCGGCCTCTTCACCGATCAACCCGACAGCCCGCATCTTGGCTTGCCGAAAATCTCCGCGCGACTCTATTTCGGCCATGCGATCGAGGATCGCAGCATGCCGCCCGAAGCGATCGCGAAACTCGAGGCGGCGCTCAAATCCTGGCCCGGCAAGAGCGAGAGCGAAACCTACGCGGGCGCGCGCCACGGCTGGTGCGTGCCGGGCCGCGTCGAGGTCTACAACGAAGCGCAGGCCGAGCGGGCATTCGCCAAGCTCGTCGAACTGTTCGATACGACGTTGAAATAGGAAGGACGGTCGCGACCCGTCCGCGCAAGCGAAAACGGCGGCCGGTTGGCCGCCGTTCTCCGCTTCGACGTCGAGGGGAGGACTCGTGCGCCGTTGCGTGTCTCAGTCGCGCGGCAGGACGCGTTCCCAGCCGCTCGGGCAGTCCGTCACATAGGGGTAATACTCCTGGTAGTCTTCGCACCAGTACCACCAGCCGGCTATTTCGTCGGGCGGATAGATACTGTCCGGGTACGGATAAACCGGGACGTCGTAGAAGTACCAGAACGGTCCGATCACCCACCACCAGCCGAAGCGGCCATTGTGCCGCCCGTGATGCCAGGCGCCCTGACTCCAGTGGCCGCGGTCGAACGTACCGATGTCGCCGTGCCAGCGGTTCGGCGTCGGCAGCACGGACGTGCCGAAGCGGTGCGGGGTCACCCGAACCGCCGGAGCGCCGTGACCGAATTCGTGCCAGGTCGGATTGATCGTCCCGTGGGTGTTACTGGAAGATCCGTGCGGCACGCTCATCGGATGGGCGCCGCCATAGGAGCCCGAGCCGTGCGACGTACCCATTGCGCCCATCGAACCGCTATGCGGCGCGGCGATCGCGGCCGCCGTCAACGCCGCGGCGCCTGTTGCGCCGATCAAGAACTGCTTCAGAGTCATCTCAATCTCCTTTCGCCCTTCGTTTTGATTAAACGCCGATTGCGCAAAGGCTGATTGACCGACATCAAGAGAAGCCGGGTGAAATAGTTGTAATCGAGACGATGTATTCTTGGTGCTGTGGGACTGGCGCGGGCGAGATGCGCCTACAGCATCGCGGGAATGACGCGATCCGGCGGCTTGTGCCCGTCGGCGAAGGTCTTGATGTTGATGATGACCTTCTCGCCCATGTCGATGCGGCCTTCGATCGTCGCCGATCCCATGTGCGGCAGCAGCACGACGTTCTTGAGCTTGAGCAGCTTGGGGTTCACCGCGGGCTCATGCTCGAACACATCGAGACCGGCGCCGGCGAGCTGCCCGGCTTCCAGCATGCGCGCCAGCGTATTCTCGTCGATCACCTCGCCGCGCGCGGTATTGACGATGTAGGCGCTCGGCTTCATCAGCTTGAGCCGCCTGGCCGACAGCAGATGATAGGTTGCCGGCGTGTGCGGGCAGTTGATGCTGACGATGTCCATGCGCGCGAGCATCTGGTCGAGGCTTTCCCAATAGGTCGCCTCGAGCTCCTGCTCGATATCCGCATGGACCGGTTTGCGGTTGTGATAGTGGATCTGCAGGCCGAACGCCTTGGCGCGCCGCGCCACGGCCTGGCCGATGCGGCCCATGCCGACGATGCCAAGCCGTTTGCCGTAAATACGGTGGCCGAGCATCCAGGATGGCGACCAGCCCTTGAAGTGATCGTCCTCGAGCTCCTTCACGCCTTCGACGAGACGCCGCGGCACGGCGAGGATGAGCGCCATAGTCATGTCGGCGGTATCCTCGGTGAGGACGCCGGGCGTATTGGTGACGGCGATGCCCTTGTCGAGCGCGGTCTTGACGTCGATGTTGTCGACGCCGGTCCCGAAATTGGCGATCAGCTTAAGATTCGGGCCGGCGCGCACGATCACCTTGGAGTCGATGCGGTCGGTGACGGTGGGCACGAGCACGTCGGCCTTTTGCACCGCGTCGACCAGATCGGCCTGCGACATGGGGACGTCGTCGACGTTCAGCCGCGCGTCGAACAGCTCGCGCATGCGGGTTTCAATCGCGTCCGGAAGCTTGCGCGTGACGATGACGAGCGGCTTTTTCGCGGGCATTGCGGGCTGAAACCTTTCGGGCGGACGCCGCGTGACGGTGTCCGCCCGGTATTAACAGATGAGGCCCTTGCGTCAAGGATAGGTCGCGTTCAGGCGAAGGATTCCGTCATCGCCGAATAGACCAGGGTGCGCAAATCGCGCCGCAAGGTGAGCCTTGCGTCGGTGCCCATGACCTGCGTCATAAAGACGACGGTCAGGTCTTCCTTAGGGTCGATCCAGAACGCGGTCGACGCCGCGCCGCCCCAGAAATATTCGCCCGGCGTCCCCGGAATGCGCGTCAGCGCTTTGTCCATCGTCACGCCGCAGCCGATCGAGAAGCCGATGCCGCCATAGCCCGCCTCGTTGAAGGTGACGGCGGCCGACAGATCGCTCAGCAATTGGTTGTCCGGCAGGTAGTTGACGCTGAACAGCTCGACCGTCTTGGGCGACAGGATCTGCACGCCGTCGAGCGTTCCGCCGGCCAGCATCATGCGGCAGAACCGCATGTAATCGTGCATGGTCGACACCAGCCCGCCGCCGCCGGATTCCAGTTTCGGCGGCTCGGCGTAGGTCGACTTGCCCGCATCGTCCTGGAGCTTCAGCCCGCCGCCCTGCTTGGGCATGTAGCAGGATGCGAAGCGCTCGATCTTCGAGGCCGGGACCGAAAATGCCGTGTCCTTCATGCCCAGAGGTTCGAACAGACGCGTACGCAGGAACTCGCCGAACGTCATGCCCGACAGCTTCTGGACCAGATAGCCCATCACGTCGATCGAGACCGAATAGTTCCAGTGCTTGCCAGGGGTGAAATCCAGCGGAACCTTGGAAAGCTGTTCGACGAACGCGTCCAGGCCTCCCGGCGTCTGGAAGTCGCCGATCTTGGCGCGCCGGTACTCCGCATCGACCGCCGTGCGCGACATGAATCCGTATGTCAGCCCCGACGTGTGCGTGACGAGATCGACCACCTTCATCGGCCGTTCGCAGGGCAGGGTGACGAACTGGCCCGCCGTGTTCTCGACGAGGCTGGGCATCCCGCTCGCATACACCCGCAAATTCTTCCAGGAAGGAATGTAGGTCTGCACGGCGTCGTCGAGTCCGAGCTTGCCTTCCTCCACCAGCATCATCAGCGCGACCGCCGTGATCGGCTTGGTCATGGAATAGATGCGCACGATGGCGTCCTCGCGCCAGGGTTTGTTGCGCTCCAGATCCATCGAGCCGCAGAGGCCGTTATGCGCGAGCTCGCCGCGCCGCCACACCTGGGTGTGCAGGCCGGGCAGCATGCCGCTGTCGACGAAACGTTCCTTCATCACCCGGTCCAACGTCTGCAACCGCTTCGACGACAGACCCACGCTTTCCGGCTTACCCATGGTGTTTTCCCGTTTGTTTCCCGCCCGAGCTTAGCGCCGGCGTCTACCCAACCCAACGGGGGGACCAAAACTGAGTCCCGCGGCGCCCGCGGCCGGGATTCCACGCGCCTGTCCCGGTTTTTAGAAAAATCGGTATCTTTTTGCTTGCCGGTTGCCGCGGGCCAAGGAGATAATTGTCTCTAGGGAATGGACCGAGGCGGCCTTACGGCCGCTGGAAAAAACAACCAAAAGGGGACAGGGACATGGCGTGGGATTTCGAGACCGATCCGGACTACCAGAAGAAGCTCGACTGGGTTGAGAGCTTCGTCGAGAACGAAGTCGAGCCGCTGACGCATATCGGCGTCGGACTGGGCGGCGTCAAATCCAAGACCTATCAGAAGGCCATCCGTCCCCTGCAGGCGAAAGTGAAGGAGATGGGTCTTTGGGCCTGCCACCTCACGCCCGATCTCGGCGGACAGGGATACGGCCAGGTCAAGCTCGCGCTGCTGAACGAAAAGCTCGGACGCGTGGGACTGGCGCCGGTGGTGTTCGGCTGCCAGGCGCCGGACACGGGCAATGCCGAGATCATCTCGCACTACGGCACCAAGGAGCAGAAGGAGAAGTATCTCTGGCCGCTGCTCAACAACGAAATCACGTCCGGCTATTCGATGACCGAGCCGCAGGGCGGCTCCGACCCGCTCGCCTTCACCACCCGCGCTGAGCTGCACGGCAACGAGTGGGTGATCAACGGCGAGAAGTGGTTCACCTCCGGCGCGAGGAACGCCGAGATCTTCATCGTCTATGCGGTGACGGATCCGGACCACAAGGATCCCTACAAGCGCATGAGCATGTTCATCGTGCCGCGCAAGACGCCGGGCGTTGAGGTCATTCGCTATGTCGGCGTCGGCGGCGGCCGCGGCTCGGAGGGTTATATCCGCTACAACAACGTGCACGTGCCGTTCGACGCGCTGCTCGGCCCGCGCGGCGCGGCATTCGAGCTCGGCCAGGTACGTCTCGGCGGCGGGCGGGTCCACCATGCGATGCGCACGGTCGGACAGTGCCAGAAGGCGCTCGACCTGATGTGCAAGCGCGCCGTCTCGCGCAGCACGCGCGAGGGCAAGCTCGCCGACTTCCAGATGGTGCAGGAGCAGATCGCCGACAGCTACATCCAGTTACAGCAGTTCCGGCTGCAGGTGCTGCACGTCGCCTGGCTGATCGACAAGCACAAGGACTACAAGAAGGTGCGCAAGGACATCGCCGCCGTGAAGGTGGCGATGCCGAAGGTCTATCACGACATCGTCTCCAAGGCGATGCATCTGCACGGCGCGCTCGGCGTGTCCAACGAGATGCCGTTCACGGGGATGCTGATCTCCTCGATGGTGATGGGCATCGCGGACGGACCGACCGAAGTGCACAAGGTGACGGTCGCCAAACAGATCCTGAAGGATTTCCGTCCCGACAACGACCTGTTCCCGGCCTATCACGTGCCCAAGGTGCGCGAAGCCGCGCGCAGCAAGCACGCCGATCTCGTCGAGGAGCTCAAGGCGGAATGGTCCGCGCGGGCGCAGAGCATCGACGCGCTCTAGCCGGTCGAAATCCGGCGCGGGCAGGCCGCGGTGCGCTCGTGCCGACCGCGTCTTCGCGTCACGGCCGGGGCGCCGATGCTTTGCATCGCCCGGTCGGGGATGACATTAATTGGTCTCCAGCAACCGAGCACAGCCATGACCGATACTTCGACCAAACCCTGGCCCGCCATGTCCCTCGCCGAAGCCACCGCGCTCCTCACCGCGCCGGGCTCGCGGTTCGAAATGGAGACCGTCGACATTCGCGGCATTGCGACCCGCACCTGGAAGAACTGCCCGCCGACCAACCGCGAAGTGTTTCTCGCCGGCCGCTCCTTCGGCGATCGCGAGTTCCTGGCCTATGAGGATGATCGCTGCACATTCGAGAGCTTCGCCCGCGCCACGCTCAAATTCGCCGACCGCCTGCAGCGCGACGGCGTGGAGAAAGGCGACCGCGTCGCCATCATCATGCGCAACCTGCCCGAATGGGTGGTCGCGTTCTATGCCGCCGAACTCGTCGGCGCGATCCTGACGCCGCTCAACGCCTGGTGGACGGGGCCGGAGCTGGAATATGGCCTCGTCGATTCCGGCACGAACATTGCCATCGTCGATTCCGAGCGGCTCGAGCGCATCGCGGAACATCTGATCAACTGTCCCGACCTCAAGAAAATCTATGTCAGCCGCTACGGCGAAGACCTGCCGAGCCCGATCGTGCACCGCCTGGAGGACGTCATCGGCAAAGTCAACGATTGGGGCAAGCTGCCGCCCGGCGAAATGCCGGCGGTTGCGCTCCATCCCGACGACGATGCGACGATCCTTTATACGTCGGGCACGACGGGTAAACCCAAAGGCGCGCTCGGCACGCAGCGGAACATGACGTCGAACATCATGGCCGCGGGGTTCTCGGCCGCGCGCAACTTCGTGCGCCGCGGCGAGCCCGTTCCCGTGGTCGCCAACCCGCTCGATGCGCCGCAACGCTCCACGCTCCTGTCGGTGCCGTTCTTCCATGCGACGGGTTGCTTCGCCGTGCTCGGGCCGACCGTAGTCTCGGGCGGAAAGATCGTGCTGATGCGGAAGTTCGAGGCCGAGAAGGCGATGCAGCTCATTGAAAAGGAGAAGATCAACAGTTGCGGCGGCGTTCCGACGATCGCCTGGCAGATCCTCGAGCATCCCAACCGCCACAAATACGATCTTTCATCGCTCGAAGCCGTCGCCTATGGCGGCGCGCCGTCTGCACCCGAGCTCGTCAAGCAGATCAAGCAGAACTGGCCTAAATCCGCGCCCGGCAACGGCTGGGGTATGACCGAAACGTCCGCCACCTGCACGACGCATTCGGGCGAGGACTATGAGCATCGCCCGACGTCCTGCGGACCGCCGGTCGCGGTGTGCGATCTCCGGATCATGGATGTCGAGGCCACGCGCGAACTGCCTGCCGGTGAAGTCGGCGAATTGTGGGCGCGCGGACCCAATATCGTGAAAGCCTACTGGAACAAGCCGGAAGCGACGGCGGCGACCTTCGTCGACGGCTGGGTGCGAACCGGCGACCTCGCGCGTCTCGACGACGAAGGCTTCTGCTACATCATCGATCGCGCCAAGGACATGCTGATCCGCGGCGGCGAGAACATCTACTGCATCGAAGTCGAGAACGTGCTCTACGATCATCCGGCGGTGATGGACGCCGCGCTCATCCCCGTGCCGCACAAGCAGCTCGGCGAAGAACCCGGAGCCGTCGTCCACCTGAAGCCCGGCATGCACACGACCGAGGACGAGCTGCGCGCCTTCGTCGCCGGCCGCTTAGCTGCGTTCAAGGTGCCCGTGAAGGTCGTGTTCTGGCCTGAGACGTTGCCGCGCAATGCCAACGGCAAGATTCTCAAGACCGAACTGAAGAAGATCTTCGCCGCGCCGTGACAGCCGCCCGGCAGCCGGGCTACATCGACCAGACGCCGCCCTCGTTCGAACGATAACCGAGCGCGCGATAGGCGGCGTCGACGAGGCTCTGGCCGCGATCGTTCAGCATGATGCCGGAACCCATCCGGTTCATGGCGTAACCGAAGCTCATGCGTGCCTCCGGATCGGCAAAGCCGATCGAGCCGCCGGCGCCGACATGGCCGAAGGCAGGCTCCGACAGGATTGCCGAGCAGTTCTCGGCATTCTCGAGCTTGCGGTTGTCCATCGACTTCATGTAGCCGAGCGAGAAACGCGTCGGAATCATCAGCGTGGCGTCTTCGTGCGTGGCGACCGACACGTTCTGCATGCGCTTCAGCGTATCGGCGCCGACGAAACGCCTGCCGTTGAGCGCTCCGCCGTTGGCGAGCGGAGCATAGAGACCGGCAAGGCCGCGCCCGTTCGAAACGCCCGTCGCCGATCCGATCTCGGCGGCGCGCGCCGCGCGATCGTTGGCGTTGAACCCGCCGCCGTTCAGCAGGAAGCGGCCGGTCGGTCCCATCGGATCGGCGCTCAGCGCCAGCATCATGCGCGACTTCAGCACGCTTTCGTCGGGAGGGAACGCGATCATCGGCGAAACGCGCGGCTCGAACGTTTCGGGCAATCCCATCCAGAATTCGATTCCCAGCGGTCCGGCGATCTCGTCGGCGAGGAACCTGCCCATGCGCTTGCCGGTGCTGCGGCGGACCATCTCACCGACCGTCCAGGCCGAGGTCACGCCGTGATAGCCGTTGCGCGTTCCCGGTTTCCAGAACGGGGCCTCCGCGGCGAGCCGCTCGCACATATAGTCGTAGTCGTAATAGGCGCCCTGCTTGAGTTCCTCCCGCAGGCCGGGCACGCCGACCGAATGGTCCATCATCATCGAGACGATGGCGTCTTCCTTGCCGTTGCGCGCGAATTCCGGCCAATAGCGCGCCACCTTTGTATCGAGGTCGAGCAGGCCGCGGTCTGCCGCCATGTGCGCGCAGAACGCCGACGCACCCTTGGTGCAGGAATAGACGATGCAGATAGTGTCGGCCTGCCACGCCGGGCCGTCCTGCGATTTTCGGCCGCCCCACAGATCGACGACCGTCTTGCCCTCGATCGTGATGGCGATGGACGCGCCCACCTCGCCGCGCTTGTCGAAATTCTCCACGAAGGCGTCGGCGACGCCCTGGAACTTCGCGTCGCAGGTGCCGTTGACCGTTCCCATTGCGGTCTTGCGTTCGATCGTCGCCATCGTCTCCACCCAGTTGCTTTGAGCGGAGCTTTAGGTGACCGGCGGCGCTTGTCAAACCTCGGGCGCGGGCGGGCCGCCTGTGCTAGACGGACGGCATGACCGACCTGCGCGTCACCCCGGCAATTGCAATTCCGGCTTCGGAACTGGAGGAGAGCTTCATCCTTTCCTCCGGCGCGGGCGGCCAGAACGTCAACAAGGTTGCGAGTGCCGTGCAATTGCGCTTTGACGCGCTGCACTCGCGCGCATTGCCCGACGACGTCCGGGTCCGGCTCCTGCGCATCGCCGGCCACCGGCTGACCAAGGACGGCGTGCTGATCGTCACGGCGCGCGAGTCGCGCGACCAGATGCGGAACCGCCAGGCGGCGCGCGAACGGCTTGCCGACCTGATACGGCGCGCCGCCGTCGCGCCCAAGAAGCGCACGCCGACGAAGCCGACGCGGGCGAGCCGGGAACGCCGGATCGAGTCCAAGAAAAGGAACGCGCGGACCAAGCGCCAGCGCGCCAAGCGGTTCGACGCCTAGGGCCCGCGCGAACCCGCCGCGTTTGACCTTCACCCGCCGATGACTGTTTAGTTGGCCTCGCATCGCGCGAACGTGCCGAGAGGAAGCGAATGTCCAGACCCGCCACCATCGACGTGCACGCGCATTTTCTTCCCCCTGTGTACGCCGAGGCGCTGAGGAGCGCGGGTCTCAAGACACTCGACGGCGGCATCCCGGTGCCGGAATGGTCGCCGGCGCGCGCGCTCGCCATCATGGACGAGCTCGGCATCAGGGGTGCGTTGCTGTCGGTGTCGTCGCCGCACGTGAACTTCGTCGACCGGGCGGGCGCGATTGCGCTGTGTCGCTCGGTCAACGACTACGCGGCCGAGATCAGTCGGCGGCATCCCGACCGCTTCGGTGCGCTGGCCATCCTGCCGCTGCCCGACATGGCGGCGAGCATCGCGGAACTGGAGCGTTCGCTCGATCAGCTCCAGCTCGAAGGCGTCGCCCTGCCGACGCACGCCGAAGGACTCTATCTCGGCGATGCGCGCCTTGCGCCGCTGCTCGAAATACTCGACGCGCGCAAGGTCACCGTCTTCGTCCATCCCACCTCGCCGCGCTGCTTCGCGGAATTCGGATTGGACCTGCCCGCGCCGATGATCGAGTTTCCCTTCGACACGACCCGCACCGCGGCGAGCCTGCTTTATTCGGGAGCATTGGCGCGTCATCCCGGCATCCGTTTCATCCTGCCGCATGGCGGCGGCACGCTGCCGTTTCTTGCGCCGCGCATGGCGGCCGTCGGCTCGATTCCGGTTCTCGGCGCGCGCGCAATACCGCCGCAGCAGGCGATGCAGGCCTTTGCGCGCTTCTATTACGACACCGCTCTCTCGGTCACGCCGCAGCAGATGACGGCGTTGCGCGCGTTGGCGCCGGTGTCGCAGATCGTCTACGGCTCCGACTTTCCCTTCGCCAACGAGGACCGGCTGCGCATGGCGGAAGAGGCTTTCGCCACGCTGCCGTTCACGGCCGACGAGCAGGCGCAGGTCAGGCTCGGCAATGCGAGACGGCTGTTCGGCGGCTTCTGCGAACGCTGCTGCGGCGCCGCGCAGGGCTGATTCATAGACGACGAATTTTTTACGCAAGACCGGCGAGGAGCCATCACATGAGCGAAGCACCGCGCAAAACATCGCCCGCGGACAGAAATTCCTTCATCCCGCATGCCTATCCCGAGCACAGCGTCGATCTCGGCGAGGTGACGATGAACTATGCGGTGACGGGTACGCCGGACAAGCCGGCGCTTCTGCTGATCCCCGGCCAGACCGAATCCTGGTGGGGCTTCGAAAAGGCGATGCCGCTGCTCGAGAAGATTTTCCAGGTCTATGCGGTCGACTTGCGCGGGCAGGGGCGCAGCACCTGGACACCCGGACGCTACACGCTCGACAATATGGGCAACGACCTGGTGCGGTTCATCTCGCTCGCGATCAGGCGCCCTGTCGTGGTGAGCGGAAATTCGTCGGGCGGCGTGCTGGCCGCGTGGCTCGCGGCGTTCGCCCTGCCCGGACAGATCCGCGGCGTCCACTGCGAAGACCCGCCGCTGTTCACGTCGGAGACGAACCCGCTATACGGCCACTCGATCTTGCAGTCCGCCGGGCCGATGTTCCGCCTCTTGAACAAGTATCTCGGCGATCAGTGGAGTATCGGCGACTGGTCGGGACTGATGGCGGCGCGCGCCGGCGATCCAGCGCCCATCAACCGCATCGCGCCCATGCCGCCCGAACCGCCGCAGCGCCTTCGGGAATACGACCCGGAATGGAGTCGCGCCTTCGTCGAAGGCAGCGTGGCGAAAGGCTGTCCGCATGAGCGTATGCTGGCGCAAACGAAGGCGCCCATGCTGCTGACGCACCATTTCCGCATGATTGATCCGGAAACCGGCTGGCTTCTGGGCGCCATCTCGGACCTGCAGACCAAAAAGGTCGGCGACATCGTGCGCGCGGCCGGTCAGCCCTTCACCTATGTCGACGCGCCCGACGCGGCGCACAGCATGCATGACGCGGATCCCGATCGCTTCGCCGCGATCCTGACGGAGTGGGCCGCGAGCCTGCCCGCCTGACGTCAGGACTTGCGTTCGGCTTCGACCTTCGCCTGCGCTTCGGCCCAGCGCGCCGTCGCCGGGCGCGCCGGCTGCGGTGCGGCATCGCCGGCCGCGCGCGAGCGCTCCGCTATCTGACGGCCGAGCGCGACGACCTTCGGAATTTCGTCGTCGCTGAGCGGTTTCATGAATTTCTTGCGCGCCATCGCCTTCTCGACATAAGGCGCGAGCTCTTCGGCCTTCTTCTTGACGCGCTCGGCTTCCTTCTCCTTGAACTCGGGCATGACCTCGGAGGCGAACAGCTCGAGCGCTTCGCAGATGTGCTCGTGCCTGTTGCGGCCGCCCTGCTGGATGAACGCGACCTGGTCGACGCCGCACTCGTGGAATCCGCGCAGATGTTTGCGCAGCTGGTCCGGCGTTCCGATGCCGCCTTCGCCGCCTGCGCCCGGCGCGTCGGGACCCGCCGCCGCGCGCGCCTTCTCGAAGGCGCTCCAGATGTCGGTGCGGCCCGGCGTGTGGATGCCGAAGCCGTAATGATGTCCGAGCGCGTAGCCGAAGAAGCGGAAACCGTCGAGCCCGCGGCGCCGCGCTTCGGCCTGGTCGCGATGTACCGAAAAGCTCGATACCATGCAGATGTTCGGATTCACCGCATGCCCGATCGGCACGCACTCCTCCTTGAAGATGCGGTAATAGTCGTCGACCCATTGCTTGGCCTCTGCCGGATCGACGAAGGCGAAGGTGAGCGCGCCGATGCCGAGCCGTGCGGCGAGCTTGATCGTCTCGCGGTTGGAACACGCCACCCACAGCGGCGGATGAGGCCTCTGAACCGGCTTGGGCACGACGTTGCGGCACGGCATCGAGAAATATTTGCCCTCGAATCCCGGATAGGGATCCATCGCCATCATGTTGGCGCATTGCTCGACGGCTTCGAGCCACTGGTTTCTCTTTTCTTCGACGGGCACGCGATAGCCGCCCAGTTCGAGAAGCGCCGAGCTTTCGCCCGTGCCCCATTCGACGCGGCCGTTCGATACCAGATCAAGCGTTGCGATGCGCTCGGCGACGCGCGCCGGATGATTGTAGTTCGGCGGCATCAACGTGATGCCGTGACCGAGGCGTATGTTCTTTGTGCGCTGCGAGCAGGCGGCGAGGAACACTTCCGGCGCCGAGGAATGCGAATATTCCTCGAGGAAGTGGTGCTCGACCTCCCAGGCATTGTCGATCCCGAGCCGGTCGGCGAGTTCGACCTGGTCGAGCGCGTGCTGGAACAGCCGCAGCTCGTCGCCGTCGTTCCAGGGACGCGGCAGCTGATGTTCGTAGAATATGCCGAACCGCATGACGAGGTTCCTCCGCTTACGATTTCTGCTCGGCGGCGCTCTGGTAGGCCGCGCGCTGCGCCATGCGGCGCTGCATCTCCTCGGGGTCCCAGGCCTGGCGCGGCCCGGTCGTCATGCCGCCGTCGACCTGGACATGCGTGCCGGTGACGAAGCGCGACTCGTCGCTGGCGAAGAACAGGCACATGTTGGCGATGTCGGAAGGCATGCCCGCTTTCGGAATCGGCTGCGCATTTTCCTGCTGCGAGAACATTCCGGCGGTCACCGCCTTGATCGCCTCGTCCGGCACGCCCATGGACTTCATGCCCGCCGCGAAAATTCCGGTCTGGATGAAGCCTGGACAGATGGCGTTGACGCGGATCCGCGCGCGGCCGAGCTGTGCCGCGCTCACCGTCGTCAGATGGACGACGCCGGCCTTGGCGACGGAATAGGCGATGGGTCCCATGCCCGCCTGCAAAGCCGCGACGGACGCCGTGTTGACGATCGATCCGCCGCCGCGCTCCTTCATGAAGGGCACAGCGTAGCGGATGCCGAGCGCGACCGAACGCAGGAGCAGGTTCATCGAACGGTCCCAGGCCTCGCCCGTCATGTCCTCGATCGTGTTGGGGCTGCCGCCCGCGCCGGCATTGTTGAAGAGGATGTCGAGGCCGCCGAACTGGTCCTTCGCCGCCTGCATCGTCGCCTTGATGTCGTCTTCCTGGGTCACGTCGCAGCGCTGGAACTTCACCTGGCCGTTGAAGCGGCGCTCGAGTTCGCGACCCTTGTCGTCCTGGATGTCGGCGGCGACGACGCGCGCGCCCTCAGCGACGAAAAGCTCGACCGTGCCGAGCCCGATTCCGGAACTCGCGCCGGTGATGACGGCAATCTTGTCCTTGAGACGATCCATGACTCCTGCCCCGCATGCTGTTCTGATTGTTTGTCAGTATTGCGCAGGGACCGCGCCAAAACAAACCGGAAATTCGAAAAAGCCGGCGGCGCGGGCGTCAGCGCGAAAAAACGCCCATCAGCATGGGCTTGGCGTAGAGCGCCGGGGCCTCTTCGGCGATCACGCCGGGGATGGTGAAAGCGAGGTCCGACGCCGCGTTGAGCGTCGCGTTCAGCATCTGCGCGGCGATGTAGGGATCGACGGCGCGTATCGATCCTTGTGCCACGCCGTCCGAGATCATGGCGGCGAAACGTTCCGACACGCGATTGGCGCGCTCGACCATCTTCAGCCGCATCGGCTCGGGCAGGGCGCTGAGGGCGGACGAGCGCAAAAGCGGACCGCGTTCCGACAGCTGGAACTCGATGAGCGTCGCGGCCGCGGACGAAATCTTCTGCCAGTAGTCGCCGGGTTCGGCGAGCGCGGCGCTCTGCACGCGGCGCATGATCTCGAAGGTGCGCTCGAAGCATTCAACGACGAGGTCGTCCTTGGCGTCGTTGTGGTGATAGAACGAGCCCTTGGTGACGTTGAGCTGCTCGGAAATCTTCTCGACCGACGCGCCGCGATAGCCGCGCTGGTTGATCAGGCGCGTCGCGGCCGTCAGGAACGTTTCGCGCGACGCATCGTGCGATCGTTCTTCGGCGAACGGCAGGCGGGACGGGCGCCATGCCGCGCCTTCGGGAGCGACGCCGAAGGCCATGATGTCGAACATGCGGTCGCGCACGCGCCCGTAATCGTCGAGGTCGTAACGCGGCAGCCAGGTCACCGACCAGTAGAGCTGCTCCATGATCATATGCGTGCGCGCCGTCGCCATCTTGCGGTCCATCCATTCGAAGCCGGGGGCGCGGAACAGCGAGCGCACCTTGCGGAAGAACTGGCCGTAGGCATGGCCGACGATGGGGCGGTGCGGCTCCTTGAGCGCGCGGATGTCGTTGAACACCGCGATCGGCGCTTCGTCGCCTTCGCGGATGCGCTTGTGCAGCTGGAGATAGGAATCGAGGAATTTGAGCAGCCGCTTCGGCGGATCGGGTTCGCCGAGCGCGTCGGCGACGAGCGCGTCGAACCGCTCGATGCCGCGCAGGTAGCAGGCGACCGCGAGGTCTTCCTTCTTCTTGAAGTAGTAGGTGACGCTGGTGGTGATGAGATCGACGCTCGCCGCCACGTCGGCCAGCGTCATGCCGCGCACGCCCCGCCGGTTCAGGATGCCGGCGGCGGCCGCAATGATCGCTTCCTTCTTCTTGTTGTAGCGGTCGGTGGATGCCGCCGCCTGACGCTGGTCCATCGGAGGTGCGGTTCAGGGTGGAACGGAACTATAGCCGAATAAGGCCGGGCTATGTCACATCGCCGGGCGCGCTGCGGGCGGCCGCCTCGGCCAGGACGCGCAGGTTCTCCTCATGCGTCCCCCGGTCGATGCGGTAGAAGCTGAGGCAGACGAGGGCGATCGCATAGAGAGCGAAGACCGACGGCATGTAGAAGAGGGCGAGCTGGCGCGGGATTTCAGGATCGAGAGTGGCGGGATTCGCCTTGGCCGGGAAATGCGCCAGCGCCAGCAGCACGCCCGCCATCAGCGCGCCGGAACCCGATATCGCCTTCAGGATGAAGCTGTTGGCCGAGAAGAACAGTCCCTCGGAGCGCCGGCCGGTCTTGCGCTGGCTGTCCTCGACGACGTCGGCGAGCATCGAGGAAATGGTCACCGAGCTCGAGATGCTGAGCATCGTCGCGATCGTGGTGAAGAAGATCAGGAGCGGCATCAGGACCGGCGCGCCGTTTCGCGGAAAAAGATCGAGCAGGCGCGCGCCCATGGGAATCCAGCCGAACACGGTCGACGAGATCCAGAAAGCGATCGCCGCGCGCTTCTTGCCGATGGCGCGTGACAACGGCGTCGAGACGAAGATCGCCACGATCGGCGAGGCGACCACGGTCAGGCTGAGCAAGAATATCTGGCCCGACGACAGGCCCCAGAAGAAGACATTGAAATAGTTGTTCAGCGCGGCGAGCGTTCCCGCCGCGACGGACGAGAACAGCGCCGATATCGACAGGACGATGAAGGAGCGATGGTTCAGCGACTCGCCCATCTCCTTCAGCACCTGGCGGAACGGCACGCTGCGCCGGGGCACGGTCACGAAATAGCGCACGAACTTCTGCGTGCCGGCGGCCGAAATGACGATGGCGGCGACCATCATCAGGCTGGCCGTGAGGCCGTAACGCGAATAGCCGACCGGATTCTGAAGTCCCACGCGATAGTGGAGCGAGGGCACGAGGAAAACGCCGTAGGCGAGCAGCTGCATGGCCAGTCCGCCCAGCCAGCCGAACAGGAAGCGATAGCTGAAGAACGACGTGCGCTGGTCGTAGTCCGGCGTCAGTTCGGCGACGAGAGCGGTGCTGGGAATTTCGTAGACCGCGATCACGGAGCGCACGGCGATGGCGATGGCGATGAGATAGTAGAAGAGCGCGTTCTGCGACCAGCCGGCCGGCGGATTCCATACGAACCAGTAGCCGATGGCGACGGGTACGGCCGCGCCGTACATGAACGGATGCCGGCGGCCGAGCCGGGAATGCCAGTTGTCCGAAATCTGTCCGATCACCGGATCGACGAAAGCATCGACCGCCAGCGCGATGGCGATGGCGCTGCCGACCCAGAACGCCGGCAACCCGACGACCTGGTTGTAGAAGATCAGCAGGAAGTAGGAGAAGCCGTTGTCCTTTACCCCGAAGGCGATCGAGCCGAAGCCGTAGAACAGCTTGGTGCGAAGGCTCGAGATCTCGCGTTGAACCTCTTGCGGGATGACCGGAACGACGGACGGTGCGGTCATAAAGTCACTGCGCCGGCGGCGACGTCGCCAGCGCGACGGCGGTCTGCGCTTCGGCTTCCGAGAGCAGTCTCACATTTTCTTCGTGCTGCGCCTTGCTGATGCGGTAGCGCGAGAGCACGACGATCCCGAAGCCGTAAAAGCCGACGACCGCCGGCAGGTAGAGCAGCGCCAGGTGTCTGGGCACCGACGGATCGAGCGTCAGCGGATTGGCGTGCTCGGGAAAATTCGCCAGTTGCAGGAGAAGGCCCGCGAGGAACGTTCCGGCGCCCGACAGGAGCTTGTTGATGAAAGCGATCGAGGCGAAGAACAGGCCTTCGGAGCGGCGGCCGGTTCGCACCGCGCTGTCTTCCACAACGTCGGCCATCATGGAGCCGAACAGGATGAGGCACGCGACGCCGAGAGTCGTCGACACGGCGCGCTCGGTGAAGAGGATGGCGAACAGGATTCCCGATCCGTTGGCGGGAAGCAGTCCCAACAGACGCAGCGAGATCGGCGTCACCGCGAGCGTCACGCAGGTGAAATAGAACACCAGCGCGGCGGGTTTCTTGCCGAGCGACTTGGAGAGCGGCCAGGCGAGAAGAGGCGGCACGATCACGGCGGGAATGCCGGCGAAGCCGATGACGGCGACCTGGTGCGTCGTGAAGCCCCAGAAATAGGTCGCGAAGTAGAGCGCCAGAGCGGCGCCGAGCCCGATGGCCATCGTTCCGAACACCGCCGCGAGAAGCAGGACCAGGAACTGGCGATGCGCCAGCGTGGAGGCCATTTCGCCGACGATCTGCGCGACGCCGGCGCGGCGTGCGGGCGGAGCGCGGAACAACGGGATGTAGCGGTGCGTGCCGCGCGCCGAAACCAGGATGCTGATCACCATGATGACCGCCGAGACCGCCGCGAACACCGGATAGCCGCCGGGATTGAGCCGACCGTCGTGATGGGCCGCATCCGCGTGCAGGATGACGCCGAACGTCAGCGCGTTCATGACCACGCCGGCGGCGACGCCGAACACGTAACGCACCGAAATGAACGCGGTGCGCTGGTCGTAATCGTCGGTCATCTCCGGAACCATCGCCGAACTCGGAATCTCGTACATGGTGATGCAGGCGCGCACGAGGATCGCCATCACGATCAGATAGGCGAGGATCGCGCCGTGCGACCAGCCGTGCGGCGGCAGCCAGAGGAAGAAATAGGCGATGGCGACGGGAACTGCAGATGCGTACATGAAGGGATGCCGGCGTCCCCAACGTGTGCGAAGTCCGTCCGAGATCTGTCCGACGATCGGATCGGCGAAGGCGTCGACCCACAGCACGACCAGGATCGCGAGGCTGACTTCTGCCGCCGGCAGTCCGATCACCTGATTGTAGTAGAAAAGCAGCAGCGTGCCGAAGCCGAAATCCTTGACGCCGTAGGCGACGGAGCCGAAGCCATAAAACAGTTTGGCGCGCAGGCTCGACAATTCGCTGCGGTCTACGGGCACGCTCATCGCTTCACTCCGCTGGCATGGGTCATGGGCCTGGCGCCGGCACAACCTTGGCCGCATCGGCGGGCGGTGGCAACGTCGCCCCCGCAAACTCGGCGGCGACTCCGACGCGGGTTAGCGCCAATTCCTCGGCCAGGCGCTTCACATTTTCGGCATGTTCGGCGCGCGTGATCCGGTAAGTGTTGAAAAAATAGATCGCCAGCGCATAGAGCACGGCCAGCACCGGCAGGTAGACGACGAAGAGGTGGCGCATCATGGCCGGATCGATGGTCGCGGGATCGGCGTGCGCGGGAAAGTCTGCGAGCGAGAGCACCAGGCCCGAAAAGAAGATGCCGACGCCGGAAATCGACTTGTTCATGAGGCTGAGCGCCGCAAAGTACGTGCCCTCGCTGCGCCGTCCGGTCTGCAGCGCGCTGTATTCGACGACGTCCGTGATCATCGAGCCGGTAAGGACGCCGCCCGCGATGCCGATCGCGGCGATGACCGTGAATAGCAGCAGCAGAAACGGCAGCAGCCACTTTGCAGTGTAGTCCGGCGTCCAGCCGAACAGCGCCAGAACATAAGGCCCCGTGCCGAAGACGATGCCGAGCAAGGCCGCCGCCATGGCCGCATGCTTCTTCTCGAAACGCTTGGTGATCGGAACCACGACGAGAAAGGCGAGAATCGCGGCGATGATCCCGACGAAGGAGAACAGCGCGATCTCCTTGCTGTTCAGCTTCCAGAAGAACGTCAGGACGTAATTGCCCATGCCCCCCGAAAGCCCGGCGGCCATCCCGGAGAAGAGACCCGATATCAGGAGCACGAAGAACGGTTTGACGCTCAAGGTCTCCCACAATTCGGAGAAGAACTGCCTGGCGGTGCGATGGCGGACCTCGGGCACGATGAAGTGGGGAATGTAGCGATGCAGACCGAGGCAGGAGATCAGGATCGATGCCGTCATGATGATCGAGGCGATCAGGGCGTATTTGGGATAGCCAGCGGGATTGAGCTGTCCGAACTTGTGCGTGGCGTCGGGCACGAAGAGGAAAGTGAAAGCGTAGAACGAGATGGTCGCCGCGCCGACGATGCCGAACAGGAACCGCCAGCTGAGGAATTCCGTACGCCGGTTGTAGTCGGTCGTGAGTTCGGCGAGCAGCGCCGTGCTCGGGATCTCGAACGTGGCGATGGCGATGCGCGCGCCGATCGCGGTGACCAGCAGATAGACGAACAGCGTCGCATTCGGCCAGGCATGGTTCGGATTCCAGATCAGCCAGTAAAGGACGCCGACAGGAACGGCCGAGGCGTACATGAAGGGATGTCGGCGGCCGAGGCGGGAACGCCAATTGTCGGACAGGATGCCGATGATCGGATCGGCGAATGCATCGACGACCAGCGCCGTTCCGATGGCGAAGCTGACGAGATAGGCGGGCGCGCCGATCACCTGATTGTAGAAGAGCAGCAGCAGTCCGGTTATCCCGGCGTCCTTGACGCCCCAGCCGATCGAGCCGAAGGCGAGGAAGAACTTCGACCTGAAACCGCCGAGCTCGCGCTCGACCGCCGCATCCGCCATCGCCTCACTCCGCCGCGTCGCCGGTCCGGCGATCACTCTTATTGTGTTGCCCGAACCCCTCTGCGTGGGCCGGCTGGTTCCTGATGTGGTCGCACGGCAACCCGTTTACACCCGCATCAATCTTTAGAAGGTGTGGTATGGTCCCCCGGAGTGTCAACGGGGAAGGGCGAAGGACCGGCCTGTTTTCCCGCGATTTCCGAAAATGGTAGGCGCCATGCGCGTCCGAAAATGGCCAGTCGCTCGGGCCGCTTTGAGTCATACTGCGGCCATGGAGCTACCGCCCGACGACGTCTGCTACCGCGCCATCGCCACGCGCGACGCCCGCTTCGACGGGCGCCTTTTCATCGGCGTGAAGACGACCGGAATCTATTGCCGCCCGATCTGCCCGGCGCGCACGCCCAAGCGCGAGAACGTGACCTTCTGGCCGAGCGCGGCGTCGGCGCAGGAAGCGGGCTTTCGTCCCTGCCTACGGTGCCGTCCCGAAATCTCGCCGGATGCCGCCGCCTGGCGCGGCACCTCCAACACCGTTTCGCGCGCGCTGGCGCTCATTGCCGAAGGCGGCCTCGACGGCGACGCCGGCCTGTCCGCGCTCTGCGAGCGGTTGGGCGTGGGCGAGCGCCAGCTTCGCCGCCTGTTCGACAAACATCTCGGCGCGCCGCCGATCACGGTGGCGCAGACCCGGCGCATCCTCTTCGCCAAGCAGCTCATTCACGAAACGCAGCTGCCGATGACGTCGATCGCGCTCGCATCGGGTTTCGGCAGCGTTCGCCGCTTCAACGATGCCTTTCGCAAACTTTATCGACGCCCGCCCGGCGAATTGCGGCGGCGCGGCGCGGCCACGTCGGCGCTGTCGACGGTCACGATCCGGCTCGGCTACCGCCCGCCCTATGATTGGGATGCGATCCTCGGCTTCCTGGCGGCGCGCGCGATCGCCGGTGTCGAACTGGTGGACAGGAACCGCTACGCGCGCACGATCGAACTCGACGGCGCGGTCGGCAGCGTCGAAGTCTCGCCCGGTAAGAACCACCTCGTCGCCACGATCCGGTTCCCGCGCGTGCAGTCGTTCCTGGCGGTGGTGGCGCGGCTGAGGCGGCTGTTCGATCTCGATGCAGATGTCGAAACCATCGGCCGCCACCTGTCCGGCGACGAGGCCCTGGCTCCGTTGATTGCGCGGCGCCCGGGGCTGCGGACGCCCGGCGCCTGGGACGGCTTCGAGCTTGCCGTCCGCGCAATCCTCGGTCAGCAGATCACCGTCTCGGGCGCGCGCGCGCTCGCCGTCAAGATCGTCTCGCGCGCAGGCACCGACGTGACCGCCGACGTCAGCGGCGACGAGCGGCTCTGCCGCGTGTTCCCGTCCGCGCGCCGGCTGGCAGCGACCGATCTCGCCACGCTCGGCATGCCGCGAGCACGCATCGCGGCGCTGGCGGGTCTCGCCCAGGCCGTCACGGATGATCCGAAGCTGCTGGAGCCCGCCGGCAGTTTCGACGAGACCATCGCGCGGCTCGTCGCGCTGCCCGGTTTCGGTCCCTGGACCGCGCAATATTGGGCGTTGCGCGCGCTGCGCGACAGCGACGCGTTTCCCGCCGCCGACGTGGCGCTGCTGCGCAATCCCGCCGTCGCGCAAGAGGGCAAGCGCCCGACGCCGAAAGCGCTGCTCGCGCGCGCCGAATCCTGGCGGCCATGGCGCGCCTATGCCGCGCAGCACCTCTGGACCGCGGACGCCGAACGTGTCTGAGGCGTTCTTCGTCGAGCAGATCGAAACGCCGGTCGGCCCGCTCCTGATGGTCGCCGACGACGAAGGCACGCTCCGCGTGCTGGAATTCCACGACCGCAAGGAGCGCTGGCAGCCGCATCTCGAAAAGCGGTTCGACGGCGCGAGGCTCACCGAAAAGCGCAACGCGTTCGGACACGCCAAGACGCTGGCGCGTTATTTCGACGGCGACATCGCGGCGATCGACCGCATTCCGGCAAGCGGCGCCGGCACCGCGTTCCAGCAGTCCGTGTGGACGGCACTGCGCACCATCCCGGGTGGGGCGACGCTGAGCTATGGGGCGCTCGCGCGGCAGATCGGCCGGCCCGCAGCGGTGCGCGCCGTCGGCCTTGCAAACGGCGCAAACCCGATCGCCATCGTTGTGCCTTGTCATCGCGTGATCGGTAGCGATGGTTCCCTGACCGGCTATGGCGGAGGCTTGGAGCGCAAGCGCTGGCTCCTTGCGCACGAGGCCAGGAACGCCGGGGACGGACTGTTCAAAAGGGTCGAACGCTCATGACTACGCTCGCCGAACGCGCCAGGAAATTCGCCGCGCTGCATGCATCGCCCAAACTTCTGATACTCCCCAACGCCTGGGACGCGGGCAGCGCACGGGTGATCGAGAAGGCGGGCGCCGCGGCCATCGCGACCTCGAGCGCGGCGGTCGCCTGGGCGCACGGCTATCCCGACGGACAATATCTGCCGTTCGACTCGCTGCTGGCCACGGTGCGCGAGATCGCGCGCGTGGTGACGATCCCGGTCTCTGCGGACATCGAAGCGGCTTATGCGCAGGACGCGGCAACCGCGGCGGCGACGGTGGCGCGCATCGTCGAAGCCGGCGCGGTCGGCATCAACATCGAGGACGGCAACGATCCGCCCGATCTGCTCGCGCGCAAGATCGAGAACCTGCGGACCGCCGCCCACAGGGCGGGCGTAGATCTTTGGGTCAACGCGCGTGTCGACACCTATCTGCGCAAGCTGGTGCCGGCCGAACGCGCCTATGACGAGACCGTGGCGCGCGCGCGCCTCTATCGCGCCGCCGGGGCGAACTCGATCTTCGCACCGGCGCTGACAGACGCGGAGGCCATCGCGAGGATGGTCGGCGATGTCGTCCTGCCGCTCAACCTGCTGGCGTGGCCCGGGTTGCCCGACGGCGCGACGCTCCAAAAGCTCGGCGTCCGCCGGCTCAGCGCCGGATCGGGCATCGGCAAGCTCATCCTCAATCGCACGCTCGACGCGGCCAAAGCCTTCCTCGCGGAAGGGAGGTCCGAACCGTTCGGCGAGGGCGCGCTCGCAAACCCCGACATCAACGGGATGATGCGGAAAGACTAAAGCGTCACGAAATTGCGTATGATGGGGCGGTTGAATCAAGGGCCCCATGGACGAGACCGACACCTATTGGAGCGGAGTAGCGCGGTTCCTCTGGCCCGCGCTGGTGGGTCTCGCGCTCGCTGCCGCGCTCTTCGAATGGAACGGCGGGCGCGCGCTGTGGATCACGGCGGGCGTGCTCGCGGTCTTCGCGCTGCTCGTCTCCTACATCGCCCGCGAGGGCCGGCTGTTCCTGCGCGAACAGCGCGTCGAACTCAGCAAGAGCGCCGAGGGCTTCCTGACGCCGCTGGCGCGCGAAGTGCTGGGCCACCTGCCGGACCCGCTGATGCTGATCGACGAGGGTGGCCGCGTGCTGTTCGCGAACAGCGCCATGTACACGGTGATCGGCGTCGGCCCGGAGAAGAAGCACATCTCGCTCCTCTTGCGCACGCCGTCGGTCCTGACTGCCGTCGAACACACGACCGCGAGCGGGGAGTCGCAGTCCTTCGAATTCACCGTGCCCGTGCCCGTGGAGCGGACCTACCAGGCCTATGTCGCGCGGATGAATTCCCAGCCGCCGGTGACGTCGCTCCTCTTGCACGATCTGACGGCGATCAAGCGGACCGAGCAGATGCGCGCCGATTTCGTCGCCAATGCCAGTCACGAACTGCGCACGCCGCTCGCCGCCGTTTCGGGCTTCATCGACACGCTCAAGGGACATGCGCGGGACGACGCGGAGGCGCGCGACCGCTTCCTCGACATCATGAGCGTCGAGGCGGGCCGCATGCGGCGGCTGATCGAGGACCTGCTGTCGCTGACGCGGATCGAGCTGAACGAGCATGTCCGTCCTTCGGGCAGCGTCTCGCTCGAAGCGGTGATCAGCGAAGCGACGGCGGCGCTCACGCCGCTGGCGCAGATCGACGACATCTCGCTCGAAGTTTCCGCCGCACCGGCGCTGCCGCCCGTCACGGGCGAGCGGGACGAACTGATCCAGCTCTTCCAGAACCTCATCCACAACGCCATCAAATACGGCAAGGCGGGCGGGCATGTCTGGATCACGCTCGCCAACGCGTCGGCGCAGGGCGGACGCGGGACCGTGTCGATGGTCTCGACCACGATCAAGGACGATGGCGAGGGCATTCCCTCCGACGCTATCCCCCGCCTGACGGAGCGGTTCTACCGGGTGGACGTGAAACGCAGCCGGGAAAAGGGCGGCACCGGCCTCGGCCTCGCCATCGTCAAGCACATCGTCAGTCGCCATCAGGGCCGGTTAACGATCGAAAGCCGCGCCGGCGAAGGCAGCACGTTCACGGTTTTGCTGCCTTCCGCAGCGGCAGACAGTGCTGTCACGGAACTGTTATAAATCTGTCGCATAGCCATGTCCGAGCAGGGCTAGTGACTAGCCAACGCGGAGGAGTCCCGAGTCGGGCAGCGATATGAGTGAACACACCGTCAAAGCATTCAGCGAAAAGCTTGAAGCTCTTTCCGCCGCCATCGCCCAAATGGGCGGCCTGGCCGAAGCGCAGTTCGCCGCCGCCGTGGATGCCATCGCGCGGCGCGACACCACGCTGGCCGAGAATGCGGTCGGCGGCGACAAGCGCATCGACGAGATGCAACTGGATATCGAAGACCGGGCGTTGAAGCTGCTGGCGCTGCGCCAACCCATGGCGGTCGACCTGCGCGAGACCCTGGCCGCGATAAAGATCGCGTCGGAGCTGGAGCGCATCGGCGATCTCGCCAAGAACATCGCCAAGCGCGCCATCGTCCTCAACCGCGAGCCGCCGATCCGGTTGACGTCGTCGCTCGTGCGCATGGGCAAGCAGGCGCTTTCCCAGTTGAAGCACGTTCTCGACGCCTATTCCGACCGCAATGCCGAAGCCGCCGAGGCGGTGTGGAAGCAGGATCCGGAGATCGACGAAATCTACAACAGCCTCTTCCGCGAGCTGCTCACCTATATGATGGAGGACCCGCGCACGATCGGCCTGTGCACGCATCTCCTCTTCATCGCCAAGAACATCGAGCGCAGCGGCGATCACGCCACCAACATTGCCGAGGTCGTCTATCACATGGTCCGCGCCGACCATCTCGCCTATGACCGTCCCAAGGCCGACACCACCAGCGAAACCAGCGTTCCCTTCGAGAAGAAAGCATGAGCCTGAAGCCGACCGTACTCGTCGCCGAAGACGAAGGCGCCCTCATCACGCTGCTGCGCTACAATCTGGAGCGCGAAGGTTATCGCGTCCTCGAGGCGCAGGACGGCGAAGAAGCCCTGCTCGTCGCCTCGGAGGAGAAACCGGACCTCGTCCTGCTCGACTGGATGCTGCCCCAGCTTTCCGGCATCGAAGTGTGCCGCCGCCTGCGCGGCCGCCAGGAAACGCGCAACGTGCCGATCATCATGCTGACCGCGCGCGGCGAAGAAACCGACCGCATCCGCGGCCTCGATACCGGCGCCGACGATTATCTGACCAAGCCGTTCTCGATGACGGAGCTGCTCGCGCGCCTGCGTGCCGTGATGCGCCGCATCCGGCCGAGCCTCGCCCCGGACATCGTGGCCATCGGCGACATCGAAATGGACCGCGCCGCGCACCGCGTTCGCCGCGCCGGCAAGGAAGTGCATCTGGGCCCGACCGAGTACAAGCTGCTCGATCACCTCATCCAGCATCCCGGCCGGGTGTTCAGCCGCGAACAGTTGCTCGACGCGGTCTGGGGTTCGGACGTCTATGTCGAGGCGCGCACGGTCGACGTGCATGTTGGCCGCCTGCGCAAGGCGCTCAACATAGACGGCGTGCGCGATCCGATCCGCACCGTGCGTTCGGCGGGCTATTCGCTCGACGACGCGGCCATCGTCAACTAGCGCGCCCCTCCGACGCGACCGCCTGGCGAAAGGCGACGCGGGCATCCTCGATGAGCTGCTCGCTCGCGTCGGCGCGCGTCATGAATTCGGCCCAGGCTCCGAGATCGGCCAGCCGCAGGAGTTCGCGCCAGTCGTCTGGCAGCGTCCCGCCGGCGTCGCGATAGCCCTTCTCCACGGCTTCGGCGAATCCGGGCCGGTGCCCGAGCGGCGGGCGCAGCAGATTGCCGAAATCCGGTGCCGGCGAAGCGGCGGCGGCGAACTCCCAATCGACGATGCCGGCCACCGTTCCGTCGCCGCGTACCAGGATGTTGGTGGGCCCGAAGTCGAAATGGGTCAGCCGCGGTGGAACGTTCCAGACCTCGGCTCGGTGCTCGTTTCTCCGCGCAAAGGTGAGCACCCGGTCGGCCAGCTCGGAACCGATG
>Ga0335070_10001098_pt1 | contig 30896 bp, 31 predicted proteins | sample Lox_Sample_13_FD_206722 | JGI IMG/M metagenome (GOLD analysis project Ga0335070, IMG submission 206722) | Soil microbial communities from Loxahatchee National Wildlife Refuge, Florida, United States - Lox_Sample_1.3 | ecosystem: Environmental > Terrestrial > Soil > Wetlands | place: USA...
CCGCCTGGAATCCCGCCGATGTGCCGAAGATGGCGCTGCCGCCGTGCCACTGCCTGTTCCAGTTCTATGTCGCGGACGGAAAGCTAAGCTGTCAGCTTTACCAGCGCTCCGCCGACATCTTCCTCGGCGTGCCGTTCAACATCGCAAGCTATGCTTTGCTGACGATGATGATCGCGCAGGTGACGGGCCTCGAACCCGGCGAGTTCATCCACACGCTGGGCGATGCGCATCTCTATCTCAATCATCTGGAGCAGGCGCGCGAACAGCTCACCCGCCGCCCCTATCCGCTGCCGACGATGCGGATCAATCCGGAGGTGAAGAACATCTTCGATTTCGCCTACGAAGATTTCAAACTCGAAAACTACCAGGCCCACCCGCACATCAAGGCCGAAGTGGCGGTATAGGAGCGCAACCCCGCGAAGTGGATGCCGGTTCGCGTCAGGCTGCGCGACCTACAAAATAGAAAAACCCCGGTGTCGCCACCGGGGTTTTCCTTACGCGCACGCATCCAACTCAATAGAACACGTTGTATTCCACCGAGATGATCTCGCCCGTATAACGGTCAACGAGCAACGCATCGGGCCCATAGCGCACCCACACCGCATCCGGCGGCGGGGCGAACAAGCCGTACGTCACGAAGTTGCTCAGCCAGAACGACGAGCCCCAATAGACCGACGGCAGATACTGGCCGTAGCTCCAGCGCTGATAATGATATCCATGCGGTGCGCGATACATGCCGACATGGAAGCGGCGCGGCGCCGTCACCGCCCGGCGATACTTCGAGTAATCCGGCCGCGGATGCGGACGCACCGCCGGACGGTTGTTGTTGCCCGGCCGGTTGAAGTTCGGGCGGTTATTGTTGTCGGGCCGATTGAAGCCCGGACGATTGTTGTTGTCCGGACGGCTGATGTTCGGCCGGTTGTTGTTGTCGTGGCGGTCGCCCATCGAAGGCCGGTTGTTCGGCGCCGGACGCGCGGCCGGTTGGGGATGAGGTGCCGGCGCAGGGCGGGCAGCCGGGCCCGGCCGTTGGGCGTGACCGCCTTGCGGCGAGCCATGCGCCGCCGGACGGCCGTGGTCGTCACCATTGTGGTGATCCGGCTGGGCCATCGCAGGCGCGGAGAGCAGCAATGCAAACGCCGCTGCAGACATCAGAAACTTGTTCATAGCAGTATCCTTTCCGGACATATGCTCCCAAATGCGGGCCGCGCCGAAAAGTTCCCTTTGCTGACACGACTGCACGCTGTCTTTATGATCTCCACCACATGAGCAGAACATGAACATGTCCTTCACCCTGCGCACAGCAAAACCCGGCGACGAGGATCTTATCCTCGCGCTGCTGCACGAACTCGCCGTCTACGAAAAGCTCACCGCCAAATTCAAAATCACCCGCGAGGTGATCGCGCGCGATTTCATCGGCGAACATGCGCCGCTGAAAGTCGACCTCTTGTACGAAGGCGACAAGCCCGCTGGAATCGCGACGTGGTATTTCACTTACAACAGTTTTGCCGTCAGCCGCGGCGTGTTTCTGGAAGACCTGTTTGTGCGTCCGGAGTTTCGGGGCCGTGGCTATGGCAAGGCGCTCATCGCCCATCTTGCGCGGCAGGTGGTAAAGGTGGATGGCAACAAGGTCGAATGGGCGGTTCTCGATTGGAACACGCCGTCCATCGACTTCTACGAGGGTCTTGGCGCGGAACGCATGAGCGGATGGCATATCTATAGTCTCGCCGGCGAAGCGCTGGCTAAACTCGGCTCATGATTCATATCTCCCTCATTCTCGCCATGGCCGACAATGGCGTGATCGGCGACAAGGGCGCCATCCCGTGGCGCGTGGCCGAAGACATGCGCCGCTTCAAGTCGCTCACGCTCGGCAAGCCCAACATCATGGGCCGCAAGACGTGGGAGAGCCTGCCCAAGAAACCGCTGCCTGGCCGCACCAACATCATCGTCACACGCGACAGGAATTACCGTGCGGAAGGTGCCACCGTCGTCGCCACGGTCGATGAAGCGCTTGGCCGCGCGAAGGCGGAAAATCCGCAAGAGATCATGATCATCGGCGGCGCGGAGATCTATCGTGCGGCCTTGCCCCGGGCCACCCGCATCCACCTCACCGAAATCCACGCCGATATAAAAGGCGACACGGCCTTCAAATTCGACCGCAACGGTTGGGTGGAGGTCGCGCGAGAGGACCACAAAACAGATGACGGTTTTGCCTACAGCTTTGTCACGCTTGAGCGTGGTTAGCTAACCTTCTCGGCAAGCCACGTTTTGATGAGAGACTGGTAGGGCACATCGCGCTTGTTTGCTGCGATCTTTATCTGCTCCAGCAGGGAAATCGGCAATCGCAATGAGATCGACGTTGTGGATGGCTTCAGGTTGGGAAAACGAACCCGCTGAGCCTTGCTCCAATCCACATAGTCGGTTGTATCGTGGGTTTCCCAAAACTCGCGTTCTTCCTGCTCATTCCGGAAACGCGGGATAGGTTTAAGTTTCTTGCTCATATAACAGCCTTTCTTTGCGATGCATTGGGCGCGCCGAGATCACTCGGATCAATTTTCCGTCCGCTCGAAACGTGAACGTCACCTGCAACAATCTTTCTTCGGACGTTTTGCCCAATGCGTGCATTCGCCTTTCTTTCTCGCTGTGCTTGGCATCTTCAGCCAGTAGAAGAGGATCATTGAAAAAAATCTGCTCGGCCTCGCTAGCGGTGACGCCGTGTCTGTCGACGAGTTTTCGGACGTTGCCGTCATCCCAATCAAAGCCTTCGACGCCGTCTAGCGAGACCATAAGTGTATATTACCATAATATACACTTTGTTCAAGCCCTCGCCGCTTCCTTGAGGTTGCCTGTCGCGTTACCCTCCATCCAGAACAACATCGGAGGAAACGCATGGACATCAAAGAACTCGCATCGGGCCTCAGATTTCCCGAAGGCCCGGTGGCGATGGATGACGGTTCGGTGATCGTGGTGGAGATCGCGGCGGGGCGCATCACCCGCGTCAAGCCCGATGGCAAAACGCAAACGGTGGCCAACACCGGCGGCGGACCGAACGGTCTCGCCATCGGGCCGGACGGCGCGCTTTATGTCTGCAACAATGGCGGCAATTTCGTCATGCACGAACGCGACGGCCTGCTGATCCCCGGCCACATGCCGCCGACGAGAGAGCCCGGCCGCATCGAGCGCGTGAACATTTCCACCGGCAAGGTCGAAGTCGTTTATTCGGAATGCGACGGCCATGGCCTCGGCGCGCCCAACGATATCGTGTTCGATACGCAGGGCGGGTTCTGGTTCACCGATCACGGCTCGACGACCGACGAATATCGCACGCACGGCAATCTCTACTATGCCAAAGCCGACGGCAGCGAGATCAAACATGTGTTGCGCGAATTGCTGTCGCCCAACGGCGTCGGCCTGTCGCCGGACGGCAAGACGGTTCACTACGCCGAAACCTTCCCCGGCCGCTTGTGGAGCCTGCCGCTCGATGCGCCGGGCAAGGCGGCAATTCCAGCCGGATTCACGCCAGCCAATTTCGCGGGCGCCTATCCCGGCCTCGGCTATTTCGACTCGCTGGGCGTGCAGGCCGATGGCGGCGTCTGCGTCGCCACCATTCTGGCAGGCGGCATCAGCACCTTCTGGCTCGACACCGGCAAGTTCGAACACACTCCGCTGCCCGATATCGCGGTCACCAACATCTGTTGGGGCGGCAAGGATATGAAGACGGCATATGTCACGCTGTCTTCGACCGGCAAACTGGCGGCGGTGCCGTGGCGTTCGCCGGGCCTGCGTTTGAATTACAACGCCTAGCGCCAAACTTAACCTCCCCCTTGTGGGGAGGTCGAAAAATGCAGAGCATTTTTCGGGCGGGGGACCGAAGACGATGACGCGCACCGTCCCCCACCCGAAAAATTCCTCGCTGCGCTCGAAATTTTATCGACCTCCCCACAAGGGGGAGGTGAGAGTCGCGACGATCACGGCGAAAGAACCTTCAACCGAACGAAAGATATGCCGAAAGCAGCACGAACGCGGTCACCGCGATCGTGCTGTGAACGGCTATCGCCAGTCCGGTCGCGCGCTTGAATCGCCGCGCAAGCAACAGGACGATCAGGCCGAGAAATAACGCCAGCGCTGCCAGAAACGACGCAACCGGCCCAAACGACGAAACGCCGTATTCGACGCCACGCGCCGGTCCCCGCAGCGCAAGGATCAGCACGCCAAGTCCCGCAGCACCCAAAACGCCGTGCAATGCGCCCACCGGCCAGGGCGGAATCTTCGCCGCGCGGATATGCATGAAGGCAAGCCCGCTTCCCAGCACGACGGCCGCCGCCAGAATCCAGAACGCGAATACCAGCAAACGCGCTACGCCTTCTTCTTTTTCTTCCTCGGCTTGCGCGCAATCCATTCCGGCGGATCGCTGGCCGGGAACGATTCCAGCGAAGCCTCATCCACCGCATCCCATTTGCGCGGTTTCTTCTTCAGCTTCTTGGCCTGTTTGATCTTCGGTTCGGCGATGCGCCGCTTTGCCGGTTTCTTCGCCTTCGCTTTTGCCTTCGCCATCATCCCCACCTATTCGATCACGATCCTTGGTGCGGCGCGTGCGGGCGCAGCAACCGATTTCGCCACCTTGTCCGCCACCGCGATGAACGCGCGCGCCTCGGCGCTGGTCGGATTGTAGTCCACAATCGGCGTGCCCGCATCCGAAGTCTGCCGCACGATCGGCATCAGCGGAATCTCGCCCAGGAACGGCACGCCAAGTTTCTCGGCCTCCGCCTTCGCCCCGCCATGGCCGAAGATATGCGTCTCGTGTCCGCAATTCTCGCAGACGAAGGTGCTCATGTTCTCGACCAGTCCCAGCACCGGCACATGCGTCTTGTTGAACATGGCGATGCCTTTGCGCGCGTCGATCAGGGCTATGTCCTGCGGCGTCGAAACGATCACCGCACCTTTCAGCGGCACGCGTTGCGCAATGGTGAGTTGCGCGTCGCCCGTTCCCGGCGGCATGTCGATCACCAGAACGTCCAGCGGCGCCCACGCCACGTCGTTCATCATTTGCGTGAGCGCGGACTGCACCATCGGCCCGCGCCAGATCATGGCTTCGTCTTCACGCACCAGAAACCCGATGGACATCGCCTTGATGCCAAGCTTCTCGATCGGCTTCAGCTTCTTGCCGTCGCTCTCCGGCTTCTCGCGAATGTCGAGCAGCCGCGGCACGCTCGGCCCGTAAATGTCGGCATCGAGCAAACCCACTTTCAGCCCAAGCCGCGACAAGCCAAGCGCCAGGTTCACCGCCACAGTCGATTTGCCGACGCCGCCTTTGCCGCTCGCCACCGCGATGATGGACGTCACGCCCGGAATGCCCGCCGAAGGTTGCGGCGCATGCGCATGTCCGCGCTTCGCATTCGGCGGCTCGTTGTGCGCGGTCAGAACCGCGGTCACCGAAAACACGCCGGGCAGTTTCGCCACCGCATCTTCAGCCGCCTTGCGTAAGGGTTCGGATTGCGGCCCCCGCGCCGCCGGCACCTCGATCGCGAATCCCACATTGCCGTCGCGAAGTGTGAGGCCCTGAACGAGCCCCGCCGACACCACATCTTTTCCGCTCGCCGGATCGATCACCCCGGCCAGTGCTTTCACAACATCTTCTCGCGTCGCGGCCATGATTTGCCTGTTAAAATTTGCGCCCGTCGGACGCAGCACCTATATACCTCGGGCACCGTCGGAACCAATCGATGCCCTGGAATAATCAGCCCGGAAATGGAAGCGGCAATCCGCCACCCGGTGGCGGCCCATGGGGCAGGGGTCCTTCCGGCGGCGGTGGCGGCCAGCCCCCCGATTTCGAGGAGTTGCTGCGCCGCGCACAGGAGCGGTTGCGGCGTATTCTACCCGGCAATTTCGGCGGCCCCGGTTTCGGCTCGGGCGGTCTCACCATCATCGCGCTTGCCATACTGGCCGTGTGGCTGATGAGCGGCATCTACGTGGTGTCGGCGTCGGAGCAGGGCGTGGTCCTGCGCTTCGGCCAGTTCGTCGCGCGCACCGCACCCGGCATCAACTATCACCTGCCGTGGCCCATCGAAACGGTGGACATTGTCGACGTTACCCATCCCCGCCAGATCACCATCGGCGATCACCCCGCTGCCGACAGCCGCAACGACGACCAGACCGAAGACGTGTCGCAGGAAGGCCTGATGCTCACGGGCGACGAAAACATCGTCAACGTGAACTTCGTCGTCTATTGGGTCATCAAGGACGCTGCCGATTACAAATTCAACGTCGACAATCCGGATGCCGCGATCAAGGCGGTGGCCGAAAGCGCGATGCGCGAAGTCGTCGGCAAGACGCCCATCGAACCCATCCTCACGCAGGACCGCGAACCCATTCAGGTGGAAGTGCGCGACCTGATGCAGAAGACGCTCGATATGTATGGCGCAGGCGTCTCCGTCACTGGCGTGAAAATGCAGAAGGTCGATCCGCCAGATGAAGTGCTCGATGCCTATCGCGACGTGCAGGCCGCGCGCGCCGACCAGGAGCGTATGCGCAACGAAGCCGAAGCCTATGCCAACAAGATCATCCCCGAAGCGCGCGGCAAGGCCGCCCGCATCGTGCAGGAGGGCCAGGCCTACAAGCAGCGTGTGATCGCCGAAGCCAGCGGCGAGGCCAAACGTTTCCTCTCCGTCTATGAGGAATACAGGAAAGCGCCGGAAGTCACCCGCAAACGCATGTATCTCGAAACCATGAGCAGCGTGCTCGGCAGCGCCAACAAGGTGTTGATCGACGAAAGCGCGAAAGGCGTGGTGCCCTATCTGCCGCTGCCGCAGTTGAAGACGAGCGGCAACCAGTCCGTCACCGTCACCGAACAGCCGATGTCGCAAACGCCGTCTGCGCAATCGGGGAGCGGCCAATGAACCGCAACGGTCTTTTCCTCGGCGGTATCGTCGCTGCGATCGTCATCCTGATCTCGCTGTTCTCGTTCTACACCATCAATCCGCGCGAGCAGGTTTTGTTGCTGCAATTCGGCGCCCCGCAGAGACTTGTCACCGAGCCGGGACTGCATGTGAAGGTGCCGTTCCTGCAGCAGGCGCAATACATCCCCAAGATGCTGCTGAACCTCGATGCACCCGCCGAAGAGGTAATCGCGCAGGACAAGAAGCGCATGGTGGTCGATGCGTTCGCGCGCTGGAAGATCGTCGATCCGTTGCGGTTTTACCAATCGCTCTATGACGAGACGACCGCCACCATGCGCCTGACGCCGATCCTGTCGTCGGATGTGCGTCGCGTGCTCGGATCGCAAACCTTTGCAGCGATGCTGTCGGGCAAGCGGGCCGAGTTGATGATCCTGATCCGCAACGAGATAAACAAAGACGCGGACGGCTACGGCATCAAGATCATCGACGTGCGCATCCGGCGGGCCGATCTGCCGCCGCAGAACAGTCAGGCGATTTTCCGCCGCATGCAGCAGGAACGCGCCCGCGAAGCGAGCGAATTCCGCGCCGAAGGCGAGGAAATCTCCCAACGCGTGCGCGCCCGCGCCGAGCGCGAAGTGACGGTGCTGACTGCCGAGGCCACCCGCGAATCCGAAATCCTGCGCGGCCAGGGCGATGCCGAGAAAACCAAGATTTTGGGTGCTGCCTACGGGCAGGACGCCGATTTCTTCGCCTTCTACCGCTCGCTGGAGGCCTATCAGGACGCTCTCCCCGGCGACAACACCACCATGGTCCTGTCGCCGAACGGCGAGTTCTTCCGCTATTTCGAAGCACCGGGGAAGAAGTAAGTGATAATGTTTCCTCCCCCGCTTGCGGGGGAGGTGCCCTCGCGAAGCGAGGCGGAGGGGGGAAGTGCGCGACAAGGAGCGAAAATCCCGTTCTTTCGCCAAAGTTCTTCGTCGGCGCATGACCGATGCCGAGACCATTTTATGGACACAACTAAGGCGCGACAGAATTGATGGCTATCGGTTCCGGCGTCAGCACCCCATTGGCCCGTTTATCGCGGACTTTGCGTGTATTCCCGCCAAATTGGTTGTCGAAGTCGACGGTGTAACGCACTGGTCGGAAGAAGTCTTCGATTACGACCGGCGCAGGGATGCATATTTGAAGGCGCTCGGTTGGCGCGTGCTTCGCGTTCAGAATATCGACATCTATGAGCAGTTGGGGAATGTCGTGGAAGCTATCGCTGTGGCGTTGCCCCCCTCCACCGCTACGCGGTCCCCCTCCCCCGCAAGCGGGGGAGGAAAAATAAAGGCCAATTTCGCACTCGCCCGCTCCAAAAAGTGATCGCCCCGGCAAACTTGCTCTATTTGTTCCGCTTTCGCTTCGCATATGCTGGCGCCGATTCCCGGCAAACAAACGGTTGCGTCGTGCGTATTCTCAAGCCTGTTCTGGTTGTGCTTCTGGCATTCTTCGCCGTGCCCGCTTTCGCCCGGCCTGCGCCGGATTCTTTCGCCGATCTGGCGGAAAAGCTGCTGCCCACGGTGGTCAACATCTCCACCTCGCAGACCTTGAAGGCGGCGGGGCCCAAACTTTCGCTGCCCGACCTGCCGCCCGGCTCGCCGCTGGAAGACCTGTTCAAGGATTTCCTGCAGAACAACCGCGCACTGCCGCGCCACGTCACCTCGCTCGGCTCCGGCTTCATCATCGATCCCACGGGCTACGTCATCACCAACAACCACGTGATTGCCGATGCCGATCAGATAACCGTTACCTTGAACGATGGCACCTCGCTTCCCGCCAAGCTCGTGGGCCGTGACGAGAAAACCGATCTCGCACTTCTGAAAGTCAAACCCTCCAAGCCGCTGCCCGCCACCAGGCTCGGCGATTCCGATCATGCCCGCGTCGGCGATTGGGTGATCGCCATCGGCAATCCGTTCGGGCTGGGCAGCACCGTCACCGCCGGCATCGTCTCGGCCCGCAACCGAGACATCAACGCTGGCCCCTATGACGATTTCATCCAGACCGATGCTCCCATCAACCGCGGCAATTCCGGCGGCCCACTGTTCGATATGGATGGCACCGTCGTGGGCGTGAACTCGGCCATCTTCTCGCCAACGGGCGGCTCGGTCGGCATCGGTTTCTCCATCCCGTCCAACCTGGTGAAAGACATCATCGGGCAGTTGAAGAAATACGGCGCCACGCGCCGTGGCTGGGTCGGCGTCAGCATCCAGCAGATCACGCCGGAAATCGCGCAAGGCATGGGCCTGCCCAGTTCGGCGGGCGCGCTGATCTCCAGCGTCGATGCGGGCGGCCCGGCGGCGAAAGCCGGCCTCAAGAACGGCGACGTCGTCGTCGCTTTCGACAACAAGCCCATCGCGGACAATCGCGCGTTGCCGCGCATCGTGGCAGATACGCCCGCGGGCAAAACCGTGAATGTCGATGTCCTGCGCGGCGGCAAGAAGCAGACGGTGAAACTCACCGTCGCCAAATTGCAGGATCAGGAAAAGCGCAAAGAAGCGCCGCCCAAAACCGCACAGGCCCCGCAGCCACCCAAACCGAAATCGAAAGTCGCCCAACTGGGCCTGTCGCTCTCGGCCATCGATGCCGACACGCGCAACCAGTACAAGATCCCGTCGGATATTCACGGCGTTCTCGTCACCGACGTCGATCCCGAAAGTGCGGCGGCCGACAAGAACCTGCGCCCCGGCGACATCATCGTCGAAGTGCAGAACCAGGCCGTGCGCACGCCCGATGACATCGCCAAGAAAGTCGAAGCCGATGCCAAGGCGGGCCGCAAACTCGAAATGCTGCTCGTCAATCGCGGCGGTCAGGTGACGTTTGTGGCGCTGCCCTTGACGGGCGGTTGAGCGGATTCGTTTCGCGATTGTTAACGCTTGGAATTTAGGCTCCGAAGCCGGCCTCCGGAGTCATCCATGCATCGGGTTCTCAAACGCGCGCTGTTCGTGGTCGCCGCGATGTCGCTGGCGATCGATGCGGCGTGGATCAGCCTGGTGCATTTCGATATCGAACTCGTCAACTATCTCACCATTGCCGCCGCCGCGCCGCTGTTCATGGTTGGCTCGGCCTTCTACAGCCGCGTGCGCAATGACGAAGCCCTGAGCACGCTTTTTGCGGCCGCAGCTTTCTTCGTCACCTTCCCGCCAGCCTGCAATCTTCTGAGCTATCTCATCCTCACCGTCGCGGGGACACGCATCGATCTGCAACTGGCTCATCTCGACCACGAGATCGGTTTCAACTGGCTCTCGTTGATGGCATTCGCCGCCGATCATCGCGTGGCGACCGAATTGCTCAGATACGCCTATCTATCGGTCATCCCGCAGACGCTGGTCATTCCGTTTGTGCTCGGCTGGAAAAAAGAACTGGCCGATATCTACGGCCTGTGTCTTTCCATCGCCATCGGGGCTGCGATCACGCTGACGGTCTGGGGCTTCCATCCCTCGTTCGGCGCCTTCTCCATTTCCCATCTGCCGAATAAGACGGCGGCGGGGCTCGGTCTTGCGCTCGATACCGATTATGGTGCCGCGCTTGCGCACATGCTGCAGAACGGCCCCGGGCACATTTCGCCGGCAGAGCTTCGCGGCATCATCGGCTTTCCGTCGTATCACACGCTGCAGGCCGTCGTGCTCACCTGGTATGCCCGTCACATACCCTATGTCCGCTGGCTGTCACTTGTGCTGAACACCGCCGTTCTCATCGCGGTGCCGATCCATGGCGGGCATCATCTGGTCGATCTTTTCGGCGGCCTTGCGGTCAGCGCCGCCGCCATCGCCACAACCGAAGCGCTCATCGCTTATGCGCGCCGCCAGAAAGAGGTGCCGCGTCCATGGCCGTTCCCGCTGCCTGCCGGGTTGCGCGCGCCGGAACCGGAAGCTGGTTAAACGTCATTTCCCGTTTGCCGGATTCGTTCCATCCGGAACCCTGAAATCGCAAAGGTGAAACCGCACTCGCGCAAATTCGTTTTCACATCGCGAAGGGCTCGAACGCCGGTGTTCCCTTGGGAACACCCGAACAACAGGAGTCTTGTGATGCGAACGAAATTTTCCGTGCGCGGTTTGCGCACCACTTTGATGGCCGCCGGCGCCTTGCTGTTGCTCGGCGGAGCGGCCAATGCCGATAGCTACGACTATCCGGACAATACGTATCGGGTCGGCAATGAAACGGTGAACGTCAACGTGCCGCGCTATCGTCCCGAATACAATCGCCTCGGTGCGCCGTATCGCTACGTGTCAATGTCCAAAGGCGTCTATGTCGGCGATCTCAATCTTCGCACCCGTTATGGCGTGCGCGAGTTGCGCCACCGGATCAGCTATACGGCGCGCAATATGTGCCGCCAGCTCGACGTGATGTATCCGGTCACAGCACCAGATAGCCCAGGCTGCTACACCACGGCCATGAACGACGCGATGTATCAGGCCAATATTGCCATCGCGCGCGCTCGCGGCGATTACTGAACCGTCGACAAACGAAGCAGGCAATCCCGCCGGTGTTGGTCACCGGCGGGATTGTTTTGCTGTCATATCGCACTGCGATTGCTATAACGGCCCCGGATTTCGAATGAGGCCGCATTGTTCCAGCACTTGATGAATTTCCTGAAAGGCGAGGGCAATCACGAACCCCGCCCCGACGACCTGCGCATCGCCGTTGCCGTGTTGCTGCTGGAAGCGGCTTGGCGCGACGATCAGTTCGATCCCCGAGAGCGCGCCGCGATTGAGCGCCTGCTCATGGAAAAATTCGCGCTCTCGAAAGACGAATGCGCCCAGTTGATGGCGCTCGGCGAACAAACCGTCGCGCGCATGGTGCAACTGCAACCCTATACCCACGCCGTCTTCGAACGCATGGATCCCGAAGAACGCATTCAACTCGTCGAGATGCTGTGGGAAGTGGTCTATGCCGACGGCGTCCTCGACCCCGAAGAAGACGCCCTCATCCGCCGCATCGGGGGCCTGATCTACATAACCGACAGAGACCGCATGCTCGCCCGCAAGCGCGTGCTGGAAAAGCTGGGATTGGAAAGTTAGCCCCGCACGATCTCGTCGTCGCGGTATCCTTGCAAGTAAAGCAGCGCCGTCAGATCGCCGTGATCCACCCGCGCACCCGCAGCCTGCGCCACGATCGGCTTTGCGTGATACGCCACGCCAAGCCCCGCGCGTCCGATCATGTCGAGATCGTTTGCGCCGTCGCCCACTGCCAACGTCTCGTCTGGCGAAAGACCCAGCGCCTTTGTTTCGCGGTCCAGCGTTTCGAGCTTTGCCTCGCGTCCCAGAATGGGTTCGGCAACCGCGCCTGTCAGATGAGCGCCGTCATCGAGCAGCACGTTGCCGTAATCCGCATCGAAGCCCGCATCTTCGGCCACCCGCGAAGTGAAGAAGGTGAACCCGCCCGACACCAGAACGGTCTTGGCGCCGTTCGCCTTCATCGTCGCGACCAGCGCGCGCGCGCCGGGATTGAGCCGCACGCGCTCGCCGTAAACCCGCGCCAGCTTGTGCACCGGCAAACCCTTGAGCAGCGCCACGCGTTCGCGCAGCGCCGGTGCGAAGGCGATCTCTCCCGCCATTGCGCGTTCGGTGATGGCGGAGACCTGTGCCTTGATGCCCATGGCATCGGCAATCTCGTCCAGGCACTCACAACTTATGATGGTGGAATCCATGTCGGCGACCAGCAGCTTCTTCCGCCGGGCCGCCGCCGGGAGCACATTGATATCGAAAAAAGTTCCCTCCGCCGCGGCCCGCACGGCCGTTTCCACCTTCCCTGCATCGCCGCGAAAGGGAACTTCGAAAACACGCCCTGCGGAAAGCCACGCAATTTCTCCTGTTTTCGAATGTGCGGAAGCCGCCGCTGCGATTTGCGCGGCATGTTGTTCGGCATTCGCGCCGGCGACGCTTAAAATAAGCGGAAATTCACTATTCAAATGCAGTGTCCGTCTTGGCAATGAGAATCGAGAGATTCCATTCTTCGAAGCGAGGGGGCGATTCGCAAATGCGTGTTGATGCCGTGCTTATTGCAGGGCCGACCGCGAGCGGCAAGTCGGCCGCGGCGCTGGGCGTGGCCGAGGCTGTCGGCGGCTCGCTCATCAATTGCGACTCCATGCAGGTCTATAACGAGCTTCGCATCCTCACCGCGCGCCCGTCAGATGAAGATATGGCGCGCGCGCCCCATCATCTCTACGGCCATGTCGGCGTGAAGGAACGCTATTCCGCCGGCCGCTATCAGGCCGATGCGGCGCAAGGCCTGGCGAAAGTGCGCGAGGATTGCCGGCTGCCCATCTTCGTCGGCGGTACCGGCCTTTATTTCGGCGCGCTATCCGAAGGTCTTTCCGAAATCCCGCAAGTGCCCGCCCACATCCACGAGACGCTGCGCCATCGCCTGCTGGTGGATGGCAATGAAGCGTTCTACCGCGAACTCAAACTCCGCGATCCCCAAAGCGCCGCGCACATCCGTCCCTCCGATCCCCAGCGCATGCTGCGCGCGATGGAAGTTCTGGAAGCCACCGGCCGCTCGCTCGCAAGCTGGCAGAAGGAAGGCGGCGATCCGGTTCTCAAAGGCCTCAAGCTCGCGCGCTTCGTGCTCGATCCGCCGCGCGTTATTTTGCATCCACGTATCGTAGAGCGATACAAGAAGATGGTCGAACAGGGCGCGCTCGAAGAAGCCCGCCGTCTCGCCGGTCTCGACGAAGGTTTGCCGGCCGCCAAGATCATCGGCCTGCGCGAGTTCTGGCAATTCGACGAAGGCCGCCTTACCGCCGATCAGGTGGAGGAGGCGATCGTCGTCGCCACCCGCCAATACGCCAAGCGCCAGACCACCTGGTTCCGCAACAAAATGTCCGATTGGATCTGGATCCCGGCTTACGATCAGAGCAATATTATTGCTGAAATACTCAAGTTCCTCAAATGAACTTGCTTGACTGTAAAATGGCTCCGCCATATGTTGCGCCGCGAAAATTGGGGCGGGCCATGAGCTTTGCACTCGTACTTATTCGGTCGCCACTGAACGGACGGGACTAATCCCGGCTTCCGAACGGTGGCGATTTCCCAAGGGGCGGCAACGCCCCTTTCGCATTTCTGGGCGTATGAAAGCGCCCGACGGATTGAAGGATGTCCGCGATGGACAAGGACACAACGATAGCCGTAGACACCCTCGAATTGAGCGGTGCCGAAATGGTGATCCGCGCGCTGAAGGATCAGGGCGTCGAACACATCTTCGGTTATCCCGGTGGCGCCGTGCTTCCCATCTACGATGCGCTGTTCGCGGCCGAAGGCATCGTCCACGTCCTCTGCCGTCATGAACAGGGCGCCACGCACGCCGCCGAAGGTTATGCGCGCTCCACCGGCAAACCCGGCGTCGTGTTGGTCACCTCCGGTCCCGGTGCGACGAACGCCGTCACCGGCCTCACCGACGCATTGATGGATTCCATCCCCCTCGTTGTTCTCACAGGGCAGGTGGCGACCCACCTCATCGGCAACGACGCATTCCAGGAATGCGATACCATCGGCATCACGCGCCCCTGCACCAAGCACAACTGGCTGGTGAAGGATGTGAACGATCTGCCGCGCGTGCTGCACGAAGCATTTCAGATCGCCACCACCGGCCGCCCCGGCCCGGTGGTCGTCGACATTCCGAAAGATGTTCAGTTCAAGAAGGGCGCGTATATCGGCCCGCAGGCAGTGCGTCACCGCACCTACAAGCCGAAGACCGATCCCGATCTGTCGCAGATCGTCAAAGCCATCGACCTGATGGCGAATGCGAAACGCCCGATCATCTATTCCGGCGGCGGCATCATCAACTCCGGCCCGGAAGCGAGCAAGCTGCTGCGCGAACTCGCCCACATCACCGGTTTCCCGGTGACGTCCACCTTGATGGGGCTCGGCGCGTTCCCTGCCTCCGATCCGCAATGGCTCGGCATGCTGGGCATGCACGGCACTTACGAAGCCAATCTCGCGATGCACGGTTGCGACGTGATGATCTGCCTGGGCGCGCGGTTCGACGATCGCGTCACCGGCAAGATCGACGCCTTCTCGCCCAACTCGCAGAAGATCCATCTGGATATCGACGCGGCCCAGATCAACAAGAACGTCCGCGTCGATGTTCCCATCGTGGCCGATGCCGCCAAGGCGTTGAAGGAGATGCTGCATTTCTGGAAGACGCAGCGCCGCAAGGTGGATGCGCCCGCGCTCGCCGCATGGTGGAAACAGATCGACACCTGGCGCGGCAAAAAATCGCTCAATTACAAGCAGTCGAAAACGGTCATCAAACCGCAATTCGCGATTGACCGCCTCTACGATCTCACGCGCGGCCGCGAAACCTACATCACCACCGAAGTCGGCCAGCACCAGATGTGGGCCGCCCAGCGTTTCAAATTCGAAGAACCGAACCACTGGATGACATCTGGCGGTCTCGGCACCATGGGCTACGGCTTGCCCGCCTCCATCGGCGTGCAGATGGCCCATCCCGATGCGCTCGTCATCGACATCGCGGGCGAAGCATCGGTGCAGATGACCATGCAGGAAATGTCCACCGCGGTTCAGTACGATCTGCCGGTGAAGATCTTCATCATCAACAACGAATATATGGGCATGGTGCGCCAGTGGCAGCAATTGCTGCACGGTGGGCGCTATTCGCATTCCTATTCCGAAGCGCTGCCCGATTTCGTGAAGATGGCCGAAGCGTTCGGCTGCATCGGCCTGCGCGCGCAGAAACCCGACGAACTCGACGACAAGATCAAGGAAATGCTCGCGGTCAACCGCCCGGTCCTGTTCGATTGCCGCGTCGATCCGAAAGAAAACTGCTACCCGATGATCTATTCCGGCGCCCCGCACAACGAAATGGTGCTGTCGGACGCGGAAGAAGAAGCCGCCGAGGTCAGCGAAGAAGGCAAGATGCTGGTATGACAAAAGCGTCGTCATGGCCGGGCTTGACCCGGCCACCCATCGCGTCCGCGTCGGCGGACGCAAAAGAACATCTCAGCGCGCGCGGACGCGCGCTTGATGGGTGGCCGGCCATGACGGAATAGAAATATGAATATGCAAATCAAAACCCCACCCCAGCCGCATACCATCGCCGTGCTCGTCGACAACGAGGCGGGCGTTCTGGCGCGCGTCATCGGCCTGTTCTCCGGCCGCGGCTACAACATCGAAAGCCTCACCGTCGCCGAAGTCGATCATGCGGCGCATACGAGCCGCATCACCATCGTCACCTCCGGCACGCCCGAAGTGATCGAACAGATCGAGGCGCAATTGCGCCGGCTCGTGCCGGTGCATCGCGTGGTGAACTGGACCGTGTCCAAGCCCGGCATCGAACGCGAAATGGCGCTTCTCAAGGTCGTCACCACCGGCGACAAACGCAGCGAAGCCATGCGCATCGCCGAAATCTTCCGCGCCCGCATCATCGACACAACGCTGACGAGCTTCGTGTTCGAAATCACCGGCGCCCCCTCCAAGATCGACAATTTCATCGACCTCATGCGCCCGCTCGGCCTCGTAGACGTCAGCCGCACCGGCGTCGCCGCCATCTCCCGCGGCCCGGAGGCGATGTGAAACTGCGCGCCGAATACTGCGCGATAGTGGCAAGTGCGCTTTTGGCACCTGTCCAGTCGCACGCGCAGGATCAAACGCAACCTCCAGCCGCAGAAAATGTCTGCGAGTTTGTATCGCGGGAAATGGGTTCGCGAATTTGGTGGCCTTCATACGGAAAAAGCGGCTGGGCGCATGCTTCGTTCGTAACAGATCAGGGCGATACAGCTGCTCATGGGGATTTCAGAGACAATTATTCCGTACGGTATGGCGTGTTCGACATAGACGGCGACGGAAGGCCCGATCGGATTCAGCCCACGGGCTATCAGATGAATAGCGCAGATACCTCTCACATCATCTATTCCACTGGGATAGACGGAGAATGGGCGAAAGGCGAATTGCCCGGCAATAGGTTTACAAGTCCGATGTATGAAGGGTGGTGGCTCCCATATCTCGGTCGTATGTACGAACTTGCCTTTGATGATCGAGAAGGTGCGTATATCTCGACCGTGGCGTATTTCAATGCGAAGGGTAAGCATCTCGTCTGTGGTTTTGAAAATAAGTTCGCAGATGATTTCTGGCGAGGTTCAGTTGGAGAAAAGGCGCTATCGCAAAAAGATCTGACGAAGGATCACAGCAGCAAAGTTGCGGATTTCCTAAGACTTCACGGTTTGCCGACGCCGATAGCGGCAGCGAAGGTTCTGCCGGGCGATCTCAGACAATCAGTGGAGGAACGTGGCGCGGATATTCTGGCAGGTGGAACCAAAGAGGAGTGGCAAGTCGCTTGCGATGCCGATCCCTGCAAGGTCATATGGGAATTAGACTTTAACAATGATGGAAAGCCGGACAGGCTTGTCAAATTTCGGAACGGCGAAAATGAGGCGTTCCTCCTTATGGAAAAGAACGGCCTAGCACCCTTGTCGGACCAGAAATTGTTGCCCGAAGAATTGAATAGTTCGTCGCACCTTCGTCGAAATTGGGTGTTGATCGGCGGTAGATACTACCTCGAACGTAAAGGCCCGCTGTATCACGATTTGTTTCTTTATCTCGCCGACGTGGAGGGTCGCTTCGTTGAAGCAACCGTCAAAGTTGAGCCTACGATCACTTATGAGCGTTTATCGGCAGAGTGAGTTATCATGCGAAAAGGCAATCTCATTCTTGATGCTCGGCGACAGGTCGCGTCGCCAGTGGCTTGCATTTCACCAACTCCGAACACCAACGCGTTACACTGAAAGGCTTGAATCATGCGTGTCTACTACGATCGGGATGCCGATCTGAATTTCATCAAGAACAAGAAAGTCGCCATCATCGGCTTCGGAAGCCAGGGCCATGCCCACGCGCTCAATATGCGCGACAGCGGCGTGAAGGATGTGGCGATTGCCGCCCGTCCCGGCGCATCCGCGAAAAAGGCGGAAGCGGCAGGCTTCAAGGTCATGTCCAACGCGGAAGCCGCCAAATGGGCCGACGTGATGATGATGGTCACGCCCGACGAACTTCAGGCCGACATCTACAGACACGATCTGCACGACAATATGAAGCAAGGCGCAGCGCTGTTGTTCGCGCACGGCTTCAACGTGCACTTCCGCCTGATCGAGCCGCGCGCCGATCTCGACGTGCTGATGGTCGCACCCAAAGGCCCCGGTCACACCGTTCGCGGCGAATATCAGAAGGGCGGCGGCGTGCCGTGCCTGATCGCCATCCACAAGGATGCGAGCGGCAACGCGCACGACCTCGGTCTCGCCTATGCCAGCGCCATCGGCGGCGGCCGCGCAGGTATCATCGAAACCAATTTCCGCGAAGAATGCGAAACCGATCTGTTCGGCGAACAGTCGGTACTCTGCGGCGGCGTGGTCGAACTCATCCGCGCCGGTTTCGAAACGCTGGTCGAAGCGGGTTACGCGCCCGAAATGGCCTATTTCGAATGCCTGCACGAAGTGAAGCTGATCGTGGATTTGATCTACGAAGGCGGCATCGCCAACATGAACTATTCGATCTCCAACACCGCCGAATACGGCGAATACGTCACCGGCCCGCGCATCATCACGCCGGAGACGAAGAAGGAAATGAAGCGCGTGCTGGACGACATCCAAACCGGCAAATTCGCCCGCGACTGGGTGCTGGAAAACAAGGCCGGGCAGGCGAGCTTCAAGGCGACGCGTGCGAGAGCAGCCGCACATCCGATTGAAGAAGTCGGCGCGAAGTTGCGCGCGATGATGCCATGGATCGCGAAGAACAAACTGGTCGATCAGGCGAAGAATTGACATCGCGACAGCGAAGGGCATCCAATTTCCGTTTGTCATCCCGGACGCGCGTCAGCGCGCTCCGGGACCCATTCAGATGCGGCACGATAGGTCCCGGCTCTGCGCGATGCATGCGCATCGCTTGGCCGGGATGACAGTCTGCGCAGCGACATAAATCTGTCACACAAAACCTGCTCTCCACGCGCCTTGCGTTAACGCCCAAAAAACTTGCACCCGTTAGCGTCGCCGCAAATCTTCGAGGGGGCATTCGCGTGGTCGTTCAGGATCTCGCGTTTCACGCAGTGGTAAGCGATTTGTCGGAATGGACGGCGGGACGTCTGGCCACGCTGTGGCCGCCGCTGCCGGAAACCATCACTTGCGGCGAGGTGTTCGAATGGTTTGCGAAAAACCCGGAACAATCCGCCGTCGCCATCGTCAATGACGACGCCATCGTTGTCGGCCTCGTCAATCGCCTGCGCTTCCTCGCGCGCTATTCGCAGCGCTACATCCATGAACTCTACAGCCGCCGTCCCATCGCCAAGATGGCGAACAACAATCCGCTGGTGGTCGAAGAGCATCTCACCGTGGCCCAAGTGAGCGCCCGCATGGTGGTCGAACGCCCCGATGCGCTGGTGGAATGTTTTGTGGTCACGAAAGCGGGCCGCTATCTCGGCATCGGCACGGGCGAAGCGCTCATGCGCTGCAAGGTCGATCTTCTGCAGATACAGGAGAAATCCTTAAGCCGCGCGCTGGAACAGGCGCACACCGCCAACCGCGCCAAGGGCCATTTCCTCGCGCTGATGAGCCACGAACTGCGCACCCCGCTCAACGCCATCATCGGGTTCTCCGAAGTGCTGTCGGGCGAATTCTTCGGCCCGCTCGGCGGCGAGCGCTACCGCGATTATGCGTGCGACATCCATTCGGCGGGCAATCATCTGTTGCGCCTGATCAACGAAATCCTCGATCTGTCGCGCGCCGAAGCCGGCAAGCTCGATCTGCGTCCGGAAGAACTCGCGCTTCCTGCGCTCGTCGCAGAATGCGTGAAACTCGTGGCCGACCGCGCCCAAGGGCAGGGCGTTTCGCTCTCGGTCAATTTGCCGGACTGGCTGCCGCTTTTGTTCGCCGACGAACTGCGCGTCAAACAGATCCTGCTCAATCTGTTGTCGAACGCCATCAAGTTCACGCCCGAAGGCGGCCGCGTCGAAGTCGCCGTCACGCGGGATCGCAGCGGCGGCATCGTGCTCAGCGTCGCCGACACCGGCATCGGCATGGCGCCTGACATGATCTCCGTGGCCCTCGAACCTTTCCGCCAGATCGACTCCCCGCTGTCGCGCAAACAGGAAGGCTCCGGCCTCGGCCTGTCGCTCGTGAAATCGCTCGCTGAACTGCATCAGGCCACGCTCTGCATCGAAAGCACGCTCGCACAAGGCACAACGGTACGTGTGGCGTTTCCCGCCGAACGCACGCTCGGCGCACGCGAAGTGGCATAACTCCCCTGTGGTCAAGCCTTTCCAGGCTGCATGGTGGCAAGCATCTCCGCCATGTGAATTTTCCACGCAGCAAGCTGCTTTTCCGGCGCGACCGGGGCCCCCATCGGCGTTTCCTTGATCAGCCTGTCCACGAAGTCGGCGAATTTCGGACCGTATGTGGGGCGAAGCCCCTGCCAAATCAAACGCGTTGCGGGCGCACTCAGGCTGTATTTCAGCGCGTTGATGAAACCGGCATACTGCTCGTCTTCCAGAAGACCCGCCTCGTGCTGGTAATAGGTGTCTTCCGCGTTCAGGAACAGCGCGCGTGAATAGTGCAGGTACTGGAACAGTTCGTGCGCGGTCAATTTTTCCGAATTCGTCAGCACGTTCGCCATCGCATGGCCGAATTCCGCTTCGACCGTTCGCAAGCTCAATTCCACCATGCGATTGGCACGGCCTTGTCCGATGGCGGCTGTCTGATGCTTCTCGGCCTGTCTCACCTGCTCGGAAATCTGCCGAAGCTGGTAGTAAAGAAAGGCCAGCGAAACGAGCACAGCCGCGCCGCTGATGAAACTGCCCAACGCCGCAAGATCTGAAAGCGACATGATTCCCTCCCATCGGATGGGCGCGATGGTAGGGCAGGGAACCTTCGTGCCGACAGACTTATCGAACGCTCTCAGAACCCGGTTATACTTCGCGGGAGTCACGGGGCGGGCCGGGCAGGGGATAACCCCACCCCCACCCCCCATCTCGAAAAACGCGAAAACAACCTCCGGGCGTTTTCCATTTAAAAACAAGGAATTAGAATTTTGCGCCTCGGCACGCCCTTAAGCCCCAACGCCACCAAGGTCATGCTTTTGGGCGCGGGCGAGCTCGGCAAGGAGGTCGTGATCGAGCTTCAGCGGCTGGGCGTGGAGACCATCGCGGTCGATCGCTATCCCAACGCGCCCGCCCAGCAGGTCGCCCACCGCGCCCATGTCATCGACATGACCGATGCCGATGCCCTTCGCGCGCTGGTGGAGCAGGAACGCCCGCACCTGATCGTGCCGGAGATTGAGGCCATCGCCACCGACGAACTGGTACGCATCGAAGGCGCCGGGCTCGCGACGGTCATTCCCACCGCCTACGCCGCCCACACCACCATGAACCGCGAGCGCATCCGCCGCCTCGCCGCAGAAGATCTGGGCCTTCCGACTTCGCCCTATGCCTTTGCCTCCTCGCTCGACGAATTGCAGGCCGCCATCAACGGCGGCATCGGCATTCCCTGTTTCGTGAAACCGGTGATGTCCTCCTCCGGAAAAGGCCAGTCCCGGCTCAAATCGCGAGAAGACGCGGCCAAGGCGTGGGACAAGGCGCTCTCCGCCGGACGGGTGCGCGAAGCCCGCGTGATCGTTGAGGGCGAGATCGCTTTCGACTTCGAAATCACCCAGCTCACGGTCCGCGCGGCGGACGGCACCCATTTCTGCGAACCCATCGGCCACCGTCAGGTGGATGGGGATTACGTCGAAAGCTGGCAGCCCCAGCCCATGTCCAAAGCCGCCCTCGCCAAGAGCCGGGAAATGGCCGAGGCCGTCACCCAAGCCCTTGGCGGATGGGGCATTTTCGGCGTGGAACTGTTCGTGAAGGGCGACGAAGTCTGGTTCTCCGAGGTCAGCCCGCGCCCCCACGATACGGGGCTGGTGACGCTGGCCACCCAGTACCAGAGCGAGTTCGCACTCCACGCCCGTGCCATCCTGGGCCTGCCGGTTTCGACCGAACTCAAATCTCCCGGCGCCTCCGCCGTGATCTACGGCGGCATGGACGCGAAAGGGATCGCCTTCGAAGGCGCGGACGAGGCGCTGGCTATTCCGGGTACGGAGCTTCGGCTGTTCGGCAAGCCCGAGTCTTTCGTGAAGCGCCGCATGGGTGTGGTCGCCGCCCGCGCCGCCACCATCGAAGAGGCCCGAACCCGCGCCCGCCAATCTGCCGCGTTGATCCGCCCGGTGCCTGCGGGATAGACCCTCCCCACCTGTGGATTCACGCTATTGCGCGGCTCCCGAAAATCAGCGTAAAAACACATTCAGGAAGCGGAAAACGGCTGCTTTTACGGGGCCTTAACACCGTTTCTTTATGTTGAACGAACCGTAGCTTCCGGAAGAACGATGAGTTTTGGAACGCACAGCCACGACGTGAAAGGCGGAACTTCCGCCGGCGTCTGCGCGCGCGTTTCGAATCGTTTTGCCGGTTCCTCGCTTCGCACGCTTCTCCTCCTTACTTGCCCCTGACGCTGCGTGCCGCGGATGCGCGGGCCGGTGATTGGGGGACGCATGAAAGGAGCGATCGAAGCCGCCAGAGCGGCGTACGGAAGGAATGCGAAGCTATGACCGACTCAAACAGAGTTAGAATTTTCGACACCACATTGCGCGACGGCGAACAATCGCCGGGTGCGGCCATGACTCTCGAAGAAAAAATCGAAGTCGCGGAATTTCTCGATGAAATGGGCGTCGACATTATCGAAGCCGGTTTCCCGATTTCGTCTCCAGGCGATTTCGAAGCCGTCAACAACATCGCCACGCGCACCAAGAACGCCGTCATCTGCGGTCTCAGCCGCGCCGGCTTCAAGGATATCGACACCGCCGGCGAAGCGTTGAAGCCCGCCAGGCGGTTCCGCATCCACACCTTCATCTCCACGAGCCCGGTCCACATGAAGCACAAGCTTCAGATGGGCCCGAACGCCGTGCTCGATGCGGTGGGCGCGTCGGTCGCGCGTGCGCGCAACCTGACCGACGACGTGCAATGGAGCGCGGAAGACGCAACCCGCACGGAACACGATTTCCTGTGCCAATGCGTCGATCTCGCCATCCGTTCCGGCGCCACGACCATCAATATTCCCGATACCGTCGGTTACACGACGCCCCAGGAATATGTGGCTTTGATCCAGATGCTCCGCAACCGCGTGCCGGACGCGGACAAGGTGATTTTCTCCACCCATTGCCACAACGATCTGGGGCTGGCCGTCGCCAATTCGCTCGCGGGCGTCATCGGCGGCGCGCGTCAGGTGGAATGCACCATCAACGGCATCGGCGAACGTGCGGGCAATGCGGCGCTCGAAGAGATCGTGATGGCGCTCAAAGTCCGCAAGGATGCGATGGCCTTCACCACCGGCATCGACACCAGGATGCTGGCGCGCGCCTCCAAGCTCGTGTCCAACGTCACCGGCTTCCCGGTGCAGTACAACAAGGCCATCGTCGGCAAGAACGCTTTCAGTCATGAGTCCGGCATCCATCAGGACGGCATGCTGAAGAATGTCGAGACCTACGAGATCATGCGTCCCGAAGATGTGGGCGTGAAAGAGACCTCGCTGGTGCTGGGCAAACTCTCCGGCCGCCATGCCTTCCGCGACAAGCTGGAAGCGATGGGCTACGACCTGGAGCCGCCCGCCTTCCAGGAAGCGTTCAAGCGCTTCAAGGAACTGGCCGACAAGAAGAAGCATGTCTTCGACGAAGACATCATCGCGCTCGTCGATGACGAGGTGATGCGCGGCCACGACTCCATTTCGGTGAAGGCCCTTCGTGTCGAAGCCGGAGTAGGCATCGAGCCGAACGCCGATCTCACGCTCTCCATCGCAGGCAAGGATCACAGCACCAGGGCGACCGGCGACGGCGCGGTGGATGCGATCTTCAATGCCATCCGCGCCCTCTATCCGCACACGGCGACGCTGGAACTGTTCCAGGTCGGCGCAGTCACGGCGGGCACGGACGCACAGGCCACGGTAAGCGTGCGCCTCGCCGAGGATGGTAGAACCGTCACAGGCAAAGGCTCCGACACCGACACCTTGGTGGCCGCGGCCTATGCCTATGTCAACGCACTCAACAAACTCCTGGTGAAGCGCCAGAAACACGCGCCGGAAGCGCTCACCGTAGCAAGATGAACCATAAGCCCCCGGCGGCGACGCCGGGGGCCTTTCAAAGGGGCTTAAAAGCGTATGTTCAACAGTCTTCTCGGCGTTCTGTCGAGCGACATGGCTATCGATCTCGGTACCGCCAACACGCTTGTCTATGTGCGCGGCCGCGGCATCGTTCTCAACGAACCTTCCGTCGTCGCCATGATGAGCAAAGGCGGCAAGAAACAGGTCCGCGCCGTGGGCAACGACGCCAAGATGATGCTGGGCCGCACGCCCGGCAACATCGAAGCCATCCGCCCCATGCGCGACGGCGTGATTGCCGACTTCGAAATCGCCGAAGAGATGATCAAGCACTTCATCCGCAAGGTGCACAATCGCCGTTCCTTCGCGAACCCGATGATCATCGTCTGCGTGCCGTCCGGTTCCACCGCCGTCGAACGCCGCGCCATCCAGGAATCTGCGCTTTCCGCCGGTGCGCGCCGCGTGTTTCTGATCGAAGAACCGATGGCTGCCGCGATTGGTGCTGGCTTGCCGGTTTCCGAACCCACTGGTTCCATGATCGTGGATATCGGCGGCGGCACCACGGAAGTTGCCGTGCTTTCGCTCGGCGGCATCGTCTATTCGCGTTCGGTGCGCGTCGGCGGCGACAAGATGGATGAAGCCATCATCGCCTATATCCGTCGTAACCTTAACCTGCTGATCGGTGAATCGAGCGCCGAACGCATCAAGAAAGACATCGGCTCGGCCTGCGCGCCCGACATAGGCGCTGGCAAATCGCTGGAGATCAAGGGCCGCGATCTTCTGAACGGCGTACCGAAGGAAATCACCATCACCGAACGCCAGATCGCCGAAGCGCTCGGCGAACCGGTCGGTGCGATTGTCGAAGCGGTGAAAGTGGCCCTCGAAGCCACACCGCCGGAACTCGCCGCCGACATCGTCGACAAGGGCATCGTGCTCACCGGCGGCGGTTCGCTGCTCGCCAATCTCGACCGCGTGTTGCGCGACGCCACGGGTCTTCCCGTCAGCATCGCCGACGATCCGCTTTCATGTGTGGCCTTGGGCACAGGCAAAGTGCTCGAGAACTCCAAGGGCATGCGCCACATCCTGTCGACCGCGTTTTAAGGACACCGCCGAATGGCGAACGGGTTTTGGAGGAACGTCAGGGTAAGGGGAGACAACCGGGTCTCCCTTTCCGCGTTCGCCTTGCTCGCACTGCTGCTACTGTTGCTCAGCCGCGCGCAGGTCAACATCTTCGACCGCGCCCGCGCACAGATCAGCGATGCGGCTGCGCCCTGGCTTTCCAAAATCGAAGCCCCCTTCGATGGTTTCAACCGCTGGGTTGGAAATCTCGGCAGCATTTTCAACGTCTACAGCGAAAACCTGCGTCTGAAGGATGAGAATGCCCGCCTGCGCCAATGGCAGGGCGCAGCCATTCTCCTGCAAGCGCGCGTGACGAATTACGAGCGCTTGCTGCACGCCGTGCCGCGCCGCGACACATCATCTGTGCTTGCCCACGTCATCGGCCGCAGCGGGCGTCCGTACCTGCAAACGATGATCCTCGATGCCGGCAAGGCCGAGGGCGTGCGTCCCGGCGAAGCCGTGCTCGACGCGCGCGGTTTGATCGGACGCATTCTCGTCTCCGGCGACCGCACGGCCTGGGTGATCCCGCTGAATGATCTCAATAGCCGCGTCCCCGTCATCATCGCGCCCGGCAATGCGCAAGCCATCCTCGCGGGCAACAACACGACTTATCCCGGCATCGAGACTTTCGATCCCCGCGCCCAGATCAAAGAAGGCGATGTGATCTTCACCTCCGGCGACGGTGGATTGCTGCCGCCCGGCCTTCCTATCGGCACCGTTGTGATCCGCGCCAACCGCTATCGCGTCGCATTGTTCGCCGATCCCAATTCCGGCGCCGACGTCGAAGTTCTGGATTTCAAGGGCGTTCCCGAAACGCAGCCCACGCCGGCGCCTTCCGATATTCCCGCGTCGCCCCAAGCGCCCACACCGGTGCAGGCAGCACCGGCCTCGTCCGTTCCCGCCGTCGTCGACGGCAATGAGTGATTGACTGGGAAATGGAGCGCGCCAGCGTCATGGTCGGCGGACTCTTTGCAGGCATCATTCCTTTCGCCTGCGGCGTCCTCGGCGCGGTGCTGGCAAACATGCCGGTATCATTCACATCCGGCCTTCTTCCGCCGCCGCTCCTCGCACTGATGCCGGTTTATTTCTGGAGTCTCGTGCGACCGGACCTGATGCCGCCATGGGCGGCTTTCGTGCTCGGCCTTCTACAAGACCTTCTTTCCGGCATGCCGCCCGGCGTATGGGCCGCATCGTTCATCGCCGCGTATGCGCTTGTCGATCGCCAGCGCGATTCCTTCGCCGGTCTTTCTGGCTGGGCTGCCGTGTTGGGCTTCGGCATCGTGGCGTTCGTCGCCAGTCTGTGCGCTTTCGTTCTGGTCGCCTTCTATTTCCGCACACTTCCGCCGGTCACGCCCGCGCTGGGCCTGCTCATTGTCACGGTCGTCCTCTATGCGCCCGTCGCAGTGATCCTCGCGTTTTTCCATCGCCGTCTTGTCGGCTCGGCAAGGACTCACCTCTGATGCCGCTGTTCGACCGCAAGGACAAAAGCCGTTACGCGACCTTCTCCCGCCGCACATTGCTTGCGGCGGGTGGGATGACCGGCGTTTTCGCCCTTCTGGCGGGCCGTCTCTATCAGCTGCAGATACTCGACTTCGACGATTTCATGACGCAGGCCGAGGACAATCGCATCAACGAACGCCTCATCACGCCTGCCCGCGGCCGCATCATCGATCGCTTCGGCGTCGAGCTTGCGAACGACCGCCGCAACTACCGTGTGCTGCTTGTGCCCGAACAGGCGGCAGGCGGCGCCAAAGCCTCCATCGACGCCGTTGCCCGCGTGGTTCCCATCGGCGATCACCAGCGCGAAAAAATCTTGCGCGACGTTGCCGAGAACAAGCCCTTTGCACCCGTGGTGGTCGTGGAAAATCTTAGCTGGTCGGATTTCTCGCGCATCAATCTCCAGCTTCCCTATCTTTCCGGCATCATTCCCGATGTCGGCGAAACCCGTTCGTACCCCTATGGTGCCGAGTTGGCGCACATTCTGGGCTATGTCGCGGCAGTCAGCGTCGACGATCTGAAGAACGACAGCGATCCGCTTTTGTCCTCGCCGGGTTTTCGTATCGGCAAGCGCGGGATCGAAAAGGCCTTCGACGAAAAGATCAGGGGCACACCGGGCATCAGCCGCGTCGAAGTAAACGCCCACGGCCGCGTCATCCGCGAACTGAGCAGAGAAGCCGCCACGCCCGGACACGACGTCTATCTCACCATCGACCGCGAGCTTCAGCATTTCGTCAGCCAGCGCATGGGAACGGAAAGTGCCGCCTGCGTGGTGATGGACACCGAAACGGGCGACGTTCTCGCGCTGGAATCCTCGCCCGGCTTCGATCCCAATCTTTTCAACGTCGGCATCTCCAGCGCCGAATGGCACGATCTGACGACCAACGATCATTCGCCCCTGATGAACAAGGCGCTGACGGGCGCCTATCCGCCCGGATCGACATTCAAGACGGCCGTCGCCGCCGCCGCCGTCGATGCCGGCATCGCCGTTCCGGGCTACACTGTTTTCTGTTCCGGCAGTCTCACCCTCGGCAATCACGATTTCCACTGCTGGAAACGCGGCGGTCACGGCACGCTCGATCTGCGCGGGGGCATCCAGCATTCCTGCGACGTCTTCTTTTACGAAACCGCGCGCCGTCTCGGCATCGACAAGATCGAGGAAGCCGCTCATGCGCTCGGCCTCGGCGTAGAAACAGGAATCGAACTTCCGGGCGAACGTTCCGGCTCCATCCCCGGCCGCCAGTGGAAATTGCGCCGTTTCGGCGTGCCGTGGCAGCAGGGCGAAACCTTGGTCACCGCTATCGGCCAAGGCTACGTGCTTGCCACGCCGCTGCAGCTCTGCACCATGACCGCGCGCATTGCGAGCGGCAAAGCCGTCAGCCCACGCATCGTTCACAGCATTGGCGCGCAACGCCAACCGATAGCCGAAGCGCCGCCCCTTGCCTTCTCGCAGGATGCGGTCGCGCGCGTGCGCGACGGGATGGACGCGGTGGCCAACGAACCTGGCGGCACGGCCTATGCGTGGCGCATCAACGAGCCGGGATTCGAAATGGCGGGCAAGACGGGCACCGCGCAAGTCCGCGTCATCACCCGGGAAGAACGCGCGCGCGGCGTCGCCAAGAATGAAAATCTGCCGTGGAAGCTGCGCGATCACGCGCTCTATATCGCGTTCGCGCCCGTCGCCAAGCCGCGTTACGCGCTGGCCATCATCGTGGAACATGGCGCGGTCGGCGCCCATCCCCAGGTGCAAATGGCGCGCGACATCCTTCTCTTTGCGCAACAGCGCAATGTTGCGGGCCTGCCCACTGCCTATCCGTCCACCTCGGCGGACAGCAAGATCGTCGTGAGAGGCTAGGCGATGAACACCACGCTTTATGTCGCCGCCCGCCGCCCGCTGACCTATAGCGAGAAGCTGCTCGAGATCAACTGGGGCCTCCTGCTGCTCATCACCATCATCGCCAGCGCGGGCTTTGCGATGCTTTATTCCATCGCCGGCAGCAGTTTCTCGCCATGGGCCACGCCGCAAATCCTTCGCTTCGGCGTTGGCATCGTCATTCTGGTCGTCGTGGCGCTGGTGGACATCCGCGTCTGGATGGGTCTCGCTTACCCCTCCTATGCCATAGCGCTCCTGCTCCTGATCGCGGTGGAATCCGTCGGCCATGTCGGCCTGGGCGCGCAACGCTGGATCGCGCTCGGCCCCCTGCAGATCCAGCCGTCGGAAATGATGAAGATCACGCTGGTCCTGGCGCTCGCCAGATACCTGCACGGCCTGAGCGTCGAAGAAGTCTCCAGACCTTTCAAGCTCCTCATCCCGCTCGCGATGATCGCGGTGCCTGCCGCACTCGTCCTCCACCAGCCCAATCTCGGCACGGCGACGATCCTCGTGCTCGACGGTTGCTCGCTCCTGTTCCTCGCAGGACTCTCGTGGTGGTGGATATTGCCGACGGTCGGCGGCGCGGCCGCCGCCGTCCCCATCGTCTGGCAATTCCTGCACGATTATCAGAAACGCCGCGTGATGACTTTCCTGCATCCGCAGGACGATGCGCTCGGCGCCGGCTGGAACATCACACAGGCCAAGATTGCCATCGGCTCCGGCGGGTTCTCAGGCAAAGGCTTTCTCGAAGGCACGCAAAGCCGCCTGAACTTCCTTCCCGAAAAGCAGACCGACTTCATCGTCACCGCCTTCGCAGAGGAATTCGGCTTCATCGGCAGCATCGGCCTGCTCATCCTGTTCGCAACGGTGATCTATATCGGCATCCGCATCGCCATGGCCTCGCGCAGCCAGTTTGGCCGGCTGGTGGCGATGGGCGTCACGCTCAACTTCTTCTTCTACATCATGATCAACGGACTGATGGTGATGGGCCTGATCCCGGTGGTCGGCATCCCCATGCCGCTCGTCTCTTATGGCGGCAGCGCCATGCTGACCGTGATGTTCGGATTTGGTCTTTTGATGAGCGTTCACGTCCACCGCCAGGTCGAAATCCCCCAGCGTGCCAGCGGCATCATTTGATCCACAGCCCCTTTCTGGACACCCCCGACCCCCTCTGCTATAGGCCCCGCCTCCAGACGATCCGAACCCCGGCCAAACCCATCAGTAGCCGGAAAATTCCACAACGGGTCCAACGGGTTGGGTGATTAGCTCAGGTGGTAGAGCAGCTGACTCTTAATCAGCGGGTCGAAGGTTCGAGTCCTTCATCACCCACCAATGAAATCAGAGGGTTAGATTACGCGATATCTGATCCGTTGGACTGCAACGAGGAGTCAGTCGTTGGACTCTTCGCTGACTCGTCGTTCTGCGCTACAACATCTCACCACTCCTTTCCTTCAACGCGTCTAAAGAAAGCGCTCCGCCGGGCGCGCGCTTCAGTTGGTCATTGAGCAAGAACATTCGGCCGGGATCAACAGGGAAACATGTGATCTGCAGTTAGTTGCAGAAGCTTGCAGTATGCTGCAGCCCAATGTTTGTCCGCCCTTTTCATAGAGGGCGTGCGGGGGGAACTTTAGCCGCGGTAAAATTCGTTCCCGTCACGAACGAGGTTCTGGCGCAACATGTGCGGTCAACCCGCCGCTAAGACTTAATTGAATCGATAATGGCGCCCGAAACGAAAAAGCGACCTACCCCTTACCAAGGCACAGGTTGAGGGGACATTTGTCGGGCTTTTCAGTTACTTAACCGTGATCGTCGCTTTGCTGCACGCTTTTCTCACGCCAAGTATCGCTGCAATACCGTGCTGCATTCCTGAATGTCCGATGGGCTTAACAGCACCGAAGGCTCTCGTTTAAATCGGCCCAAATATCCATAGCGGACCAAGTTCGAGCTGCTTCTTGCTGATCATCGCATATTGAAAGGACCTGACGTTTTCGATGTATTGGAGAATACGGCGTTCCAGAACACATCCGCTCCTACAATGGTCCGTAGACGCGATGAAGGCCACCGGCTCTCGCTTTCAATAAATTATGTCGAACAGTTGTTAGTGCTAGGATTTGCGCTCGAACAACTACGGGGAAACATGGCCGACCTCTCGCGTAGTGCGCGCGATTGGATCACCGTCTGAGCAATCAAGAATCCGTCAGAGAGAGCTGTGCGCCAGTTCGTACCATCCGGTCCAAAGTATCTGGATGCCAATGCAAAACAGTATGAATGACGAAAGCCGTATAATGACTCTCATTCCATCGTGCCCCAGCAGCGTCACGAGGTTTTCGGCAAACCGATAGCAGAGATAAAT